>ERZ1090863.58-NODE-58-length-77913-cov-35.228865_pt1 | contig 77913 bp, 83 predicted proteins | sample MGYA00478480_ERZ1090863 | MGnify/ENA primary metagenome ERZ1090863 (study PRJEB33644, sample SAMEA5815746) | chicken gut metagenome | biome: Chicken; feature: Gastrointestinal Tract; material: Caecum | place: Ireland | collected 2019-01-01 | study: A study of the...
ATAAAAAATTAAATTTAAACGATGTTACAGAAATAAAGATTGATAGTTTACCAACAAGTGGAATAGACATAATCACTCATGGTTCACCTTGTCAAGACTTTTCTATGGCAGGACTTCAAGCAGGTGGAGATATTGGAACAGGAACAAGGTCAAGTCTAATGTGGAATAGTGTTGCTATAATAAAACATGTAAAACCAAAATTTGTTGTTTGGGAGAATGTAAAGAATGTTCTTTCAAAAAAACATAAACACAATTTTGAAAAGTATTTAAAATCTTTAGAAGATATAGGATACAACAATTATTACCAAGTTTTAAATGCTAAAGATTATGGAATACCTCAAAATCGTGAAAGAATTTTTATTATTAGTATTAGAAAAGATATAGATAAAGGAAATTTCAAATTTCCAGAAAAACAAACACTACAATTAAAATTAAAAGATTTGTTAGATGATGAAGTAGACGAGAAATTTTATTTAAAAGATTCTCAAATAGAAAGAATTAAAAATAGTACTTTTATGCAAGAAAAGAAAAGAATACAAAATAAAGAGTATCGTGATACATTACTTGCCAGGGATTGGAAAGACCCAAAATGTATTAGAGTTTGTAAAAATAACCAATCCGAAAATGTAGAAGACATTGCTCCAACTCAAACAGCTAATTGTGGCGGTAGTGGAAGTAGTGCTACAATTTTAAAAAGAGAAGATAATAATAAAATTAAAGTTATTGGTAATTATATGCCAAGTGGACATGATGCAAGTAGAGTTGTTGATAGTAATGGAATTGCCCCAACAGTAAAAGAGAACCATGGAACAGTAACTGCTACAAATGTAGATTTTAAAATAAGAAAACTAACCCCAAAAGAATGTTGGAAATTAATGGGCTTTTCTGACGAAGATTTTCAAAAAGCTAGTAATACTGGCTTATCAAATACTCAATTATATAAACAAGCAGGAAATAGTATTGTTGTAGATGTTTTAGAGAAAATTTTTAAAAATTTATTTTTAGAATAAATTATGGAGAAGATTTTATGATAGATTTAAAATGTGGAGACTGTTTAGAATTAATGAAAGGACTTCCAGATGAATCAATAGATATGATATTATGTGATTTGCCATATAAAGAAACAGGAAATAAATGGGATAAAGGAATAGATTTGGATTCTCTTTTTGAACAATATCGCAGGATAATAAAAGAAGATGGATGTATTGCTTTAAATGGAACTTTTAAATTTGGAGTCCAATTATATAACATAGCCCCAGATTTATATAAATATGAATGGATTTGGGAGAAAGATAATGGTACTAATGCACCAAATGTTAATTTACAACCATTTAGAATACATGAATTTATTTTCATTTTTGGCAAAGGAAGAGTAACGAATGGAAAAAGAATTCCAATGAAATATTTCCCACAAAAAACTGAAGGCAGACCTTATAAACAAAAATCTGGAAGAATGAGCGAAAATTGGAAAGGTGGATTAAAAAATATCGTTACTAATAATGAATCTGGACTAAGACACCCAAAAACAATTCAAAAATTCAACAGAGATAGAGGTTTTCATCCTACTCAAAAACCAGTGGAAATGTTAAAATATCTTATCAAAACTTATACAAATGAAGGAGATTTAGTACTGGATAATTGTATGGGTAGTGGGTCAACTGGTGTGGCTTGTAAACAATTAAATAGAAGTTTTATCCTCACCCACTCTCTATAAAATCATCATTTCTTTACTTTTTTATTTGCAAAAAAATTATTATTCAATTATAAATTAAGAATTTTCAATTCTATTTTTAGCAACTTCATAGTATTTCTTATCTAATTCATATCCAATAAAACTTCTATTTTATAGAAGTTTGGATTGTGGATAAAATTGTAGAGAATAAGTATTGCGAAAGCCCTATTTTTTATATGGGGAACAAATATAAATTACTAAAACAAATAATTCCACTATTTCCAGACGAATGTGATACTTTTGTAGATTTATTCGGTGGTAGTGGGGTAGTTCCAATGAATTACAAAGGAAAAAAGAAAACAATATATAATGAATTTAATCCTAATATAGTTGAATTAGTAAAACTTTTTAGTGGCAATTCTTTTGAAACTTTAGATAGTTACATACAGTCAGTTGTAAATAAGTACAATTTACTTACTGGGAAAAAAAGAAATATGTTTCCTTCTGAAGAAGACTTTTTGAAAGATACCAATGAAAAGAAAAAACGATATAATAAATTTAGAACAGACTATAACTCTTCAACAGCAAAAGACTATAAAGATTTATATATCCTTTCTATATTTAGTTGTAATCATTTAATAAGATTTAATAAAAATGATGAGTTTAACGCTTCTTTCGGTTCAAACGGAGACTATAATGAAAATTTAAAAAGAAAAATAAAAAATGGGTGTGATTTACTAAGTAATATTACAGTAAGATTGGGAGATGCTTTAGATTTTGATTTTTTAAATTTAACAACAAATGACTTCATATATTGCGACCCACCATATACAAATACAGAAGCTGTATATAATGAAAAAAGAGCCTATGGCGGTTGGACAGAAGAAAGCGACAAGAAGCTTTTTGAAATACTTGAAGAGCTCAATTCACGAAATATAAAATGGGCTTTGTCTAATGTTTTTACAAACAGAGGAAAAGAAAATACCCATTTGCAGGAATGGTGTAAGAAAAATAATTGGAATGTTTTTCATTTGGATAGAAATTACAATCCATTTAGTAGAGGAAATAGCAACAATGATGAGGTTTTAGTTACTAATTACTCTAAAGAAGATAAAAGAGAAACCGAGGGATTGTTGGGGAAATGAAGTAACATAATTTTTGTCAGAAATTTGACAAAACAAAATTTATATGCTATTATAATACTATCATTCAAAGAAGCCCCTCTTTGAATAGAAATACAAAAAAATGAAAGGAGTTTTTGTTATGACAAAAACAGATTTAGTATCTGCTGTAGCAGAGAATGTACAAATTACAAAGAAAGTTTCAGCTGAGGTTGTAGATGCTGTATTACAAGAGATTACAGGAGCCCTTGCAAAAGGAGAAGATGTTTCATTTGTAGGTTTTGGAACATTTAAAGTTAAAGAGAGAGCAGCTAGAATGGGAAGAAATCCTTCTACAGGAGAAGCAATGCAAATTGCTGCAAGTAAAGCAGTAACATTTAAAGCAGGAAAGTCTTTAAAAGAGATTGTAAATCAATAGCAAAAAGAATCGGACAAAAACACTTTTTGTCCGATTTTTGTTTTTTCTTTAAAAAAACTATTGACTTTTTTGAAAAAATGTGTTACAATGTATGGCAGAAAGGAGAGATAAGAAAAATGGAGACTTTAGAAATAACTTCTAATAAAATAACTTTATCTGACCCATGCTATGAACTAGGAACATGGTGTATGATTCAAGACATTCCTTTCCCTAATGGAGTTTATAGGGTACATGCAGAAAAACAAGACATTCCTAACTGGGGAGAAAGAGTTTGTGAAATTGCGGTATATAATAAAGATATTGTTCCTGAGAATGAAGGAAGAGAAATGGACATCTTATGGGAAGAATTAAATGGTGAAGTTGGAGTAGATTCGGGTATGGCTGGAATTTATGATTCTGAATACTATAAAAAGAGCCATAAGGAAAATTCTGTAGATGAAAACTGGTATAACGAGGTTTGTAACATTCTTGATGTATTTGAAAGAGTACATTATGGAGTAAAGGACAATTCTTGTGTTGTTTCTTCTTCTGGATTTGGTGATGGTGGCTATACTGCATACATTGGGAAATTGGGAGATAAGACTGTAGCTGCAAAAATAGTTTTTATTGATGAAACTGATTTTGAAGATGAAGAAGTAGATGAGGAGGAATAATAAATGGTAAAGGAAGTTTTAACATATCCTAAGAACAAAGACATATTAACACAAAAGAGTGAAACTGTAGAAAATATAGATGATTCTATATTGGCAATAATTCAAGATATGAAAGATACTTTACATAATACTAAAGAGGGTGTGGGTATTTCTGCAATACAAATTGGAGTTGCAAAGAGAATTTGTGTCATTCATTATAATAATGAAGATTTAGTGTTAATAAATCCAGAAATTACAAGAAAAAGAGGTGAAATTACTTCTTATGAAGGTTGCTTAAGTGTTCCAGACAAATATGGCTTTTTTCAAAGAGCTCAAAAGGTCTGGTGTGAATATACTGACGAAAATGGAAGAAAAAAGGAATTAAGTGATGGTGGCTTTATTTCAAGAGTAATACAACATGAGTTAGACCATTTAGATGGTTGGTGTGTAGTTTTTGATTTAGTAAAGGAAGATTAATATATGAACAGAGAAGAATTGTTAAAATGGATGAAAGGAAGAATTTCAGATTATTATTATGATATATTAACTATCTGGACACTGAAAAGAAAAAACAAATTTTTATTTTTTAAAAGAAAGTTTGATATAGTACCAACTACATTCTCAAAAGGATATATCATTCGTTCTGGATTTGATTCAATTATAGTATATGATGATTAGGAGGAGTTATGACAGGAGAAGAATTAAGTATATTGCAAAAGCTCCCATTAGAAATGAAAATATTAAAAACAAAACAAAGAATAAGAGAATATTATAATCATTATTCTGGAAAGGTTTATGTTTCTTTCAGTGGAGGAAAAGACAGTACAGTACTTTTAGATTTAGTTAGACAAGAATTTCCAAATGTTAAGGCAGTTTATGTTGACACTGGATTAGAATTCCCAGAAATAAAAGAATTTGTAAAAACAATAGATAATGTAGAAATTTTAAGACCCCAAATGACATTTTTACAGGTAATAAATGAATATGGTTATCCTGTTATTAGTAAAGAAGTTGCTTATACAATTTACTATGCTAGAAAAGGTAGCCAATGGGCAATAGATAGGCTAAATGGTAAACATGATTTTGGAAACCACAAGAAATATAAATTTTTACTAGATGCCGACTTTAAAATATCTAGCATTTGCTGTGATATAATGAAAAAAAGACCTGTGAAGAAGTTTGAAAAAGCAACTGGGCTACATCCTATTGTAGGTACCATGGCTGATGAAGGTGGACAAAGAAAAAGTGCTTATCTCAAAAAAGGATGTAATAGTTTTACTGGAACTAGACCTATGAGTACTCCATTAGGTTTTTGGAAAGAAGAAGATATTTGGGAATATATATATAAGTTTAAACTTTTATATTGCCCTATATATGACAAAGGCTATAAACGCACGGGCTGTATGTTTTGTTGCTTTGGAGTTCATTGTGAAAAGAATCCGAATAGATTCCAACTAATGAAAAACACACACCCACAAATTTATGACTATTGTATGAACAAGCTAGAATTAAGTAAAGTTTTAGATTTTATTAATGTCAAATATGATTAACATAAAAGTTTAATTTTATGGTAAAGAGGGGGACTTGGTTTATACCAGATTAATATATTAGTAAAGAGGGGATTTCAAATGAATTATATTCCAGACTTTTCGAGAATAAATGACAAGAAATTTAGAATATATGTTGATGGGAGTTACAATCATGAAATAAAATTAGGGGCAATAGGATGTTGCTTTCCTAAGGAGTATAGAGGATATAATATAGAAGCTCCACAAAACTATTATTCTAAAATATACCAAACTAAAGGTTCTATAGATATGGAGATTTTAGCAATAAAAAAAGGTTTGGAACTACTTACTAAACTTCTTAAAAATAACCCCTTTTTAAAAGAGTGCGTTATAAGGATAAAAACAGATTGTAAATACCTTGCTTCTTATATTAAAGATGGGAGACAAAAACCTTATGATAAAAATGTATATTCTGAAAACCATATTATCTTGCTACAAGAGATAAGAGAACAATTAAAGAGTTTACAAAAAAGCTATAAGGTAAAAATAACTCACATCCCTAGAAAGTTAAATTTTGCTCATAATTATTGCTACTCTATTTTAAGAAAAAAGTATGAACAAATACTAAAAAAGAACATAAAATAATTTTAGATATTTTAAAATAAATAAAAAGATATATAAAATTATCTAAAAATACTTGACATTTATACAAAAATATATTAAAATATATTTCATAATAAAAAAATATATTTTAAGGAGAAATGAAAATGAAGGAAAAACAAAATTTAATTCTAGTAAATGAATTTGAAAAAAGAGCAAAAGAAAGAAGAGAAAATATTTTACATTTTCAGTCACCAAATGGGATAATACAGTTTAATTCAGAAGGATTTGATTTTACTAAAGTTACTGGAGCTCTACTATTGGTAAATGGAAAGTCAGTTCCTTTAGAAAAAACAAATACATGGGCAAGTCTATTAAGAAGTGTAAATATCGCTCTAAAGCAAGATAGAGATGAATATAACTCTTTTGAAGATATATTTAATTTAGAAATAAAAAATGTAGTAAATACATTTGGAATTGGAACAAACTCTAATTTTTCAAGAGAACTATTTACAGATGAAACTTTTATTAAAAGTCAAATTTATAAAAACAACAAGAACCATGCCTTAGAAATTTGGAGAGGAAAGAAGATTTGTGCGGTATATGCAGGAGAAGTTGTTATTGTTTTAAATGCTTTAATTGCAGCTACAGGAACAATGGAACCAAATAATAAAGTAGAGTTATTTGTTAGTTACAAAAAAAGGCGTACAAAAATTAATCTTCAAGTAACAAAAGAAGAGGGAAGTGATTCGTTTCAAGTCCAAATGAGTCCTGAATCAGAAAAGGAAATAAAAGAAAGTATTGAGAAATCAATAAACAGAATATTTGGTGAATTAGATAGTATAAAAAATAATTTGAAAGAAATGTAAAAGTTGAAGAGGAGAGGTACTTATGAGGTTAAATAATAATGTAGATAATGGGAAGATGATGATAATAACATGTGGTTTTGAGGGGAACAAAAAGAGTCGTGACCGTGCTTTTAATACAATGTTCTATTATAATACAAAATATAAGAATAAATGTGTAAAAATAATTAAAGAAATGTATGATAATCTTTTAGAAGAAAATCCTGAACTAAAAAAGATTCAAGATAGAATCACTGAATTAGAAGAGAAAGATGGTAAAGTGTCAAAAGAAAAAGAAAAGGTAGAAGAACTCAGAGAGCTGTATTATAAAAGGAGAAGAATAATTCTTAGTAATGAACAGTTTTCTACGAAACAATTAAAGAAGAAATTTTACACAGATATTAGTTACACATATAGTATTTATATGGATTCTGATGAAAAGAACTATGCCATTCAAAATGTTCTCGCTAGTTTTGAGAAGTTCTTAAAAGGAGAAGGTAAAGATTTAAGAGAGCATCGTTATAACGAGGAAATGGCGATTGTAAACCAAAACAAATATAAAGAAAATGGGAATCGTAACAATGTAAAGACTTCTATTGAATTTATAGATGGTAAGCCATATCTTTCTACATATGACATTGGAAAGAACTACATAAGAAAATGTGAAAGAAATATTGCACAAGGGAAAAAAATTCCCAATCATAAAAAGAAGTTGTATGCTTTACATATTTCCGAGAAAGATGCCTATAATATGAAAATATATTCTGCAACATCTTTCGGACAGACGAAAATCTGTAGAATGTGGAAAAATGGAAAATGGAAATATTATGTACAAATTTCTATTAAAGAAACTTCTCCTATTGTTAAAAAAATGCCGACTTCTAAATGTGCAATTGGTGTAGACATTGGGACAGAAACTGCGGCTTATTGCTCACGAGATGGACATATGGGAATAGAAATGTTAGCAAAAGATTCTCCAAGGACTACTGAAAAGGTTAATTCTTATAAAAAAGCTGCTTCAAGGTCTATTCTAGCTAACAATAAAGAAGCTGTAGATGAAAATGGAGTTTTTCTATCAAGAAAAGAGAGGAAAAAGAGAAATATTGAATTAAATAAATCAAAAAGATATATTAAGTTGCAAAGAAGAGTTAGAGACATATCTGCACATAATAAGAGAAGAAGAAAAACTGACAACTTAAAGGTTTCCAAAAACATTTTAATTCATGGAAATGAGGTTTTTACAGAGGATAATAATATAAAAGCATGGGGAATGAAGAGAGGTAAAATGAACAGAATTGCTAGAAAAAAATATGACAATGGTGTAAGAGCAAATGATTATACCCCACAAATTCAAGACCATGCTCCAGGGCAAGTACAAGCTAGAATAAAATCTGTTTGTGAATCTAAAGGAATGCCATATCATCAAGTAAAAGGCTTAGATATTTCAACCTTAAATCACTTTACAGGAAAAAATGACTTATTTACTTCTTTAAAGGATAGGATAGTTTTGATAAATCCAGATAAGCGTCTAATTGGGGATGACTTTTCTACAGCAGATTTCATAGAAACATTTGCTAATGTAGAATATAATGGGAAAAAATATCTTTTACAGAGAGATTTATATGCCTCTGCAAAAATGTTATTCTGTTATGAAGTTTCTGAACAAAAAGAAGTAAAAGATAAGAAAACAGGAGAAAAAAAAGTAATAGAAGTAACAAAATGGGTATTTGACAGAGAGGGTTTTAGTAAATTTTTTGATGAGATATTTTATCCAATTCAAGAAAAATACATCATAGATTTATATAGAAGAGTACAAAATGGAGAACAATTTAGCGGAACAATTTTAGGTTTTTAAACAAAAAAATTCAAATATGACTTGACAAAAAAATCTTTTTGTGGTATAATACATATCACAATGAAGTTGTCAGAAAAATGACAATTTATAGAAAGGAAGATACATATGAAAATGAAGGTTTTAGTTTTAACAGAAAAGGAACATAATGGGAAAGATATTTTGTTTCCAGAAGAAGTTGAAGTAGAAACATCAGATGTATATTTGTTAGTAAACAACGCAAGAACAATTAGCTTAGGTAATGGTTTATTAAGATTAACAGAAAAAACATTTAAGGCATTAAAAAAAGAACTAATTAGAACAAAGGCTTATGAAAGAATAACGGTCATTTAGACCGATTCTATGCAGGTATGGTGTTAGTGGCTAGCATTCCTGCCTTCCAAGCAGAAGGGGTGGGTTCGAGTCCCACTACCTGCTCCAATAAGATATGGGGCTGTATTTGGTTTCGACAGGTTATTTGAAGAAATAATTGCAAGTAGTTAATGTATTCTGGGAACTTAAAAAGTGAATATAAAAAAAATAAATGCTAATAAAGAATTAGTAGCTGCCTAAGTTTTTAGGCATACTATCTAAAAGGTGCTATTACTTTTGGAATGGTATCATTATAATAGATATATACTCTGGACACTACTTCTCGAGATAGAGTTGATGTTTAATCGTAAGAGGTGCATTATATAAATTCTTGTTTATTGTAATTTATATAATAAGAAATGAACAATAAAATAAACTTGTAGATGTTATTTTGAATAGTAATTTGGACAGGAGTTCAACTCTCCTCAGCTCCACCAATAAAATAAGGTGTCTTTATCATCTTAGCTTTTTATAAAAAGCGAACTCTATTTCCCATAAAAAAGATTAATATTTTTTGTTTAAAAATGATAAGAGCCTTTAAATATCTGTCATTTTTAAATGTCTGTTGTAATATAACTAAAAATAATAGAGGTATAAAGGTTTTTGGAAAGAATTAACTCACTTCTTTGTGTTGTAATATAACTAAAAATAATAGAGGTATAAAGGTCTCACTACTTTCAGATTTTGCAGAGTCAAGTTGTAGTATAACTAGAAACAATAGAGGTATAAAGGGGACAATTAAGGATAGTAGAGGGGTAAAGAGAAGCGAAGAAAAATAAAAAAAGCATATACATAAAAGGAAGGTGTAAAAATGATTTTATATAATGAAAAAGATGGAGAAAAAGTTTTATTTATAAGATGTAGCTGTGGAACACATGGCATACAATTAATGAAATATGATTATAAAGATGACCCATCAGAAGAAATATACCTTTCTGTATATACTGACATGTTTTATTCAAAACAAGATACTTTTTTTCAAAGATTAAAACAAAAAATTAAAAAAATTTGGTGTATTGTTAGAAATAAGGATTATTTAGTAGATTATGAGGTTTGTTTAAGACCAGACGATATAAAAGATATAGTAAAAGGTTTAGAAAGTTTAAGTAAATAATAAATAAAATAAGGTGTCTTTACCATCTTAGTTTTATAGAAACGAATCCTATTTCTCGTAAGAGATTAATATTTTTTTAATATAGTTGTACTTAAAACCTTTTAAATACTTACATTTCTGGTAATCGGTTATAGTATAACCAAAAATAGTAGGAGTGTAAAGGAATGTACTATTCCCTCTTTTAAAAGTCTTAGTTATAGTATAACCAAAAATAGTAGGAGTGTAAAGGGTTTCATTTCCTGTAGTTGTAGATGATACGGTTATAGTATAACCAAGAATAGTAGGAGTGTAAAGGCTATGTTTTCTGATTCATTATTCTCGTTATGTTATAGTATAACCAAAAATAGTAGGAGTGTAAAGGTGTTTATCTATGAGTTGCTCTGTAATCTCAGTTATATTATAATCAAAAGTAATAAGAATGCAAAGGGGAAGTGAGAAGAATGGAAGTTAGTAATTTTGAAGATTTGGTAAAATATATAAGAAATAATATTTTATCAAAAGACTACAATGACTTACAGGTAACATTTTATGAGGATGCAGTGACTTTTGCTGTATATGAAATTTTTAATGTTGTTGTAGAGATTTCAAAAGATAAGCTTTATGATGAAGATTTAATTGGATTTGAAGAAAAATATATGGTAAAATTTAAACCAGAGTTTGTTAATACTGATATGACTGTATCAGAGATGAAAGAAGTAAGCGAAATATGTAGTTTTCTTGAAGAAAATATAGATATTGTTGTAAAGATGCTATCGTAGCCAAGTTGGTTTAAGGCAATGGGCTGCAAACCCATGACCGTGGGTTCGAATCCCTCCGATAGCTCCATATAAACATTGGGCTGTAGGTGAATTGGTAAAACCACTTGGCTTTGACCCAAGAGTGTGTTAGTTCGAGTCTAACCAGCCCAACCAAAAATGGCACAGTGGCAGAGTTGGTTTAATGCACCAGTCTTGAAAACTGGCGTAGGTGATGAGCCTACCGTAGGTTCGAATCCTACCTGTGTCGCCAGACATTCCTCGTTAGCTCAGTTGGTAGAGCGGCTGACTGTGTTGGAATAGTATAAGTATTACATTCTACACAGTAGAAAGATTAAGGTTCAAGTCCTTATTTCAGCTCCATAATCAGTAGGTCACTGGTTCGAGTCCAGTACGAGGAGCCAGGGGTTTATGGCTTACCTGTTAGGGTTTTTTAGTTGTACCAATGAAGCCATATAAACAACTACGGTTTCGAGCCAGTTTAAACCGTGAGAGGAAATTGGCAAATCAACTAGAGTAATTAGAAATAATAGTAAAGTTTGTTGGTGTTATTTCTTAAAAAAAACTAGAATAGATATATATAAGGTCAGTCAACATATTCCTTATATGAAGGCAAAGTCCATGCTATTGTAGAGAGAGTTTTAGTTGTCTTTACATCTCTACACACCATATGGTATATGGTCATATAGCTCAGCTGGGAGAGCATCTGTCTTACAAGCAGGAAGTCATAGGTTCGAGTCCTATTGTGACCACCAAAAAAAAACTCGGCTAAAAATTTGGCGAAGGAAATTGAGCGAACAATGCTCTGGTAGCCAATACCATCGTTAGTAACAAAATATTTCCATGTGGTTTTGCTGAGTGTCCACAAATTTTTCGTCTCGTCAGAAATAAAATGGCGAGACGAGAATCTAAGGTATCTTTATTACCTTAACTTTTATAAAAATATAGAAGTGAATTCTATTTTCTGTAAAGAATTAATATTTTTAGTTAATAATAATGGTTAAAAACCTTGAACTCTCTATATTTTTACAAAATAGGTTATAGTGTAACTAAAAATAATAGAAGTATAAAGGTGAAAATTCTTTTGGTGTGCCAGATGAAAAGTTATAGTGTAACTAAAAATAATAGAAGTATAAAGGTGAGCATTATATATCTTATCATTAATACTCGTTATAATATAACTAAAAATAATAAAGTATAAAAGAGAAAAAATAAAAAAAAGGAGGTATAAAAACCAGTGATGTTAAGAAAGATAAAATATAAAATTCAAGACTTGACTTTTAACCACAGAATGAATAAGGCTAGAAAGAAAAACGGATTCGCACCATGTGACTGTTGGAATATGCATTATTGGTTTGGAGATACTTTCGTAAAAATGATAAGGCATTTAAGAGACAATATGCATGGGTATCCCCAATTGGAATTTGAAGAAATAGAACAATTTCCTATAGATTGGATTATTCAAGAAGGACAAAGGATTAGTAAGAGTAACGAAAAAAAAGATTTTGATTCATTTGATTTATACAATCCTAATGATAGATGGAATTTAATACTATCAAGAATTGCTTATTGTTTTGAACAATCTAGTGATGAAATTACTGAAATTCCAAATGAATACTATGAAGAATTTAATAAACAAGTTTGGGGAGATACTTCAGAAGATAGTAAATTGTCTTTTAAGCAATGGTGGAATAAATATTTTGTAGTTGAAAAGTATGACAAAAAAGGGAAACCTATGTCATATAGATTAGTAACAAACGAACCAGAAAAAGACTTAAAAAAGAAATATTTCGATAGAGAAGCAGAAATTGAAGAATATAGAGAATCAATGAAGGATGAAGCTTTCGATTTATTAAAAAGATATTTTTATTGTTTATGGGATTAGCATAATGGTTTGATAGCTCAGTTGGTAGAGCACAAGATTGAAGCTCTTGGTGTCAATGGTTCGATTCCATTTCAAACCACCATTTAAAGTCAATATAATTACTGATATTTTAGATAATCATTTTAGAATAAATTAAATTTTAGACAAGTTTGATTTATGGAAGTGATAATCTGGAAAAACGATGTAAGATATGCGGAAAAATATTTGAAACTCAAAAATTAGGAAACAAAAGAAAATATTACTATGAATGTAGTCCCCACTATAGCCATGAAGACAAAAAAGGTAGAGCCAAAACTATCACTGCATTAAGACGAGCCATAAAGCTTCAATTGGTAAAATATAAAGGTGGGAAATGTGAAAGGTGTGGCTATAATAAAAGCATTAATGCCTTGCAATTTCATCACATTAATCCATCACAAAAAAAATTTAACATATCACAGTATGCATGTTCTAATAATTTAGATATAGATAAATTATATCAAGAAGTAGATAAATGTATTCTTCTATGTTCCAATTGTCATGCAGAAGAACATGAAAAAAATGGATTCTTTATGTAATTTTATTGACTTTATATGAGTGCGTAGCTCAGTCGGTAGAGCATTTGACTTTTAATCAAAGGGTCGGAAGTTCGATTCTTCTCGCACTCACCAAATGGAGACTTTCCCCAAAGGCTGTGGAGGGGAGTAAGATTTTCTTATCTGACTTGTCAGGCGTAGGTTCAAATCCTACAGTCTCCATTTATATATGGGAGCATAATCCGCTAAGGAGACGGGGTTGACTGTAAATCAACTGCCATTTGGCTCGAGTGGGTTCGATTCCCTCTGCTCCCACCATTATATGGGGTCTTAGTGATAATGGTTAGCACTTCTGCTTTGCAAGCAGAGAGTAAGAGTTCGATTCTCTTAGACTCCACCAACAAGGTGTCTTTACCATCTTGGTTTTTACAAAAAAATGTAAAAATGAATTCTATTTTTCGTAAGGAATTAATATCTTTAGTTTACTAAATCAAATGGAAGCCTTTATTTGTCTGCACTCTTGATATGTTGGGTATAGTATAACTATAAATAATAGGAGTGTAAAGGGTTACATCTTCTACTGTGTAAACTTGCAATGGTATAGTATAACTATAAATAATAGGAGTGTAAAGGGACTGAACATCGTTATTAAAGCTAAAATTTGGTATAGTATAACTAAATAATAGGAGTGTAAAGGTTATAATCCTTATAACTAAAACAAAACATAAAAATGGGGTCAATAGTGTCAGTAATGCCTATGTGCGACAAGAGAATATGCGTGGGTTTGTAGGTTACCCCAGAACTATTGGTAGAAAGATAACGATAGGAAGCAGGACATGCCTATGCCACGACCCCATTCAGATATGGCGAGGTAGCTTAGTTGGCTAGAGCAACTGGTTCATACCCAGTAGGTCGTTGGTTCGATTCCAACTCTCGCTACCAGTAAGGCATCTTTATTGTCTTAGTTTTTGTAGAAATATAAAAACGAACTCTATTTCCTGTAAAAAGGATTAATATTTTTAGTTTGAGATAATAACTGAAAGCCTTGATTTCTCTATGTTTTTAAAATGTTGGCTATAGTATAACTAAGAATAGTAGGGGTATAAAGGAGATGAAGACATTCACCATTTGTTTAATATGCTATAGTATAACTAAGAATAGTAGGGGTATAAAGGGGCTGAACATCGTTATTAAAGCTAAATTCGTTATAGTATAACTAAGAATAATAATGGAGGAAACAAATTATGTTTTTTATCACAACAATGGGAAAAGAAGGGAAATGTCCAAGAACTGTGGGATATGTAGAAACATTTGAAGAAGCAGAGGATATTGTTCTAAACAATAAATATGACATTTTTGAATATACCTTTGATTATGCTGTTATTGAAAATGTTCCTAGTGGAATATATCAATATGACCACAATCCAAATTGGTATAAATGGAATCATGACAAAGAATGTTATGAAAAAATTGAAAAGCCAGATTTTGTTAAAAATTTTATTGGTTGGGGTATTGGATAACAATATAGGGATGTAGTTCAGTCGGTTAGAACGCAGTCCTGATAAGACTGAGGTCACTGGTTCGATTCCAGTCATCCCTACCAGTTGGGTTCGGATATATTTTATATAACTAAGAAATAGCTAATCTTAAAGTGTATAGAATGAAAAGTTGGGTTGCAGATATGTTGACTCCGATAGAAACCAAGCCCGACCCCAATTTTATGGAAAGGTGGGTGAGTGGTCTAAACCAGCACCCTGCTAAGGTGCCGAGCTCTTTTAGGGCTCCGAGAGTTCGAATCTCTCCCTTTCCGCCATACTTTAAAGATTTATAAAAAATTTGTCAAAAACTTGACAAAAAAGTTTTTTTGTGGTAGTATATTTATATCAAATTTTAATTATTTTTACCACAATTTGACTAGAGTCAATACCTAGTAGTTTTGGAGAAGTCCGAACAAATCTCTGCATGTTTAGTTCTTTCAGACACAAGAAAGTTCCAGTATTGATGGTGGAGGCGATGGTTCCACATAGGAAACATCTAGGTGTATTTCTATTTTCCCTACCTACTCCAAAGTGGGAAAATAGAATATGGCTTGGTAGTTCAGTTGGTTAGAACACTAGTCTGTCACATTAGAGGTCGTGGGTTCAAGTCCCATCCAAGTCGCCAAAGAGTTTTAGAAATAGGATAGTTTGTGCACAGTTAAAATAAAGACTAGGAAAAGTTATCTGATAGAATTAACTATTGCAAATTGCGTGCGGTACAGCTGACAATAAACGCAATGTTGGATAACATAATCGGCAAAGCTAAAACTCTTATTATATATTGCGGGGTAGAGCAGTTGGCAGCTCGCTAGGCTCATAACCTAGAAGTCGCTGGTTCGAGTCCAGCCCCCGCTACCACTTCTTGGCACCTTGGGCAATCGGTTAAGCCACTAGCCTTTCACGCTGGAGTGCCGAGTTCGACTCTCGGAGGTGTCACCAGCTGTGTAGTCGCTCTACACTAGGGCTTTGGATAACCGCCTTTGCACCAACCCGAATCAACAACAAAAAATGAGGCACATTTTTATTTTAGGAGTTTCTATTATGATTAAAATAAACAAATATTTGTCAGAAATTGGACTAACTCAAGAAGATTTACCAGGATATTACAAACCTAATAAAAATCTTGAAGAAACAAAGCCATGTACTGACCCAAGAAATCAAGATATGCCAGAATATGGATTTTCAAATTATGAATTTTTCAATTTAGACCATACATTTGATTTACTTATATATCCAAGATTGTGTTATTTTAGAGACCATTGTAACTTTGGAAGTCCTTTAGGAATGACTTTTGAGCAATGGAATAAGATACTAAATACTATGATAGAGGGGTTTAAACTAAGTCTTACTGTAGATTATCCTAAAATAAAACAACAGAAAAAAATACAAAAAGCAAGAGAATATTTTGCTAAATATTATAACCATTTATGGTATTAATAGATAGGTCGTACAATGGTAGTACTACAGTCTCCAAAACTGTTAATGAGGGTTCGATTCCTTCCCTATCTGCCATTAGTACTTTTCATATGGGATTGTGGCGGAACTGGCAGACGCACTGGACTTAAAATCCAGTGAACAGTAATGTTCGTGTGGGTTCGACTCCCACCTTTCCCACCATTGAGTATATTCATTATGCTCACCTCAATATGTTTTCATTTTTTTCATTGAGTTACTTCTTTGAAATATACTTGTCAGAAATTTGACAAGTATATTTTTTTATGATACTATATTTACACAAAATATTTACATAATGAGAGGAGTTTTTTTATGAAAATTATTGAACCATTAGTCGAAGTAGAGAACTTCGATGGACTAAAGATAATGAAAAACATAGAGAGAGCGATGAGAGTTTGCTATAGAAGTGAAGGATTGATTACAGATGATAGCTACAAAAGATTATTAAAAACTGCTGTTGAGTCTGGGCATGGAAGCATTATGGAACATGAAAAAATAAGTGTGCTATTACACTGTAGTATTAACACATATAAAGATATAACTCGTCACAGAACAGGAGTCGCTTTTTCAATTGAAAGTACAAGATGGTGTAACTACAGTAAAGACAAATTTGATAATAATATAAGTTTTATGAATCCAGTATATATTACTGATAAAAAGAATTATGAAATTTGGGAAAAATGTATGCATGAAATTGAAAGCTGTTATTTAAGAATGGCAAAAAACGGAGCTAAACCAGATGAATTAAGAACAATATTACCACATAGTACTGCTGCTGAAGTTTATATGACTTGTAATATAAGAGAATGGAGACATATCTTTAAATTAAGGACAACAAAAAGAGTTCACCCTGAAATAAGACAATGTTTAATTCCTTTGCTTCTATACTTTAAACAAGAAATGCCTGTTCTATTTGATGATATAGAATATGATACAGACTTTCCTAAGGAATGGTATGCAAAGTTAACAATAATGAAAGGAGAGGTAACAAAATGAGTAAATTGATAGATAGAACTGGAGAAAGATATGGAAGATTAATTGTGATAGAAAGAGCTCCCAATTTTGTTTGTTCTTCTGGGAGGCAACTTGTGATGTGGAGATGTAAATGTGATTGTGGAAATATTACAAATGTGTCTACAAACAGTTTAAGAAGTGGTTTAACCACATCTTGTGGATGTTGGAACTATGAGCAACAAAAGAGTTCAATTACTAAACATAGAATTCATGGAGATACAAATGGAGAGTTTCGTTTGTTATATGAAAAATGGAATAAAATCAAAAGTCGTTGTTATTCTGAATGCTGTCATAGTTACAAGAATTATGGGGGTAGGGGGATAAAAATGTGTGATGAATGGAAAAACGACTACCTATCTTTTAAACAATGGGCATTATCCAACGGATATGATAAACATCTCTCTATAGATAGAATAGATGTGAATGGGGACTACTGTCCAGGGAATTGCAGATGGGTTACAAATAAACAACAACAAAACAACAAAAGAAATAACAAATATATAACATTTAATAATATAACTCACACACAACAAGAATGGGCAGAAATCACAGGTTTATCAAGACATACTATTGCAAGTAGACTAAAATTGGGGTGGTCTATAGAAAAGACATTAACTACTCCATCCAAAAGAAATAATATGAAACAAAAAAGAGAATTAAAAAAGGATTAATTCTTACTATATATAAGGAGTAGATTATGTCAGATTTATTTTATATTGTAGCTCTTATAGTAATAGCATTTTGTTATTTTGTATATAAAGTTTGTGAAATTATTTTAACAATAATTAAGGCAAAATACAAATATCAAGAAGAAAGTAAAGCAGACCCAAAAATAAGTATAAAAGTAGGTGATACAACAAATGAGATTAAAAATAACGGGGGACACACATCGGAGATAGAAAAAGAATGTTAGAATATATTGCTTTACATCAGTTCCATCAAAACTTTGACACACTAATGATTTGTGGAGATTTTGGATATATTTTTAGAGGGGACAAAGATGAGGATGAATTCTTAGATTATATTGAGAAGGAAGCAAATTTTGATATAATATTTGTAGATGGGAATCATGAAAATTTTCCAAAAATTTATTCTTATCCGATAGAACAATGGAATAATGGTAAAGTTCACAGAGTAAGAAATAATATAAGGCATCTAATGCGTGGTGAGATTTATACAATAAACTCAAAGACATTTTTCACTTTTGGTGGAGGATATTCTATAGATAAAGAAAGACGATTAAACTACGAAAAAACATATAATAGAAAGATTTGGTGGGAAGAAGAATTTCCCACTCAAGAAGAGATAGACAATGCTTATAAAAATTTAGAGAAATATAGTTGGAAAGTTAATTATATTATCACACATTCTGCCCCAACTAATGTCTTGCCTATGGTGTCAGAATTTTTTATTAGTAGCTTAAAAGCAGATGTAGATATAGTAAATTCAACACTAGAAGATATAAGGCAAAAAGCTGAATTTGACCATTGGTATTTTGGGCACTATCATGGTAACAAAGAATTTGACAGATTCACTCTGTTGTATGAATTAAGTAGAAATATAGAAATTTAATTTTGTCAGATTTCTGATAAAACTTTAGACTTTCTATTGACAAATTTTATCTTTTATGTTATAATTTAGAACATAAAGGAGAAGAAAAATATGGATAAGAAAAGTTTTTTAAAAAGCATTATTGCTTCAAAGTGGGTAAACTTCAAAATGACAAAATCTCAAGCTATAGAGCTAAAGAATAGACCCAACTATGAAAAATTAAATATAGTACTTTATGAAGACCCAGAGTATGAGTTTAGAGAATTTTTTGATAAAAGTACTGGGCTATGGATTACTGGAGACTGTAAAAATGGAAATACTCCATTTAGAAGAAGTTTCCCTAGTTTGTTAGATATAGGAATTATGGGGCATTGTCCTAATGGAAAAGCAGGAATCTGTGCAAAAGCAGGCATTCAGTGTTATCAAAATGCTCCAAATTCAACAAGAGAAAATATGAAATTAGAAGATTTTAAAATGATTATAGACCAATGTAAAGGTAAAACCTTTCAAGTTGCTCTAGGTGGAGCAGGAGACCCAAATCTTCATGAGAATTTTAAAGAAATTGTAGAATATTGTAGAAAAAATGGAATCATTCCTAATTATACAACAAGTGGATTTAATCTAACAGATGAGCAAGTAGAGATTAGTAAGCAATGTGGAGCTGTTGCTGTTAGTCAATATAGTAGATTAAAAATAGGTTCTATTCCAAAATATGGAACTACAGAAAATGGCGAACATGTATGTCTTAGTCTTAATAAAACATATACAGAAACAAATCCTCAAACAAATAATGCGATACAAAAGTTTTTGGATGCAGAAATTACTACAAACATTCATTATGTTTTAGGAAAAAATACCATAAAGGAAGCTATTATTCGCTTAAAAGAAAATCTTTTTCCAAAAGGAATAAATGCAATAATATTTTTATTACATAAACCTGTAGGATTAGGACAAGAGTCAAATATGTTACATTATGATGACCCAGAAGTAAAGGAATTCTTTGATTTAATAGATAATAATGACTTTCCGTTTAAAATAGGATTTGATGCATGTTCTGTCCCTGGAATTATTAATTTCACTTCTAATATAGATTCTAGGTCAACAGAAACTTGTGAAGGTTCTAGGACAAGTGCATATATAGATGCTCAAATGAATATGATGCCTTGTAGTTTTGGAAATCAAAATAAATCTTATTATGTAAGTCTATATGACCACACAATAAAAGAAGCTTGGGAAAGTGAAGTCTTTGAAAAATTTAGAAATAGACTTAGCACTTCTTGTATGCAATGTAAAGATAGAGTCAATTGTTATGGTGGTTGCCCTATAATTCCAGAAGTTGTTTTGTGTAATAGAAAGGAGAGGGTTTATAATGAAGATAAGAAATAACTTTGTAACTAACAGTTCAAGTTCAAGCTTTTGCTTTTTCAAAAACGAATATTACCCAAATCTCTCAAAGGAAGAAATCGACAAAACACTAAAAGATTTAATAAAATTCTATAAGAAGTACGGAAGTGAATCTTATGTGACAAAACATGACTTCACTGACTACAAAATCTTTAGTGGAGACCAAATTGAAGAAATTACAGAAGCTTTACATAACGAATTTTGGTCTGCAAGCGGAATAAAAATACCTGATGAAATGCACAGTAGATTTGAAAGAGTTGGATATTATTTGGCAGGAAGTAGACCAACAGTTAAGGAATTGATAGAAGATGAGAAATTTCTAACAGACAATTATGGAAAGGAAAAAGCTAATGAAATATTTGATTTCAAATCCATCTGGGAAAAATGTGAAAAAAGTACCCAAAAACTAGTGGAAAAATGTGTAAAAAATGGTGGAAAATATATGGAAAAATGTGATAACATAACAGTCCCTAATGAAGAATTTGCATATTATGATAATGAATTTCAAAAAGCAATACGAGCAGATTTTGTAGTTATTACAGGAGAAAATGTTTTCCCATACTCTTTCTTTGATTTAATTCAAGATTTATTAGGTGGTGAAAGAGACCACCTTGGTTAGGAGGAATTATGAAGATAAGAAATAGTTTTGTAACTAATAGTTCGAGTTCAAGCTTTTGTATTACAAATAGAAGTAATAAAAATTTAACAATTAAAGATTTAATGAAAGACTGGAAAAATTCAATAAAGAGTTTTTATGAAGAAGAAACGAAATGGGCTTCAGAAAGTTTTACAAAATATTCATGGGGTAAGCAATTTATAGAGCAATTTCCGACATTTGAAGTCTTTTTTAATAAGGTATTAGAAGATGCAGATTTTCTATATGATAAAGAAATTAAACCACAAGAATCTGTAGAGCTAGAATGTGGAGACCACCAATCTGTAGATGGGTATGCAAGTTATTTTATTCATGGTACTTGGTCAGACTTATTTCCATTTACCCCATATTCAGAAAATTTTAATGTTGAATTTTTAGAAAGTCATCATTAAAAGAAAGGTTGCGATTTTATGAAAGTGAGAAATAGTTTTGTAACTAATTCTAGTTCTAGTAGTTTTATTTTGGCACTGAAAGAGGGAGTAGAAAAAGAGGATTTAAAAAAAGACCTAGAAAAATTTTATGATAAAAATAGAGATGAAATTATTGAATGTATTGAGTATTACAAAGAGTTTTTTGAAGATTATGGAGAACCAGAAGAGGATGAAGATAAAAACCTAAAAGATATTGTTTCTGCATTAAGTACACATAGTACAAATCTATTAAAAACGAGAGTTGTAGATTTTCTTTCAGAAGAGATTTTAGACTTTTTTAATAACTCCTTTTATTCTCCACGAAAACTTAATGACTGGTTCCTTGGTATAGAGGAGTGTTCAAATGACAGTGGCGAATTGTTTAGTGATATAATGTATGAAGCAGGAGGAAACTTTGACGGAGAAAACCTAAAGATGATATAAGGAGTTGGATACATATGAAATTTTTAACTATTTTAGGAAAAATTGTATTGGCAATTTTAGAAATTGTTGCATTATGTATGTGTGGAATTATTTTAGTGGGAGCAATATCTATTGCATCATTTTGTATAAAATTTGGAGTAGCTCATATTTTTGTATTATTAGTTATTACTTCCCTAATAAGTATTTTTAATGGATTTGTTGCAATATATTATTATTTCAAAAAGGAAGATGAAGATGATGAAGATTAGAACTAACTTTATAACAAATAGTTCAAGCTCTAGTTTTTGTATTAGTAAAGATGAACTTACAGATTATACTATTGAAGTCTTTAAAAACCCAAAATTAGTTGCCGACCAGATTGTTCCAACTTGTGATTGTACTAGAGAAGAATATATGGAATTAGCAAAAGAGTGGGATATAAGAGATGAAGATGAAAAAATCTATGGATTTGCATCTGTTGCAAATTTTGATTATTCACAAATTTTTTATATTTGTGGTGTAGATTGGGATTTACATAAAGACTCAGAGTTAGCTCCAAGTCTACTAAAAGAAATGGTAGAGAATGGGAATAAAAATTTAGATATGTTGGGAGATGATGATAATGAAGATTAGAAGTAGTTTTGTAACTAATAGCTCAAGTTCTAGTTTTGTAGTTTCTGCAAAAAGAGAAAAGAAAAAAGAAATGAGTGATTTTTATGATATTGTAAATTGTATGGAAGGTTATGAAACTGGAACTCCTGTGTTAGTTTCTTCAGAAAAAGATTTGAACAATTATGTTGAAAGAGAATATAGCAGAACATTGCCAGACTTAATGGAAAGCGATGAGTATTATAAAGAAAGATATGGAAATATTTTAAAAGAATTAAGAGATGGAAATATAATTTTAATGCAAGATATTTCTTATGGAGACGAAGAATTGTTTGAAAAAATTTTACATTATGTTGTTGGAGACTATACTATTTTAAATAGGTATTAAACAATATAAAATAGTAATTTTATGTTGTTTTTGAGCTTTCTAAACCCCCTATTTTCAAGGGTTTAGAAAGACCTATATTTTTTTATTTTAGAAATTTTGTCAGATTTCTGACAAGAAAGGAAATATTATGTCAGAGAAAAAAAGAACTGGAAAAGAACAAATTCTATGGAGATTGCATAATGTTTTAAGAGGACAAGCAATGTTTATTAGAGAAGATGTCTTCGCTTCTCCAGAAGAAAGGTTAGAACAAATGAAAGTTGTTGAAGACTTAGTTTTCTTTTTGGATAATTATGATGAAAATATAAAAATCCTACGAGAACATAAACAAAAAGAAGATAAAGAAAAAGGAGAAAGATAAATGAAAATAAGAAATAGTTTTATAACAAATTCTAGCTCTAGTAGTTTTATTGCAGTTTTTGCAAAAATTATTGATGAAGATAAAGCAGAAAAAATTATAAATCAATATAATCTTAAAGACTACATTTTATCCTCAAAAGAATTAAGAAAATCAGATGCTTCAAAATTCTCACGAGAATGGTGTGGAGCAGAACTTCTTTCTGAAGAAGATTTGGAAGATTTAAAAGAAGAGGCTAAATGGAATGACTTATTTATTTTTTGGCATGATTATGAAGACTTAGATGATGAATATTTACATTATAATAATCTTGATTATGATGATATTGATTTGTCAGATTTCGGACATAAGAAGCAACAAATTTTTAATGACATAGACTCCGATAATGGTTTTAAGGTAATTAGTAGTTTTATTGGAGCAGGATATAATGGATAGGAGGAATTTATATGAAATATAGAAATACTTTTGTAACCAACTCAAGTTCTAGCAGTTATGTTTGTATGGTATGTGGAGATGAATTTTCTGGATGGGATATGTCCTTATATGATGCAGAAATGATAGAATGTGAAAATGGACATGTTGTTTGTGAAGAATGTCTGGAAGATAAAGATTTGGATTGGATAATGGAACATTATGCAGATGAAGATAGTGATGAATATTTTGAAGATTGGAGGTATGAAGTTCCAGAGAAATATTGTCCAATTTGTAATTTTAAATATTTTTTAGAAAAAGATTTGCTACTTTATTTAAAAAATGTAAAAGGTATAAATATTGATGATATAAAAAATGAAATTAGACAAAATTTTAATTCGTATTCTGATTTTAGCAAAAAAATTTCAGACAAAAATTAAAAATGACCCTTTAAAATTGATTTTAAGCCATTTATTTTTTTAAGACATACAACTTGTTGTCTAATAGGGTAAAATCGCTTAGAATCAATTCTAGTGAGAATGTGCAATTTCGTCTATATTTTGAGTAGAAAGGAGTTGATTTTTTGGAATTTACAGAGCATATTTTAGAAAGATACGCAGAAAGGATACAAGAGAAGAAAGGAAAAAATGAAATAAAATCTTTTGTTGCTCAAAACAGGAAAAAAATAGAAGAAAATATTCAAAAATTATTTGATAGTGCAGAATTTTTATGTACAACAAAAATAAAAGAACATAACATAACTAATTTTTATGTAAATAAAAATGGCTGGGTATTAATTTCTGACAAAGAGAACAAAAAATTAATTACATTATATAAAGTAGACTTGTTTCTTGGTACAGATTTCAATAAATATTACATAGAAAAAATGACGGAAGATATAAAAAACAAAATGAAAGACTATGAAAATATTGAATATGAAATTGAATTAGATAAAGAAAAAAGACAAGAAGAGAGGAAACAATGTGAGTCAGAAATTGCTTCTTTAAAAACAAGGATAAAATGGTTGGAAGAAAATATAAATTTATCTACTCAACAGGATAAAGAAGCAGACGCAAGATTAAAAGTAAAAAAAGATGAAGTCCAACAACAAATAGAAAATTTTGTTGGAGCAAGAATTTTTGAATAAAAAAATAAAAAAATTTTGTCAGAAACTTGACAAAAGAAAAAATATATGTTATTATATAGACACAGTAAAGATACATACAGCAAATCTGATTAGCAACAAACTTTTAATTTGTCAAGCTTTTATGTATCTTGGTTATTAAAAATAATTCACCCCTTTTTTAAAGGTACATACAGCAAATTTTAGCGATTATTTTGGGAATAATTATTGCAAAGTACCTTGTGATATTTTTAATTTCCTTCGTTTACATAAAAATTCAAAAAACATGAAAGGTGCATACAGCGAATTTTATATTTGGTTAAAAAATTTTTCTGTCAAAAAGATTTGATATGGTTCGATTCCATAAAAATAAAATGCACCTTGTTATTTAAAAAAATAATTTGTCAAATTTTTGACAAAATTAAATAAAAAGATACTAACAGCAAATAAAATTGAATACAGGGAAAATTTTGTTATTGGTTCAAATCCAATTATGCCACAAGTGGCATATAGCTCAATTGGTAGAGCAAATTTAATTCATTATAGTATCTTGTAATATTACATTTTTTTCATATTCATAAGGAGAGATACAGACAGCAACTAGACAACAAAATATTAGGGAAAAATATTTTTAGGTATCTCGTTATTTCTCCTAAAAAATTTTTAGAAAAGGAGTGGAACTATATGAGTTTCTTAAATGAATTAGAAAAAAACATTTTAACAGATTATAACAAGTCTGTTACAGAAAATGGTGCAGTTGGTTACAAAACAACTGGAAAAGAAATTTTAGATATGAATTTTAAAATTTCTAGTTATAGGAATATGTCAGAAGAAGAGATTATAGAAGATTTTAAACAGGTATTTTTCTCAGACAAAACTTTAGCTTTACAATTTTTATTTTATATAAGAGATAGAGAAGAAGGACTTGGAGAAAGAAGAACTTTTAGAGTGATTTTTAAATCTCTTGCTAATGCTTATCCAGGATATGCAAGAAAACTAATTCCTATAGTTGCAGAGTATGGTAGATTCGATGATTTACTTCCTTTGCTAGAAACAAACTTAAAACAAGAAGTAGCAGATTACTTAATTGACACAATGATTTCTGACTACAAATTAATGCAAGAGAATAAACCAATCTCATTATTAGCGAAATGGCTACCAAGCATTAATGCTTCAAATGAACAAACAAAAAGGTATGCTAAAACTTTAATAGTTTATCTTCAAAAAAGAGATAGAACTTTTAATGAAAAAAGATATAGAAAAGCATTGTCGAAAATGAGAAACTATATCGATGTTGTAGAAAAGAAAATGTGTGCTAATGAATGGGATAAGATAAAATATGAAACAGTTCCAAGTAAAGCAAATCTAATTTACAAGGATGCATTTTTAAAACATGATGAAGAAAGAAGACAACAGTATTTAGAATCTCTACAAAAAGGCGAAACAAAAATAAATGCAAGCAAGTTATTTCCTTACGAAATATATCATAAAGTAACAAAGAATGATACTACTTTAGAAGAACTATGGAAACATTTGCCAGACTTAAAAAACAAATCTGATTCTGCTTTAGTAGTAGCTGATGGCTCTGGAAGTATGAATTGGGAGTCACTAAGTGGTTCTGGTGTAACTGCATTAGATGTAGCAAATTCTTTGGCAATATATTTCGCAGAAAGAGCTAATAGTGAATTTAAAAACAAATACATTACATTTTCTAGTCATCCACAATTAGTTAACTTGGGAGATAATACATCTTTATATGAAAAAAAGCAAATTGCCTTAAGACATAATGAATGTTCAAATACAAATATAGAGGCTACATTTGATTTAATTTTGAATACTGCAATTAAAGCAGAAATGAAACAAGAAGATTTACCAAAAACTTTATTAATTCTTTCAGATATGGAGTTTGATTCTGCAACAGATTCTAATTTCAGATATGGTGGAGAATCTCTATTTAAAACAATTGAAAGAAAGTATAAGAATGCAGGATATAAATTACCAAAATTAGTTTTTTGGAATATTTGTGGAAGAACAAATACAATTCCTGTTTTAGAAAATGATTTGGGAGTTGCACTTGTTTCTGGTTTCTCTACTAATATTTTTGATATGGTTCTATCAAATAAATTAGACCCATTAGAAACTTTACTAGATAAATTAAATGCAAAAAGATATTTGAAAATAAAAGAAATTATAGAACAAGAATAAAATAAAAAAGGTACTTACAGCAAAACAAACGCTATGTTAAAGCCGTTGTCGTTGGTTCGAATCCAACATTACCAGCCAAAAGTTTTGGTAATTAGCTCAGCTGGAAAGAGCACGAAAAAGATGTACCTTGTAAAAATTAAATTAGAGGTGAAGAAATGAGAAAACAAGAATATCCAGAGAAAGCTCCATATAAACATTTTATTTTAGTTAAAAATGGAGAGAAAGATAAAGAAATTGAAGAGCAATTATTAAATTGGCATAAAGAAAATCCTTCTTTTTCTATTGGGCAACATCAATATGCATATGTTGGTGGTAAAGAAGGGGATGGGATAGAAACTTTATCTTTAACATATTTTGATTTAGATGAAGCAGAAAAAGATGTAGACCCAGAATTTAGAACACCTAGAAATGAATTTTATTTTAAAAAGATAGAAGATAATTTAATTTCTGGCACAAGTAATGTAGAAACATGGTATAATGATAATGATATTGATATAATATCTAAAGTAACTTTTGTGGATACAGAGAAACTAAAGATTGTTACTGGAATAATGTATGTCAAAAGAGATGAAGCAAAAGCTGCCTATGACTTAAAATATGAAAGACAACAAAAACAAATTCAAAAAATGTCAGAAGAAATGGCTAAAAAGCAAATTGTGAAAGAAGCTAATAAGAAAGAGGAAAAATAATATGAGCATTTATATTACTTCAGATACACATTTTTATCATACAAATGTAATTAAATATTGTAATAGACCTTTTACTGACAGTGAAGAAATGAATAAATTTATGATAAAACAATGGAATTCAGTTGTATCTAATAATGACACTATAATACACTTGGGAGACTTTGGTTTTGGAAATAAAGAACAAATAACAGAAATTTGTTCCCAACTCAATGGTAATAAAATCTTAGTTAAAGGGAATCATGACCTAAGAAAAGGAGAAGGGTTCTGGTTAGACTGTGGTTTTCAAACAGTTTATAAAAGAAGACAAGTGCTTTTAAATGAGATAATTCCAGATTATAATAACAATATAATATTGTCTCATTATCCTATAAGTGTTGAACAAAATCAGTTGAACATACATGGACATATACATAATAGTCCATTAGATACAACATTATTTAATAAAGAAAATCATATTTGTGTTTGTGTAGAAATGTTAGATAATTATAAACCTATAGATTTAGAGAAGTTAATATTAGATTGGAGAGATAAAAAATGAAAAAATGATTAGATTAGTTTGTTTTAGAAAATTAAATATATTTAATTCTAAATATTACTAATCTAATCATTTTTTGTTTATTTTAGAAAAGGAGAAATGTAATATGAAAAGAGAGCCAAGTAAATACCAGAAGGACATTCTTGACTGGGTTAAAAATGGTTCTGGAAATTGTGTGGTCGATGCTCTTGCTGGTACTGGCAAAAGTACTACTTTAGAAATGATTGCTCAGAACCTTCCTGAAAAATCAAGAATGTTATTTCTTGCTTTCAATAAGCACATTAAAGATGAACTACTACAAAAAGAAGGACTACAAGAAATATTAAATAGTAATAGACTCAAAATTATGACAGTAAATTCTCTTGGGAACTCAACTGTTTTAGAATATGGAAAAGGCAAAGATGGGAAGAGTACAGTAGAACTTTGTCCTAATAAATTGACAAAACTTATTTTAGATGATGTTATTTATGAGTGTATGTTAAGGGAAAATAAAGCCCCACAAAATTATGATACAATTATAGTCGGTTTAATAAAAAGGCATGCAAAAACTTGTATAGATTTAGTAAGAAGTAAGTTGCTAGATTATAAAAAAGTAACTGAAATCGACAAACTAATTGAGGTTGAACATTTATTTATGTTTCCTAAAAATGTCTTGGTTGACTTCAAAATTCCACATTTGGACTGGAGTTGGATTGTTTCAGAGGCAATAGAAAGAGAAGTTGAAATGTTTCAAGAAACTGGAGAGTATGACTTTATAGACCAAGTTTATTTGCCTGTAGTGTTGAATTTACCTTTACCTCAATGGGTAAGATGGTACACAGATTTTGTCTGTGTTGATGAATGTATTCCTTATGATTATTATGTAAAAACTGATAAAGGCTTAGTAAGAATGGATAGTCTTTATAATAAAGTAGATAAAGGGGAGCATATTTTTGTAAAAACATTTAATGAAATAATAGGCGACTTTGAACAAAAGCCAGTAATAAATGTAGTAAAGAAAGGAACTAAGCCTGTCTTTAAAATAAAAACAGAAGGACTTAAAGTCATAGAGGCTACAAGTAATCATCTATTTTTAACTCAAAGAGGATGGGTAAAACTTGAAGATTTGCAGGAAGGAAAAGATTTCCTAATTTGTGATTCTCCAGAAAACCAGAAGACAAAATATTTATTAAATGACGACCAATTTCAGGTTGCTTTGGCTAGTAGTATTGGGGATGGGAACTTACAAAAGCAAGGAGTCTTTAATACATATAGATTAAAGTTTACTCAACAAGAAAAACAAAGAGGATACCTTCATTTTAAAATGAAAATGTTTGATTGCAAAAACGAGAATGTAGGGAAAAGCGGTTATACAGGTAAGAAAAATATATGGAATTCTTCAACGAAGACTTTCATTTATGATGGTGAATTTAAGAAAAACCTTTCAAAGATGGATGCCAGAGGATTCGCTATATGGTATATGGATGATGGGAGTATATGTGGGAATAGTCTTCGTAACATAAGGATTGCTTGCAATAACCTAACTAGCGAAGAAGCTGATATTTTGGAAAGTAGATTGAAGGATTTTAGTATAAATGTAAAAAGATATTTAGCAAAAGGAAAATATCAAGAATTCCATTTTAACACAGAAAATGGAACTAAGTTTTTAAAATTAATTGCTCCATATATGAATAAAGATTGTTTTTATAAGAATCCTTTTTCTACTGGAAATTATAACTGGGATTTTTCTGGATATAAAAAATTTGGAGGAGATTTTATAAAATCTATAACTTATTCAAGAGAGTGCCCTGTCTATGATATTGAAGTAAAAGATAATCATAATTTCATTATAACAAGAGGTCATACAAACAAAAATGGGGCAGGAGTTATTGTACATAATTGTCAAGACCTGTCTGTACTACAACAACGATTTATATCAAAATTACAATATATAAATTCATATAATACTACAAGATATATTTTTGTTGGAGATAAAAGGCAAGCTATATACAAATTTAATGGGGCTGATAGTACAAGTATAGAAAACATAGAAAAATATTTCCACACTAAAGAATTTCCACTTAATATTTGCTATAGGTGTCCAGTTAAAGCACTAGACCTTGCAAGAGAGTATGTTCCACAAATAGAAAATAGACAGAATGCAATTGAAGGAGCAGTTACTACTATAAATGATAGTGAAGTCGCAGACTTAGCTCAGGCTGGAGATTTAATTATGGCTAGAAAGAATAAAGACTTAATAAAAGTCTTCTTGCAAATTCTAAAAAAGAGGAAAAAAGTCTATTTTAAAAAAGCAGATTTCTTAAATACTATTCTTAACAACATAAAAAGTAGAAAAAAAATAAAAACAATGAAGGATTTGCGTGATTTTATTAATAAAGAAAAAGAAAAACAAAATGAGTTAAAACAAGAAGAAGATTCACAAAAAAGTGTACTTGATGTTGAAGATGAAGATGTATTTTCTACAATGTTGTCTCTTGTGCAATTCTTTGAGCAAAATGCAAAAGAGATGGAGTATCCCCTAACAATTCAAGGTTTCTTTACTTTCATTTCAGATATAATTTCAAACGAACCAAGTAAAGACTGTATTACAGTAGGGTCAATTCATTCCATGAAAGGATTAGAGGCAAATAGGGTATTTATTGTAAACTATTTTGAAATGCCATATAACTTTGGAATGGGAGAAGATTATTTCACTCAAGAAAAAAATCTAAAATATATCGCAGAGACTAGAACTAAAAACGAACTGTTTTTATGTGTTAATGATATGGATGAAGATTAGATTTTGTCAAAAAATCTGACAAAATTCTTGTCAGAAACTTGACAAAAGGAAAAATATATTGTATATTATTTTCAGGTTATATAAATCTGAATTTATATAAAAAAATATTCTCTAAAAGAATAGAAAGGAGGAAACCTTATGGCAGATTTAACTCTTTATTCTGTTTCTAATGAATTTGATTACTTATGCGACTTAATAGATAAAGATGCTTTGAGTCCAGAAGAAGTAGAAGAAATTTCAAAAATATTAGCTGAAAAGATTCAAAGCTCTGCTGAAGAAATAATTAAATTTTTTAAGACAAATACAGCTCAAGTAGAAGATATTAAAAATGAAATTACTTTACTTCAACAGAGAAAGAAGAAGGCAGAAAATAGAGAGCAATTTTTGAAAGAAGCTTTAACAAACAATATGAAAAAATTAAACTTAAAGAAAATTGAAACTCCAATTGGAAAGATGTTAATTCCAAATTCTGTTACTTTAAGCGTAGAAGTTGTTGACATCAATAAAGTTCCAGAAGAATATAAAAAGGAAAAGCTTGAAATTTCTGTTGACAAGGATAAAGTTAAGAAGCATTTTAAAGAAACAGGAGAAATTTTGGATGGAGTTAATATAGTTGAAACTCCAAGTAGAGTTCAATTTAGGTAGGTGATTCCAATAGAGACAGTAGAAGATTATGATAGAATTATTAAATCACTTGCTAAAAAGATAACTTCCAAAGAAGAATTACAAAAAGATTTGGTTCAAGAAGGATATGTAGGACTATTAAATGCAAAAAGAAAGTATGATGAGAATCTTGGAGTAAAATTTACAACATATGCTTTCCCTTTTATAAAAGGTGCAATGATAGATTACATTAAAGAATATACACAATACAATGATGAGCATGTCCCTCTTTATAGTGTGAAAGACAAGAATTTAGTTACTAACAATAATTGTTATCAAAATGATATTACTATGGATTTAGAGTATCTTTTAGAAGATTCCCCAAAAGAAGTTAAAAAAATTGTAGGTCTTGTTCTTAATGGGTACACAATAAGAGAAATAGCAGAGATTATAGGATATTCAAAGTCAAAAGTAAGCTACATTTTAGATAAAGAAAGAAAAAGGATTTATAATAAATTATTAGAAAAAGGAGATTTTAATTATGGCAAATAATGAAAATGTAAAACAAGCTATTCCAGCAATGTATGGAAATTTCTCAATATATGGAAAAGTAGAGTCAATAAATAAAGATAAGTTTTATTCAAAAACTCAAACTCAAAGAGATAAAAGAAGTCTTACTTTAGGAATTAGAACTTCGAAAGATAATTTTGTGCTTATTCCTATGAACGCAGTTTCTCAGAATAATGTTTATTTTGTAAAAAGGGACCCAGAAACGAACAAAACAGAAGATACTAAAATTATTCCTTGGGATGAAAGGAATTCTGTAAATCTACCAGAGGAATACACCCCAATGTCAAGAGTTACTGTAGGACTAGAACAAGAGACAGATGAGAATGGAGTTCTTCAAAATAAGAAAGAACACAAAATATTATTTGATGCTTTACAAGACATTTATGACTTAGTAAATATTGGAGATGACCTATATATTAGAGGTAGTGTTGATGTTGAAAGCTATATTGCCCAAAATGGAGAAAAGAGAAATATTGTGAGATTAACTCCAACACAAATTTCTAAAAGAAGAACAAATAGAGAGTTAGATTTTGAAGCAGAAGATTTTACTGAAACAAACGAACTAAATCAAACTTTAATTCCTACAAGTATTGAGGTTGATGATGACATGAACAGAGCAGTTATATATGGCTTAGTAATTGGAAATAAAAAAGAAGGTTCTATTGAAATAGAAGTAACTGACGAAGAAAATCTAAAATTTGTAACTGGAAGACTTAAAGAGCTAATAGAAGAGAATCCATATATGGCAATTAGAATTCAAGCAAAAATTGTAAATCAAGAAAGGGTTCCAGAAAAAATTTGGGATGACTTTTTACAAACATATGTAAAAAGAGAATCTACAAACAGAAATTCTTCAACAACAAAATACGAATTCGTTTCAATAATAGAGAATTCTTATGATTTAACTACTTACAATCAAGAAAATATTGAAGAATTTAGAAATGCTTTTTGTAGAGGACAAGAAGAATTTGGAGCAAATTCTGCAAACAAAGTTGCTGGTAGCGAAAACAACATTTGGGGTTCAATTTAACATAATTTTTGTCAGAAATTTGACAAAAGTTGTCAGATTTCTGACACCACATAAATTTCAATTATTTTTATTAAAAAAGGAGAGATTATTATGGCACAAATTAGGCGTGGTGGACAAATTCAAAGTAAATTAGCTTTTCTTATTTATGGAGATAAGGGAACATGGAAATCTAGTTTAGCCTTAGAATTTGCAAAAATGAAAAATGAGCAAGGAGAACCTATGAAACTTCTTTATATAGATACAGAAGAAGGTTCTGTTGATGATTATATTAACAAATTAGCAGAAGAAGGTTTTGATGTTGATAATATCATAGTTGTAAAAACAACAGGTTTTGAAGAAACATTGGATATTGTAAAACAGGTAAAAACAGTTTCTTTGAAAAAACCTTTAAAACTTAAAGATACTAATGACTTAGGAGAAAAGACTGATATAGAACTTCTAAATGAAGATGGAACAGCATGGATTCCAGATGCTATAGTTATAGATTCTTTAACTGTTCTTTATAATCAATTGGTTCAAGCAATTCTACAAATGTCTCAAAGAAGAGCAGCACAAAGGGCTAATAAGCAAGGCTTAATGGGAGCAGAAAAAGCTTTGGCAACAGAAACTGCTGGAATTGAGATTAAAGACTATCAAACTATAGCTCACAGAGGACAAGAACTTATCTTGGACTTAATGGCTAGTGGAAAACACTTTGCAGTAACTGCAAGAGAAAAAGAAATAAAAGAAAATAAACCAGATGCTAATAACCAATATCAATCTATTGGTACAGGAAAATATCAACCTGAAGGTTTTAAGGAAGTTGAGTATAATGTTAAAACGGTTTTACACACTGTTAATGAAAATGGAAAAACTTATGCAATAGTTGAAGATAAGGATAGAACTGGTGTAAAACAACAAAATGAAAGATTAGAAAGTCCTACTTTATTGGATTGGGAAGTTGTAATCAAGAAGAATGTTGGTAAAAAAGCACAACCTATAAGAAATACTGTTTCTGAAACCATAAAAGAGGATATTAATGCATTACAAAAAAGAATGATAGAACAAACAGGAGAGGGTTTATTAGAAGAATCTGATTTTGATGTAGAGTTGGATGTCTTAAAAAACGATATTACAAGAATGATTTCAAAAATAAAAGACCCTAAAAAAAGGGTTGATGTAAAAACAGAATGTGAAAAATATAATATCCCAGCTGGTACTTTTACAGAAATCACAGACAAATCACAACTTGAGAAAATGAAAGAAATTATCAGTAATTTCCTAACACAAAATAATATTCACTAAAAGTATAGGGGAGAATTTATAATTCTCCCTATCTATATAACATAAAAATGGAGGAAATAAAAATGGCAATAAAAATAGAATATATTTGCGATAGATGCAAAGAGAAAATATCCGAAGAAGAAGAATTTTTGTGTTATTTTGAAAAGAAATATTATCATATTGACTGTTTAATTAAAAAGTTAAAAAGGAGAAGAAAAGGCAAACTTTCAGGGGAACAAATTCAAGAAATAATAGAAAAGACCAAAAAACCAATAAAAGTAAATTCGACAAGAAAATCAAAGAGTTCATCTACTAAGAAATCAGTAGCTTTACCAAAGTTAAATAAACAAGAATATATTATAGAGAATCAGCAAAAAGAAATATTATTAAATTCTTTAGAAAAGATATATAGTACCAATGTCAAGAACAGCCCCATTATAATGAGAACTATTGAGGCATTAAATACTGGAAAGTATAAAAAATTTGAGAATAAGAAATTTTCTTACAATATATTAGATATGATGTTTAATTCTTTTAAACAAGAATTATATGTTGCTCACTCCAGAGTTAAGAAACCATTTGAAAGTGTTGAAATGATGTTTTTATATGATATTTCAATTCTTGGAAATAAATACGATAAATTTGTATATGACTTAAAAATGAGTGAAACAAACGAAGAAGAAACAGAGAAAGTTCAAGAGCTTAATGTTTCTGATTACTTGAAGGGAAGAATGCAAGATGATGAAGACTCTAATGACATTGACCTTAGTGCATTTTTTGAAGATTTTTAGTGAGGTGAAAAAATGGAAAGCAATATTGAAGACAAACTACAAGACTTGACTTCTGAGTTATTGTTTATTGGTACAATATACAAATATCCAGGAATGTTTCCTAAATATAGAAGGTATTTAGGGGAAGAAGACTTTTCTACTCCTGCGAGTAGATTCTTTATGGGGTTGTTTATAAGAGTATATGATACATATTCAAAGACTCCAGATGAAAATTCAATAGCAGGTTTTTTAGTAAATAGGAAACAAGAATTAAAAAAATTTAATGAATATGGTGGATACTCTACAATAGAGGGTTTTATGAATACTTGTAACTCTAACGACATAGAAATGTATTTTGATAATATAAAAAAATATTCTTTGCTAAGAGCTTACCATGAAAAAGGGTTTCCTGTACTTGATATTTTACAAGGAGCTCAAGATAAAAGAACAGGAAAAACTATATCTTTTTCTAACTTAAAGGCAAAACATATATCGAGAATCCTACTTAACAGAATATCTACTATTTATACTAGACTTAGAAACAATGAAGACATGCAAGATTTAGTTGAAAATTGTACAGACTATGTCCTAGATAAATTAGATAGACCTCAAATGGGTTTACCTTTTCCATATCCTATTATGTCAGAAACTTTTAGTGGAATTAGGAAAAAACAGTTTATGGCTTGGGGTATGTTATCAAATGCAGGTAAATCAAGGTTCTTAATGAAAATCATATCTCATTTGGCTTTTGTTGAAAATCAAAAAGTGTTATTACTTGCCAACGAAATGAGTTATGAAGAAATGAAAGAATGTATGATTACTACAGTATTAGACAATCCAGAGTTTCAAAAGATGCATGGTTTTATTCAACTAAAACCACAAAAAGAAATTGTTAACGGAATTTATAGGGATAAAAATGGAAAAATTATTCCTAGAGAAGTAGATGATTTTGGAGTTATGAAACTAACAAAAGAAGAGTTTATAGAAAAGCTGACTAAAGAATCTCCAGATTTTAACCTAACAATAAAAGCAATGAAGTGGTTAGATGAAAAATTTATGCAAAAGCTGTATATTATAGATATGGGAGCAGATTATAGTGATGGGGCATTACAAGAACTTATCGAGAATGCAAAAAATGTTGATGGAATAGATTATGTATTCTACGACACATTTAAGGCAGATAAAGAAGCTAGTGGAGATTGGTCTAAATTAAAAAATACTGCAACAATGCTTAAAGAATTAGCAAAAGAATTAGATATTTTTATAGGGGCAAACATTCAATTAACAGATGATGCTATAACTGTTGACCCACTAAATTTAAGTTCGCTAAATATTGCCAATTGTAAACAAATCAAACATGTTATGGATGGTTTATGTCTATTTAAAGGTATTCCTAAATCAGAATATAACAAATATGGATATGTCCAAATTTTAAGAGATGAAAAAACTGGGGCAAAAATGAAATCAGAACTATTACCTTTAGATATAAACAAAACCTATTATGTTTGTAGAGTAGATAAAAACAGAAATGGAGATAAACCGAACTTAATGTTTGAATTAAATCTTGATTTCAACACTTGGTTTGAAGTTGGTTTGGCATACTCTACTGCTCAATATGAAAGAGAACAAAATGCAATAGCTGGTACTAATGCAGCAAAAACTAGGAAAGTAAATCAAAAAAAGAAAAAAACTACATAAAAAAGGGGTGAAATAAATGGAAGTAAGAGAAGTAAAACAATATATATATGAAAATAATAAAATAGAATTGGTTTTACAAGAATTAGGTATGCACCATATAAAGTGGCATGACAATAACTCTTACATTACTTGTGGGATGCCAGACGGAGACAACCCTCAGTCCACAACCATTTATAACAACCCTTTTTTAAATGTAGTTGCTTATACAAGAGATATAGTAGATGCTTATGGTGTTTCAGATATAATTTCTTTAATTTGTTTCGTAAAAAATCTGTATTTTACAAATGCTATAGCATGGTTATGTAATTTAGTTGGTTTAGATTATTATTATAAACCTCAAATCCAAGATAAATTACTGGAGCAGTTTAAAAATATGTGCTCAATAAAAAAGCATGGAGTTGAAGAAGAACCACCACTTCAACCATTAGATGAGATAGTATTAAGAGAATTTAAGAGTAGGTTTACTCATGAAGAATTTGTAAAGGACAATATTTCTCCTGAAACACAAAGAGAATTTGAAATTGGATTTAGTTTAAGAACTGACTACTATGGTTTCCCAAGACATAGAATAACTATTCCCATTAGAGACGAACAAGGAACTCTTATTGGAGTTAAGGGAAGATTACCAAAGAATGTCTATTACTGGTCAAAATGTGTTGATGAAGAAAGAGAAAAAGAAGAGCCTAAGTACATTTATCTGTATCCCTGCCCAAAAGCTAAAATTATATATGGTTTATATAAAACACAACCATATATAAAAGAGCAAGATGAGGTCATTGTTTGCGAGGCAGAAAAAGGAGTTATGCAATTATGGACTTATGGGGTTAAAAACTCTGTTGCTATTGGTGGGCACGAAATTAGTAATAGTCAAAGAGAAAAAATTGTTAGACTTGGAGTAACAGTTACTATCGCATTTGATAAAGATGTTACACTAGATATTATAAACAAAGAATGTAAAATGATAGCTCCTCTGTGTAAAAAAGTTTATTATATCTATGACAAAAACAATATTTTAGAAGAAAAAGAAAGTCCAATGGACAATCCTAAAAAATGGGAAAAACTATATACAGAAAACAAATATTTATATTTATAAGAAGGAGAGTCAAATGAAATATCAATTAATAAAGAATAGTAAAAATGATTTGTCAAATTTTTTGGAAACAGTATTACTTAACAGAAATATAGATGACATAGATTCTTTTAAGAAATCTAATTCAGAACTTTTGGTTCACAACTCTTATTCTGATTTAGACAACATTTCTGAAGGTGTAGAACTACTCTTAGAAAATTTAAACAACAAAAAAAGAACGACATTAATTGTTGACCCAGATGTAGATGGAATAACAAGTTCTGCAATTTTATATAATTATTTAAAGGATGCTTTTGGAGATATATCCAATATTACTCCAATATCTCACTCTGGGAAAGGGCATGGTTTAAGTAATGATATAAATGTTCCTGAAGATACTGAATTTCTAATAATCCCAGATGCTGGAAGTAATGATTATGGAGAAATTGAAAGGTATCATAAAAAAGGAATAGACATTCTAATCCTTGACCATCATTTAGTAGATAATGGTTATAGTAAAGATGCTGTAGTTATTAATAATCAATTATCCGAAAAATATACAAACAAAGATTTCTCTGGCGTTGGAGTTGTTTATAGATTTTTACAAGCACTTGATGATAGATTAATGCTAAATAACGCAGATAAATACTTAGATTTGGTTGCTATTGGTTTGGTTGCAGATGTTATGGATACACATAGCCCAGAAACAAGATATTATATACAAGAAGGACTAAAAAAGAAAAATTTAAAGAATCCTTTCCTAAAACAATTATTAAAATTTACAAAACAATCAGATAGAGATTTACATAGATATATGTTAGCATTAGATGTTTCTTTTGGTATTGCTCCAACATTAAATGCGACAATGAGATTTGGTACAGAAGATGAAAAGTTGGCTGTTTTTAAATGTTTTACAGCAACAGAAGAAGAGTTAAAAAAGAATAAAACTGGCAAAACAGTTTTTGATATGTGTACTCAAAATAAAATAGAACAAAATGAGGATAAAAATAGAAGTTCAAATGCTATCATAAAAACATTAACAAAAGAACAAATCAAAAATGACAAAATTTTAATTATTGATGCTACAGGAATTATAGATAAATCTTTAACAGGATTGACTGCTATGGAATTAGCAAATATCTATAAAAGACCTGTTCTTATTGGAACTGTAACCAACGGAATATTAGGTGGCTCTGCTAGAAATTATTCAGGATTCCCTTGTGAAAATTTGAAAACAACATTGTCTGAAACTGGACTCTTTAATTTCTTAGAGGGGCACGAGGGAGCTCATGGTTTTTCTTTACCACTAGAAAATAAAGATGGAGTAATTAAAGTCTGGAATGAGAAATATAAAGACATAAAAATAGAAGGAAATTATGCTGTAGACTTTATTGTAGATTACAAAGATTTAAGTAACTCTGATTATTATTTGGTTAACAACTATAGATATTTATGGGGAACTGGTGTTTCAGAGCCTTTATTTGCTATTATAAACATTCCTTTTTACCCAGAAAATATTAAGTTAATGGGAGAGAAAAAGAATACTGCAAAATATGAATATCAAGGAAGAGGTTTTATAAAATTTCACCTCCCAGAAGACGACCAACTTATTCAAATGGCAAATGATTATGATTTAAAAAAATCTTATACTTTAGATGTAGTTGGAAAAGTTAGTATGAATTATTTTGCAGGTAGAATGTCTCCTTTGGTTATGATTGAAGATTACGAGATAAAAGAGATTCCAACTGGATTAGGAGCTTTTAACGAAGCAAAAACTAATGATATTTGGGGAGAAATATAATGAGTTCTTTATGTTATAATTGTTGTAAGCTTTTATGTAAAGATAGAAACGGTTTAGAGGAGTGTTCAGAAAAGATAACATTCCTCCAAGCTGGAATAATTGACCAACCCAAAAATATAGAAAGGATAAAAGACAATGAAAAGTTGGAACGATATTTTAAATCAAGAAAAAGAAAAACCATATTTTAAAACTTTACAAAATTTTGTAGACAATGAGTATGAAAAAGGAATATGTTACCCACAAAAGAAGGATATTTTCAATGCTTTAAAGTCAACTCCAGTAGACAAGGTAAAAGTAGTAATTTTAGGGCAAGACCCATACATTAATAAAAACCAAGCTCATGGTTTAGCTTTTTCAGTATTAAACGGTATCTTACCCCCTTCTTTAAAAAATATCTACAAAGAAATAGAATCCGATTTGGGAATAAAGATGCCTAACGACAATGGAAATTTAACAAAATGGGCAGAGCAAGGTGTCCTACTCTTAAATACCGTCTTGACAGTTAGAGCAGGAGAATCGAATTCTCATGCAAAAAGAGGATGGGAGTTTTTTACAGATTCAATTATAAAATATTTAGGAGAGAGTAACACTCCAAAAGTCTTTGTACTGTGGGGTAAAAATGCTCAAAATAAAGAACGACTAATAAGTAATAAAAAACATTTAATATTAAAAGCAGCTCACCCTAGTCCCTTGTCTGCTTATAATGGTTTTTTTGGTTGTAAACATTTTTCAAAGATTAATGCCTTTTTAAGAGAAAATGGTATGAAAGAGATAGATTGGAGGATATAAATATGAAAATCGAATCAGTTGTTCATGAAATTTTAAAAAAAGATAGTTATTCTCGTGGGGATGATTTTTATTTATATGGTAAAGTACTATCGTTCTTGTTTCCAGAAATAAATGGGATAGGAGTAATAGATTTCTTTTTGTCAAATCATATAGGAGCTCCTGCGATAGAAACTGTTACAAGAGCAAGAAGAAAATTGCAAGCAAAATATGATAATTTAAAACCAGATGAGGAAATTAAAACGATAAGAGAACAAAGAGAAATAGAAATGAGAAAGTACGCTTTAAGCTAATTATCTCTTGTCAGAATATTGACAAAATACAATTTTGATAATATAATAAGAGAAGAGGAGAAATAGAATGAAAAGTGAAAAAATAGATAAATTTGTAAACTTACATGTACATAGTGCATTAGGTTCTCTACTAGACAGTGTTGCAAAAATTCCTGACATAGTACAATTTGCTAAAGAACACAATCAAATAGCAGTAGCACTTACAGACCATGGGAAAATGTCAGGTTTTGTAGAACTTTACAAAGAATGTAAAAAAGCAGAAATAAAGCCTATTATTGGAATTGAAGCTTATGAGGTAGATGATATGTATGAAAAAGCAGATACAAAAGAATATACTCAACCTAGATACCATTTACTTTTACTTGCAAAAAATAAAATAGGGTTACAAAATTTATTTAAAATAGCAACAATTTCGAATACAGAAGGTTTTTATAAAAAACCTTTAATTACTTTAGATTATATTAAAGAACATAATTTAGGAGAAGGCGTCATTTGTTCTAGTGCTTGTTTGGCTTCAAGACTTAGTAGAGCTTTAGAAAATGATGATTGGGAATTAGCCGAAAAAGTTGCATTAAAGACAAAGTCTATTTTTGAAGAGTATTATATTGAAATGCAATCACATGCAAATGACATTCAAATGACTTCTAACATAAAACACTTAAAACTTGCAAAGAAGCTTAATATCCCTTGGTTAATATCAACAGATGCTCATATGATAACTGAAGACCAAATGGACATACATAGCGTTTTTATCAGAATCTCACAAGACAGAGAAGTTGGGGAAAATTATGATGGTTGTTATTTGCAAACTTCATCTGAAGTTGTAGACAAGTTTCATAAATATGAACATCTTGGGTTCACTTTTCAAGATATTAAAACAGGAGTTTTAAATACATTTAAGATAGCAAACGAAGTTGAAGATATAGATATTGGTTTCCATCAAGAAAATCAAATGCCAAAAATTGATATTCCAAAAGAATTTAAAGATAGTAACGAATATGTCGAACACCTTATTTGGAAAGGCTTTGAAGAAAAATTTAAAGATATGTCTGAAGAAGACAAGGAAATTAGGAGACAAAGGCTTAATGAAGAAATTCCTGTTATAGAAGCCTTGCATTATAGTGATTATTTTATAATGTTGCAAATGTTAACACAAGAAGCAAAGAAAAGGAAAATTCCTTTAGGTTATTCAAGAGGTTCAGGAGCAAATTGCTTATGCTTATATTGCTTGGGAATAACACAAATAGATAGTGTAAGATGGAATTTAGACTTTTCAAGATTCGCCAATTTAGGAAGAATTTCTATGGCGGATTATGATATGGACATATCCAAACTTCGCAGAAAAGAAATGGTTTCAATTTCTGAAGACTTATTTGGAAAAGAAAATGTTGCTCCAATATGCACATTTAACACATTATCTACTAAAGTTGCTATTAGAGATATTGGGAAAGTACTTAATGAAGACCCTAACAGTCCTTATTACAACCAAATTCCTTATAACATTAGAGATGAAGTCGCAAAACAAATCCCTACAATAAAAACTCTTGATGATTTAGGACAAGAAGTTGAAAAGGATATGCTACTTAAAGATTTATTATCTAGTGACCCAAAATTACAAGAATGGTATCATAGATTTCCTAAATGGTTTTATTATGTTATGTATCTTGAAGGGTTACCTAAATCAATGGGTAGACATGCAGCAGGAACTATTATAGCTCCAAAACCATGTGTAGAATATGCTCCATTGTGCTTAGATACTGAAGGAAATATAATTTTTCAGTTAGAGATGCATTCTCTGATGGAGGACTTGTCACTTATAAAAATGGACTTCCTTGGACTAGAAACTTTAGATATTGTTGATGAAGCTTTAAATATAGCAGGTTTAACTTGGGAGGATGTAGACATAAATCATTTAAACTTGGCTGACAAAGAAGTTTATGCTAATATTTATAAGAAAGGTAATACTGTTTCTATATTTCAAATGGAGTCTGCTGAAGCCAGAAATATGTGTATTGAAGCCAAAGCTGATAACATAGAAGATATTATCGCTATTAATGCTGCAAATAGACCTGGAACCAAAGACCAGTTCCCAGATTATTGTAGAAATAAATTAAACCCAGAATCTGCAACATTGATTCACCCAGATTTGGGAGAAATTTTTAAGACTACAAATATGATTCTACTCTATCAAGAACAGGCTTTGCAAATTTTTAGATATGCAGGTTTTCCAGAAAATGAAGTGGACAATGCTAGAAGATGCGTTGATGAAGATACTTATATTTTAATGTGGAATGGAAGTATAAAAAAAATTAAGGATTTAAAAGTAGGGGATAAGATATTAAATTTAGGAGAAAATAATAATATTGTAGTAGACACAGTAAAACAGGTTTTTGACAATGGATTGCAAGATACATTTGAAGTTAGAGCCCAACAAACAAAATCTATTATTGGAACTAAAGACCATAAAGTTTTGACACAAGATGGCTGGAAAACAATTGGAGAATTGACTACAAGTGATTATGTAATGATTCCTAAGTATTGCCCAAACATAAGAAATAATATTCCTAGTAACAAATATCCTTGTTCTGAATCGTTATTTAGTATTGGAGCTTTAATTGGAGATGGAACTCTAGGAGATAAAATGAATATACATTTTACAAACTCTGACGAAGAATTAATAGAAGCAGTTAAATATGGTATTTCTATGTTGTTGCCAAGGAATAAAAAAGAATGCGTTTTTAAGTCACATTCACAGGATGAAAAAACCGTAGATAAAATATATTCTATTTTTATTAATTCTGAAGAAAGCCCAGAACATAATAAAAAGCTAGTTTCAATTTTGAGCGAATACGATTTATTACATAAAGCAAAAGACAAGCATCTTTGCGAAGAATTATTGTCTTTAACTCAGGGAGAAAAATTATATTCTTTACTAGCTGGATTATTTAGCACAGATGGTGGCTTTCATAAGCAAGGAATTTGGTTAGAGTATTATTCTCAAAGCAAAGAATTATGCGAAGGAATTCAAGTACTTTTAAGAAAATGTGGAATAAAATCGCAAATAACATCAAAGTTTGTTAAAGAATATAATTATTTAGCATATACTTTATATATATCTTCTAAAAATAGCCAAAAAAGGTTTGGAAAAACTATTTTACCTTATATGAAAGGAAGGAAGAAAAATGAATTTATGCAAATAATAGAATCTTCTGATAACGAAAATAACTATGATTTTAAACTTCCACCAAAATATTCTAAAGAGATGAAAGAAAATCTTAATTCAAGCAACTTACCTATTGCTGAAATAGGAGCTCATATAGGATATGAACGAAATGGTTTAAAAATAAGCAACACAGAATGTACAAACAACATTAAAGCAGAAAAAGTTGTGTCTGAAGTATATTGTCCACAAACATATACTTTACTCCGTGCAGAATACATTCCAGTTAAAGTTACTTCAATAAAACCATACAAAAAAACACATGTTTATGACCTAGAAGCTACTAATAATCATAATTACATTGCAAATGACATTATTGTACACAACTGCATAGGAAAGAAACTTAAAGATAAAATGAAAGACCTTGAAGTTGAATTTCGTGATTTACTTACAAAGAAAGGTTGGACAGAACAACAAATCAACGACTTATGGGATTTGATATTAAAACAAACTGGATATTCATTTAATCGTGGACACTCAGTTAGTTATGGTCTACTTTCATATTTGACAGCCTATCTAAAATATCATTATCCTGTAGAGTTTATGACAGCCTGTTTAAATGTTAAAGCAGATAATATTTCTAAAATAGGTATATTGATAAATGAATGTTATAACTTAAATATTGAAGTATTGCCACCAGACATAAATAAATCAAGAAAAGATTTTACAGCATTTCCAAGAAACAGACAAATTTTATTTGGATTGCTTGCTATAAAAGGTTTAGGAGACTCAATGCTATCTGTTGCATTAGAGAATCGTCCTTATAAAGATTTTGAAGATTTTTTACATAGGTCTAAAGCTACAAGTAAAGTTGTCATTAACTTTATAAAAGCTGGATGCTTTGGGAAAAATAAAAATGAGTTGTTGTTAAGATATTTTGATTATACTTTTCCAGATAGAGTTTTTAAACCTACAAAAACATTACCAAAAGCTGAAATTCTTTTAAATGAATGGGGTATTGAAAAAGGAGATAGAACAAATAAAGACGAGAGTCTAATAAGAGAATATAATGATAAGAGAAAGTTAAAATTTGATGCAGAGCAAAAAGAAAAATACAATTTGAAACTTCAACAGTTTAAAGAAAAATACATGCAAAATGAATATATGTGGGAGTTTGAAACTTTATCTATGTTCATTACTGACAACCCTTTAAAAGAAATGAGCCATTACATTACAGACTGGAATTTAGTTAAAGATGGAGAAGAGCCTTGTATTTTAGCAGTTATCGTAGACATAAAAAGAAAAAAAGACAAAAACAATAATGTGTTTGCTTACTTAGATTTATATACAGTTAACGGAATTATTGAGGCTATCGCTTGGTCAAGTAAATATAAAAAATACTCTAATTTAATAGAAAAAGGTAAATGTATTTCTATTTTAGGAAGAAAAAGCGAAGATAAGATTTTTGTAAATGAGATTAAAAGTTTTGAACAATGGAAGAAAGATAGATTTATAGAAGAGGAGAATTAATATGGAAAATGAAGAAATTTTTGAATTTATAATGAGACCAATAAAAGAAATTTATTATAATGAGGCAAACTTTTACTCTATTGCTGAGATATGTTCCGAAACAGAACTCCCAGATGCTGAATTTGACAAAGTGAGAAATGGATACATTACTAAACTTGTTGGTAGAACACTATCTTTAGACACTTCTCAAAGATATAAGGTAAAGGCAAAAAAGATTTTCAATGAAAAGTATGGAGTCCAATACGAAATTATTTCTATAGAAATGATAATGTCTAATGATGTACAATCTGGGCTTAACAATTCTTATTTAAAGGCTCTAGTTACAGATAGGCAATATGAAGCAATTACAAGTGTCTATCCAAATATTGTTCAAAGCATTATAGAAAACCCAGATTTTGAACCAAATTATAATTTATTAAAGGGCATTGGAAAAGCTACATGGGAAAAGATTAGTGAAAAGTTAAAAAAATACTTAAATATTGGTAAAATATTATCAATATTAACCCCATTAGGTGTAACAAGCACAATGATAGATAAGTTAGTTGACTATGAACAGAACCCAGACATTCTAAAAGAAAAGTTGTACAACAACCCCTATGAATTTACACGAATACAAGGGTTCGGTTTTCTTACAGTAGATAAATTGGCTTTAAAGATAAATCCTTCCTTGTCAACTTCTTCATATAGAGTAGTATCTTGTACAAAGCATATATTAGAGCAGCAAGCTATGGATGGTAACTTATGGATTAGTATTCAAGAATTTGGGAAACTATTTAGTAGAATTATTCCACCAAGTTCTCCAGATTTTCAGAAGTGTTTCGAGCACATAAAAGAATTAATTCAAGTTGAAAGAGAACTTACAAAAGACAATCAAAGTACAGTGCTACATGTAGTTGATGATATGATGGGATTGCAAAAATACTACAATATAGAAACACAAATTTGGAAAAATCTTGAAAGAATAAACAATGCAGAAAATTTTATTCCAACAACAAATATAGAATCTGTGATACAAGAAACTAATGACTATTTTTCAACAGAGAATAAAAAGGTTGAACTTACCGACGAACAAATTGATGCGATACAAAGTACTATTGACAACAAAGTGGTAATTATTACTGCTAATGCTGGGTGCGTCGATAAAGACACAGAATTCTTCAATGGAAAAGAATGGAAAAAAATTTCAGAATATATAAGTGGAGAGGATGTATTACAATGTGACAAATATGGAAATGCCTTTATTGATAAACCATTACAATATGTTAAAAAACCATGTGAAATAATGTATCATTTTAAATCAAAATATGGAGTTGACCAGATGTTGTCTGGGGACCACATTGTACAATATTACAAAACAAATGGAGAATTAACAGAAGATACGGTTGCAAATATTGTACAATATCACGAAAAACATGTAAGTGGTTTTATTAATAAAATGCCAACAAGTTTTATTTATAGTGGGAAAGGAATTCCTTTAAGTGATTCTGAAATAAAAGTTATGCTTGCAGTTATTGCAGATGGCTCATTTGATAAAGAGAATAATACAAATAGATGCTTTATAAACATAAAAAAAGAAAGAAAAATTATAGAATTAAAAAGAATTCTTGAAGAAGCAGAAATTGAATATAAAATAACAGAGAAAGATAACGGATATAAATTATTTAGTTTTATTGCTCCAAGAAAAGAAAAAGAATTTTCACAATTTTGGTTTGATTGTACAAAAGAGCAATTAGAATTAATATGTAGTAATGTTTTAAAATGGGATGGTTCTGAAGAAAAAAGAGTATTTTTCTCTAATAACAAGAAAACAATAGATTTCATCCAATTCGCTTTTCAGTCTTGTGGATATAGAGCATCAATTACAGTTCATAATCGCATTGGAAAAAAACACTCAAAACAAGACTATGATTATAAAACACTAGAATATCGTATCTGTATATCAGATAGAATAAATGTTGGAATGAGAAAACAGAAAACTTCTGATTGTATTTCTAAAGTGCAATGTCCAGATGGATATAAATATTGCTTTACTACAAAAAATGGATACTTAATATTAAGGAGAAATGGTAAAATATTTAGAACACATAATTGTGGAAAAACTGTTTGTATTAAAGGAATTATGAATTTGTATAAATTTCATAATGTGGTTACAGCTGCACTATCAGGAAAGGCTGCCAGAAGAATAGAGGAAACCACAAACATCCCTTCAAATACCATTCATAAATTGCTAGAGTGGAGCCCTCTTGATGGTGGTTTTACAAGGAATGAAGAAAACCCATTAGAGGTTGATGTTGTAATATTAGATGAATGTTCTATGATTGATGATTCATTATTACTATCATTACTTAGAGCAATGCCAGATAGAGCAAAATTAGTTATGGTATTTGATGATGCTCAGTTGTCTCCTATAGGTGCTGGCTCTCCTGCAAAAGATTTGCTAAAAAGTAACTTACATATTAACAGACTTACAAAAATTCATAGACAAGCAGAAAGCTCTGGAATAAAGTTAGATGCAAATAAAATAAGAAAAAATATTGATATATTTACAGAAGAAGATTGTGACACAGATGCCTTTGGAAATAGAGTTATAAGTGATGCAGTTATTCATGGAGAGGATGAAGATATGACTATTAAATTATATTCTGACTCTAAATTCTCTCAAGAGAAAATGTTTGATGATGCTTATAATCTATATTTTGAATTGCTTGCTAAGGAAAATGGCAATGTGGACAATGTAACTATTATTGTTCCAAAAAAAGATGGAACTAATAGTACTAGAGCTTTTAATGAAAGAATTCAAGAAAAACTTTTAAAATATGAGACTCAAAAAGTAGTTTTATATGATGGAGAGACTGGAAAGAATAAAATATTTAAAAAAGGAGCCAGAGTTATTCAAAGAAGAGTAAATGATTATGAAAGAAATGTTATGAATGGAGAAATTGGTATTATAACTAATATTGAAGATAAATTCTGCACAATTAGCTTTGACAATGGGAATAATATTGTAAATATGCCTACGCAATTGATGAGAAATATGGAATTAGCATATGCAATAACAGTTCATAGTATGCAAGGTTCAGAATGTAAGAATATTATTGTAGTTTTAGATAATTCTCATTATATATTACTAGACTGTGCTTTATTCTATACTGCGATTACTAGAGCTCAAGAAAAATGTTATCTACTAATGCAACCTACAGCATATAAAAATGCATTATTAAAAAACAAAACAGAGAGAAGAACTTACTTGCCAGAAATTATTGCTAACAATAGTTAGCAATAATATTTTTATATATTTTGTCAGATTTCTGACAAGAAAAATTTTGTCAGAAATTTGACAAACAAAAGAAAATATGATATTATGATAGACATAAAGAACAAGACCTTTATTAATAAAAGGAGGGACCCTATGGACACAGAAATCGAGGTTAGAATTTCAAGAAAATCTCAAATTAGTTTCTCAAAAAAATATTCTCAATTTCTTTCTCTTAACGAATTTTTAGAAGAAATGAAATTTTTCTTAGACAATAACCCAAGATACAAAATGGAAAATTTATTTTCTTTAATCTTTGACTTAGATTTGGGTATTTGTGTTACTTTACAGTTTGACAGAAATTACTATAGAAAAAATAAATATAAAAAGGGAAGATATACTATTATTGGTTTCTCTGATTATGAAGAAATGGAGGAAGGATTATAATATGTATTTTGAAAAGAATGGATTTGTAGTATGTCGCAAAACTGAAATGGATTTTTTAACAGATATAGAAGACATAGAAGACTATAATAGTTTCTCTGATGATATAAATGATGCCAAAGTATTTTTAACATTAGAAGAAGCAAAAAGTTTTATAGAAGAAAAGCTTGGAGATAAAGATTCATTCGAAGTTCTAAAATATGAAAAAACAATTTTTATATCAAGAGACTTCGAAGATACTGACATAGAATACCGTTGGGAAGATGATTCTGGAGAATCTTTTGAAACAAGATATATAATAAAAGGAAGCGAGGGAACAGATTAAGATGGAGACATATCAAGAAGATTCAACAATTAAAATAAAATTTGCAAAATTGAGAGAAGATGTTATTCTTCCTAGTAAAGAAGATGGGAATGTTGGTTATGACATATATGCTAATTTTACAGATGATTATATGCTAATCAAACCACATTCTACAGTTATGATTCCTACAGGATTAGAAAGTATTATTCCTAATGGATTTGCAATAATTCTAAAAGACAGGGGAAGTACAGGGTCAAAAGGAATTTCTACTGCTTGTGGAGTTATAGATTCAAGTTTTAGGGGAGAGTGGTTTGTCGCTCTTCATAATGAGAATAATATTCCAGTTTTTATAGTAAAAGACAATGTTACAGAAGAGACATTAAATAATGATTTTCCAGAATACTCTAGTTCTGAAAAAATTCTTTACCCTTATAAAAAAGCTATTACACAAGGAATCTTAATAGAAGATGTTCCAGCAACTATTATTGAGGTTGATACCGATACAATTGATAGTAATGTAACAGCAAGAGGAAAAGGAATTACAGGAAGCTCAGGTAAATAAAATGAGTAGCAAATTAAATAAATATAATAGGGCTCAAAAAAGAGCCCTAGAATTGAAAACTGGAAAGAAAATATCAGATGAGCAATTTTTAGAATTGTCAAGAATGACAAGAAAGATTTTAAGTGATAGTTTAGATAGTTTTAAAAACAATTATGGAAAGGAAAATGGAAATGGAAACAATATCAATTAATGGATATGACTATTGTACTGTTGCAAATGCAACAAATTTATGTTGTGAAAGTGGAGAAAAGTTGTTAAAAAAAGATATTAAGAAAAAAATTTTTGATGACAGAAACATAGAAGTTTTAGATTCAACGGATGTTGTGGCATATTTAAAAACAGCAGAATGCCTACCAAATGGTTCTATTATAATGTCAAAAGAAATTTTTTTAAACATAAGCAAAAACCCAAAAGAAATGAAACATATATGGGAAAAAGCCGACCTAATGTCATATGATACAATAAGTTGTGCTTCTATCTATTCTTCAAATATACGAGAATATAAAGAAATATTAGATATTTTCAATGTAGATTATAATTTTTATAAAGTAAAAACAAACATAGACTCCATTTCTTCTGTTTCAGATACGGAAATTATTACTAATGAAATTTCTGTTTTAGAAAAAATCGAAAACATAGGAAACAAGATAACTTTTACAATTGAAGACATATTTAAAGATGAAACTAAAAACGAATATAAACTCCTTGTTCAGTTACATAGTGAACTACTAAATAAAAAAACTAAATGTTTTAATGTTACCAGCCCAGAGTTAGATGAAGAATCAATAGTTAATTGTATTAAAAAAGAACTAGATTTAATGAAAAAAATGATTGATTTTAAAGAAAACACTACTGGAGAAATACAAAGAATATAAAAGGAAGGAAGATATATATATGGATAGACCAATAAGAATAGGAATTGATGTAGATGATATTGTTAATGATTTCTTTCCACATTGGATAGAAGAATGGAATAAATATTCTGGAGATGATATTCATTACTTAGATGTATTTGACTGGGATTTAAGAAAACTTTTTCCAGACGGAACGAAGTATAAAGAATTTTTAAAAATACCAGAAAACCCAGACTTTTACAATGAACTTAAAGTAGATAAATTAAGTCAAGTTGTCATTTCCGAATTAGTAGATGCTGGGGCAGAAGTCTTTTTTATTACTGGAACATATGCTAATTGTATAAAGTATAAAGAGGAGTGGATTTTAAAACATTTCCCAAATTTTCCTATGAAAAACATTCTATATGTTAAAGCAGAAAATAAAAATTTGGTAAATGTAGATGTCATGATTGATGACTGTCCAATTGGATTAGATAAATTTGAAACAGCTACTGTTCTTCTATATGATAAGAACTATAACATACATGTCAATTTTCCAAATAATGCAAATATTCATAGAGTAAATAGTTGGTTAGATATTAGAAATATATTCGTAGAAAAGTTTGATTTACTTCCAAAAACAAGTGAAAAACTTTCTGAATATAATAAACAATTTGAAGGAATAGAAGACGATTTATTCGAAGATGATGAGGTAGAAGATTCTTTGTATTCAAAACTAGTAAATTGCAATACAAAAGAAGACTATAATAATCTTTTAGCTCCATATTTTAAAAAGATATTTGATGCTGGTTATAGTTCTGCTCTTGGAGATATAGCAAAATATATGAGAGAGTTAAATAATTTTGATGAATAATTTTTAAGAAAACTATTGACAAAAGCTAATCTATATGTTATAATGTATTATAGAAACAAAGAGGTAATTTGCTTGGACTGAAAGGAGTATAACTATGATTACAAAAAAAGACATTGCTTGTTTCAAAGAGAGTCTTGAAAAAGCATTCCCTAACAAAACAAGCGAAGAACGGAGAAAAATGTTAGATTCCCTTGTTAATTATCCAGGAGCCAACAAAGCATTTATCACGATTGTCAATGAGCACATCACTCGTATCGGAGTAAAAGCAGAGGAGGGACATGGCTGTGTTCGTAAACTCTACTATGTTACCGAACACTACAGCGAATGGATGGATGATTAACATCATTCCAAACACCAGTTGAAGAAAGACTTTCTTCTTCTGGGTGTGACAATTCTAGTATCGAAAGGAGAAAAAAGATGGACTACACGAATCCTACTGTTTCACTGGACTTTTCGCAGGCTATAAAGAACTTTCAGACCCTACGGTTTGAAGACTTCAAATTTAGCTATTTCATTTTAAAGCCTAATGCTGCAAAGCATTATAAGGCTATCATGAATGAGATTCACAATAGCCAATTTGTTGTTGTCAACCAGTATGCTATTTATGACTATGAAACTGTTAACATGGCACTGCATTTGGACCAACCGACCGCAATGAAGTATATCATTCCTATCTCGAGGTTGTATAAGGACTTCTATGGGAACTTTGGAGTTCTTGTCGTTGTTGCAAAACGCAATATCACATATGAGAATTTCTGTTTGCAAGTAGTTGCAATGAAGAAAAATCTTCGGCAGAAATTTGAACTCTCATATGTGTCGTATGCATTTGACACCTCGAGTCTTGGGGCAAAAAATGAGAGGCAACGATTGCTTGTTGTTGCCAGTGATGGAACTGAAGTAAAGAAAGACAAGTTTAATGAGGAAGGTACTTTCATGGTATTTTCTATCAACGAAATTCATTCTCCCGACGAGAGTGTGTCAAACACTATTTCGGAAATGAATCTGCTCGAACAAATGGGGGTACTTGTAGCAGAGAATATTATCCCTAGGGGGACTGTCAACTCTATGCGAAAGTATCACACATTTGAATTTCTTAAAGATATGATTTAAGGATTGTCGTTTATTCTCTTGGGGCAGAAATGCCCCATACTTATTTTTTGGAGGAAAAGATGGAAATAGAAAGAAAATTTTTAATTAATGATTTATCAAAAGTGTCAGACTGTTTAAGTTCTTGCAGAAAGAAAGACATTGTACAAAACTACCTATATAAAGATATTTATACTTCTATACGAAAAAGACTAATAACAGAGGAACGGGCAAACAAGGTATTTCTATACAATAAAGACTAATAAAGAAGGATATAGTGTTCAAGAAATTGAACAAGAAATATCTTCAGAAGATTATTATAAAATAAAAAAGAACAAAAATGTCACAGAAATATCTAAAACAAGATATATAATTCCTTATAATAAATATAAAATTGAATTAGATATTTTTAATGGTGAGTATCAAGGAATAATCTTTGCAGAAGTTGAGTTCCCAAATGTTGAAGAAGCTATGGAATTTGATAAAATTATTCCTAGTTGGTTTGGGATAGAGATTAGTAATTATATAACAAATTCTGACATGGCTTTTGGAAGTCCAGAAGATATAAAAAATGTATTAAAGAATGCAAATAGATTTGAATAAATTTCAAAAAAGCAAAAAAATAGGGATTATAGTAAAAAAATACTATAATCCCTATAAAAATGACGCACGAGAATCGATTTTAAGCCGTTTTTATTTTTTAGACATATACTTTTATGTCTAAAATCGTAGCATAAAATAATTCTTTTATTATGCTTTATATATATCAGACTTCTTCATTGCAGCTGTTACAGCAGAACCTATACCAACTACAATTCTATCACCTTTTACCTCGATTACATCATAAGTTCTTGAATAAACAGAACTTGCTAAAGTTGTTCCATTATAATCTTTTGCACCTTTTTTAATTTTTACTTTATCACCTTTTTCAAAGCTTGTTTCTTTTTTTGTTGTTGCTCCAAGTTTTTCATTTACTTTTTCTTGAATAGCTTCGTAATCATATCCTGCTGCTTCTAATTTCTTTTCTCTTTCACTACCATTACCCCATTTACCTGCAATAACTTCATCTGCTATCTCAGATATTGATTTTTTATTTGATGCCCCAGCTAGTTCATTTACCTTTTCTTGAACAGCCTCATAATCATAACCTGCATTTTCTAGTTTTTTTCTACGCTCTGTTCCATTACCCCATTTTCCTTCTAAAACTTCTTTTGCAAGTTCTTCTACTGACTTTTTAGAACTTGAAGCATTTAGTTTTCTATTTACCTCTGCTTGAACAGCATCATAATCATACCCAGCTTTTTCTAATTTTTCTTTTCTTTCGTCACCATTACCCCATTTGCCTGCAATAACTTCGTCAGCCAATTCAGACACAGATTTATCTCCAGATGGTTTTGATGGTTCAGTATCTTTAATCTCTTTATAGTAATAATTCATATCACATCTTCCAGAGACTCCAGATACACTTCCTCCTGAAGTATATTGCCACATATCATAATCTTTTTTATAATTACATGTGCTATTGTATTGAGCAACCCAAATTGGATATTTATCTTCAATTGAATCTTCAATTTTATTAGTTAACCAGTTTAAATTAGCATATACTCCAACATAATCAAATCCTCCTGCTTTAATAGCAGAACAATAAGCATTGATAAATTCTGATAATTTTGATTTAGAAACACTTCCTGAAGTATTACTATCTTCTATGTCATACCAAACTCCCATTTGTAGTTTGCGTCCTTTTATTAACCTTAAAGTATGGGCAGCTTCAGATTTTGCTTTAGCTAAAGTGTTAGCGTAGCTAAATAAATATACTCCATAAGGCATTCCTATTCTCTCACACTCATCCATATTTCTTTTTGCATAACTATCATCTTGACTTGTGTAATCAGAACCATATCCTACTCTAATAATAGCAAACTTGATTCCAGCTTTTTTTACTTTATCCCAATCAATTTTTCCTTGGAATTCACTAATATCTATACCTTTATATGCCATATTTTATTCTCTCCCTTCTTTGTCCTCAATCTCTTTTTCGTTTCTTTCAACTGTTCCTTTCAATGTCATTCCTTCTGGTAAAGATTCAGATTTTACAAAACCATCATATTTCATAGCCATTATTGTTAACATGTAAGCATGTTTCTTTTCTTCAGCAATAATTTCATTAATATGTTCCCTATCTTCTTCAGAAAGATTACGATAAGATAAAAGCTTATAGTATCCTTTTATAGCTTCTTGTTCATCTTCTGCGTTTTCTGCGATTGCTTGAGCTAAAATATAATTTGGCTCCATAATATATCACCTCTTATTTAAAATTATTTATTTTCTTCTTTTCCTTCTTCTGTATCTTCGGCAGTATCATCTACTATAGTCACTTCTTCATTTTCTTCCTTAGGTGCAGCTACTGATTCAGAAGACTCTGTTATTTCAACTTTAGCTCCAGATAATACTTGATTAATTTTCTTTAGAACATCAAATATTACATTTGAACCTCTACTAATTAAAATACCAGTTAATATACTTCCTACATAAGGAATTAAACCATTAATACCTAAAGCAGGGAACACATCAACTCCAGTAAATACTGCAACTAATATTGAAACTATTAATGCTCCAACATTGTTCCAATTAAATTTGTTTGAGTCCCAAATCATTCTAAGATTTGACCAAATTGCTTCCACTAAGAAAGCTAAAATAATAATTGATTGTACTTCCATTTAAAGTACCTCCTTTAAAAAAAACTTTTATATGTAAAAAGACAGTCCATAAAGACTGCCCTTACATTTCTTTTTAAGCTTCATATGTTAACCATATTTTTATTGATATACTAGAGCTTCCTGCATAGTTTCTACTCATCCACTCTCCATTATAATTTATTCCACTAGTTTCTCCACTATACAAACATAATGCCTTTGCACTGCTTGTAGTTAGAAATGTTTTTATAAGACTGTTTAAACCACTATTATTACTTATTGTAGTTGTTGTTCCTCCAACATTCCAGTCAAAACTCCATCTGGCATGAGATTTAACATAACTTTTCGCACTAGCAAAACTTCCAGAATTTGTTATATTTGAAAGTCCTAAATAACCAGTTATTCTATTGTTATACCATCCTGTATTGACATTTCTTTTTATTGAAAATTGAACATTGGTTACATCTACTATTGTGCCTGGAGGTTTTGGTTTTCCATTTCTCCAATAAATCATACCAATGTTTTCTCCAGTAGTAGTGTAACTTCCACTACTACTATAATATCCTTGCATAGCCTTATCTTCTCTCCACCAGTTAACTTCTGTAGCTGTATCTAAAGCTATTCCACCAGAAGCACTTGGATTGATAGTATATGAGATTTCTCTTGGATATATCTTAAAAGCACTTCCACTACTATTGTATGCATATATTTCACATTCGGCACCATTACCTTGTCTTTTACATACTCCAGAATTTTGCCTAACAAAACTAGAACCATTATGAATATATAATCCTTCATTTGCCATAAATCATTCCCCTTTCATTAAGCATTCTTTATCCAAACATCGCCTTTACGACCACCTGGATTGTTTTTGTCAACATATAATTTGTATCCACCAGAGCCAAAGCCCTCTCCATTGTCTGAATCAAAGCCTATATATTCATAGCTTGTCTTTAGAACTCCTCTAACTTCAAAATCTCCGTTTATTCTATAATCTCCATTACCAGTGTCACCACTGTCACTTAATTTTCCATTAAGCTTTGAATCTATTTGGTTTCTTGTATATGTTTCACTTTTTTTATAATAATTATTTGGTAATGTTGTATTTACAAAAGTATTGTATGTAGTTTTATCAAGCTTTTTGTCTAACAAAGAATTCATTGAAGATGTAGTAGGAACATTGCTTGCATCTGCTTTAGTGTTATCTAGGTCTTGAATATCTGCTTTCATTCCTTTTATATCATTCTCGGCAGTTGTCATTCTATCTTGTAAGGCTTCAATATCATCTGCCAAATCTTTTAATTGTTCTGTATGTTGTGTTGTCAATGTAACTAAATCATCAATCCTTAAACTATTTTGATATATTCCTTCTTCCATTTTTCCAAGATTTATCTCATCAATTGAAGGTGGTATATCATTTACCCATACTGTTTTTGTATAAGCCACTTTTTATCCCTCCTTATTTATGCACATTAAGGTTAAAGAGAACAAATGCGTTGGTTAAATTATTGTCTGTATATGCAACAATAACAACATCATTTGCCTTCCAGTCCACATTTATTTTAATATTTCTTAAATCCTCTGTTCCATTACTAGAAGAACCAATTAGTCTTACTCTTACTGTTTCATTATCGCTTTCTCCAGCAATTATTGTTCCAAGAGTTGTTCTTAAACAGTTCTTAGTTTGTTGAGGAATGACTTTATTTAACCAGTTTCTCATACCTTCAAAAAATTGTCTAACTAAATCATCCATATTTTTCATAAAATCACTCCTAACTCTCATCACTATATATTAAATCATTTACACTAGTTGCATTAATTGTCATAGACCCAGAATAACTTAAAGGAATAGACAAACTATTGATTAAGAATTTTTCTTCATGGTAGTCTCCATCTGGGTCAGTAACTTCAATAACTTTATTTACATCTAAATGGTACATTGGACTACAAGTTATATTTAAGCTCTTATTTAATACGGTATATTGCTTTAATAAAAATTCTGCCCATTCTTGAGCTAATTCATCTGCATAATAATTAGTATCTTCGAATACTTTTGTTTTCGTTCCTATTAATTGTACACAGGTGTCACTTTGGACATTCTTATTTGTCGCCCTTCCTGTAGCTAGATTTCCATTTAATACTGCACCAAAAGTCATTATGTCATTATATGTTTCTGTAAATTTATACTCTGTAGATTTTGAAAACATTTCAGTATTGTCTGGAGTAAATCTCCACACAACCTCTTTATCTCTATCTAATAAATCATAATCATTTGGCTCAATAATCATTTGCCCATACTCGTTATAATAAATCATTCCAGCAAGCATTGTGTTAAATTGCAATAGTACATCTGCATATGTAGAACCTCTATCTACTCTCAAAGTATAAGGAGTGTTAATAATAGGAACATCAGACCCATCAGAGAGTTTAACCATTTTTGTTAAAAAGTAATTATTTACTAAAGGTGGAACTGAATCTATTGGATAACCATTCCCTTTTTCTGTAGCCAGTAATTCTTTTATTGCTGTAAATATATTCGTGTTAAGAGGTACTTGATAGATTCCATCTAGGTTACCAAACAAGCTCCCATCTAAATAAGCCCATTTATCAGTACAATTTAATTGAACCATTCTCTCACTTGGGTTATATATGTTTGTTGGATTTGTTATATAAAAAACTCCTTGTGGAATAAAATAGTTTTCTCCATTTATATTTAAGCCTAAACTCAACCTTAATTGCTGTCCAAACCAGATTTTATTTATAACAACATCATATCTCTTGTCTGCATTGTGCACTTGTATATTAAAACTTCTTCTTGCACCTGCTTGATAATTGATATTTAAAGTTCCTGTTGTATTATATAAATCTTGTGTTATCTCATAAGCTACTGTTCCATCTGCATTTAGCCATTCCATTCTAAGACAGGGAAATAATACTGGTTCTCTTAATGCATTTAAGTAATCATTAAAAGTTAATGGCATAAGCTATCTCCCCCTTTTTATGGTTGTAATGTTGTTTGGATTCTTGTCACTAATAATGTTAATTCCCAACCAGCTTGCCAAGGAGCAGTATCGTGGTTTAAGTTTGTAATTGTAGCTACATTAGAATTATTTACAGATAAACTATAATTTGATTTAGACATATATGCTCCATTCATAAATAACTTTATAGTATCAGTATTTGCATTATATCCTGTTAAAACAGGAGAAGTATAACTTTCTGAAGATGTTGTCAATGATATAGAATAATCTTCATCAACTAATTTTACCCCTGTTACTGAGCCACTTCCACCAGTAACATTTATAATTGTTTTATCTCCAGCTTCATCATCAGAAACTGTCAAATTTCCTATAAATTGTAATGTTGTTCTATCTGTCATTACAACATTACTAGAAATTTTATGTCCTAAAGTTTTCCTAGGCAATGAAATTGTACTTCTTGTTCCACCAGTACTTGTCGAGAAAGTTAAAGTAGTTGCAGAATCATTACTATTTTGAGCTGAAGTTACAGTTGATATTGTTTCTGATACTTCTGCTTTATTATTAAGTTTTGGAACACTCATTGCTCCAGTTGTTCCATCTACATTGACATCTTCTGTTGCCATAACAGTACCTGCTGTTGTAGATGTTGCAATCTTAATTTCAAAAGAGCCACCAAAGTTTACCCATGTTGAAGTATCAGATTCATATACCCACATATCAGAGGTCTCTGCATCTCTTATAGCCCAACCTGTTTTTATTAGTATTCCACTATTAGTCCATGTTGTACTTTCGGAATTGTAGACCCAAGTGTTTTGTGTTGCAGTATCTAATACAGCCCAATTATTTTCTGGAGTCCCACCAACAAAAGCTGTTAACTCTGTTTGTTCATTTCCTTCTGTTAGTGTGGTTTTACCTTTATAAATAATTCCATTAAAATATGTGTCATAAACATACTGTGTTAGTGTTGTTTCAGGATTATTTTCATCTACTGTAGGAACTGACCCTTTTGGAATAACTGCCCCTTTTAAACTTGCAATATCTGTTTCTACTGTATCTAGCCTATCACCATTTGATAAAACTATTTCTTTCGTAGACTCATAATCAGCCCAATTTGAAGCTACAGTTTCGTTTGTTTCATCTAAAGAAGTTTGTAACTCTTCTATTCTTTGTAAGTTCGCACTAATATTACTTGTATTATCAGCTACATTTTGATTAGTACTATTTAAGTCAGATTGTTTTGCATAATAACTTGGTGGTTGTCCACCTAGGTTTTCACTGTCAGTAGCCATATCTGCATTTATAGCATGTTGTGCACTTGGAACTGAAGTTGTTCCATTATTAATGTCTGCTATAGCTTGTGTATTTGTATCAACTTCTCCATGAATCTCTAATATTGCTCCAGTAACAGTTTGATTGTCAGTAGGTAGCTCTGTATCACCTAAAAGTGTATCTATATCTGCAATTTCGCCTTCTAACTTACTATCTTCTTCTAAAAGTTTTCCTATTTTTGAAAATACTGAATCTGTTGAATCATATTGAATTTTATCTGAGGTCAATAATTGACTTCCAACTTGGGCTCCTAAAGCATTCTTAAATATCATTTGGAAGTTTTCATCTATTGTAACACTTGAAAAAGCTAATCTTTGAGTTTCTTCTGCTAAAGCTCTGGCATAAGAATCTCTTGCCTCCAATAAATGTTCAACCCATTCCACACTAGCTTCATCCCAAATAAACACTCTTTCTTGGTCAATATCATAAACTAATTTTCCATCTTGCTTCCAATCATCTCCAAGATTTAGTCTCTCAATTGTTGTTAATGAATCAAAATGAACTGGTATGTATTTAGCAACATTCTGAAAGTTATTGTTAATAATTGAATTAATTTCTCCAGCTTTTTGTTGGTCAAAAAACGATGTTACTATTGCCATTTTTTCACTCTCCTTCTTAAAAAATAGAGGAGAAACTAACTCTCCTCTAATTGTTGTTTGTCATATATTCTTCTGCATCATCATTAAATGCAGCTGTCCAAATTTTGTTGTCATTCCAATATTCAGAGTTCATCCAAATATAAGATATATTTAATTCTGGAACCCCTGTTAGTGTTAATAACCATTTTGTTCTCATTTTTCCATTATATATAGAAATTCCTTCTGTACTTCCTACTTGAGTCCAATTTATTCCACCTAAAACTGGTTGCATTATCATATTTTGTTGATATTCAAATGTTGAAGGAGCTGTTAATTCTACTTCCCAAATATGACCTTTTGTGTCTTTTAAAAATTTCTTTCTTGGGTCTGTAGTTAATGATTGTAGTTTGTCCATCATTTCTGGAGTTTCATAGTATTGTAAATCACCATCAACTTCAGATAAATATCCAACTAAACTTGATAATTGCCCACTTAAATAATTTGAACTTCCTTTTGTTACTTTTGGAAATTGTGTATATGTTTTAAAAACATTTACATCTGCATTATTATTCATTTGTCCAGGATTTCTATTTAGCTGGAATAAATAAGTGTCCATTACCTTATATTCATTTTCTTTATCTCCATCTTCACAAACTAACAATGCCCATTCTGTCCAACAAGCCTTTGCTTTATTACTAATAAATGGGTCTGAAATAGTATCTTCTGCATTTGGAAAAAGATAGTATATATATTCTTCTCCATATACATTATTATAATCTACTACATAACTTTGAGACCTACCTACTGTTCGTACATATTCTAAATAGCCTCCGTCGGCTTTCTGCCTATATACAGACCAACCAACTAAGCCTTTTCCATAAGAGTTGACAATATTTCCACCATTTAAAGTGTTATCAAACTTTGCAAGAATTATTGTACCAGAATCCCATTGTGGTTCATGATTTACATCAGAAATCTCTACTATTTGGTCGTCTGTAAAATCTGTTGTGGTAACCCAGACATAATCTATTGTCTGGGCTCCATTCATTTCTATTCTATTTATTGCCATATTAGATTAACACCTCTCCTTCTGTATTGTGGTACGATAATGCTTTTGGATATAATCCAATATGTGGATACAATGTTGTAGATGGGAATAAACCGTCAGCCCATTTTACTGATACAATTAGTTTGTCTGGTAACATAAAGATTACATACCAATATAAAGGACTTGGAACAATTGTTTTTCTAATTTGTTTTACTCCATTTATATCATATACTAAATCATTTCCATCTAAAGTTAATCTTTTATAATATGGTAAACCACCATTACTTCCTGTTGCCTCATATATAGTTTCTATATCTGGACTATCTATTCTTATACTGATAATATGAGTGGCAGTTGTCGCAGGTACTTTTAATGTATCATCATTATCCTTATCAAAAACTAAAGAGCTACCTTTTGGAAGTTGCAAAGAAGTATGGGTAACTACTGGCAAGTCTTTTATGTATGTGTAGTCTCCATATATAGTACCTTCTACTCCATGTATTCCAGACCATTCCACAATAATCCCATGTTCTTCAGTATTAGGTGTTGCAGTTACAACATTATCTACTAATAAGCCAATATATGATACTTTGAATTTCATTGGTTCTGTACTTACTGTAATATTGTTCTGATTCTCAACAAACAATTGTATAGTATATTCATAATCATTAAGAAATCCATCATAGTAAAACCTTATGTCTGTACTTGGAATATTCCCAGTATCTTCTAACACCTCTCCAGTAATAGATTGAGTTAATACCCACCTAAAATATGTGACTGGCACATGCTCTTTTTGTGTGTATTCTCCAACAAATTCATAATATCTTCTATTTAGAATATTTGTAAAATTAGATATTCCTATTGTTGGCATAGTTCTACATTCAAAATAAGCTTCTTGGCTAACAATATTTTTATCTAAATTATCTCCGTTATTCTCTGAACTCCAATAAAGAGTTATTGTCCATTTATAGTTTGTTCCATTTGTTAATATACTTGTTGGTAATTGATGTACAAGCACATTGTTGTTTCCTTGATAATCAACAGGGTACATAGGAGTTGTTAGCATATACATACCTTTACTAAGATTGTTTATTGCCGTTTCTAATGATTTAATTCTAGTTTCTATGGTCTCTTTTTCTTCGTTAAGACTATCTATTTGTTCTTGTAATGTTGGTAATATTTTATTCCAATATTCTGCAACGATTCTTTTTGTGCTTGAATCATCTGTACTTACATTTTCTGTAAGATAATTAAGAATTTTTTGTAACAAATTTATTGTTTGAGAATTGATTTGGTTTGCTGCTTTATATCTATTGTATTTTGTAATATTTGTATCTAATTGAATCGAATTGTTACTTAATCTTTTTTGATAATCTGCTAAAACAACTAAATAATGAGTCTCTATTTTATTTTGAACTTGTTTAGCCAATTCTCTATCACTAGTTATTTCTGAAATTATTTGGTCTCCTATTGTAAAAAACTCGCTTGTTGGTCTTAATCCAATTAAGCATTCATTCATTTGTGATAATTTTGTTGTGCAATCTGTATTTGTTTGATTTAATGTATTTTGAAAACTTGTATCAGTATTATCATCAGCTAATTCTTCTAACAAATTTTCTCTATTTGTTATGTTTTTTTCTGTTTGAGTCAAGTTACTATTAGCGTCATTTAACTCTTTTTGAAGAATCTCTTTACTTTCATTACTACTTAACTTAAATACTTCTGCATTCGTTTCTGCATTATAAATAATAATGTCATATCCATAAAGTAAACTATTTCCGTTAAGTTGACAACTAAATTGCATTTGTTCTTCTACTGTTGCATCAATTGTAGAGTTTCTTGGATTCATGTAACTTGGTTGATATAATGCCAAAATTATCACTCCTTTCTTTAGAAATAAGATGATACCTATTATCTATTTGTAATAGGTACCATTCCTTTTATACTATCTATAAATTCTTGTATATCATTAGCTTGAACTGTTACCCCATTAAAGGTGAATGTATCTCCAACATATTGCTGATTCATTTCTTTTTTCTTTGATTCTACAGTTGGAGTTTTTGTTAGATTTGCTAAGGTTGGATTTGTTAAATTGTCAACAAGTTTCATCCATGCTTTCGTTTGGTCAGAAGATAATACATATTCTGGTTTCAAAATATCTTTTAAAGCAACACCTTTTCCAGACATTAAACCACCTTTATCGTATGTCAAGTATTTTCTACTAGACCAACCTGTTACACCATTATATTTTACTTGAGCCCAATCACCTTTTTCTCCTAATATTTGAGGGTGTCCACTAGGTGGAATATAACCAACAACTTTATAATCTAAACCAGCTCCAGACCTAATTCTTAGAACACTAGATACACCTTTTAAACTTCCTTGTCTTGGGAATGTCTTATTTGATTTATTATTTTCACTTTTTGAAGCATTACTACTTCCTTGAACTTGAACTCCAGATTCGTCTGTAGTTGTGCTTGTCTCTGGTTTTGCTGTTCCGAAATCAAATCCAGCAGGGTCATAATAAGGGTCATCTTTAGGAGCATACCATTTTCCATTATCTCCTTTTATCCACCCAACCTTTTCTGCCCATTTATTTGGGTCTAAAGTTCCATTTAAAAGTCCTTGTTTTATGGCTTCTGTTGTATTTGCACCAGCATTGTCAACTAAACTTGAGTCATTTCCTAATTCGTCTAATAGTTCCTCTAGCTTTGTTCCAATGTCATCAAATATATCATGTAACATTGGTGGACCCTCTGTTGCAATTAATTCTAACCATTCCTCAATACTTTTTGTTTCCGTTGTGATTTCGTCAACTCTATCTTGAATCTGGTCTAATAACTGCTCATTTTTTTCTATTTCCAGTTGATTGTCATCTATCTGTTGCTCCATGTCATTGATTTCTTGTTGTTGTTCTTGTTCTCTTTCAATTCTGTCTTTCTCTGCCTCTGCATCAGCCAATTCTTCACTAGCTGATTTTATTGCCTCGGGGTCAGCACATTAATATTTTTTATTGGTCGTTACCCAATAAAGTTTTATTTTGTTTTTTCGTATTTAAAAAAACCAGAGTTATATATTTCAAACTCTCTTGATTTGTAATAAACTTTTCTTTTTATGTGAGACTCTCTCAGAAAAGAATATCCTTTTATTTTTTCTGGTTTTAAAAAAATATCTTTATTTAGGTATAAATAATTTCTATCTATGAAGACATATGGAAATTCAATTTTTAATAAACTCTTTTTAGAAACAATAGCTTTGATAATATTTTTACAAACATTTTCTCCCCAATGTTCCCACAAAAAATATAATTTTATATTATTTGTTTCACAAGCTTTTCTTTTACTTACATGATAATTTTTGTCTTTTACTTGTGTACTATGCCAATATGTACCATTGAATTCAAAACCAATGTTTAACATTGGAACAAATAAATCAATTTCATATTCTTTTTTTTTATTCTTTGACTGGATTCTCTTTTTCTCTACATTTATTCTCAAATTCTGTTCCATCCACTTTTTTAATTCTTCTTCTGCTTTCGATGTATTCCCAAAGCAATATGGACACCTTTCTCCATCTAAAAAGTGATTTGGTTTCATAAAGAAACTTTTTTTACATCCTTTATGGAAGAACATTATCTTCTCTTTATTATTAGAATACTTTCCTACTACTTCATATTCCCCATTACTTAAAAGTTCTACTTCTTGTTTAAATTGTTCTGTCGTTTTCTTTTTGTTTTTTGCTACTGAGCAATATGGGCATCTTGTTGCTTTTTTGGTTCTAATAAAATTTACAGGTTTTACTTCAAAAACCTTTTTACAAACATTGTGCTTAATTTGAGTTAATGTCTTTGAAAATAAATGTTCCCCAACCAAAGAATATTCCCCATTTGTTTTTTCAAAAACTTCTCTCTTAAAGATTTCTGTATTTTTCCTATTTCCATTTGCCCCCATCATTTATACCTCTCTCTATCATTTTAAACAAAATAAAACCTCTATCTTTCGATAGAGATTCGACTATATCTTCATCCTATTTTATAGGAGTGTGGCACTTCCATTCCACTTGGAATGTACTCTCTTACGAGATAGTCTGTGAACCTTCTCTTTCGAGCTTGGCTGCTGATTGTCATATAACAATTAATTTTTAAACATTCACATTTATGTCATTTAAGACATTCTGTTGTAGTTTAACTGCCTTTACGAGTTTCCAGCAATTCACCACATTTTCTATTTATATATTACTATATAAAATGAGCTTTATTTTAACCCACTGCCATGCCCCATCTACAAACATTCTTACTGTTCTTTCATTTTTTGCATTTTCTAACTTTGTTCTAGCTTTGACAACATCTAATTCTGCCTTTAATAGTTCATATTCCTTTTCTTTTAATTCTACTTGTCTTTCATATTCATTTGTAATTTCTTCTATTTTGTACATTTCATCTTCAGTTAAATTATTTATCTTATTTTGATATTCTTCAGCTAATACATCCATTTCAGACATTAAATCATCAAGCTCTCCACTTAATAATTTATAATCTTCCTCATTAAATATAATTGAACGCATATAGTCATCCAAATATTGATAAGAATCTTTATTTGTCTGTAATTCTTTTTTCAATTCTGCTTGAGTATCTAAAGCATTATTAATTACATCATTGTATTTTTCTTGCACTGTAATCAATGACTCTAATTTTGAAATATTATCTTCATAAACTTGATTTACTTCTTCAACTCTATCTTCCAGAGCTCCCATAAACTTATCTAATAAAGTATCTCTCATTTCTTTTAAAGTGTCATTCATTTCAGTGAAAAGATTTTGTAGTTCTTCTCTATTTTCAATCCAAGCATCTTTTAATTGACTTGCACTATCAAATAAATTCTCTACATAATCTCTTTCTTCTTCAAGTTTCTCTATATACTTCTCTGCATTCTCTAAATCTTCTTCACTATTTATAGATACAGTTTTTCTATATTTTCTTTCTTGTTCTGCAAAACTATTTAATAAGTTAGCATAGGCAAGTGTAGCATTACCATCTTCATCAAACCAACTTGAAATGTTATACTCTTTATTCTCTTTTTGTATCTTTTCGAATTGTTGGTCTAGTTTACTGTTCTCTCTGTATATTTCTTGAATTTGTTTCCTTTGATTTGTTAACTGTTGATTCTGTATCTTTATCCACTTTGTTGTTTCTTCTTCAGCATCAACTAGTCCTTCTGCATATTCAAGATTTTGTTGTTGTAACTTTAATTTTCTTTCTTCTGCTTTGTATTGATTTATAAGTTCTTCTGTAACATCTTCTAAAGCAATAGACTCATCTTCTCTAAAGTCTGCAATATCTTCTGCAAGTTTTTCTGCATCAGACTTACTAGAACTTCCAGAACCACTTGATTTCTTTCCAGCACTGTTATATGTAGAATTTCCAAGACTTCGGTTAGAACCAATTTGCCCCCTTCTCGCTTCCAATTCTTTGATTTTATTTTGACCTTCTGCAACAATTTTTGCAGCATTTTTTGCTTGATTTTTTTCATTTTCTTGAACTTCTCCAATAATGTTTTGTGCATCTGTTATTGCTTTATCTGCATCTGCTATTGCTTGCCCTAATGCAGTATCTTGTGCTCCAAACAAAGCAATCAAAGATTTTGCAGTTGAAACAGCTGCCTTAGTAACTGCAAGGAAAGCATTGGAGGTAGCTAACTCTGCATCTTGAGTTGTTGCTGCCTGTTCTTGAGATGCCTCAGCAATAGTTCCATCTGCACTTACTTGAATTCCTGCAAGCTTTGTTTTAGCATCAGTGATTTGCTCTTCAGTCCATCCCTTATCTAGTAAAGCCTGTCTATTTTGTTCGATGTAATCTGAACTAAGAGTATATGCCTCTTCACTCACAGCCGCCTCATCATAAAGTGCTCTTACACTTTCTTCTGCTGCTTTTATCTTTGCTTGCATTTCTTCATCCTTTGTGTCTATAATTCCTTTTGCTTGAGCTTCAAGTAAACTATAAGTTTTTCCTTCAGAATCTTGAATTGTTTCATTAGCATCATAGACTCCATCGGCAGTAGTTTCTGAAATATCAGCGAATTTCCCTTTTGCTTTTGCTTCTTCTATTGCATCGTCAGTTATGGTTTCTGCCAAATCCTCATCAATCTTTTTTAACTCTTCTTGAAACTCTGACATTATTCCCATAGCATCGACTGTATTTAATATAGCATCTTGATAATCTTCCAAAGCAGTAATTTGATTTTCTATAGCAGAAGTTCCATCATCATAGGTTTGATTTGCTATATCTGCAAGCATTTGTCCATTTTTAAGCGTCAAATCTCCAGTTTCTGCAATATAATCATTTAGCTCTTCATATTCATTTCTTAAATCAACTATTCTTTGGTTGTCAAGAGTTCCACCTTCTTTTAATGTAGCAGCATCTTCATACATCTGGTCTACATTATCCATTTCTTTGACAAAATCATCCTGTGTTCCAAGGAAAGGATTTATTTCTTGAGTAGGAATATCATCAATTTTTGAAACTACATTTTCTATATCTACGCCAAAAGCTTTTGCTCCTGCACTTAAACTATCGAAAAATTGTTGCCCACTGATTTCTCCTTTTTCTAATTGAGCTCTTAACGAATTGTACCAATCATCACTAAACTGGACACCTTCCATTTTTAATTCATTTTTTAGGTCTTCTTCTATCTTTAAAAGGTTATCAAAATCCGAGCCACCATCAGATGAAGTCAATACTGCTTCAAAATTTTTCCATTTATCTATATTGTCATTTATTGAAACACCCAGAGCTTCCATTTGTAAATCAAAATCATTTAACAAAGTTTCATTGTTTAAAGCTTTTATCTCGTTTCTTAAATTAAGAATTTTTTGTTTTAAATCTTCGCTTAAATTTGAGCTTTTTTGTAAGCTTTCAGATATTTCAAAGAATCCTTCAGACTGTTCTGGGCTTAAAGCAGAAAAGAAATTGCTTGACTCCATTTCTGGAATCTTTAAATAATCTTTTATTGCTTTTTCTGTTAATGTAGACTGTTCTGCATTTCCTTCATCGTACATTTTTAAGATATTATTTATAGATTCCTGAACAGCAGCTTCTTGTTCTCCTAATCTTGCCTTTAATACTATTTTCTGTCTTGCATCAGTTTCTTTGTTATATTTATCTTGTAAGTCTTGATATTCTGATAATTCTGATTCATAAGCTGAAATAGCATCCCTATTTGTATAGGCAAAGTTATTTAATTGATACTCTTGTTTATATCCAAACTGTTCTTCAGAATCCTTATCTACTTCTGACCTAATTTGTGCATTATATCCTGATATAAGATTTATTAGCTCTTGAGATAAATTATCTGCATTTTCATCTAAGTATTCTTCCAAATCCTGAACTAATGCTAATGCTTGTTCATTGGTTGCTCCATCTGCTGCTAATCTTAATCCAGCAATATCTTTTCCATCATAAACAAAACCAGTTCTTCCAGCATCTACATCAATGTTAGCATAATCATAAGAATTTCTTAGAATTTCATTTATATCGTCTATTGCCTGTTGATTCTTTGCAATATCTCCCTCTTTAATATAACTATCTTCTTGGGCTTTATACTCTAAATCAGCCCATGTATTCATCCAATTATCTAAGTTAGATTCTCCTTTGTCACTAGCAGCCTTTAATTCTCCTAACTTTAATTTCGTTGATTTATCCATAAGAGTATCTATTTTTTCGATTTGTTCATCGTATTTTCCATTTACTAAATCTATCTGTTCTGCCTCATCTCCATAGACAGTAACTAAATTCTCTTTAAGAGAAATCAAACTTTCTTGTTTCTTTTCATAAGAATCTGTTGAATTAATTATTTCTTGATACTTTTCTTTTGTACTTTCTAAAGTTTTAATTTTTTCTTCTTCTGCATCTGCCTCTGCTTTTGCAGCTTGTGCAGCTTCAAGATTTTCCTGCTTCCAATTGTTATATGCTTGAAATCCTAAAGTTATCGCAGTAATTACTAAACCAATTGCACCAGCAGCAAGGTTCATTGTTCCTGCAAGTCCTTTTGCTGTAGAACCTATTGACTTTAATGTTCCAACAAAACCAGACCCAGCAGTTTTCCCTTCTTTAACTAAAGCTACGAAACCACTAATATCACTAACTAGATGTGTAAATATACTAGAAGTAGCCTTAAAAATGCTCGCACCTTTCCAAGTAATTAAAAAAGCAGATAGTAATGAAATTACTGTTGGCAAATTATTTAGCATCCAATTTAAGAAATCTAATACACCTTTCCAACTATCACTTTGATTAAAACTTATTAACAAATTTTCCCAACTTGTCTTTAATTGGTTTGTTTTTGCTTCAACACTATCTAAATATATTTCCATTTTTTGGCTTGCTGAACCTGTACTCGTTTCAGCAACTCCAACCAATTGTTCAACTTGACTCCAGTTATTCATTAATGCTCTAAAATTTTCCTGTTGCCTTGTTCCTGCTATAGCTGTTGCAACTTGAGATTGTTGGGTGCTTGTAAAATCGTCCCATCTTCCAGCGACTTCATCTATTACTTCCTCAAAGTTTCTCCATTCATCTTGAGAATCTCTAAGCCTTATTCCTACTTTTTCTAAAGATTCTTCAACATCGTTTAATGATTCTCCTGTATCATCTATATCTTTACCTGCTGCAACATTACTCATACGAGCAAAGATTGTTTTAAAGCTTTCTCCTATTGTACTTGCAGACTTTCTTGTTACAGAACTTGTTGTTGCAATCATTGCTAACAACTTATCAAAACTTACTCCAGCATCATCAGCTGAGTTTGCAGTCCTTGAAAGTGCAACCATCAATTCTTCTGAACTTGTTGCAGCTGCCATATCAATTGCAGAAATCTTATCTACAACACCCATAGAGTCCTCTGCTGCCATTTTATATCCATTTAAAGTAGATGTTAATAATTCAGTAGCTTCAGCAGATTCCATTGCACCAACTTTTGATAAAGTCATTGAAGATTTTAATAATTGATTAGTTTCTTCAATAGACTTACCTTGTCTTCAATAATATTTCTTATTGGCTCGTTATTTCCAATAAGTTTCAGTATTGTTATCTATTATATTTGTTATTTTATTTTTAAATAGCAATACTTCATTTCTTATACTTTCATACAAGTTTAGACTATATCATTACCTACAAATATAGGTAGTCCCCACTTCCATTCACTTGAATGTACTCTCTTACGAGATAGTCGTTGAACCTTTCTCTGTTCGAGACTTGGCTGCTGATTGTCCAATCTCTTATTTTTTAAACCATCATATTTTATAGCTATTCGCTATTATATATTGTGGTATAAGAGCTCTAAGGAGTTTCCAGCAATTCAAGGACTTTTACATGGTCTCGACTTTCGTTAAACCATTCTGTTGCCCCTTGTGCAACCTCTACTGTTGTTGAACCCATTTGTTTTGCTAATTCATTATATTCTACACTTAATTCTTTTATGTCTTCTGCTGTGTCCCCTGTAACCATCTGAATATCAGTGAAAGCAGCATCTAATTCTTTTACGAGCTCAATAGATTGTTGAACTCCTTGTTGAACCAAGTTAATTGCTTGCCATAAAGCAACATAAGCAACATATCTATCTAAATAATCTCTTATCTTGCTTAATTTATTTCTTGTTTCATCTAATGCTGTATTTTGAGATTTTATTACTTCTGTTTCATTTTGATATTTTTGAGTTAAACGCTCAACTTCTTGTGTTTTTTGCTTGTCTACATTTAAAATTTTCATTTGTTCATCTTTTTGTTGTTGCAATAAACCTATTTGTCTTTGTCTTACATTAATTTCTTCAGTATTATCTACTCCTTTTTGTTTCTCTAAAGTAGCTATTTTTTTCTGATTCTCTCCGATTTCTCTAGTTAAGTCTACTGCTAATCTATACGAAGCATTTATTTCTTCTGCCTGCCTTTTTAGGTTTGCTTGAACTTTTTCTACTTTTTGAGAACTTTGGTAAAGGGAGCTCATTTCATTCATAGAAGCTAATGCACCACTATCTCCACTAGCTTTTATCGCTTGATTATTTTTCCCTATTTTTCCAATAATACTTCTTTCTTGTGACTTTAGTGCTGCCAAATCAGAGTCAGAAATTCCACTTGCCGTTTCTAATTTTTTTATCTTTGCTAATTGAGAATATAAATTTTTTGTATCCTGAAGAATTCTTTGATTTGTCTGTTTTACAGCTTTTAATCTTTCTTCTTCTGCACTTTTTATGCTTTGTATATATTGCTCAGAGTAAGTCGCTTTCCACATTTTTGGGTCATTCATTATATTGGCAATTTCTTTTTGCATTTTTGTCATTGTGCCTTTTACTCCAGCAAGTCTCTTCTCCAATTGTTTCTGAAGTTGCTTATCGTTAGTCAATGTTAATTCTAATTCAAGTTGATTTCTTTTGTCAGAAGCATTTTTATATGTTCTTATATACTTTTGCAATTGAGAATCTGCTTCAGTTGTATCTATAGCAGCTTTTAAGATAATAGACCATTCTTGGTCATTCATAGCCATACTTTCACCCCCTACTTATATAAGTTATATCCAGCCCTTTTCATCTCTCTTAAAATTCCAGTATTTACTTTTTCATCTAAAAGCTTATTTATTTTATCTTTATAATCAATTGATTCATGTCCAAATATATTTCCTTCATCAACCCAATTTACTACCCAGTCAGTATATCTTTTTCCACCATAAGTTGCATGTCCTGAAAAGTCAATATAACTATTAAAATAATGTGGTTGAGTTGCAAAACTACTTGACATTGCTTCTGTGTTTAATATAGAAATTCTTACACGATAGCCATCTTTTGTTTTATAAACTTTCGACTCAGCATTTCTAACAGCTTCAAGTAGTTGTCCAGTTCTTTCATAATAGTTTGGTCTATATTGACTATAAAATTCCAAAATCATATCTTCCATAAGAAACTTTACTTCTTCAGCAACTTCTTCTAAAACTTTTCTTGATATTTGATTAATATCTTCTTTTATCGCTTTCTCCATTTGGACAACTGAAGTAAATTTTCTACCTTTTGGTGATATTATCTCCATTTTTATCCAACCCCTTCAAAGCCTTATTCTCTATTGGAACTGAAATAATGTCTTTTATTGCTTTCATACTTGGGTCATTATATGCAAGAATATCTTCAATAAATTTTAATTCCCCATCTTTCTTATTTTGGAACATTTTATCCATTTCTTTTTGTGTCTCTTTTATTTCTTCCAATTTTGGAATATTTTTTAATGAATCCTCTAACATAGAAACAATTTCTATATCATCTTTTCTAATAATATTGTCTATCATGAAATACATTTTCTTTGCGAATACAGAATGTTCTAAAATAAAATCTTCAAAATCTATATCATAATTTACAATATCAATATCTTCTTTCTGTATTTCTAAAGAGGTGCACTGCAATAGCCCATAAAAGAATTTAATAGATTCCTTTTCAACTTCATATTTCACTTTGTCATATTCTTTAGTTTTTAAGATATTTATTTGAAAAAGTATGGTATCAAGAATAATTTTCATGTCAATAGCATCTCTTTTTTCTAAAATATTTGATATTTCAATTACTTCTCCATTTCTAAATTTATTCAATGTTTCTATAAAACTATATTTCTCATTTTCTGTAGCCATTGCACTACTCCTCCTTCTATAATATATTAAAATTTATCGTCAGAATCAATTTTAAGCCTTTTTTATATCTAAGACATAAACTTATATCTCTTAAACATAAAAAGGGCTCAAAACTAATCCTAATAATTATCAGTTAACATATTGCCTCTACAATAAGATATGTATCTCCTCTACCAGCATTTATTGTAATATTTTGGTTTTCAACAGCGATACTCCTAAAATCAACATATATTAAATCTCCTTGGGTTACATTTAATATAGTTTCCATTTCTACTTGTTGATAATCAGTATTTCTTACTCTTTGTAGAGTTTGATATAATAACTGATATGTGTTTTTTTGTATCAAAATTCCGAACAACAGGATTTTCTATTTGATAAGAGCTCCCATCAAATAAAACTTTTGTTGTAACTCTTACTTTATTAATATCCTTCCCTATTTTTATTCCATTATTAACAGAATCGAAACTTAAAAAGTTACCATTTGAGTTTTCTACAGCATCAAAAGGAATATGTAATATCTGTCCATATTGTGACCCTGTTGTAGAGTGTATTTCGTTTGCTAAATATATATACATAATATTTTGCCTTATTTCCAGTTCTTTTTGTAATTTCAAGTAATTTATTTCCATAAAGACCTCCCATTAAATGTTTATTTTAAGTATCATTTGAGACTTTGTTATCCCTATATACTTAAAAAACACTTTATAAGAAATCTTTAAAAAAATTTTTATTATGAAAAAAGAAGTCCCTACTTATAGGCTTCTTTCATTTTTAAAATAAAATAAACATTTTATCTTAATATGTTGTCCAAGAGCTCCATGTTCCACTAATAGACCCACGAATATATATATGAGTTCCATCCCATTCACTATATCTTTGAAATATAAAATTTCCAAAAGTTATTACCTCTAATAATCCCGTTTTTTGAATAGGCTTATTATTACCTGTTGGAGTTGAGCCTTCTCCAAAAACATAAGTTCCACATTGATTTATGTCATTAAAATCTGTATTAACTGGAACACTTCCAATAAAGCCATACAATTGATTCCATGTCAACCATTCTCCTTCAGATTTTCTTCTAAAGAATATCTTTCCATTTCCTAAATTTTGAGTAACTTGGGAGCCAATTCTTTTAGAGTCAGCTAACCAAGTTAAAATATTTCCACCCTGATTAGTACTCCATGGTCTATTAGTACAACTTACTGAAAAGTCTCCTAAACTAGTTTCATTAATATCATTTAGGTTTATTCCATCATAAACAGCATTATGTGTTAATTTATCTTTTTTTAAATCTTCTATATCTTTTTTTGTATTTAAAGTATTAATCTCCATTCTTTTTTCCTCCAATCAATAAAAAATTTTGATTTTAATTTAGTCTGTAAAAAAGAACTCTTAAAAATCAAATAATTATTGACTGTAAAAAAATATGGGAAGATAAATTCACTTTATATCTCTCTTCAAAAGCTTGATTTTATGGGTACAGTTTTGTCATAAAATCAAAATTTTATTTCATTGATTTTATTCCATAAATTCTAACTGGAACCATTACATTATTTCTTATAACAGCTGCTGTTGATGTTCCTGCTAATTTCATAAGACCATTTCCAACACTAAAAGTAGAATGACTATCATACCAGTTGAAATTTCTCATTCTATACCCTATCTGCCCACCTTCTCCTTCTCCAATTGGTTGCCATAATACAGTACTATATCCTCTCAATAATCTTGTATGGAACATATATACACTACCAGTTATTCCTAATGCATAAATGTCTAAAAAATCATAATCATCACTAGATAAAGTAATGATTTGAGATGAAAATTCTTGGTCTGGATTTAGATTAGTCCATAAGATAGTTGCCCCTTTGTCTTCTAAAGCAGCTATCCTTTCATTAGTCTTTAAACTATTTACTTCCAATTTATATCACTCCTATCAAAATAGGAGTTTTATTTTAGGAGTAAAAAAACACTGATTCTGTTGATTTTACATTTTATTGGCAATAAAATTTTCGTTTTATAAAAAATATAATATTATATAAATAAATAGGAGTTTATCAAATGAATAAAACTCCTATTTTATTCATTAGTAAAATAATATCCACCTCCAGAAATTATGGCTAAGTTACTAGGATAAGCTACCCATCTATCCATTCCACTTCGTTGTGTAAGTATTTGAATAGAAGTCCCATTGATTTGCCCATTTGGAGCTGATGTTCTACTACTATCTACTCCATAACTAAACTGTCCAAAAGATACTGCACCATAAGATGAGGCAACATATGGCAATCCACTTATTCTTGCATAATTATCTCCGTCAGAAACTTGTGTAATATACCCTCTCAACACAAAAGTAAATATAACAATACTCAATTGTTCATTTATCTTAATTTTTACTCCTTGTCCAGCTTGTTGCTGATAATTTGCTATCAATTGGCTAGTTTCCGTTGAATCTTGACAAATAAATTTCGGAGTCCAACTAAAATATTTTTTCTCATTTAATAATTCTAAATAATTAATTTTCATTCTATCTCTCCTCTCAAAATGGGAATTTTAAATAGAATGCATTTATTTAGAATTTACAGTATATTGTAGTTTTGTAACAAGTTAATATTGTAAAAAAAATATTTTTATATAAATTTTAATATCAAATACGCCAAGGAATTTTACATAAATTTATAAAATTCCCATTTTATTCATCTATAAAATTTACCCCTTCTGGAGCCATACCTTCATTATAAATAATTTGCCATGCACTTCCTCTAATATCAAATCTTAATGAGCTAACAACCCACGAAGCTACAGAAGAGCCTCTCCATGTTCTATAGTCTCCTATAACGGTTGAGTTATATATATAGACACCATCATTCGAAGCTCTTCCAGTTGGCATTGGAAATTCATCTCCTATACCTTGATAGAATACATTGAAAACTACAGTACCATTCGCCCAACTCAACAAGTCTGCATAAGGCAACCCTCTAATAGCTGCATAGTTATCTCCATCTGATATTGCATCTATATAGCCTCTCATAGTAAAAGTAAAATATCTCAAACTATACATTTCATTAATTTTTATTATTACTCCATATCCTTGTTGAACTTCATATCTAGCTGTTGGAGCCTCACTTTCTGTTTGACAACTGAGATATGGTGTCCATTCAAAAATTTTTCTGGAACCCAATAGTTCTAAATAATTTATTTTCATAAGATATACCTCTCTTCCTCATTAAATAAAGATTTTAAGGTATGCTTTATATTACTTAGTTTCTTTAGGTTTATTCTTACTTATTCTTACAATAAAATAAAAATTAAATTTACTATATAGACTTTAAGCTTATTTTATATATGTCTTTAAATATATATAAAATCTTTATTTTATTCTTAATAAGTTTGTATAGTATTATAATCTCCATCTACATATGGTCCAAGAAGTGACCCTTGTCTAATATTCCCTAGAATAATAGAACTTCCTAATTCGCCTGTGCTATCACATCTAATAGCATATGTTGCAGTTCCACCATTTACGAAAATATTATTTACGATACAAGCTTTTCTTACTGAACCAAATCTTATACAACATCCCACAGAATCCGATAAGCCTACATCACTAAATGTGTTTCCATTGATTATTATAGAGTTCTGTGATGTTCCTCTTAAATTTATTGCATTTGCATTACATCCTCTAAAAGTATTATTAGAAATGATTACATTTGTAAAAGCTCCCGTTTGTTCTGCTGGAACCTGAATGATAAAAGAAGGATAAGTTCTATTTACTTCTGAATTATTATTATAAAATAAATTGTCACTAATTACGATACTTCTTTTATATCCACTTCCATTAAAATTTATACTTTCACTATTGCAATAGTTGACCGTATTTCCAATTATCTCCAGACTGTCTACAGTTGCATTACAAGCAAAAAATCTTCTTCCAATATCTACTTGATTATTATTTACTTGCATTCCTGTTATATATCCACCTCTTACTTCAATACATCTTGTTTCAATATTGTGAAAACGATTATTTATAATAACAAAGGCTCTACCTCCACTCTTATATGTTGAGGCTGTTGCTGAAGCATCATTGCTATTATACAATATTGATATACAAATATCTGTACTTCCAAAAGAGCATCCATCTACTAGAACTCCTCTTCCAGTAGTATAAATTTGGTAGTCAAATCCTGCAAAATCACAATTCTTAACCTTGAGGTCAAGATTTGCCACATCTTTTGTATTTTCTGCCTTAATGCAAGTCCTCACTCTTTGAGTATTATCTGTTGAAGTAAAGGACAACCCTTCAAGAAGGACATCTTTTGCATTTATATTTATACTAATATCTTTAGAAACATCTAGTTTTATTCCACCATCAACATAAGTATAATGATTATTTCCATAAGAATATAAAACTTGATGGTCTGTAGTTACATTAAGCGATTGTTGTAAAAAATAGATTTCTCCCTTTGACATAGGAAAGAATACATTATATCCAGTATCTATGGCATTTTGTATTGCTTCTCCATCATCATGAGTTCCATCTCCGTAAGCCCCGAATTGTTTGACAGAAACAGTTCCATTTAAGATTAACTTTGCTTTTAGTCCATTTTGTAGACTATATATCAATCCATTATTTTCAGAACTGCTCTCGTTTACTATCTGAAAACAGCATTCTCCGCCATCATCAATTTCATAGTATCCATATGTTTTCACTTTGTCTCCTATTTTAAAGTCATCAGTTGACCCTAAGAAGTCCTGCACTGTACTAAAAACCCACTGCATTTTTTCGATTTTACTTTTAACATTTAAAATAGAAATTTCCATTTTATTCCTCCTTAGAATCTGTCTCTTATACACATCTGACGCTGCCGACGATCGCATAAGTGTAGA
>ERZ1090863.61-NODE-61-length-74322-cov-27.885198_pt1 | contig 74322 bp, 72 predicted proteins | sample MGYA00478480_ERZ1090863 | MGnify/ENA primary metagenome ERZ1090863 (study PRJEB33644, sample SAMEA5815746) | chicken gut metagenome | biome: Chicken; feature: Gastrointestinal Tract; material: Caecum | place: Ireland | collected 2019-01-01 | study: A study of the...
CTGATAGTTTATCACAGCTTTTTCTGTTTGTCAACAACTTTTTTCATTTCTTTTTACCTGTTTTTGAAAGCCTTTTTACTTTCAAAGCAGAATGCCCGCCTCACATTGGGCGAGCTACGGAGAAGGAGGGATTTGAACCCTCGCGCCGCTATTAACGACCTACTCCCTTTCCAGGGGAGCCCCTTCAGCCAGCTTGGGTACTTCTCCAAAATGCCTGAATCACAAGTTGATTCTTTTTCAATTCAAACAGGAAACGAATCACCACATCCGCTTTCCTGTTAAGCGGAGAGGATGGGATTCGAACCCATGCGCCCTTGCGGACAAACGGTTTTCAAGACCGCCTCGTTATGACCACTTCGATACCTCTCCAGGCTGTTTTGCACACGTTTTACCGAATCGCGCAAAAAGTATTCTAGCACCAGAAATTGTTTTTGTCAATGCCATTTTTCAAGTTTTTCCAACAATTTGTAAATTTCTTATTACTTCACAGCTGCTTCAGACTTGACAGCAGCAATTTCCTTATGCAAAACTTCCTTCCTCCGGCGGACCGCCGCCAAAAAGCTGCTTCTTCTATCCACATCCCAGCAAAAATATGTTAAGATACAAAGGATGTTGTTTACGCAGAAATATATAGAAAGAGAGTTTTCCCTATGAGTGTTAATTACCATGCGTACCAGAGCCGAAAAGTCTTATTTCCGGAAGCAGGCGCTGTCTGTGAACAGTGGCGCTTTGCGTTTTCCGGATATGATCCCCGGCGGATCGCGGACATCCTGCATCTGCGTTTTGACCCGGAGTATCTGTACCTGAATTATTTCGGCAGTTCTTACCGGCTCTGTCTGAAAACCGGCGTCCTCGAAAAGCAGATACCGGTATCCTCCCAAAAAGAAACAGGTTCCCGGGCTGGCGTAGGAATCGTTTTTCCGCAAAAAGGCGTCCTTGAAACGCCCTCAAACATCTGGACCGACCGCCTGTACTTTAACGAAACCATGGCTCTGTACCATCTCCTGAAATACACTAAGGATCATCCCGGGCTGTCCGGGATCTGGGTGCCCAACATGGAACTGGACGGGGCATCCATTCGCAGCCGACAGGCGGATCCTCTTCTCGCCCCCTTCTCCCTGCACTTTACCGGTAAAACGGAATTTCTCCGCAGCCGCTGCCTGAACCTGGGCGGAATACCCCTGGCGGTAAAGGGAGACGCGGCTTTTCTGTTTTACGCAGTTCCCCAGATCCCCCTGCGTCTGATCTTCTGGGACGCGGATGAAGAATTCCCGGCTCAGACTCAGGTGCTGGTAGATTCCCGTATCACAGATTATCTGCACTATGAGAGCGTGGGGTGCGTGATCTCAGATCTGCTGGAACGGCTGGAGTCCTCCCCGGAACAGGAACAGTAAAAATTCATCTGTCTTTCTCCCTCTGGGCCAGCAGCTGCTCCGCCACAGTCAGATCCTCCAAAGTGGTGATCTTGATGTTCCGATAATCTCCCAGAAACATGTGGACTGCATGGTCTCCCATCTCTTCCACCACCATAGCGTCATCGGTGATCCCCAGCTTGTCAAACAGCTGCAGCCGGTCATAGGCATCCCGGATCAGGGTTCCCCGGAAAATCTGCGGAGTCTGCACGCTCCACACCAGTTCCCGCAAAGGGGTTTCCACTACGTTCTGTTTTCTGTCAAGAATCTTTACCGTATCCTTGGAGGGAACGCCCGCGGCACAGGCCCCGTACTCCTGTACCGCCTCGTAGCCCCGCTTCAGGATTTCTTCCGTCAGAAAAGGCCTCGCGCCGTCATGGATAAAAACATAGTCCGCATCCTGACAGCGCTTCAGCCCCTCATATACAGAATCGTACCGTTCCCGGCCCCCGGCCGCGATCTCCCGCACCTTGGAAAGGCCGAATTTCTCTATGATTTCTCTTCTGCAATAGTCGATGCTTTCGGCGCCGGTCACCAGAATGATCTCGTCAATATATTCTGAATCCTGCAGACATTTCAGTGCGTAATAGACCAGGGGTTTTCCCCCAAGGTCCAGAAACTGTTTTTGCAGGCTTCCGCCCATTCGTGTTCCCCGGCCGGCCGCCACAACAACCGCCGCGCATCTCTCCGTCCTCATATTTACCGCTCCCCCAATTTCAGATTCGGAACCGCGTTCAGATCCCATCCGTGTCTGGTTCCTTTCATAAATTCATAGTAAGCCGCCGCTCCGATCATAGCCGCGTTGTCCGTACACAGGAGCGGCGACGGGTGATAGAAACGAATGCCTTTTTCCCGGCAGGCCTTTTCCATGGCGCCGCGGAGAGTCTGATTAGATGCCACTCCGCCGGCGATGGCCAGCTTGTCCATGTGAAAATCTTCCGCCGCCCTGAGCGCGTTGTCCACCAGCACGTCCACCACCGCCTGCTGGAAAGAAGCAGCCACATCCGCCTCCACAATAGGTTCACCGGTCATCCTGCACTTATTCAGATAATTCAGCACCGCGGATTTCAGTCCGCTGAAGCTGAAGTCATAGGGCGCTTCCTCGATATGCGCCCGGGGAAAGGCAATGGCCTGTGGATTCCCCTCCCTGGACAATTTGTCGATTTTGGGCCCTCCCGGGTATCCCAGGCCGATGGCTCTGGCCACTTTGTCAAAGGCCTCTCCCGCCGCGTCGTCTCTGGTCCGCCCCAGAATTTCAAAGACTCCGTAGTCTTTCACGATCACCAGATGGGTATGGCCTCCGGAGATAATCTCGCAGAGGAAAGGCGGTTCCAGCTCCGGATATTCAATATAATTTGCCGACACATGGCCTTCAATGTGATGTACGCCCACCAGGGGAAGTCCCCGGGCATAGGCGATGGCCTTTGCCTCCGCCACCCCCACCAGAAGGGCTCCCACCAGACCGGGGCCGTAGGTGACGCCGATGGCGTCTATCCCGTCCAGAGTCACCTCTGCCTGACGCAGGGCTTCCTCAATGACCTGGTTGATCTTTTCAATATGTTTCCGGGAGGCGATCTCCGGCACCACCCCGCCGTAAAGCGTGTGCAGGTCGATCTGGGAGGAAATCACATTGGATAGGACGATCCTGCCGTTTTTTACCACCGCCGCCGCCGTCTCATCACAGGAACTCTCAATGGCCAGAATCCATACATCCTTCATTCTTCATCCTCCTCAAATTTCATTTCCAGAGTTTTTCCGTCTTCCCCCAGATACGCGGCGGGGAAAATTTTCCGGGTGTCATTCAGATACCATTTTGGGTGAACCATGGAGGGGGAATAGTGGGTCAGCCACAGTTCCTTCACCTTCGCTTCTCTGGCAATCTCCGCCGCTTCCGCCATGGTCATATGCTTGTGCTCTCTGGCTTTCTGCTGTTTTTCCGGCTCCCCGTACATGCCCTCGCAGATAAAAAGATCCGAATCCGCCGCGTGGGCGGCGATGGAGGCCGTGGGCCGGCTGTCCGTACAATAGGTAACCTTCAGCCCTTTCCGGTCCGCTCCCAGAACCATATCCGGCGTGTATACCACTCCGTTTTCCTCCATGGTCTGTCCCTTTTGCAGGGGATTCCAGAATTTCAGCGGGATATTCTGCGCTTTGGCCCTCTCCACATCAAATTTCCCCTGGCGGAGGATTTCCAGGGAGTATCCGTAGCAGATCATATTGTGGCTGACCCGGAAGGCGGTGATCCGGTATCCGGCAAGCTCCAGCACCCGTTCCGCCTCAGTGATCTCTATAAATTTTATTTCAAAGGGCAGCTCCGCGGCGATCACCCGCAGGCCGTTTACCACCCGCTCCAGTCCTCTGGGTCCCACCATGGTCACAGGCTCCGTGCGCTCCGCGTTGCCCATGGCCAGAAGCAGCCCCGGCAGGCCGCTGATGTGATCCGCGTGATAATGGGTAAAGCAGATCACATCCAGAGGTTTTACGGTCCAGCCCTTCTCTTTTATGGCAATCTGCGTGCCTTCCCCGCAGTCAATGAGCAGATTGCTTCCATTATATCTTGTCATGAGGGAGGTGAGCCACCGGCCGGGCAGAGGCATCATGCCTCCCGTTCCTAATAAACATATATCTAACATAGATTCTCCTTTGCGCCTTTTAGTGTAGCACAAATACGGAACGGGGTAAACCAGAAAAAGGCAAAGCCCCGGGGGCTCTGCCTTTTCTGTTTCTGTCTGCTGTATATTTTCACGAGATGCTTTCCTTCATTTTCCGGACGTACATTCCCATATGGGGCGCCGCGTGACCGCCGTACCGGGCGGCCAGCTTCACAATAGCGCTGCCCACAATCACCCCATCGGCAACAGCGGCGATCTCTGCCGCCTGCTCCGGAGTATTGATGCCGAATCCCACAGCCGCGGGAAGATCTGTGACTTTGCGGATTTCTTTCAGTATTTCTCCCAGATCTGTGCGAATCTCTTCCCTCGTCCCCGTAACTCCCATAGAGGACACCACGTACAGAAAGCCCTTTGCCTCCCGGGCAATGTCCCGGATCCGCTGTTTTGAGGTGGGAGCGATCATGGAGATCAGATCCACTCCGTGAGCGGCAGCGATGTCCTCCAGCTCCCCCTTCTCCTCAAAGGGCAGATCCGGGATGATGATGCCGTCAATCCCTGCCTCCTGGCACCGGCTGAAAAACTTTTCGTAGCCGTAATGGAACACGGGATTCACATAGGTCATAAACACCAGGGGAATCTCCGTCTTCTTCCTAAGGTCCAGGACCATGTCAAAAACTTTGTCGGTGGTGGTCCCTGCCGCCAGCGAACGGATATCCGCCTCCTGGATCACCACCCCTTCGGCAATGGGATCCGAGAAGGGAATGCCGATCTCAACGAGATCCGCCCCGGCCCTCTCCATCTCCAGAATAAATTCCTCCGTTTTTGCCAGGCTGGGATCTCCCGCTGTAATAAATGGTATAAATGCTTTTCCTTCCGCAAACGCGTTCTGTATTCTACTCAACGATATTCACCCCCCTGTAGCGCGCGATGGCCGCCACATCCTTATCCCCTCTTCCGGAGAGGCAGATGATGACGGATTCTTCTTTTGGCAGCGTGGGCACCAGCTTTCTGGCGTAAGCCACGGCATGGGCGCTCTCTATGGCGCAGATAATGCCCTCGGTCCGTGCCAGATACTCAAAAGCCTCCACCGCCTCATCGTCGGTGACCGGTACGTAAGAAGCTCTCCCGGAATCCCTAAGATAGGCGTGCTCCGGCCCGATGCCGGGATAATCCAGACCGGCGGAGATGGCGTACACCGGGGCGATCTGTCCGTATTCATCCTGGCAGAAATAAGATTTCATGCCGTGAAAAATCCCCAGAGTCCCCGCCGCCATGGTGGCCGCGTGCTTTCCCGTCTCCACCCCCCGGCCGGCGGCTTCGCAGCCGATGAGCTTTACGGATTCATCCTGAATAAAATTGTAAAACATCCCCATGGCGTTGCTGCCGCCGCCCACGCAGGCCAGCACCGCCGCCGGCAGTTTTCCCTCCTGCTCCAGGATCTGCTCTCTGGCTTCTTTTGAGATTACCGCCTGAAAATCCCGGACGATAGTGGGGAAGGGATGGGGTCCCATGACGGATCCCAGCACGTAATGCGTGTCCTCCACCCGGCAGGCCCACTCCCGCATAGTCTCATTGACCGCGTCCTTCAGGGTCTGGGTGCCGCTGGCCACCGCGTGGACTTTGGCTCCCAGCAGCTCCATGCGGTACACGTTCAGGGCCTGCCGGTCCGTGTCCTCCTTTCCCATAAAGATCTCACACTCCATGCCCATAAGGGCCGCCACGGTGGCGGTAGCTACCCCGTGCTGGCCGGCTCCCGTCTCGGCGATGACCCGGGTCTTTCCCATCTTTTTTGCCAGCAGCACCTGGCCCAGGACATTGTTGATCTTGTGGGAGCCTGTGTGGTTCAGATCCTCCCGCTTCAGATAAACTTTTGCCCCTCCCAGATCCCGAGTCATCTTCTCCGCATAATAAAGAAGAGAAGGCCTTCCCGCGTAGTTTCTCAGCAGTTCTTCCAGCTCCCGGCAGAATTCCGGGTCTTTCCGGTAATACTCGTAGGCCTCTTCCAGACGGATGACCTCGTTCATGAGAGTTTCCGGAATATATTGGCCTCCGAACGCACCAAATCTTCCTTTAGACATTTCTGATCCTCCTGATACATGTTTCTATTTTCAAAGGGTCCTTGACCCCATTGGTTTCCACGCCGCTGCTGATGTCCAGCCCCCAGGGCCGGCAGATCTTCATGGCCTCCCGGACATTTCCCGCGTTCAGTCCCCCCGCCAGAAGAAAGGGGCGGCCGAAATTTTCCAGCAGGTTCCAGTCAAATCTTTTTCCCGTGCCCCCGGCCCCGCTGTCCAGCAGCACCAGATCAGCGCTGCTTTTTTCGGCCAGCCTGAGGTCCGCCTCTGTGTTCACAGAAAAGGCCTGGATCACCGGAGCGTCCGTGAAACGCCGGAGACAGCTCAGATAGGCTTCATCTTCCTGTCCGTGAAGCTGAATGGCATCGATGATCCCCTCCCGGACGTATGCGGCGGCCGCTTCCGGCTTCGCGTTTACAAAAACGCCCACCGCAGGGATGGCGGGACTGAGAATTTTTTTCAGTTCCAGAGCCTGCGGCTTTTCCAGATATCTGCGGCTTTCAGGCGCGAAGACGAAACCGCAGAAATCCGGCCGCAGCCGGTTGAGGCAGCGGATCTCCTCCACTCTTTTCAGTCCGCAGATCTTAATCTTCATCCGGCTCCTCCCTTAAGTTCTCTTAAAGTTCTCTGCCGGTCCGGGCTTCTCATAAGAGTCTCTCCGATGAGCACCCCGTCCGTTCCGTTCTGTTCCAGAATCTCCACATCCCGCCGGGTGCGGACGCCGCTCTCAGACACGTACAGCACTCCCGGCGGGATCAGTTCCCGCAGTCTCAGGGAATTAGAAACATCCACCTGAAAGTCCTGCAGGTTTCGGTTGTTGACCCCGATGATGCCGGCCCCTGCTTCCAGCGCCAGATCAATCTCCCGGCTGTCATGGGTCTCCACCAGGGCGGAAAGGCCCAGGCCGCGGGCCAGTTTCAGATATTCTTTCAGCTGCTCCAAGGAGAGAATGGAGCAGATCAAAAGCACCGCTGAGGCTCCCAGGACCTTTGCCTCATAGATCTGGTAGGGATCTACGGTGAAATCTTTTCTCAGAACCGGAAGGGCCGCCTGCCGGGCAATCTCCTTCAGATACCGGTCCTGCCCCAGAAAGTATTCCGGCTCCGTCAGTACAGAAATGGCCGCCGCTCCCGCGGCCTGGTAATCTTCCGCGATCTCCAGATAGGGAAACTGTTCGGCGATGATCCCTTTGGAGGGAGAGGCCTTCTTCACCTCGCAGATAAAGGAAATTCCTTCCGCCTCCAGCGCCTGCCGGAAAGGAAAGCCTGTATTCTTTTCCATGGCTTCCGCTTCTCTTTGGAGCTCCGTCAGAGGCCTGCGCCTCTTTTTTTCTTCTACCCGCTTCCGGGCGGAAGCAGCCAGCCGATCCAGTATCATGTTCCTTCTCCTCCTTTCAGAGCAGCGCCGCGTGGCTGAGAGAGATCAATGCCTCCAGCTGAGCCAGGGCTTTTCCGCTGTCAATGGTTTTTTCCGCTTCCCGTATCGCCTCCTCCATGGGGATCCCCCTGGCAATGTGAAGCGCCGCCCCGGAATTCAGCAGCACCGCGTTCCGCCTGGGGCCTTTTTCCCCCTGCAGGATCTTTCTGGCGATCTCCGCGTTCTCCGCCGGAGTGCCTCCCGTAAGGTCTTCCTTCCGGCACCGCTGCAGACCGAACTGCTCCGGCGTCAGTTCGTAGGAAGTATACCAGGTTCCCTCCCTGACCTCGCAGACTGTAGTGGGGGCGCTGGCGGAGATCTCATCCAGACCGTCCCGGCCGTAGACCACCATGGCCTTCTCCACGCCCAGATTAGAGAGAACTTTCGCCATAGGCTCCACCAATGCTTCCTGGTAGACTCCCATGAGCTGCATGGTGGCTCCTGCCGGATTGGTGAGCGGACCCAGGATATTAAATACCGTGGGCACCGGCAGCTCCCGCCGCACCGGGGCTACATATTTCATGGACAGATGATAGTTCTGAGCGAACATAAAGCACATGCCGATCTTTTTCAGTATCGCTTCGCTCTTTCTTACCGGAATGTCGATCTGCACCCCCAGAGCCTCCAGCACATCCGCGGCTCCGCATTTGCTGGTGGAGGCCCGGTTGCCGTGTTTCGCCACCGGCACTCCCGCCGCGGAAGCTACCAGAGCGGAAACCGTAGAAATATTGAAGGAATTAGCCTTGTCCCCGCCGGTTCCTACAATCTCCAGCACCTCCTGGTCGTTCAGCAGTTTTACACAGTGGTTCCGCATGCCCTTGGCGCAGGCGGTGATCTCCTGTATAGTCTCCCCCTTCATGGAAAGGGCGATGAGAAAGGCGCTCATCTGCACCGGGGTGGCCTGGCCGCTCATGATTTCATCCATGGACTGCTCCGCCATCTCGTAGGAAAGGTCTTCTTTGTCTGCCAGTTTTACGATTGCTTCTTTTATCATCTCACACTGCCTCCAGGAAATTTTTCAGAATCTGTCTGCCATGGGGTGTCAAAATCGATTCCGGATGGAACTGCAGTCCGCATACCGGATAACTTCTGTGCTGTACTGCCATCACTTCCCCATCCTCAGAACGGGCCGTCACCTGCAGCTCCGGCGGAAGGCTCTCCTCCCTGGCTGCCAGAGAATGGTAGCGGGCCACCGGAATTTTTTTGTTCAGTCCCCGGAAGATCCAGCTGCCGGTATCCACCTCCGCCAGGGACTGCTTGCCGTGCATAAGCCTGCCCGCGTAGGTAATCTCTCCCCCATAAGCGGCGCAGATGGCCTGGTGTCCCAGGCAGACCCCCAGAATGGGGATCCTGTCTCCCAGCTGCCTGACAATCTCCATACAATATCCTGCCTGTTCCGGCCTGCCCGGCCCGGGGGAAAGGATGATTGCCTCCGGATCGTCCCGCCGGATCTCCTCCGGAGTCTCCTGGTCATTGCGGATCACCTTGATCCGGGGCTGAAGCTCTCCCAGGAGCTGATACAGGTTATAAGAAAAGCTGTCGTAATTGTCCACCAGTAAAATCATGTCTCCATCTCCTCTCCCTCTTTCAGAGCCAGAACCACTGCCTTGGCCTTGTTGACGCACTCCTGATACTCTTTCTCCGGCACGCTGTCCGCCACGATGCCCGCGCCGGAACGGATAAACACCCTTCCGTTCTTCTTAAAGGCCAGGCGGATACCGATGCAGGTGTCCAGATTTCCCGAGAAATCCAGGTACCCCACTGCCCCTCCGTAGATGCCCCGCTTGTTATTTTCCAGCTGGTTGATAAGCTGGCAGGCCCGGATCTTGGGGGCTCCGGAGAGGGTTCCCGCCGGCAGCACCGCGTCCACGGCATCCAGAGGGCTTTTGTCCTTCCGCAGCTTTCCTCTGACGGTGGAGCCGATGTGCATCACATGGGAAAATCTTTCGATTTCCTGATATTTTTCCACCTCCACGGTACCGAACTCACAGATCTTTCCCAGATCATTTCTGCCCAGGTCTACCAGCATATTGTGTTCCGCCAGCTCCTTTTCGTCCGACAGCAGTTCCCGCTCCAGCCTCTGGTCTTCCTCATACGTGCCGCCCCTGGGTCTGGTCCCGGCCAGGGGAAAGGTTCTCACCTCCCCGTCCTCCACTTTTACCAATGTCTCCGGGGAAGCCCCCGCCAGTTCCAGGTCGTCGCTGGAAAAATAGAACATATAGGGAGACGGGTTGGTAGTCCGCAGCACCCGGTAGGCGTCCAGAAGGCTTCCCTCAAAGGGTGCTTCCAGCCGGTTGGAGAGCACCAGCTGAAAAATATCTCCCTCCCGGATGTAATGCTTGATTTCCTCCACTTTCCGGCAGTACTGCTCCCGGTTAAATAATTCCCGGAATTCTCCTTTCCGCCGGCCCGGTTCCCGGGGAGCAGGTTTTCCCTCCCGCACCAGCTTTTCCATCTCGTCCAGGGAGAGCAGGGCCCGGTTATATCCTGTTTCCAGATTCTCCGCGGAAATATTGGCGATGAGAATCATCTTCTGCCGGAAATTATCAAAGGCTATGACCTTATCAAAAAGCATCAGATCCAGATCCCGGAAACCTTCTGTGTCCTCCCCGTCCAGATTCAGGGATGGTTCGCTGTACTTGATGTAGTCATAGGAAAAATATCCCACCAGGCCGCCGGTAAAGCTGGGAAGCCCCGGCACTCTGGGCGCCCGGTACTGCTCCGCCAGCTGCTTGAGATATGTTCCCGGATGCTCTGTCTTCATCTCCACCGTTCCCCCGGCCCGGATGGTGAGGCGGTGATCCGTGCAGGTCAGTTCCATAGCCGGATCGTACCCCAGAAAGGTGTACCGCCCCCACTGGCGGCTGTCCTCCACGCTCTCCAGCAGGAAGCAGTGGCGGCTGACGTTTTTCAGGGCCCGGAGTACTTCCAGGGGGGTGCGGATGTCAGAAAAAATTTCCCGGCTCACAGGCAGGGTCCTGTAAGGCCCTGACGCGGCCAGATCTCTCAGCTGCTGCAAGGTTGTCTGTGTCATGATCGAATCCTCCTTCTTTCGGGTGGATTCCGGGAGAGAGGGAGCGCGCGTTTTCAAAAAGCTTTTCATTTTCAGAAAGCTGAAAGTTTTTGACCCTCGCGGCAAGAACAAAGTGGGCAAGCCCACCTCAACTCCCCTCCCCTCAATCTTGAGGGGCTTGAACACTTTGCGCGCCGCCGCAATACCGCAAAGCGGTAACATACTTTATTGCGGCGTGTGCATCCTGCCCGGAGGGCTTTTTGTTTAATAGGGAACGAAGTTTCCAATTAAATAAAAAACCCCTGCAGGGGAACTATACGTTCTCCTGCAAGGGCGAGTATACAATAAGACTATACCCGTGGTGCCACCTTGCTTTGCGGTCACTACACACTCTCGACGGAATACCAGCATATTCCCGGCAACTAACGTATGCCTTCACGTCATGAAATACTTCGCCTGGCGGCGGTTCCTCATGCCCTCAGTGGTCCATTTGCGAATCAGCGTTCTGCCCGGCTCTCACCTGCCCGGACTCTCTGGAAGTGCCCCTTCCGCGTTATCTCCACCTCAACGGTTTGCTTCTTATGAAGTTGCTAACAGTATACGCGCAAACATAGAAAACTGTCAAGAATTTTTTATTTTCACAGGCGATACCCGGGCTCAGCTCACAGCTTTTGCGTATTGACGCGGTTAATTATTCAATTATATAATAAAATCGGCGACAAAAAGGCATGCATCGCGGAGGGACCTGACTTTGAAGTTAAGCATGTGGATGATTATCAACCGGCTCAGCGATTTTAATATAAACTGGTACATAGAGTCCGATTCCAGGCCGATTTTAAAGAGCGCCCGGATGACCTACGCGCCCCAGTGTCTGCAGATCAGCCAAATGGGAGACGATGTGATCTGCAGGGGCGGAGACCGGGACTACTTCTTACTGGAAGGCATGGATTACAAACAGGCTTTCGAAGTCCTGCAGGGGATCTTTGACTATTATAACGACTGGGACGAACAGATCCGCAATGCCGCCCGGGCAGGGGCTTATCAGTCGATTGTGGACTGTTCCTGGCCCATTTTTCACAATCCCCTGGCTCTGTCAGACGGAAACAACCAGGCCATTGCCCTCAGTTCCCAGTACGGAGCCAAGGATGTGGATCAGGAATGGCAGTATCTGAAAGAATACGGTTTCAGTTCCATTGAATCTGTGGATTTTCTCAAGGTCTTCAGCCAGAACATCGACAATTCCCTCCGGAATATTCCGCAGATCCTGGAGCCAAAAAACAGCCGGATCCGCTATAACCTGGCCAACCAGAAGGTCTTCTGGAAAGATGAACTCTGCGCCCGGCTGGTACTGATTGAAAAAGACCGAACGCTGAATCCCGGTGATCTGCAGCTTCTGCGCCATATCGCGGAGATCATCGCGCCATATCTGGGCAGCATCAGTCCCGCGGGAAATCAGAATTCCTATAAAGATGTATTCGCCGAACTGATCCAGGACGGAACCGTCAACCGGGAGAGCATAGAGCGTCATATCCGCTACAATCACTGGGAGTATACAGGACCCTTCCGGGTTTATGCCATCGAGCCGCGAAATCCCGCCCGCTCCGACTATACCCTGCATCTTCTGCGCCGGATCGTCCTGAAGCTGATGCCCTACACCAGCGTCAATATTATCCAGACCTCCCTCGTTGTGATTGCCAGAGAAGAGTCGGAGACCCACCGGAATCTGGTGGATATTCTTACCAGGGCCTGGGCCTCGGAAAAAGTAAACATCGGCGCCAGCCTGGTGTTTCGGGATATTTACCTTCTTCCTTTTTTCTACCGCCAGGCCGAGTATTCCCTGGCCCGCCTGAAGCAAGCCAAGGCTCCCGGCACCTTCTTTTTCTCCGACTGCGCCATGGACTTTCTGGTTCTGGAAAAAGATCCGGAAAACATGTACTACGCCTGCCATCCGGATGTGCTCTGTATCCACCAGGCGGACGAAACAGAGAAGACAGAATTTCTCAAAACTCTGGCCGTCTATCTGTCCTGCGAGCGAAACATCACCCATGCGGCCAAGGAACTGTTTATTCATCGAAACACTCTGATCTACCGGCTGAAGAAAATCAACGAGATGCTCACCGCGGATCTGGATGATCCCTACACCAGAGACTATATCCGTTTTTCCATCTATATTGTCCGCATTCTGACCGGACAGAATTCTCTCAAAAAAAAGTAAAAACCCGCGGCAGACGGCAATTCCGTGCCTGCCCGGGTTTCTTTTTTTCACGGTTCTCTTTCTCTGTCTGTTACTGCACAAAAATTCCCTTTAATTTTCTCATGTTTTGGTTACCTCTGACGTATCTCCCAATTCATCAAAATAGTACTATAGATTACAGGTAAATTGCGCAATTATCTTAGCACTCTTTGTAATTCAGCAGACAAAGGAGAAAATTGTATGAGCGGAAACAATAATCTGGATCTTTACAGAAAAAAAGCAAGGCGTGTCTTCGGCTTAGGCGATTTTGGCTTTCCGTCCATGACCAACGTTGAGTCACAGTTCTGGACCTTTTTTATGACCGACGTGGCTATGGTTCCTCTGGGCCTCATGGCTATCATCCAGACCATTACCGGCGCCATTGAGCTTGTAATGTCGCCTCTTTACGGCGTTGTAATCTCTGCCGTAAAGCCCGGCAGATGGGGCCGCTACAGCACCTGGATGCTGGTCTGTCCGCCTTTCATTGTCATCGCCTACCTGTTCCAGTGGTTTGCCTTCGGGAACGGCACCGTAAACGGAGTGGTGATCGCCGTCGGCTACACCATCTCCCACTTCCTCTGGAACGCGATCTGGGTGGCCAATGTATCCCTGCTTCCCATTCTGGCCACCAACGCGGAGGAGCGTGTAAAGCTTTCCTCCAAACGGTTTACCTTCAACTACGCGGCCAGGGTTCTGGCAAGTTTTTATCTGGTTCCCATGCTGGGATTTTTTACCGCGGCGGCAGGGCTGAATCTGGCCTACCCGCTGATCGCTCTCTTCGCTTCCATGCTGATGCTGATCGGCTACACCATTGTGGGAAAATATGCTTCCAAAGTAGAGCTCACCATGTCCGCCGGCCAGCAGGAAGGCCAGGAGAAGCGGAAAATCTGGGGGCCCATGCTCAAAGCTTTTGTGGGGAATCCCCATCTGATCGCCCTGATCGTAGTGGACGCCGCCAGAAACGTGGGAAGCTTCGTCCTTGCCTCCTTTAACATGTACTATTTCACCTATGTAGTGGGGAGCATGGCTTTCTTCTCCACCAACATGCTGATCGGCACCGTATGCGGTCTGCTGGGCGCTTACCTGGCGAGATTTACCATTAAATTTATGACCAACCGAACCGCCTGCATTGTCTTCGCCCTGATCTCCGCCGGATCTCTGGCAGTGATCATGTTCTTCGGAGAGTCTCTGGCCATTTATGTGGTATTCAACTCTCTGTATCAGGCCCTGACCGCTGCCTTCCAGGCTCTTCTGGTACCTCTGTACTCAGAAACCTGCACCTTCGCGGAGTGGAAAACCGGGGCAGATAATTCCGGCGTCATCATGGGTATGCAGCAGCTGGGCGTAAAGCTCGGAGCCATCTTCAAGGGCGTGGCAGTATCCATCTCTCTGTCCGCCGCCGGCTACGTGGCAGGCATGGAGGCTACTCCCGCTCTGAAAGCCGGCATCCTTCGGGGATATTTCCTCTTTCCGGGAACCGCCTTCATCATCGGCGGCCTGGCGCTGCTTCTGTTCTATAAACTTACGCCGGCCAGAGTGGAAGAAATGCAGAAAGAGATCGAGGCAAGAAAACAGTCTGCCGCCAACTAAAGGAGGGATAGATTCATGGAAGAAAAAGAATTCACCTTTACCAACCGGTTTCAGCTGATTCCCGCGGCGATTCTCATTGCCTGCACCCTTCTCATGGGGCTTACAGTGGTTTTCTGTGAAAAAGCTTTCGGGAATAATTCCAGGAGCATACTCTCCCTGGCAGCCGCCGCAGTCACCATCTTCCTTTTTTCCATGGATTTCCGCTGGCTCCGCAGAAAAGCAGAAGAACTCTCCGGAGCCTCCTCCCTGAAACAGGTCCGCTTCCACCGGGGCGACCTGGGCGTCTTCCTGATGAACGCCGTGGTTATGGCAGTTTTTGTGCTGGTCTCCTATTTTCTGAGAAGCTGACCCTGCAGACAGACAAAGGGAGGGAACCTGCATATGAGAAAAGAAGTAACCCCCAATGTGCGGAGATTCTGGGGGATCGGAAATTTATTTTTCGCGGTCATGACCGGTATTGAAACCGCTTATTTCACCGTATTTCTGACAGATGCCATTCGATTTCCTCTGTATCTGTCCAATACCGTGATGATCGCCACCAGCGTCATCGACTTTATCCTGGCGCCTTTCGCGGGAGTCATCATCAGCTCTGCCAAAGCCATGCGGTGGGGGAGAATACGATCCTGGGTGAAAATCTGCCCTCCTCTGATCGTATTGTTCTACACCCTGGAATTCGCCGGTCTGAACAATGCCGCCAGCGGAGCGGTCTTTACCGTGGCGGCCTTCACCATGACCCATCTGCTGTGGAATTTGGCGGACGCGGCAAATATTTCGCTGATCTCCGTCATTGCCCCGGCAGGGCCTGACCGGCTCCACCTGAATTCCCGGCGGATGATGGGCTCCAGCGCCGGACGCATGCTGGCCTCCTATCTGGTGCCCTATGTGCTGGTCTTTTACGCCTCTATGGTTAAAGAACAGCGTTTCCTGTATATGCTTATGGCTTTTACCGCCAGTATGCTCATGTGGCTGGGTTTTTTTGTCCACTACCGGCTGTCAGCCGGCTACGAGACCGCAGACAGTCCCCTCCGGGACACCAACGACCGTCTGAACGCCAGGGATATCCTGCAGGTTCTGACCCACAACAAACACCTGCTGGCCATTCTCATCAGCGACCTCACCAGCAATGTGGGGGCGGTCCTGCTGCCCACCCTGGCGGTCTACTATTACAACTATGTGCTGCGGCAGCCGGAGCTGCTGCCCATCCACATGCTGGCCACCGGCCTGGGACAGCTGGCAGGTTCCTGGCTTATCAGCAAACTGGCGCGTGATCCCGCCAAAAAGAAACCCTTGCTGATCCTGCTGTATCTGCTGGTCACAGGCTTCATGATCTCTGTAAAACTGTATGCCTTCAAACCCTACGTGTTTATTGCTGCTCAGACCATCATGAATGTGTTTGTAGGCATGACCCAGCCCATGGAGGCGGATCTCTATATAGACACGGCCATTTACCATGAATACCGAACCGGCAAAAACGCTCTGGCCTTTATCGTAGGGCTCATGGCAGTACCTGTTAAGGTGTCGGTAATTCTGAAAAGCGTCATCGTGGCCGTGGCCTTCGCCGCCATCGGCTATAAGGTCGGCATGGACATTACGCCGGCTCTGCAGGAAGGACTGATTAACGCCTATATCATCGTTCCTGCCATTATCCCTCTGCTTGGGGCGGTCAGCATCCTGTTCTTCTATAAGCTGAATCCGAAAAAAGTAGAGGAAATGCAGAAAGAAATCCAGCGCCGCCGGCAGCAGCAGGCGGATGCCTGAGTCCGGGAGGTGAATCTTATGCAGCTGTTTCAATGGTTTGGAGCCTTTCTCACACAGATCGCAGAGAACTGCGGGGGTATAGGACCGGCTGTCTGTGTCTTCACACTCATTGCCGCTGTGTTCCTGTTTCTTTCCACCATGGGCGAGATCCGTTCCCTGCAGCTGGCGGACAAGATCCGGGATCTCCATAACGGGATCATCCAGAAGTACGGAAGCGATTCCGGAAAAATGGCCCGGGAGCTCATCGGCATGCACAAAACCTTCGGCTACCACACCTTCCTGGGGCTGCTGTCCTACCTGGTGCATGGATTCCTGATTTTTCTGCTGACCGCTGTATTTTCACAGCCGGACCGGTTCCTTAGCGTCTTCGGCGAAGGCTCCCGGAGTTTTCTCTGGATCGGAGATCTCTCCTCCTCCCCCTTGGACCTGATCCGCTCCGGCTCCTGGTTTCCGGCCTTCCCGGCCGCTCTGCTGAGCCTGGCGGCGGCGGACATCCTCATTACCTGGAGCATGCGGATCATCCTCCGCAAATCTCTGATGCCCATGCAGGCCGCCGGCAAAATCATCACCGCCGCTTTGCTGCTGGTGTGCTTTTTCACCCCGCAGGCTGTCACCGTCTATGTGATCCTGTTTTTTGCCTGCAAAGATCTGCAGTATTTCATTATTCTCCGGTTCTTTCCCTACCGGTTTAACCGGCAGCAGGAACAGTACTACCGGCAGTGTCTGCGAAATATCAAGCGAGTATAAACTCAGACAGGAGGTCTTATGACTGAAAAAGAAAACTTTATGAAATTAATGCGGGGAGAATGCCCCGAATGGATTCCCACCTATACCTTCGGCAAAATCCCCGGCGATCCCAATGTGCCCGCCACCGCCAAAATTGGCCCCGGCCTGCTCTTTGATTTCCGCAAGGATCCCAACGGCACCGACTACTGGGGCGTCCGCTATGTTTCCAACGAGGAGGGCAATTTTGCCTCCATTCCCAAACCCAACGACTTTATCCTAGACGACATTACCAAATGGAGGGATGTAATTCACGCCCCCTCTCTGGAGGGCATCGACTGGGAGGCCATGGCCAAGCGGGATATAGAAAATTCCGGCATCAATCCTGAGGAGACTGCCGTAATTTTTCATCTTCATGTGGGATATTTTCAGAATCTCATGGCTTTTATGGGCTTTACCGAAGGCCTGTGCGCCATGTACGAGGAACCGGAGGAGGTAAAGGCTCTCTTTGAGTATATGAGTGATTTTTACGTAGATGTGGCGGAGCGCTGCATCGACTACTATCACCCGGATATCTTCAGCGTCACCGATGACACGGCCACCAAGCAGAATCCCTTCGTCTCCGTGGATATGTACCGGGAACTTCTGAAGCCTTTCTACATTAAGCAGGCCAATGTAGCCATGAAGCGGGGCATTCCCATTGAAATGCACAACTGCGGCAGATGTGAGGATTTTATCGAAGACTGGTTTGACTTCGGCGTCTCCGCCTGGAATCCGGCACAGCCTTCCAACAATCTGAAGGCCATCAAAGAAAAATACGGAAATTCCCTGGCGCTGTGCGGCTGCTGGGACGCGTACGGGGAACTGGCGGATCCCAACTGCTCGGAAGAGGTTTTCAAAGATTCCATCATCAAAACCATTGACGCCTATGCCCCCGGCGGCGGTTTTGCCTGGGGAAACAATGTGCTGGGATTTGACGAGGCCGCCAAACGCAAGAACCGCTGGATCTCAGAAGTCATGGACACTTACGGGAGAACCTTTTACCGCTGACGATCACCGGGCCGCCTTTCGGCGGCAGAAGGGAGCACATTATGAAATTTGAAGAAAAAGAACTGAACCGCGTGGGTTCCTATAAGATCCCCGGCATCTACGGCATGCCTTCCGTGGAAATCCCTAAGCTGGACACCCCCATCACTCCCAAAGAGAATATGATCCGCATGCTGAAAAATGAAAAGCCCCTGTGGCTGCCCAATCAGCTCCGGGACAACAACGCCCTCTGCCCCTACGTCATGCCCGACTCCACTGCCAGGGCCTACGGAGGCATTGACTGGTTCGGCATCGACTGGAAATTTGAAAAAACCTGCGGAGCTTCCATGGTACGGCCGGGCACCAGACGGCTCTCCCACATTAAAAACTGGCGGAAAGAGATCGTCTGGCCGGATCTTAACGCCATTGACTGGGAAAAGGATTTTCAGGAAAATTACGCCTCCTGCGGACTGCCCAATGACCGGTTTTCTTACTTTGTCATTCTCAACGGCATGTTTGAGCGTCTGGCGGACCTGACCAGCTTCTCCGACGCCTTTCTCTATCTCCTGGAGGAGCCAGATGAACTGAATGCCTTTTATGAAAAGCTCACGGACTGGCACATCCAGCTGATCCGCATCGCGAAAAAATATTACCATCCGGATATGATCCTCTGGCACGATGACATGGGCTCCCAGAAAAACGCCTTCTTCTCCCCGGATCTCTACGAGGAAATCCTGCTGCCCCACTACCAGCGGATCACCAAAGCCGCCCATGAGGAGGGCATGTTCATCACCCTTCACTCCTGCGGCTGCGTAGGCGTACAGATCGAAAACTTTATCAAAGCCGGTTTTGACGCCTGGGAGGGACAGGACGGCATCAACAACAAAGACGCCATTATGGAGCAGTACGGAGACCGGCTGGCCCAGATCGGCAACTTTATCATTGAAGAATCCGTCAGCGATGAAGAGGCCATCGAAATGATCCACCAGAGAGTGGAAACCCTGGGAAAGACCGGCCGCTACGCCTGCCGCCTGCACATCTACGGAGCGGAAAAAAGGAAGGTGGATCTGGCGGACGAACTGTATAAAATCAGCCGCATCTACTATTCAGAGCATTGATCTTCCCCCAGCTGCCAGGGGCGCCGGATCCATCCCCTCCGGCGCCCCTGGCATATTCTCACCAGCGTTCCGTCAACAAAAAATCAGCCAGATACACAATCCGGATTCCATTGTCGTTCCCGGCATCCATGCTGTTTGCCGTCACTACATATTTCGGATAATGATCCGGAATTTCCATTAAATTTCCGATCTCTCGGTCTGAGTTTTCCGGCAGCTGCACGCACACCTGGATATAAATCTTCTCATCCCGGCGGACACCGATGAAATCAATTTCCCTGGAGGCGTTTTTCCCTATATAAACCTCATATCCCCGGCGTTTCATCTCCAGAAACACAATGTTCTCCAGGGCTCCGTCCAGCATCTTCCGATTATATCCCAACAGGCAATATTTCAGGGCAACATCCGCAAGATAGTATTTTTCCTGGGTTTTTAATATACTTTTTCCCTGAATGTCATAACGATGGCAGGGATAAATAATAAATGCCTGCTCCAGCCAGCGCAGATAATTATAAATAGACTCTACCGATACCGTCCGATGTTCGCTTTTCAAAAATTTGACAATGGAATTTGCCGAAAAAGTTTTTCCCATATTTTCAACAATATACTTTACCACCCGGTCAAAAAGATCCTGGCGGTTAATCCGATGGCGTTTCACAATATCTCTGGAAATCACCGTATGATAAATACCGTTCACAATCTGGTAGGCGCTCTGTTCCTCGTACTTGCCCAGGGCAATAACAGGGAAACCGCCAAAACGAATATATTCTTCCAGAAGCTCCCTCTCTGAACGGGGATCCCCATTTTTAAATTTCAAATATTCTTTAAAGGACAGGGGATAGACAGGAATGGACACAAAACGCCCTGTCAGATACGTCGACAGTTCACTGGACATAAGCTTTGAATTGGAACCGGTAACATAGATATCCGCATTCTGCCCTTCCAGGAGACTGTTCACACACCGCTCCCAGCCTTTCACCTCCTGTATTTCATCCAGCAGCAGATAGCAGCGCCCCTTTCCCTGCATACGGCCAAGCAGTTCCCTGTACATATCTATGGCGGAAATATTTTCCGGAATATCCATTTCTGTGTAACGCTTCAGTATAATATGATCTTTCGGAATTCCGCGGCTTTGGAGTTCCTCCGCAAGCATTTCAAAAATCGTTGATTTGCCGCATCTGCGTACACCCGCAAGAATCTTTACCAGCGGCTGATCTATAAAAGGTGTGATTGCACGGATATAGTCCGGCCTGACAATCATAGTAAAACCTCCCTTCCGGCCAATTCGGGGTCAATGATTATTTTCATTATAGCCAAATTTTTAGGTGTATACAATATGTTTTTCTCGTCAGACCGTAAAAACTATGCAATTTTGGAAACAATTACGAGGGACAGCATGATTTCATCCAGCCACGCCGTCCCCCGTCGATGTTATTTCTTTCAGATCAGCCCTTTCTAATCCCATCCCAGGGTTTTTCTCTTTTCTCTAAAATCTGCCCCCGCAGGATCACCTGTCGCAGTTCCAGGGTCTGGGGATCCGCCAGCAGAAGATCCGCGTATTTGCCCGGGGAAATACTGCCCACTTCCCTTTCCGCGCCGATGGAGAGGGCCGGATTCAGAGACGCGCAGCGCAGAGCGCTCTCCAGGGGGATTCCCATGTCCCGCGCACAGGTCCGGAGGCATTCGTAAAGATTGGTGACGCTGGCGGCGATGGTTCCATCCTCCAGCAGGGCTTTTTTCCCGCGGACATAAACCTTCTGCCCTCCCAATTCAAAGATTCCGTCTCCCATGCCCGCCGCCCGCATGCTGTCGCTGACCAGAATCACCCTCCGGTCACCGAAAATCCGGAAGACATTCCGCACCATGCTGGGATGGTTATGAATTCCGTCCGCGATGAGTTCCACCATGACCTGGGGCATATCCGAGGCCGCCCCCAGCACCCCGGGAGCCCGGTGGAGAAAGGGATTCATAGCGTTGCAAAGATGGGTCACATGACAAACTCCCTGCCGCATAGCCTCAAGAGCTGTCTCGTACTTTGCGTCTGTATGACCCGCCGAGAGGGTCATTTTATCCTTCCACTCCCGGATCAGTCCTTCTGCCCCCGGAAGCTCCGGCGCGAAGGTCAGGATCCGCACCCTGCCCCCGGAGGCCTCCTGCATCCTGGCCACCAGCCCGGAATCCGGAAGCCGGATATCTTCTTCTTTCTGGGATCCCTTCCGGGAGGCGGCGATGAAGGGGCCTTCCATATGCAGGCCCAGAATCCTGGCGCCCTGCCGGTACCGCCGCGGCTCTCTCTGCCGGAAGCTTTCCTGGTACTCTTTCACCGCTTCCGCCGCTTTCAGCAGCCGGCTCTCCGGAAGCGTCATGGCAGCGCCGCACAGGGAGGTAATCCCCCAGGACGCCTCCCGCTTCGCGATCTCCGCCAGGGCATTTACCTCCCCGTCGCTGAAATCCCGGTTTCCGCAGCCGTGAAGGTGAATGTCCACCAGGCCGGGGAGCACCAGACAGCCGGAAGCGTCCAAAACCTCCTCTTCCGCCCCCGGGCAGTGCTCAGGACTGCTGTGAAAGGACGCGATATATTCTCCTTGAATCACCAAATCTCCCTGCCGGAAGACTCCCTCCTCCAGAAAGACTGTTCCGTTTACAATCCGCATTTTTTTATATCTCCACTTTAAATTCTGAGAGGCGAACCGTCACTGCAGATTCAGCCTTTTACTCAGCACAAAATAGCTGATCAGATAATAGGCGGTTCCCATGACCGCAGTGACAGCCGCCGCCGTGCCCAGGAAGAGTCCGAAAATCTCCGTTACCTGGGACGGCGGCAGGGTAACCTGGATTCCTCCCGCCTCCGTAACCGTTCCTTCCAGGCCGGCATACCGTCCAAAAGCAGAAACCATGATCACCACATTGACAATCTGGTTGGCAATCCACAATCCCAGCCAGCAGAGCACCGAACCCAGGATCCGGTGGGAGGGAAACAGGCTTCCCAAGCTGATGGCCGCGTAAAACATGAGAATCGAGGTGAACAGCATTAGCAGAAGCATGCCCAGAACCGTCAGAAGCATGACCGGCACCGAAGAAAAGCCCATGGATTCCGCCGCCCGGGGCAGAGCCTCCAGAAAGCTTTTCCACTGCCCTTCTGAGGGCACCGCGGAGCTTACCAGCATCACCGCGCTGAGAACGCAGGCCAGATTTATCAGGCTCCAGACCAGATGATTCAGACATTTTGCCAGCAGTTTGCTTCCCGGACCTGCCGGCAGGGTGTGGACCAGATAACCCTCCGCCGTAAAAAAGTTCCGGTAATAGCGGCCGATCAGGAGAATATGAGTCAGGAGGAAAGCCGCCAGGGCCAGGAAAAAGAACAGGATCATGTAGAGCCCGCCCAGCACGGACAGCACCGGGCTTCCCGTAAGAATTTCCCGAATCAGATATCCCGCCAGCCCCATAGCCAGCAGCGCCAGATGTACCGCCAGCAGCAGACGGCAGCTGGCTTTCCATTCATGTTTCCATAATTTTCTCAGCATCGGAACACCTCCCTGAAAAGACCGTCCACAGATTTGCCCTGCTCCATGCGGATATCCTCCACCATGGACTGCAGCACCACTCTGCCCTCCTTCAGAAAAATCACCTCGTCCAGGATATTTTCCACATCCGCGATCAGGTGGGTGGAGATCAGCAGGGTGGAGTTCTCCTGAAAATTGTCCAGGATCACCGACAGAATATAATCCCTGGCTGCCGGGTCCACTCCGGCAATGGGCTCATCCAGACAGTAGAGGCTGGCTCTGCGGCTCATAACCAGAATCAGCTGCACCTTCTCTCTGGTTCCCTTGGACATGGCCCGGATTTTCTGGCTTGGCCGGATCCCCAGAGTTTCCAGCATGGCCCGGGCCCGGTCTCCGTCAAAATCTTCATAAAAGTCCTGAAAGTACTCTATAATATCCCGCACCCGCATCCAGTCTCCCAGATACATCTGATCCGGAAGGTAGGAAACCTTCCTCTTGGTCTCGATTCCCGGAGGCATACCCTCGATGAGCACGCTTCCGTCTGTGGGCTGAAGCAGGCCGCTGACCAGCTTCAGCAGCGTGGTCTTTCCGCTGCCGTTGGGTCCCAGCAGCCCCACGATCCTCCCCTTTTCCAGTTTAAAATTCACGCTGCGGAGGGCCTCTTTTGCCCCAAACCGTTTGGTCAGATCCAAACAGCTCAAACATTCACTCATAACTCTTCCTCCCGGATGATCTCCTGAAACAGTTCCGCAATCTCCTCACGGTTCATACCCAATTCCTGCATTTTCCGTATAAACTCCCGCACCTGCATGGAAGCAAGTTTCTCCTTGGCCTGCCGGATCCGGGCTGTATCCTCTGTGACAAAGCGGCCGCTGGTCCTCTGAGCGTAGATCAGTCCGCTCCCCTCCAATTCCGAGAGGGCCCTCTGCATGGTGTTGGGATTCACCGCCGCCTGCGCCGCCAGCTCCCGCACAGAGGGAAGGCGGCTGCCGGGGGCGTAATGCCCCGTTACAATATCCAGCTGCACCCTCTCGATGATCTGGGCGTAGATAGGGCGCTGCGGATCCAGATTCCATGGCATGGCGTTTTCTCCTTTCCATTTGTACTATTTAATTAATACAATAATACATTCAAGTTTCTTTGTCAATCCTCTTTTCGCAATCTTTTTACAAATCTGTTCTTGCCATTTTGTTATCTGAATTGTATGATAGAAGCAAAAAAGGAGGTCACCATTATGAGCAGATTTACTTTACCCCGAGACATTTACCACGGAAAAGGCTCTTTAGCTGAGCTGAAAAACCTGAAAGGAAAGAAAGCCGTTCTGGTTGTAGGCGGCGGTTCTATGAAGCGCCAGGGCTTCCTGGACAAGGCCGTTTCCTATCTGCGGGAAGCCGGCATGGAGGTAAAAGTTTTCGAGGGCGTAGAGCCGGATCCTTCTGTGGAAACTGTCATGAAGGGCGCGGAAGTCATGCGGGAATTTGAACCGGACTGGATTGTATCCATGGGCGGCGGATCCCCCATCGACGCGGCAAAGGCTATGTGGGCGTTCTATGAGTATCCGGACGTTACCTTTGAATCTCTGTGCATTCCCTTTAATTTCCCGGAGCTCCGCCAGAAGGCCAAATTCGCGGCCATCCCCTCCACCTCCGGTACTGCCACAGAGGTAACCGCTTTTTCCGTTATCACGAACTACCAGACCGGAGTAAAATATCCTCTGGCCGACTTTAATATCACTCCGGACGTAGCCATTGTAGATCCGGAACTGGTACAGGGACTGCCGGCAAAGCAGGTAGCCTACACCGGTATGGACGCCCTGACCCATGCCATTGAGGCCTATGTCTCCACCCTCAACGGCCCATTCACGGATCCCCTGGCTCTCCAGGCAATCGAAATGGTTCTGGATTATCTGCCGGCTTCCTATAAAGGAAATCAGACTGCCAGAGAACAGATGCACTACGCTCAGTGCCTGGCAGGCATGGCATTTTCCAACGCTCTGCTGGGAATCGTCCACTCCATGGCACATAAGACCGGAGCCGCTTTCTCCACCGGCCACATTCCCCACGGATGCGCCAACGCCATCTATCTGCCCTACGTGATCCGTTACAACGCCAAGGATCCTGTGGCCGCCGGCCGCTACGCGGAGATCGCCCGGAGAATGGGCCTGGACGGCGCCAGCCAGCAGGCGCTCATCAACAGCCTCTGCGGAAAGATTTCCGACTTCAACAAAGAGCTGAATATCCCGGCCACACTCCAGGAGTTCGGCATCCAGGAGGAGGAATTCAAGGAAAAACTCAGCTCTATCGCCGAGCTGGCTGTGGGCGACGCCTGCACAGGCTCCAACCCCAGAGCCATCACTCCCGCTGAGATGGAGAAACTGCTGACCTGCACCTACTACGGCACAGAGGTGGATTTCTGATTTTATAAACCGATCCCTGTCCGGCGGGCGGACAGAAAAAAGGCCTCCAACCATTCCGGTTCAGAGGTCTTTTTTTCTTTCCCGCACTTTTATGGAAATCTTTGTAATGTAATCCTCCTCTTTCCTGGCCGCCAGGGCTTCCACCAGATATTCCTCATGGGAATCCCCGTCCAGAACCATCCCTTTCTGCCGGATCTCCCGGAGGAGCTGCCGGTAGGCCCCGGCCATCTCCCGATAAGGTCCCTGATAGTACAGAACCGCGTAGAGGCCTGCCGGGCGCGTTTCTCCCCTGCTGCCGTCCCCGGGCATAAAGAGACGGTCCACAATCTCGTATTTCCCGGCCTCCAGATTTTCCCTGGCCAGGACGCAGCCGATGGATACCGCTCCCACTGTCCCCGCCTGCCTGGCAAATCTGGCGTAAGCGTCCCCCCACTGTTCCCCTGTGGCGTTTTCCATATTCAGATCCAGCTTTTCGCTGTAAATAAACCGGCGCTCCGGCATCCGGAGGAATTCCGTCTGCCCTATGGCGGCGTCCCGGGCTTCGCCGGTGTGTTCCGCGATCTCCGAAAAGAGCCTCCTGGTTTCCTGCAGCCGGCGGATCTCCTCGTCCATTTTGCGGATCTTATCGGAGGCCAGGGCCAGAAGACGTTCCGGGGAAGGATTTCCGAAATAGGACTGCAGTTCCCGGATGGGCACTCCCATTTCCCGCAGAGAAAGCAGGGCGCTGAAGGGCGTGATCTGAGCGTCGCTGTAATAGCGGTATCCGTTGTCTCCCACTCCTTCCGGCTGAAACAGGCCGATACGGTCGTAATAAAAGAGGGTATCCTTCCGGATTCCAAAATAGGCGGCAAATTCCCCGGTGGTAAAATACTTTTCTTTCTTCCTCTGCATGACATTCCCCTCTTGACTATAGACTTACTCCATAGTTTATACTAAACTTTCGGAAAGTCAAGAAGCGATAAAATCAGAACACAAATGCATGAAAGGATTTTTCCATGGACTACAAGACTCTGTACGCGAAAACCCCGCCTACCCGGCTGTTTTTTAAGGCCGCCCTCCCCGGTTCCGTGGGGATGCTGGCCTCTTCCGTCTATCAGCTTATCGACGGCATGCTGGTGGGGCAGATTCTGGGCAGCACGGCTTTCGCCGCCCTGAACCTGGCCATGCCTTTTGTAATCATCAACTTTGCCCTGGCGGATCTCATCGGAGTGGGATCCTCCGTTTCCATTTCCATCCGGCTGGGAGAAAAAAATGAAAAAGAGGCCGGAAACCTCTTTACCTGCGCCTGCCTGATGATCCTGGGCGCCGCTTTTTTCATCGGCGCTCTGCTGTTTGCCGGAGCCCCGCTCTTTATGAGGCTTATGGGGGCGGAGGGGGAACTGGCGGCCCAGGCGGTGCAGTACCTGCGGGTATACGCTCTGTTCTCGCCGCTGACCACCATCCTCTTCGCCGTGGATAATTATCTGCGGATCTGCGGCAAGATCCGTACCAGCATGGTTCTGAATATTTTTATGGCCGCCATGTGCGCACTGCTGGAATTTATTTTCCTGTACGTGTTCCGGTTTGGAGTCTGGGGCGCGGCCCTTGGCACCTGCACCAGTATGAGTATCTGTACGGTGATTGCCTTTGTCCCCTTTTTCCGCGGAAAACTGGCTCTGAAATTCTGCAGGCCCCGGTTCAGCCTCCGCAGCGTCCGCAGGACACTGAGCTGCGGCTGCCCGGTATTCCTGAACAACGTGGCCGGAAGAGCCGCCTCCATCCTCATGAATACGATCCTGCTGCAGGTGGGCGGCCCGGCGGCTGTTTCCACCTACGGGATCCTCATGTACATTGACGGCTTCATCCAGCCTCTGCTCTACGGCATGTGCGATTCCCTGCAGCCGGCTGTGGGATTTAACTGGGGCGCCGGTGACTACGGCAGGGTAACGGCCATCGAGAAGCGCTGCTTTGCCGCCAGCGCCATTCTCTCCCTGGTGTTTTCCGCCGTGATTTTTTTCTTCCCGGAGCAGGCGGCCGGTCTGTTCACCCAGGGAAGCGACCCGGAAGTTCTGTCCATGGCGGTTCCCGCTGTCACCATTTTCAGCGCCACCTACGTAACCCGCTGGTTCTCCTTCGCCTCCCAGAGCTTTATGTCAGCTATCGAAAAGCCTCTGCTGGCCTCCATCATCTCCATCACCACGGTGCTGATCTTCCCGGTGCTGCTGATCCTGATCTTCTGGCCTCTGGGGCTCACGGGGCTGTGGCTGAATCTGCCGGGCACGGCTCTGCTCTCCGCGGCACTGTCCGCGGCCATCCTGCTGAAAATCCGCGGACAGCTGCGGGGAACAGACAAATAAGCCTTTTCTTGGCCGCTCTATCTGTGCTAAAATAGAACTGCATCGACAGAAACCGGTGCGCGGTATCTGACCGCCGCCGGTTTTCTTACGCGGAAAACTTCGCGGAATATGAAAAATAAAAAAGGAGCTGCTGATACCACATATGACAGAACATCAGACCATTAAAAAAGAAAATCCCGGACGTCCGGAGGGGGCTGCGGGGGCAAAAATGCTGGAGCGCATGAACCGCAGCCATGAGCCGCTCCGGGCTTTCGCGTTTCCTCTGCTTCCCTGGCGCGAAAACATGCGGATTCTGGATGTAGGCTGCGGAGGCGGCGCCGCCATCGCGGAGATGCTGAAGCTTTCTCCCGGCAGCGTAATCCAGGGCATTGATTACTCAGAAACCAGCGTCCGGGAATCTTCCCTTCTGAACCGGGAATTTCTGGGCAGCCGCTGCTTTATCCGCCAGGCGGACGCGGCGGCCCTGCCTTTTGAAGACAACAGTTTTGACCTGGTCACCGCCGTGGAAACCGTCTATTTCTGGCCGGATATCCAGGCAGGCTTCCGGGAAATTTTCCGGGTTCTGAAACCCGATGGAACCTTCGCCATTCTGAATGAGGGCAGCGACCCGGACCGCAGCGACTGGCCGAAAATCGACGGCTTCATGAAAATCTACCGGCCGGAAGAACTGGAAGCGCTGCTGTCCGGCTGCGGCTTTCAGGAAGTACAGGTTCATCACGGGCCGGAACAGATCATCTGTGTCACCGGCGGGAAGCCCCGTCTGTAATTTTTTTGCCAGGAGGTACAGGTATGGATAATTTTACATTTTACAGTCCCACTTATTTCGTTTTCGGCAAAGGGGAAGAAAACAGCACCGGTAAATATGTCCGCCGGTTCGGCGGCACCAAGGTTCTGCTCCACTACGGCGGCGGCAGCGCGATCCGCTCCGGTCTGCTGGACCGGGTAAAAGCTTCTCTGACCGCGGAAGGCATTGCCTTCACAGAACTTGGGGGCGTGCGCCCCAATCCCCGCAGCGGCCTGGTCTATAAAGGAATCCGCATGTGCCGGGAAGAAAACGTGGACTTTGTGCTGGCGGTGGGGGGAGGCAGCGCCATCGACTCTTCCAAAGCCATCGCCGCGGGCGCTGTCTATGAGGGAGACTTCTGGGATTTCTACCAGGGAAAACCGGTGGAGCACGCTCTGCCCATCGGCACAGTTCTGACCATTGCCGCCGCAGGCAGCGAGGGAAGCCCGGACTCTGTCATCACCCTGGAGGACGGCATGCTGAAGCGGGGCGCCACCGGTGAGGGCTTCCGGCCTAAATTTTCTATTTTAAATCCGGAACTGACCCAGACCCTGCCTCCCTACCAGACGGCAGCCGGCATTACGGATATTATGGCACATCTGTTTGAACGCTATTTTACCAACACCAAAGAGGTGGAGGCCACCGACCGGGTCATCGAAGGTCTGCTGATGACCATGATCCACGAAGGCCCCCGGGTCATCGCCGATCCCGACAACTATGAGGCCAGAGCCAATATCATGTGGGCGGGCATGCTGGCTCACAACAACTGCTGCGGCGTAGGCAGAGGCCAGGACTGGGCCAGCCACGATATCGAACATGAGCTGTCCGCTCTTTACGACTGCACCCACGGCGCGGGCCTGGCTGTGGTAGTGCCTGCCTGGATGACCTACAATCTGAACCACGATGTTATGCGCTTCGCCCAGCTGGCCAGCCGGGTCTGGGGCTGCTCCATGGATTTCGCCTGCCCGGAATTTACCGCCAGAGCCGGAATCCAGTGTCTTAAAAACTTTCTGAAATCCATCGGCATGCCCGGGACCCTGAAAGAACTTGGCGCGAAGGAAGAGGACATTCCCCGCATGGCCCATCAGGCCTGCTGGGGCAACGGCCGCGCCGGAACCATCGGCGGCTTTGTGAGCCTCGCCGAAAAAGATGTAGAAGAAATCTACCGGCTGATGCTGTAAATTTTCACAGTTTCCCTGCGCTGAAAAAGACCGTCAGGCGGATCGTTTTCTTCCGCCTGACGGTCTTTTCTGATTCTTTTTAATGTCTTTCCTCCGGAGAATCATAACACTCACAGAATCTGGCTGCAAAGGAAGGCGCTTCCCCCGCCGCGTAGAGATGGGACAGATCCCCGAAACCGATGATCCGGAAGCTGGCGATCCCCTGCTGCCTCTCCTCCGTCACGACTGTAGTCACCCCTGTAGGCAGGGCACAGAGGCCATGCCAGAGCACCATGGGTGAGGCGCCCATCAGGTGGCTCAGCAGCACGCATTCCACTCCGAAATGGCAGAACAGGGCCAGCGTGTCCCGGTTGGGACAGACTGCCTGATAGTATCCCCCCTGCCGCCGGTAGCCGTGGCGCTCCAGAAGCCGGTCAAACTCCCCGGTGACCCGGTCATACTCCTGCTTTACATTTCCCTCCGCCAGAGGCTCCATCTCAAACCATTGATCCCTCCGGTAAGCCCTGTCGTCCCCGGTCCAGTCCGCCGGCATCCAGTCCCAGGGAATCTTCCTGTGATCCTTCACATCCGGTCTCCAGATAGGGGCCTCAAACTCCCGGAGCCAAGGGCACACTTCCGCCGTCCTCCCGTTTTTTTTCAGGGTGCAGGACGCTGTATCCCTGGCCCGTCCCAGGGGAGATACGTAGAAATAGTCGATGGTCTCCTTTGACATTCTGTCTGCCAGAAGCTCTGCTTCCCGCCAGCCCTTTTCTGTCAGGGAATCTATGGTATAGTCCGGGTCTCCGTGGCGTACGATCAACAGTCGCATGGTTTCTCCTTTCTTTTTCCGTCTTTTGCATAGGCGGCATGGAACTGTACTCTTCGGCATCCTTCCAAAAAAACTTCACTTAGGATCCCCCTGCTTATATTTTTCAATAATCTGATTCAGTTCATCCAGAAACACGCGTCCTTATCCTCGGTTTCATTTTCAGCGATACTATGTACCAACGCCACCGCGAATTTTTTTAATTTTCTTTTATTGCCTCCAAAATCCTCCAAAAGAATTTCGCTCTCGAAATCTTCCTGTGAAATCGTGTACTGAAATTGCCGCGCGCACCGGCGTCCGGAAAAAGTAGCTCCGCAGACCTGGATCAGGCCCTTTTCTAACAACGAATTAATAATCCGATGCAGCTGGGCTGTATATGGGATTTCATCTTTTAACTTCCGCATTAAATCCATGGTGGTCAAGGGCGTGCCTTCCTTCCAGAACTCATCCATCACGATTTTTTCCCTATTGCTTAGTAGATATTTACTCATAAGGAGACCTCTTCTGCTTCTTACAGCCGGTATACCGCCGGAGCCGATTCAGACGCAACAATTTTTGTATATCTTATCCCTTTGCCCATAGATTGTCAACACGGAAAGAAATGCGCAATGGTTTATTTATTGTTAATAAAAAGATGGAGTCACCGCACCTCTTGTCCTGATGAAACTGAATATAGATCAGGTATACAGCTTTTTCTCCGCGGCCGCCGCGTTCCTTACTTACTTTATACTCAAAACGTATACTATAAGATGATTTATAAGTATTAGACACCATTTTCCTAAAGCGATACAATATAGGTGTTCCAAGCAAAGCGCCTATATTTTTTGCCAACAATCTGTCCGGAAGAGGTGAACCAAAAAAAGTAGCAGCACACTAAACGAAATCTACTTCCTGGAGCTCCAGCTGAAACGCCTGGATATCCCCGGTATCACATCCGCAGGCAGCAGGAAGCGAAACAAAAGCGACAAACAAAATTTTTTAAAGAATGGAGGAACTGTTATGAAAATCCAAGAGAAAAACATCTTTGACAAACAGAATGTTTTCGGTCAGGGCGCGGCCAACACCGCCTTTGCCCGGTATTTTACCGGAAACTCCTATCTGAATCCCCTGACCAAGCCCGGCGAAAGCACCGTGGGGTTAGCAAACGTTACTTTTGAACCGGGCTGCCGCAACAACTGGCATATCCACCACGCAAAAGCAGGCGGCGGACAGATCCTCATCTGCACTGCGGGCGAGGGCTGGTATCAGGAGGAAGGCAGGGATGCAGAAAGCCTCACCCCAGGTATGGTCATTGTTATCCCGCCGGAGGTGAAGCATTGGCACGGTGCCAAGGCTGACAGCTGGTTTTCCCACATCGCCGTGGAAGTGCCCGGCGAGGAAACCGGCAACGAGTGGCTGGAACCGGTAGACGATGAAAGTTATTTCAATCTGCAATAAAAGGAAGGAGTTTTGCTTTATGATGAACAGCTATCGGACAACCGATCCGGAATTTATGGAACGCTTTGAGCATTTTGCCTTTGACGAGGCAGTAAATGAGCCTGGGCAGGAACTGGAACCGGTCACCCGGCATATGGCGATACTGGCCGCATTGCTTGGCTGCCAGGGGATTGACGCCTTCCGGGAAGAGCTGCCAGACGCTTTGAACGCCGGAGTTACCCCTGTAATGGTCAAAGAGATCGTCTATCAGGCCGTGGATTATCTGGGAATCGGCCGGGTGCTGCCCTTCCTGGAAGCCGCAAACGAGATTCTAACGCAGCGCGGCGTATCCCTTCCCTTGGAGGGCCAGGCCACAACCACGATGGAAAATCGGCTGGAAAAAGGAGCACAGGCCCAGGCGGATATCTTCGGCCCTCAGATGCTGGAGGCCTGGAAGGCCGGTCATATCAACCGCTGGCTGGCGGCCAACTGCTTTGGGGATTACTATACCCGCACCGGCCTTACTCTCCCTCAGCGGGAAATGATTACTTTCTGCTTCCTGGCAGCTCAGGGCGGCTGCGAACCCCAGCTGACAAGCCACGCCAGGGGGAATATGAATTTAGGCAACGATAAGGCCTTTCTCATTCGGGTGGTATCCCAGTGCCTGCCTTACATCGGCTATCCCCGCAGCCTGAATGCCGCAGCCTGTGTCCATAAAGCGGCGGAGAGTTAGCAGTACTTACAGCTGTGGGGACATTCCTGCGGGCCGCTTTGGTTTTCAGCGTAGTGGAGATTACCGGCCTGTTATTCTCAGAGCGCCACGCCCGCCATACCGTCAGATACGGCGCATCTGTATCCAGATATACCGAATCCCATTGCAGCGCAAGGGGGTAAGCTCCCGCTCTCTTGTCATGGCCGAGGGCTTGCTGCTCTGCAAGCCCGCCGGCGTGTCTTTTTTGCTTATTCTTCCTTTTCCCGGAATCCCCACGCCGCAAAACACCATGGCGGCGGCAAAGGCGAAATACTGCACACAGCTTGTAAGTTAGAGATTCACAATGGCCAGTTCATTTTCCTGCACAGGGATGCCCTGCTCAAGCTGCCGGGAGATATTTTGATGGCAGGCCGCCAGGGAGATAAAAGCTGTAATCAGCAGCACCGCCGCAAGAGCATAAAAAACTGCGGAAAGGATAGCTCCTTTTTTTGAGGGCTTTGTGATTGGATTGCTGTCCATCTCCATCAATGCGCCCTCCTTTCACTGCGGGGAGCATTGTTTCTGCGGGATTGGGGCTGGGCGGCTCCATCTTGAACGCGCTCCAGCACCTGCAGCTCACCCTTTCTCAGCCGGAACACCACATCGGCCTGCTTCGCCAGCTCATTGGAGTGGGTAACGACCACCACACACTTGTTCATCTTGTGGGCGCTCTCTTTGAGGATCTCGGTAATGTCCTGGGCGGTGTCCTCGTCCAGATTGCCGGTAGGCTCGTCTGCCAGGATCACCAGGGCCTCGCTTGCCAGGGCGCGGGCGATGGCCACACGCTGCTGCTGGCCGCCAGAGAGCTTCAGCGCATTCCGCTTGGCTTCTTCTTTCGTCAGCCCCAGCCGCTCCAAAATGGGCAGCGGCGGCAGCTTGGAAGTCAGGGACACATTCTCTGCGGGAGTCAAATAGTCAATTAAATTATACGCCTGGAAAATAAACGCCACATGGTTTTTCCGGTGGTGGCCAAGGCCCGTCTTGGCAATATCCTGCCCATCGAAATAAATCTGGCCACTGCCGGGGCTGTCCAGACCGCCGATCAGGGAGAGCAGGGTGGTTTTGCCGCAGCCGGAAGGTCCCAGGATGGCGTAGAGCTTGCCCTGTTCCATTTCGGCGTTGACGCCTTTTAAGACTTTCTTTTTATTATCGTAGGAATATCCCACTTGCTTGATTTCCATGATACTCATAGTGATTACCTCATTTCGTTATTTTAGGGGATGGTCTTATTCCATCTGAGACAAAATCTGCTTGGGCTTCAGCCGCATGGTCGAGATACTGGATACCAGCACCGCCGCAATCAGCAGGACGCCGCCCACGACAGCCACCAGCAGGAAATGCTGCGGCGTGACGATGACATTCTCCGCCGCCTTGCCGAACAGTGTACCCAAGGTGCCGGCAACCTGCTTGCTGGACAAATAGGCCAGCGGAAAGGCGACCGCCGCGATCAGCAGGGTTTCCAGCACATACTGGAGAATGACCGCAGGCTTGGCAATACCCACCGCCAGTAAAATGCCGGTTTCCCGTTTCCGGCTGCGGATGGACATGGAGAGGATCAGGATAATCAGTACCATGCTCACAGCAGTAATGACAATGATGAGAGTGGTAATCAGGGTGCCGGTATCGGAAAGGGCGCTGGAAATATTCTGATACACCTCGTCATTGGCGGTGATCGTGTAATTGTTCCAGTTGATGGATGAAATCTTTTGCACGTCTGCAATAATATTATTTAGTTTCGCAGCGTCGGTCACATAGAAAAACGCATCCTCGATCCCTCCGCCGTCGGAATACTCAGCCGCCATGGCGGTGGTAGCGTCATTGCTGCAAAAAGCATATTCGGTAAAATCCCACAGGGAGGAATCATCATACATATTGGCCTCGTCCTCTTTGTCCGCCACGAGGTCAAAGACCCCTACCAGTTCCATTTCTACCTCTGGGTTATTGTAGTTGGGGTCCCAAATTTTTCCAATCACGGTATCACCAAGTTGCAGGCCGTTTTTTTCCACACATTCCCGGCTTAAAAGGATACCATTGGTCATATTCTCGGTGATATGGGAGCCCTCTACCAATGCAAGCTGCCCTGATACGAACAAGCTGTTATATTGGGAATTGAAAGAACCATACGCATAAAAGCTGAAGCTCTCCAAGCTCAGGCTTTCCCCCGCTGCATTGCTCAACTGGGGCAAACAGCCGGTGGAAGCATCATAGCCGGCAACGCCTTCCACCGATGCAATTTCCTGGATCATCTCTTCGGAAATAAACTCCTGTGTGCTGTACGAGCCGCCATTCTCACTGGCCCAACCCCCTGTGGACAGGTTTCGTTCCACGGTAAAGCTGGCCCCGGTGGTTCCCCGGACTTCCTCAGCCTGTTCCTCCTGGGCGTCGGCTATGGCAAGCCCGGACAGTACCAAGGTGGTAATAAACAAAAGCAGACAGAACACCAGCAGTGTCTTTTTCCATTTCCGTGCGCTGTATAAAATCGCCCGTATTCCTAAATTCATATTACGTCCCCCTTTACTCCATCTGCGTCAAGATCTGCTTGGGCTTCATCTTCATAACGGGGTAGGCCGCCAGTGTGGTAGAGGCCACACACAGCACCATGCCGAAAGCCCAAACCATTGCGTAATCCTCGGCGGAAACAGCCATCTCGATCTCGGCAAGGCCCAAATCCTCGGAGGGTTCTTCCGCAGCGATCCTTTCCCCGGTCAAGTCCACCGTTTCATAGGTTTCGCTTGTCACCCGGGAGAGCAGGCTGCTCCCGATCTGATGGGAAATGGCTGTGCTGGTGCCGAAGGAGATCACCAGGGCGATGGCCGCCACAAGGATCACTTCCAGCAGGTATTGCAGCAGCACCGAGCCTTTGGAAATGCCCATTGCCAGATAGACGCCGGTTTCATGGATTCGCCCACGGAGCCGCAGCGTCAGGAACAGGGCCAGCACCAGGAAACAGATCACCGATACCACCGCGATGGCGATAAAGACGATGTTCTGCAAACCCTCCAAGGATTCCTTAGCGTTCTGATAGTCGTTGTCGTAGCGGGTCAGGGTGCAGCTCTCCCAATCCACGCCATCCAGTTCCTGCACATCGGTCATAATGCGCTCCAGCTCGTCCGGGTCGTTCACATAGAAATCCCCGTACTGGACATTGGTGGTTCCCTCGGTGCCGTAGAGCAGGAAAGAGGCGGTGGAGAGGTCGGTGAAAACGATATTGTCGTAAAGGTCATAGGACGGGGCCATGCCGATGGAATCCTGTTCTTTCGTATTGGTGAAAATCCCGGCCACCGTCACGGGGATGGTCTGGCTCTTGTCCTCCACATTCCCCAGCAGCATGGTATCGCCCACAGACAACCCATTGCGCTGGGCGAATTTCTCATGAATCAGCACCTGGCTAACCGTTTCGGTGGTGATGGGGCTGCCTTCCACCATCTCAAAGCCGCCATCTGTGAAGTAGCTGTCATTTTGAGAATTGGAGTTGGCCACGATTTTCCCGGCGTTCTCGTAACCTTCCGGTACCTGGGCAGCGCCCTCGGTGTTGATCGTAAGACCGTTCCCATCCGCGTCAAAGTAAGCAGCGTAGGTGTAGGAGCGCAGGGTGTACCTGCCGCTCAAACCATCCATAGCAAGAATCTGGCTCACCGTATCCTCCGGGATACCGTTTTCCAGCGTCTTGGCGTTGATGGTGAAATAGCCCAGCAGTGCTTTTTTGATATTGGCGTTGGCCGTTTCCGTGGCCGATTGGATGGAAAGGCAGGTCAGCATCAGCGTAGCCATGACCAGCAGAAACGCCAGCAGCGTGAGGGTCTTGCCCTTTTTGCGGATGGAATACAGGCAGGCCCGTTTGCACAGGTTCATGTCACAGCCACCTCCTTTCCTTCGAGTAAAACCAGTGGGTTCACTTGTGTACCTCCTAACGTAGTTTTCTTCGGGGCGTTTCCCGCCCCGGTGGTGTCCTGTCTGCCGGGAACACCTTTATGGTACACTACGAAGGTGGCGCCCCGGTGGAGTTGAGGAGTAGTTTCGATGGAGTTGGCGATAAGGTGTAAAAAAATCGGCGGCCTTGATTTGTTCAAAGCCGCCGTAGGGTTTAGGCCTGTAAATAGTAATTATTTGCTGAATAACATCTTTTATTGCAGAAGTTTTTCGCAGGTAAATCGTCCCATAGATTTTTGCAAAAGAAACCAAGCGAGTATTGCGCAGACAGCACCGAGTCCGAGAAGAATCCAGACATTCATTAAGAGGACGCCGGTAAACTGTCCTGCTATAAGCAGAATAAGCGGAATGATTAGAAAAACGGCGGCCTGTTGGGATTCCTCCACACTCTGCGCTTTGGCAGAACCGCGGACGATCAGGGTAACGGCAATCAGTGATATTGCTGGGGAAAGCAGCAGCATAACAACCAGCCAGCTTACACTGGGAACCAGCAGCCTTCCCATCAGGAAAAACAATTCCGCTTCGATGACCAGGAGCATAGCCGTAAAGGAAATCAGAGAGACAAGCATACTTAAAAGGAAAGAGGCCCACACTTTTGCCTGAAAGATCTGTTTGAGCGTAAGCGGGCAATAGAGCAATGTTTCAAGCGTATGGCGTTCCTTTTCTCCTACAAATGCACTGGCTGCCATGATAGAAGCAGCCATAATGGGTATCACCAGGAAAAAGACCGGAAGGATATAATTTAATACCATGCCGGAAAGCGTAAGCTCCAGGCTTTCCGCCTGCGCGGCTTCGGGAAGCAGCGACAGCAGCTTCGTAATATCCGGATCATCCGGTACAAAATGAATGGCAATGACGAAAATAGATGGCAATACGATAGTCAGTGCCAAAGGAACAATTAAAAGAGCGGAAAATAACCGGCGGTTACTTGCGACACCACGAAAATCCTTTTTTATGATCGCATACATAGCAGTCTTCATATCGCTCGATCCTCCTTTCTGCCTGCAGTCAGAGCAAAATAAATATCTTCCAGACTGGGTTCTATGAGATTTACAGAATAAATATCCTCTCCGGCTTCTACAACCTTTCGTACCAAATCAGGAATTTCTGTTTTATCGCGTATTTTGGTTTCAAATTCATTGGCGCCACATTTGACAAAATTCAGCTTTTCAGGAACATCTGACGCGCAGATCCGAAGCGATTTTGAGGGAAATACCCGGGCGCGCAATTCATCGATTGTACCTGCGGCCAGCAGAGACCCCTGTTCAATCAGTCCGTAGCGTGTACAGATTTCCTGTGCATACCTGAGCTGATGAGTACAGAGAAAAACGGTGATGCCTTCTTTGCGGGCCAGATTGTAAATCATTTGATTGACATTCTGGGCGCTTTCCGGATCTAAGCCGGAAGTCGGCTCATCAATTAACTTGGGTATATCTCTCAAAACCATTGACATAACTGGCCTTAACGGTATGCACAAATGTGTTTCATGTCCACTTCCCGTTTCCATTGTAGGCAAAAAAGGAATGCACAGTCAATTCAAACCGTGCATTCCTTTCCATGCTCCCCGGCGCCTCCGGCTCCGATGAGCTATGTATTATCCGATTATAAATTACGGAGCAGCTTGTCGTTCCTCCTGCTTAATGCTTTCTGCATCTTTTCATTTTCTGCCCGCAGCCGCTGATTCTCCTGCTGCAGTTCCCGTATCCTTTCGTGCAGGGCAACGATCTCATTATCCATCGCCATATCCAGAACCGAACGCCTGGGGTCGATCATCCCGACCTGCTGCTCCAGCGCTTTGTCCAGCGCTTGCCGTACCATCGGATTCTTGTAGAAGAACCCCCTCGACAGTCCCGTCTTGGCGATCAGCTTGGGGATCGTGACCTTCTCGCCTTCCTCCACCATCTCGAAGATGGTTCTCCTGGCAAGGTCAATCTTTTCGGCGCTGGCCTTCCTATTGCAGGCGATCATCTTGTCGTATTTGTTCATACTCTGCCTCCCATCCATCTAAGTTATCCAGGATTACCGCAGAGAGCCTTTGTCTGGCCTTTCGCGTCTCATCGGCGAGAAGCTGGTTGCTCATCTTCCGGTAATACTTCACATTTCGAACGCTGCTGTGCCCCAGCAGCTTGGCAATGGTCCAGTCGTCCAGGTGCATCTCGGTCAGCTTCATCCCATAGTAGTGCCGGTAGATATGGGTCCCGAAGCCGAAGATCTCACCGTTGTCATCCCGCAGTTCTTTCTTATAGATCATGTCCGTAATCCGGAACTGTACGGTGGTATATGGCATCGGCCGGCTGGGGTTCTTCTCATCGACGAAGATGTAAGTTGTATCCCCATATTTCTCTTTGGTGTAAGCAATTGCCTTTTTGATCAGCGCCGCAAGCTCTGCACTAATGGGCTTTTCATAGGGCTTGGTTTTCATCTGCCGGATCCGGATGATAATCTCGCCGTTCCGTTCCGACAGGCAATCCGGCGTCAGGGTCAGGGTATCGGATATCCGCGTCCCCAGCATCTGGTGGATAATCATCAGCCGTGCCGTCTGCGCATCCAGCTTTACGATCTCCCGGTTCAGCCGCTTTAGTTCCGCATCTGAATAGGTCTTGAAAGCCGCCTTTGGCGTTGGCGGAATGTCCCTTGTGAGGAACAGTCCGATCAGGTTTGGATAATCGCACATCTGGCCGGTGCTTTCCAGCAGACTGCGCAGCCGGTTCAAATCTGCATGGTAGTGTTTCGTCCCTGTAGCTTCCGTCTTTAGGTAGGTCAGGTATTCCTCTATGATCTCCCGGTTCAGGTCCCGGCAGGACTGCACCTGTGGGTATCGATCTGCCAGATATCTCGACAGGCGTCTGGCTGCCGTTAATTCCTTCTGTACACAGGCAATGGCTTCCCCCTGCAGGTTCAGGTAGATCCCTTTCTTCAGCTCCTGTCGGATGCCATCTTGGGATATCCGCGTAAAATTCAGCGTTCTGACCCGCTTGATTGGATTCTCTCTGTGTTCGATTTCCAGCTTGTCCAGCTCCCAGACATCCTTTTCTTCTTCCCGGCGGGCATCTACTGCTGTGAACTTGAGCATTCGCTCAAAATATCCAATTTCTCTTGCCTTGGATATGTTCTCTTTGCCGGTGGGTCCTCTGCTCCTATAATACAATGGGATGTGTTCCTTGAACATCCATGTCCGGAACTGTTTGACCCAGGTTTCCGGAGCCTTATCCCGCAGGCTGGATTTTGCTGTTGCACATTCTTTCAGGAACCTGCGCACCTTATTGTAGAACTGTTTGTCGCCCTGCATTCTTCCGATGCTTACCTGCGTACTGCGGTATCGGATGAATCCTTCAATCTCTTCCTTTAGTTTAGGCGACGGCAGCCCTGCCAGGTCGTAACAAGGGTTGCGTCCTATGATTCGTGCCAGGCCATCCGGTATTTCCTCCATTCCGTACAGCAGCCGCAGGTATATTTTCTCATCCATCTTTTTCCTCACCTCTCTTGATGTATGACGCCAGGCTGTGCCGGCTGAAGTAGTCTTCACTCGCTTTTTCGATCTTCTTGGGCATGTAGTCGATATACTGCTCGGTCATCTCCTCATAGTCGTGACCGAGGTAATCGCGGATACTCTGCAGGGATACGCCTGAGTCATAGAAGCAGGTCGCTATGGTGTGGCGGTAATCGTGGGAGCGGAAGATGTATTCCCCGTTCTGAATGTCGTTGCGTTCGCAGTATTTCAGCATATTGTAGCGGAAGGTTCCGCTCCGGTAGGGGCCGCCTTTGCTGTTTTGGAACACATAGTCCCCCGCTTTTATGTGGTGCTTTTTCAGGTATACCCGCATCAGCTTATACAGGGCCGCAGGAATTGGGATACGTTTGTAAGTGCGCATTTTGATCTGATAGACCTGAATCCAGGCGTCATCGCCCTGTATGTAGTAGGCGTTCCCTTTCAGGGTACACACCTCGCTGATCCGTAACCCTATACCCCATAGATGCAGATACATCAGCCGGAGGGTTTCAGGGAAGGCATAGAGCTTGGAGAAGATTTCTTCTGTGACCTCCTGTGCCACGCTCCGGTTATGATGCTTCAGTACCGTCTTCTGCAGTAAGCTGTCCGCATCGAAGGGGATTTGTCCGATGAGCTGCCGTACCCGCAGATGGTTGAAGAAGTGCAGGATGCTCATGACGATCTTATTGTAGGTTTCCGCCTGTACCCCCCCTCTGCCGCTGCACCCGGAAGTACGCCTCCATCTGCGCCGGCGTTACAGAGCAGATATCGGTATCTTCCGGCTGCTGGATATCATTCAGGAAGCTTCGCAGGTAGATGAGTTCCCCCCGGATCACGCCGACCGACAGGTTGGTGATACCAAGCCCATACCGGATATATCTTTTGAGAAGTTCCCGGTTCCGGCGGTGCGTTACTTCGACAAAGGAGATGCTTAACACAGGGTTTGCGGGATCCATCCGCTCTGGCTGTATGTGGAACCGCTCCATATACCATACATGGGCGTTCCAGTTGATTTCCTCCGCTTGCAGGAACAGCGCTCTTCGGCAGAAGTTGATGATTCCAGGGCGCTTGCTTTCCGTGAGCCGGTTGCTGGGGATTTCACGGAACGCCTGTATCTGCGGCAGTTCCATGGCTTCGATATCCTCGATCCACTGCTCCGTACAAAAGTCATACAGGTCCCGCAGCCCCAACAGGTGGACGCGCCTACCTTCAGGGCTTGTGCTGTTCTCCAGCTCATAATGCAGGATGTCGAACACTTGCCGTTTCATCCTCTCCGGGGCATTTCTGGAAAAATCCCAGACATGCTCGTTTTTCCTTGTGGAATTTCGGAACATGGCCGAAACCTTTGGGTCTGGATGGTATGGCAGGTAGAGGATTCCATTCTCATACCGCGGCCGTGCGACCTTTCCATCCTCCAGGATGTGGAACTCCTGGCTCAGCGCATGCTGTTTGAGCTTGTCAAAGGCCAGCAGGTGATGGCGGATATGCTTCATACCGCTTTGCCCTTCCAGGTAGGCTTCAAAACTTTTTCTTGTTGCATAGTCCAGCTCCGAGAAATCCTGGATCCCTTCCATGACCATGAAGTCGATCACACTGGCTTTATAGCTGATCTGTACCCTGGCGGCTTCCGCTTCCAATCTGGCTCGAAGCGCCTGATTATCCTGTTTTGCTGTTATCTGCCTGAGCGCAGCCGTCGGCATAGCGGTTCACCTCCTCTTACAGCAGATCCTTGATCCCATATAGATCCGAGTGCTTTTCATAAAATTCCCGGCTTGCGGTCATCAGCTGGTTATCCAGGATGCCCAGATATTTGACCGTCGTATCCAGATGCTTATGTCCCAGGGCCAGCTGGATCAGCTCCAGCGCCCAGCCGGCGTCCCGTCTGGACACCGCATAATATCTGCGGAGCATGTGCGGGGTCAGCTTAATGCCGGTTTTTTCCTCCATTCGGTCCAGCATGTCATACACGCTCTCCACCCGCATGGGTTTGCCAGCGGTTTCTCCCCTGATATTAATAAACAGGAGGCTCTGCCGCTGCAGTAACCTCCTGTATTCCGCCAGATAATGCAGCAGGAACTCGAAGGTTTCCCTGCTGATCTTCGCTGAGCGGTATTCCGCATTCTTGGCTCGGGCTTCGTTGTCGTTGTCGTCCCGGAAGTACACCTTGAGGACCTGCTTCTCATAATCGATATCCTTGGTATAATCCACACCCAGGATCTCGCCGATCCGAAATCCGGTCTCTGCCAGCAGCAGGAGCAGCAGCTGATCCCGGAGGTTGGTACAGGCCCGGAGGATATCGATGATCTCCGGCTCTTGCGCCGCCCGCACATTCCGGTCCTTTTCCTTCAGGTACCCCTTGAAAGACTTGGAACGGATCGTCCGTTTGACCCCTACCGCATTGGATACGGTGATCTGGTTGTAAGCCAGCACCCGCAGGGGTTCCGTATATCCGTTATCCGCCAGATATAAAAAGAACCCGAACACATCCTTGAGGTATGCGTTGCAGGTTCCATTTCCCGTCTTCGCTGTTCGATTGTCTGTGATATGCCGTCCCTCCACCAGCCAATAGAGGAACTGCCCGAAGTGGCTGCTCTGTTCCTCAAAGCTCTTTTTTGCCACTTGCAATAGCTCGGTCCCGGTCTGATCCAGATAGTTCAGGTAGTAGCAGATCGAAAGGGCGAGCCGTCTGACCGTGTTTGGCGACCGGTTGGCGTCCGCCTTATGCTTCAGGTACTTGCTCGGCAGGAGAACGATATCGTAGTTTTCCTGGTCTTCGATGTAGTACAGCTTCCGTTTGCCGTCTACGCTGATCCTGATCCGATACCGGTTCATCCGCCTCACTCCTTTCCTTCGACTGCATACACAGTATATACTATCTTTTCGAACATATCCAGGAAAACAACCGATAAAAACGCCCTATTTTTCAGCGTTTTTCCCATCATAACCAACAAGCCCGTCCAATCCGAAGCTGATCAGGATTGCCCGGTCCACAGCGGCCATCCTCTCCCCGTCCAGCCTGCCGATATATGCGCCCAGGCGCATGCGGTCAATGGTCCGCACCTGTTCCAGCATAGCAAAGGACGCAGTCCTCAGCCCTGTGGGCAGCCTGGGCAGCCCGATATGGGTGGGCAGCCTCCGTTTTCTTCTTCTTCTGCTGGTAATGGCAGCGACGATGACCGTGGAACCGTGATGGTTGCCCACATCGTTTTGTATGACCAGCACCGGGCGCCGGCCGCCCTGTTCGCATCCGACCACAGGGGTCAGGTCCGCATAGTAAATGTCCCCTCGCCTGATCTCCATATGCGCCACCTCGCTACTGTGCGCCAGGCTTGTCCTTCTGGGGAGCATACGCCTCAAACGCCGCCCTGCTGACTACGGGGATCTCTTTTGCCCTGCGCCGCCCCATCTGGATCGGCGCCAGCAGGGGCAGGACTCTGCCGCACAGGATCTGGTCTGGGCAGTTCATAATGAACCCGCCCGCAGTATCCAGAATCAGGTTGTCCAGCATGTCGGTCAGGATGATCTTCTCTGCATCGTACTGATGGGCGCCAATAAAGTTGGCGATATTTTCCGGCGTCATCTCCAGGACATATTCCTGCCTGGCTCCGCCGTCCAGCGGATAGATATATGCGTACCCGGCATGCTCTCTGCCAGGGATTTCCTTCTCTACGATGGTTTGTTCCTTCCGTTTCAAACTTCATCCTCCTCTCCCTATGTAGAAAGGCGGCGATCCGTTTTGGGGCAGACCGCCGCCTGTGATATCAATCGTTTTGACCCTTTACCGATACTTGTCCACGACGCCCCGAACAAGGGAACACATCCTCCGGTCATGCATTTGACCTCATTGGAATCCCACCACTCCCAGGATCTCTGCGAGGCGCCCTCATTGGCTGCGACGGCTCACGGCATTTTGTTCATACCGCTTCAACGCTCGGCCTGTGACTGGACGCAAGTATCATTATTGCTTCTGCTTTTCATGGCCTTCGGTGCGGATGCGCCGTACCGTCCGACTCAAAAGGTCGTGTGGCTTATCGGCTTCGCCGACGGCAGAAGGAAGGTAAAGGATGCGCTGTACTATTCGGTTTTCAAAGAACGGGCGGAGGCTATAGAGAAAGCCCCCTCACTTTCCATGCCGAAAAGTTGAGGGGGCTACAACCAAGTTTTTTAATTTTCTAAAAGATTTTTGAGCTTTGCTCTGATTTTTGCGATCCGCTTGCTGATTGCCTGTTGTGATACGCCGTAAATTTCGGCAAGGTCGGTGCCTGAAATATCGGCGTAATAATGGCGGTAGATGAGGAGCTGTTCCTAATCGGTCAGCTTGAGGATGGCTTTCCTGAGCTTGTCCGTCATAATGCTTTCCACTACGGCGTCGCATACATCCGGCTGCTCGGCGATGAGGATGTCCTCGCCGCTGAATTCATCGGTGGTCAGCATATCGTAAGAGAAGTCGCCGTTGTCCGCAGAGCGTTCGTCCAGATATTTCTGTCGACGCTTTGCTCGGTAGAATTCTGCGTAATCCTCTTTGGATACCTCCATAAGCCTGCCGTAGAGAGGCAGGAACAGCTTGTCCGCATATAACGGGCAGATTTGCTCACGGCGACAGAATTCCTCATAGGTCAATTCCGTGTACCCGCCGTTTTCTATGATATAAACCGCTTTGGGTTGTTTTTTCAAGGTTATGTGCCTCCGTTCAATCGTTTTTGGTTGGTTTCAAAAACGATTGATACGGAGGGCTGCGGCAGCCGACAGAGCTGCCGGATTGCCGCTGTTTTAAGGCGTAAAGGCCGCAAAAAGTCAAGCCAAGTAAAATTCCCGTTTTTTCGGTGCTTTTATTGGCGCTTCTCGGATATTGTTTTGAATTCTGTCGACCGGGAAGGTCAAAAAAATATAGGTGTCTGTGTGTCTGCGCAAAGACAGTCTTTGCTATTTCAACACCTGTATCTTTCCTGTGTTATTTCTCATTTCCTACCTTGTCACCGAAGGACGGCGGAAACGCCGTTTCTTACGGCAAAATCCCATATTTTATGTTTTCAAGCAACGACGCAAGGTACATCGGGTTCACCTCCTGTTCAAGATGGTTTTCTATAAAATAAGAACGACGGCATTTTCGGATTTCTAATGCCTTTAAGTAAATTTTTTGGCGAACTGCCTGTTTTCGCGCTGAAAGGAACGGCATTTTGTCGAGAGAGTAAAGAAAAACGCTCAGCAAGTAATTTCTTGCTGAGCGTCTTAAAATCATGCTGGAGAGTGACTCCGGTTGTCTATTCTTTTTTCAGGAGACATATTTACCGTCACCGACCTTTATCTTTAACCTTTCAATTTTCAATCAGTTTGCGTGACTGCTTTTTGCGAAAGCGAGAAATGTTCACTTCCAGCATATATTCACATCGAGTTTTTTGAAAACGGGCAGTGACAGTCTTTCGGTCACTGCCCGCTTATCATAATGCTATTTCGGGTTTGTCAATGTTATTTAGTGATCCCTTTCTTTTTTCTCTTGTCTGTAACACCCAACACGGTCAGAACACCACCGCTGGCAAACAGCAGAGCGACCAACAGGAACATATTGCTGTTATCGCCGGTCTGGGGGCTTTCTGTTTTCTCAGAAGGCTTGTCAGGCTGTTCGGGCTTGGCTGGGTCAGTCGGGTCTGTAGGGTCTGTAGGAGTAGTGGGGTCGGTGGGCTTTTCGCTGGTTTCAAACGGTGTGTTGGAGCCAAGGATAGCATACTGGCTCAGATGGGTAGTCTCAAATACCAGGAAGTCACCTTCCACCACTGCATCAAAGCGTTCCAGCGGGTCTCCCAGATATACCGCCTGATAGTATTTGTAGCCCTTAAGCTGATCAGTCATCGGGATTTTAACCGTCACGGGGTTATTCTTAACCTCAACGGTCTTGCCGTCGGCATCTTTAACGGTGATTTGGTAAACAGTAAGTAAGCCGGGAAGCTCCTCTTTTAATCCGGGTTTGCTTTCCAAAACGCTTTCTGTTGCCATAGTGTCGGCATAAAGTTTAGTACCCTCGGGTACGCCGTTGGTCAGGGAGATGGAAACGCCGGTTTCGGAATAGGTCAGATCCTTAATTTTTCCTTCATCACCGGGCGTCGGAGTCGGCTCTACCGGGTCTTTAACGGGTACTGCCTTGATTACATCGTTGGTGCAGAAGTAATCGAATGTACCTGTTTTTTTCATAACCTGGCTGTAGCCCTCGGGGATTGCCTTATGATCCTTGGTAAGATTTCTCATACCCTCAACAGGAGCTGCAATTACAGCTTCTTTTTTATCGCCCCAATGATCCACAATCTCCATCTTGTCGGTAAGTCCCTTGTAAACGGAATACCAAGGTGTTCCTTCTCCGCCTTCAGGAGGATATTCAATCTTATCCGAACCCCAATAGAAGGTTTCGCCGTCTTTTTGAAGTAAGGTCATGGTCTTTGTATTTGAAATATTTGCGTCAACGGTTTTTCCCTCGGGGTCCTTAATATAGCCCTCGGGCCATGCTACGCCGGCGGTTTGGCTGACAGCTACCGCGAGATATTCATTTCCACTGGCAAGTCCGTCAACCTTTACAAGCTCAAACACATCAGTTTGACCCTCTGAATACTCATTAGCCTCGAAGAAGTAAATGCCGTAGAGTTTGCCGTCATTGTCCTTTGTGGCAAGCTGCCATGTTCTGTTAGCATAACTTTCTTCATAAATAACAGTTGCACCCACTGCATATTCGCCTTCCACGCCGGAGTCAGGGGTCATGGTAAGGGCTGCTTCCAGATTGCCTTGGAAGGGAAGGGTTGAGGAGGTAGTAGATAAAAAGGCCGCAGAATAAGTGTTTTCACCTGCGCTCTTATACGCTGTCACAGAAGCGTTTGAGCCGACCTTGAGCAGACCCTGTGTTCCCTCAGCCATAAAGCGGATCGCCGCAATCTGAGATGTTTTGTTTTCATTGATGGTCAGGGAGCCGTCTCCGGTAATTTCCAGATTGCCGCCCCAGCCGAAGCCCCATACAACCAGTTCGGCGATATGATTGTCACCCACCAGATGAAGCTTCAAATCGTCGCCCATCTCGTTGGTGGCAAGGGTCATTTCCGGGTGGTTGTAGTTTGTCAGGGTGATGGTGTTGGTAGCCTTGTCATAGACAGCGCCCTCCACCGTGTCAGCCTCGCCGCCGTTGCTATAAAGTACATAGCTGCCATCGGGTTCTGCTACACTGCTATCATACAGCTGCACCCATGCGTAGCTCATGTCCCCGGACGAGGGGCCGTTCGCCGCAAACGCCGGCACAGCCATTCCAACAGCCATACAAAGCGTCAGCAGTCCTGCAAGAAGTTTGCGCTTTAGTTTCATGATTGATTTTTCTCCTTTCAAGATAACATTTATGTGAATACACGGGTTTGATCATTCTTTTTGGTGTGTCACCCCCCCTTTTTTCTCGGTGTTCTATGCCATCCGTTCCCCGGTGCGTCGGTTCAGGCAGCCAGGGCGGAACGAATAACCTTCTTTGCCGCAGTTAAAGTTCTTTATGCTTTGGTGAATACCAAAGCATAAAGAAGGGATATCCCTTCTGCGTTTTCAGCTTTCCTGCGTCTCCCATTTGGCGTAGAGATCCATCGGCGCATAGGGCGCTTCCCTGACAGGGCGCTCTTTCAGCTCTTCAAGGATTTTAAGCCCTGTTACCGGGCCGGCGGTGCAGGCCTCGTCCTTGTACCAGCCGGCGAACACCATATCGCCGTTTGACGGCTTAGGACAGGATGCCTCCACGAAAAAGTCGTTCAGAGCGGAATATTCCAGCGACTGCGGGCACACATACAAATGGTCGCTGCCATCCTCCGCAAAGGTTCCGCCATTGGCTCGCAGGATGACGGCATATTTCGGATGTCCGGTCTCTTCATAGGTCAGCGCGTTTTTGTCTATGACAACCGCCGGAAAAGCCGCCTTGATCACGGCGACTTTTTTTCCTTCCTCGTCTGTCACGATTGCGTTCTGAACATCCTCCGCCGTGACGGAACCCTCCAGCTCCTTATACCCGCCGTTTCCGTCGCTCACCACCCATGCGGCAAACTCGGTGGTCTCGGGCGGGCTGTATTCGCTGCCGGGGTAGTGGTAGCTCGGACCCTTGGGGAGCGCAACGGAGAAGCTGGAGCTGTCCGCAGCCTCTACATCATAATACAGCCGCGCTGAACCGATGAGGTCATGGCTGCCGGTGATGCTTTTGTCCGCAGGATTGATGTCCCCTCCAATTTCCTCATCCCCGAAGTTTATCGCCGCATAGAACCGGCCGGCGCCGGTATCAATATTGCCGACGTCAATCCAGCCTTCCTTATATCTGACGTAGTCTGCGCCGCCGCAGTAAAAGCGGATGGTAAGGGGATCTCCGGCCGCAAAGGCCGGGACGGCCATCCCAAACACCATACAGAGCGTCAGCAGCGCCGCAAACAGTTTTTTCATAAGTCGCCTCCGTTTCTTTCCGGTCCAGCCGGGGAAGGGCGGCCAGGACACATAGTCCCGTTTTCGTCCGCCGCTTCCCGCCGGCTTTTTCGGTTGGTTTCAGGCAGACGGGCTATTTCCCGGCCGCCGCCTTTTTCCGCCTGTAGAGCAGCATCCCCAGCACGCCGCAGGAGGCCAGCATCAGGCCAATCCACAGCGCCATATCGCTGCTGTCGCCGGTCTGCGGGCTTTCGGTTGTATCGTCTGTTTTGTCCGGCTTATCCTGTGGCGGATCCGTTGGTGCAGCTGGAGTTTCGTCCGGTTTGGAAGGTTCCGGCTTTGTTTCGCCAGTCGGCGCTAAAACCGTCTGCTCCTTTGTGATAACTTCCGTCAAACCTGCGTCCTTAAAATACGTATCGCACTGCGGGCAGTACCAGTATTCGATATTGCCCGGCTCGGTTGCAGTGGGGGCTTTCCCATCAACCTTTTCCGCTTTGTGTCCGAGAGCCGCTATCTCTACCGCAGAGCTTTCGTTGATGCTGGTGTATTCTTTCCCGTCAAGAACCGCCTTTGCCGTATCTACTGCTACCCCTTTTTCGGTACAGGTGGCCGGGGTTTTCACTTCCTGTGTGACGGTCACGTCCGGCTCTGCTGTATGTTTTTCATCTCGTTTGCAGGTGAAGGTCACCGTAGCGGTCTTGCCATCATCAGACCAGTTCCACACCGGCTCGCCCCAGTCGTGGCCGGTGGCCTTTTCCACGATTTGCTCTTCGCTGATTTCCTTCGTTCCCGCTTCATCTAAGAAGTAGCCGCCGCACAAAGCGCACCGCCAGTGCTCGATGGTTCCGTCGGTGGTGCAGGTTGCGGGTACCCTGAGATGACGAGCCATGAGGTGCTCGCTCTTTTGCACCTTATCCTCAGGCCAGCCTTTTGCCGCCGTGTAGCCGTCAGCTCCGCAAGGCACATGAATGGCGGTGAGGGCGGTACAGCCGTAGAATACCCCATCGCCGCCTAACTCGGGAGCCGTTCTGCCCTCAAAAGTGATACTCTCCAGTTCGTCACATTCCCCAAACGCGCTCTCCCCAATCGTTGTCACGCCGGCCGGAATCGTTATGTCAGTCAATCCCGTACACCACTGAAATGCGCCTTCCCTGATTGAAGAAAGCTGGCTTCCCTCCTCAAATGTCACGCTGCTCAGGCTTTTGCAATTGTAGAAGGCAAATTCTCCGATAGAGGTCACTTCGGCAGGGATTTCTATGTTCTCCAATCCGCTTTCGGCAAACACGTCGATCCCAATGGAAGAAAGCGCACTTCCATCCGCAAAGGTCGCGCGTTTCAGGCTCGTACAAGCCTGAAACGCGCTTATTCCAATCGTTGTCACTCCGGCAGGAATATTTATGTTTTCCAAACCGCTTTCGTAAAACGCGGCCTTGCCGATGCCGGTTACGCCGTCAGGGATTTCAATGCTCGTCAAAGACCTTGTCAATTCAAACGCATAGTCCCCAATGGAAGAAAGTCGGCTTCCCTCCGCAAAAGTCACGCTGCTCAGGCTTTTGCAATTGTAGAAGGCAGATTCTCCGATAGAGGTCACTTCGGCAGGGATTTCTATGTTCTCCAATCCGCTTTCGGCAAACACGTCGATCCCAATGGAAGAAAGCGCACTTCCATCCGCAAAGGTCGCGCGTTTCAGGCTCGTACAAGCCTGAAACGCGCTTATTCCAATCGTTGTCACTCCGGCAGGAATATTTATGTTTTCCAAACCGCTTTCGTAAAACGCGGCCTTGCCGATGCCGGTTACGCCGTCAGGGATTTCAATGCTCGTCAAAGACCATGTCATGTAAAACGCGTAATCTCCGATACCGGTTACGCTGTCTGGAATCGCTACGCTCGTCAAGGTTTTATTTTGAGAGAACGCCCTCTCACCGATAGCAGTGACCGGCTTGCCCTCTATTTCGGACGGGATTGTGACGTTCCCTTCGCTTCCTGTGTACCCGGTTATCGTCACGCTTTCGCCGTTAATTTCATATGTGAAGCTATCGATCGGGGTTTCTCCCGCCTTGATTTCTACAAATGTGTTCATATGATAGTCGGTATTCGCCGGATCGGTCACTTCCGTGGCTGAATCAGTGTAGGCTCCTGCCTTGATATAAGGGTTTGTATAGCCTGTGAGGTCAGGCTTACTCTTCATGGCGCCCTTTCCTCCGCGAGCAGTTACGGTCGCCCCGTCCGAGATGGTGATGGTGCCCTCGACCCCGTCCGCTCCGATTCCGTAATGGTCACTGCTTTCAGAAAAAGCCAATACCTTGGTACCCTCTCCGCTGGCAGCCAGCGAGTGCGGAATCGCGTCATAGTTCGTGGAAACGATTCTCACATCCGCGCCGTTCTTCGCCGTAAGAGAGGTGCTGATACCGGGAGCGCCATAGACCGTGCCATTCTCTCCTTTGTTCCATGCGGTTAAGTCGGCTCCGTCCACCGTCAGCCCGCGGAGGGCACGTACCGCCGAATACGGCTGAGGCGCGTTGGCGCTGGAAAATGTAACGAGAATATTCACGTCTGCGCCGCCGGTAATCGTAATGGTAGTGTTGCCGTAAAGGCCGAAACCGGTGCCCTCCGTCTTCAGGATGCCATCTCCCGTAATGGTCAGGTTCCCGTTGGAATAAATCCCGTTTTCGGTGCTGCCGCTGCCGTTGATCTGGTTTTCGCCTTTCAGCACAATGGTAAGGTTCGGAATAAGCGCATGTATGGCGGCAAAGCCTTCGCTCACCGTCAGCGTTGCGTTATTCAACGTCAGGGTGTTGGTATCCGGGTCATAGGACACCGTAGCGCCCAAACCGTCGGCATCGCCCAGAATATCGTCCTTGTTTGCCGAAGTCACTTCTATGCCATTGACCTTAAGCTGGTCAAAGACACACTCCATCACAAAAAGGCTATTGAAGGTGCCGCTTAAAAAGCTGCCGTCCGGTCTCTTTGGCTCATCGTGATTCGTCAGGGTATAACCTTTATTGGCAGGACGGCCGTTCAGATAGACGGATGCCTCCTCAGAGATGGCGTATCCCTCCTTCGCCTTCACCCATACGGAATAGCGATAGGTCACGCCCTCTTCAAAAGTCGTGATTCTCTCATCTTCCGGTATCTTGCTGTTGAAAGACTCCTCGCTGGTGATACTCTTGCCGTCGCTGCCGCTCCATTGCTCAAGATAAACCTCATATTTGTCTTGATCGCTACTGTCTACCTCCGCTGTGAATGCAGGCGTCAGCCCCATTTCCATACTTATGCTGACGTTCACCAGATTGACGGCGTTCACGATCTCCCTTGTATCCGGCTGTACGATTTCCGTTTCCGGATTGAATTCCAGATAGAGCGTGTAGTCTTTATCTACCACCTCATAGATTATCTGGTAGTTATTGGGATCAACTGTTCTCGATGACTCAATGCGCTCAAGCACCGTTTTGACCATCAGGTTATCCCTGGTGACATTCGCCAGCTCAGGAACCGTTGCCTTATTCTTCTCGAAATACTGATAGAGCAGTTCCGTTACTGCCTGTTTCTCATTCTCACTCGTGGTACCATCAGGCTTTATGACATCCGGATTCCCTGTGGCCGTTATGCCCTCCTGGTGCAGCTTATTCTCGCTGCCTGGCAGCCCCACATCGACCACTCCCGTATAATACTTATTGACGGACGTTATAACGGAGAAATCGTACGTTTTATACGATGCTGAGCTCGAACTGCTCCAGCCAGTCCACTCCGTCACATAGTAGCCCGATAGATTGTCCGGGTCGCCGGTGCCGGAGACGCCCTCTCTCGCTCTTACCTCTACCTCGTAGGTAGGATTGATAACGCCTTCTGCATTTCCTGTGTTTGTAAAGGTGCAGGTGGTCTCCCGCTGAACCGTCTTTGTCTCTACCTTTGTCTTTTCTCCGGCAGTGCCGTCAAAGTGTCCGTAAAGGGTCACTTCATACTCAAAGATATCCAGCCCGCCGGTGGTTTCCGGCTTATCCCAGCTGGCTTTTAAGCCGGTTTCTGTCCGTTCCAGCTTCAGATTTGTTGGCGCAGCCGGTACACCCGCCGCAAAAGCGGTCATTGGCAGCATCCCCAGCAGCATACACAGGGAAAGCAGCAGCGCCGTCAGTTTCCTTTTTGCTTGCATTTGGTTTCTCCTCCTTGTCAAACAAGATTGCTTATCCTTTGGTATCCACCAAAGGATAGAAGGGATATCCCTTCTTGAAAAAATACCGGCTGCGCCGGGGCGGGCTGTGGATTTTGCACGAAGCCCGCCCGCAGGCGCTTTTGCTGGTTTTGTTTATTACTCAGCCTTATTTCCCGGCCACCGCCTTTTTCCGCCTGTAGAACAGCATTCCCAGCACGCCGCCGCAGGAGGCCAGCATCAGGCTGATCCACAGCGCCATATCGCTGCTGTCCCCAGTCTGGGGGCTGCCGGTTCCCGCTGCAGGGATGGCTTCAGTCTGCACATATTCACAGACCGCACAGCCGCGCTCTCTGGAACCTTCTTCGGTCTCGGTGGCCTCTTTGGTTACTTTCCAATCGCCGTAGGTATGGGTGGCCACATTCAACCTTTCGCCGCAGGAGCATTCCTGCCAGTGCTGTGCCGCGTCGTGCTTTTGGGTATAGCTGTGCTCATGGGGCGGTTCGGCTTCTCCGACGTCCGCCACCATATACTGGCCGTCCGGGTCGCCCACGATCATGATCCATCTGGCACGCACCCGTATGGTGTACTCCTCCTGCGGCCGCGTCACCACATCGTTTGTGAAAAACAAATAGGTGTCGATTTCCACTGCCTTGGACTCGACCACATCGTCGCCCAGCAGCAGCTGTGCCTCGTATTCAAAGCTATCGCCGGAGGCCGCTCCTGCCGGCCGGTCCCACTGCACCTGGTTTTGGTAGCCCGACCAGCGGGGGTTCCCTGGCACATATTCCCCCGCCGCCGAAACGGACAGGGGAAGGGCCGCGATCATCAGGCATACCGCCAGCAGCATACTGAAAAGCCATGCGCCTTTTTGCCGCCCCGGCGGTTTTTTCCCTGCGCATACGCAATCTCCTCCCTTTATCGCACCGGAGCGCCCTGCGAGGAAAGCGGTGCTCCGCATGCTCCGCAGAAGCGGCTTCCGGGCGGTATCTCCGCCCCGCACTGGGGCATTTGTTTTCCAGCTTCGCCCCGCAGTTGTTGCAGAATTTGGCGCCGGCCGCACACTGGGTTTTGCAGGCGGGGCAAACCACCATACCCGCGTTCAGTTCCGCCCCGGCGTTTCGCACCACCACCGAGCGGCCGCCGAAGACGATGCACTGCTCAATCACCTGGAAAATCTCTTACGGCAGCTTTTTCTGCTTGTAGGCGCCCACACCGGCAGTCACCGCCAGCGGCCATGCGATAAACCATCCCAGCGCGCCGGCGCCGATCTTATCCGACCATTCGCCCTGACCCACGGTGACGTTTAAGTTGCATCCATTCGGATCATCTGCACCGTCGTAGCCATCCTCATGCCGGCAGGCAGCCGGAATACTCTCGATTCGTTTGCCATCTCGTCTTCCTCCTCATTCTAAAGCCTGTACCTCATCGATATGCTGCAGTACGCTGTCTGCCAGATAACGTACTGCCAGCTGTTTTTCCTCCTCGCTCAGGCCGCTTGCCGGACGGAGCATGGAAACATGGAGGATCGATGTGTTGATGGTCTGTTCCGTCACGGCAAAGGCGTACTCACTGGTATGCCCCAGCACCTTCGCCTCCGCCTTGATATCGCCGACCAGCGCCTGCTCGTATTGGCAGCCCATCCGGTCCAGCACGTCAAAGACGGCGTACACAGCCATGCGGCGGGGACAGTTGACATTTCTTTTTAGACTCAGCACTTTTTTCTCCTTTCCCCCGGAAACGGGTCTGACATCTATTTCACAGGTCGAATCGTATTGGTCGTGTCCAATATCATTCCATTGGTGATAAGAGCCTCCTCAGTATCTGCGAGTGCCGTAATCGCAAACACATATCCGTCGATTTCTCCGGCGTAAACCTCCATATAGGCCGTCTGACCATCTAAAGTATAGGTATATCTGTCAACAATCCAATCGATTCCGCCAGTTTCATGTTCCCAGCGGCCCTCCTCACGTTTGAGGCCGGGCTGGTTCACCATCACTTCTGCTAAGCCGTCCAGCCAGACTTCCTTATTAAATTGATCACTCGATGGTCTGCACTGTATTTCTACCTGCACGTTGCCTGCCTCGTTGACCATGCGCAGCAGGTTTTCATTGACCACGTTGAAGGTAATCTCTCCGTCGCTCTCCCAGTAGATAAATTGGAACGGAAGCCGTTCATCATAAAACCGCTGACTGATGGTGCCTGCGGGGCCGCTGCTTTGGAAAGAATCTATGGCCGCAAAGATTTCCGCCTGCGCCTTCTCATCCCCCTGAGGATAGGAGCCGATAAGATTGTAGCAGCCAAACCCATTCTGGCATTCGATGAACGCCGCCAAAAATTCCATGGTTGTGCCTCCGCTTTCGGTAGCAGAAAACTGGATCAAGTAGGTGTCCAAAGAACTGCCCTCCCGGTAACCCCGGCTGAGGATCTCATGCTTTGTGATATTGGTGCTCTCCAGCAGGCCGATATAATACTGGACATATTTCTCCGCGTTCTCCTCCACATCAGAAAGGGTATACACCGGAAAACCGGCGGCCTTATCGTAGAATCCCACCTGCAGGGTAGCGCTCCCATCCGATGAAGCGAAGGCGCCGCTGCCGGACTCTGTTTCTGTATACCCCTGGGGGATCCCCATGGTGATATTCAGATACTCCTGGGCGTAGTCCTGCAAGACGACATCGTCTACGCCCTCGGGTTCCTGCACTGTTATATCGAAAGGAGTGCCAGATGGCCCGTCAGAAGAACCCGGCTCTGCTTTCCCGCCGGTCAGCGCACCGATCCCCGCTACTGCTCCCCAGACGCCCAGACCCAGCACAGCAACGCACAGCACCAGCGCCGTGATCTGTACCCCGATATGGCTCCGCCGGAATCTGGTCCAAAGCCCCGGCTTTCCATCGGAACCTGCAGCCGTTTGACCGGATGGCACAGCCATGGTACGGTGATGGAAAGACGCCGGGGTTTTCCCGGTAATCCCTTCAATAAAGGCCTCCATGGTGGAGAAACGATCCTCCGCTTTTACCGCGAGCGCCTTCATGATCGCCTGTTCCACCTGCGGAGGCAGGGGAACGCCCAGCTCCGAGGGCTTTTTCAGCGTATCGTTATGGACCCGCATGATGGAATCCGGCGGCAGCTCCCCGGTCACGCAGCGGTACAGGGTGGCGCCCATGGCGTATACATCCGTCCACGGCCCCTGGTTCCCCTTACTGGAATACTGCTCCTCCGGCGCGTAGCCATGTTTCAGGATGACCGACACGCTTTTTTCATCTCCGATAGAGAACCGGGCCGCGCCGAAATCCAGTAGCTTGCTCTCCCCCTTGGAGGTAATGGAGATGTTGTCCGGGCTGATATCCCGGTGGGTCAGATTCAGGGCATGAACCTGCGTCAACGCCTGCATCACCGGCATCAGGATGGTCAGCGCCTGGTCATAGGGAATCTTCCCGCCCTGGGATGCAACGTATGCCTTCAGGCTCATGCCGTCGATATATTCCATCACGAAATAGGCCGTGTTGTTTTCCTTAAAATAATTCTGCACCGACACGATGTTCGGCGTATTCTGCAGTTTGGCAAGGATCCGCGCTTCCTCTAAAAAGCGCTCCATGCCGTTTTGATAATCCTCCTGGCCCCGTCCGGTCAGTGCCACGCTGTACTTATCGGAATGCCGGGTAGCAAGACCGGAGGGCATATATTCCTTGACGGCTACCTTAATCTCCAGCGTAAGGTCATAGCCCAGATAGGTGATGCCGAACCCGCCCACGCCCAGGACCTTTCCGGTCATGTAGCGGCCGTTCAGCAGCGTTCCCATGGGCAGCGCCAAAAACGGCTGCTCCTCCTCCGCATTAAACCCGCAGTGGGGGCAGACAGGGGAATCGTCCGGCTTTTCCTGAAAGCAGCCATAGCAGATATGTTCCAAGTTCATGTTTCACTCCTCTTCTTTGTACTTGCGCCCCGGCCTTTCACCCGCAACAGCAGAAAAACCACTTCCATCAACGCGATCATACCCAGCTCTTCCAGAATGAACGGAAAGACATTCATCATCTCCTCAATCAAGGGCTGTTTCTCCCTTTCCTCCAGACAAACCGAACAGAATACGGCCCCAGCGTCTTGGATCGTCGCAATCTATAACTCTAATATAAATACTCTAATATAAAACAGGCGATGGGCGTTCCCACAATTGCAAGCCACCCGCAGCACAGAAGGCAGATCTGAATCATCCGATACATCTTGACATCGGCGGGACAGAAGTATTTTTCCGGATCAGATGGGTCAATGTAAATCTCCACCTCAGTTCCGATCTTCTTCTGCGCCTGATGATAGGCCAAATCGATGCCGGTGTTTTTTTGATAGACGCAGCCCATATACTCGTATTGGTATATCATAAAATAATGGTAGGAATGCTTGATCCGAATCCTCAGCGGTTCGATGACGGTCGCTTTTAGAAAAACCGTGCAGCCGCTCCCTCTCTGCGTCTTTTTCTTGTAAAAGTGGGCAAGCACGAAAAATAACGCGTAAAGCGGATATGTTATCGCGCATACAATCAGAATCCACGCAATATCCTCTGCAAAATTCATACGTGCCGCCTCCTTTCCGCCCGCACCAATCTTTTTTAGGGAAACCGCCTGCCGCAGGTTTCGCTGCGGCAGGCACTGAAGCTATATTGTTAGCCACATGACTCCAATCATAATCAAAACCGCAATGACGAGAAGAGCGACGATCAGGTAAGCAAGGCGCTGCTGAAAGTAACCCTTTTCCTCCTCCAGGCAGTAAAAGCTGGTAGGTTTGGCCGGATCGATAAAAAGTGTAAGCTCCGTTCCCACCTTTTTCCGGGCCTGTTCCTCCATTGCCGGGACATCGCCGATCTGTTCATAGGTCTCTCCCCGGTAGGTATACCGGTACACGGGATAATAATAGAGTCCCAGCGTCGCCGTTTTCACCCCCAGGGAAGCCATTTTCCCAACGGAGCCGCCTGCACCGCTGAGAAGATGAGCCACGGAAACAGCCCCCGCGGCCTTTGCCAGACGATACTTACTTTTGACATGATAGTTTACTGCGTCCACAATGGCCGCCCGGCATTCCGCCGTGCAGGCTCTCTTCTTCTCCGTCGTTTTTCTTTTCTTCCTGTAGAACAGCCAGACGGAAACCAGAAGCGTGACAAGGCCGATGCCGCTCAGAACGAGAATTAGAATAAGATCTTCCATGCTGGTTATCCCTCCCATGCACGGACGGACGCCATGGCCTGTTGATACAAAGCGACAACCGCATCTTTGTTGGAGCTGTTGAACATGCAGCTAACAGCGTAACACTTGCCGTCGATCATGGCGGAGGCAACACTGAACGTAAATTCATTCATGGTCCAATCCATGCACAGCCATTCCACACCGCCCGACTGCGACGTGTATGTTTCACCTACGGAAACGCCTGCGCTAGACGCCACGTCTCTCTGAAACTGCAAGACCTCCTCCGGGCTGCTCATTCCCAGCTGGCCGGCATTCCCTATTTCCACAATCCCGCTGTCCGGCGTAGCGCTCCCAAAGCCGGCTTCCATTGCCGCGTCCGTTGGGTAAATAACCAATTCGGCCGCCGCTCCGGCCTCTCCCAGGTTAACAGTCGTGTCCATCACGCGTCCTGCTGCCACGGCATCGTCCACAATCACCTTGACGCCGCTCTTAGAGCCATAGTACATCTTGTACGTTGTCTCCGGCGCACCGTTGCTCTCAAAGGACTGGATGATGGAATGGATTTCCGCTTCGGCGGCTTTGTCCCCCTTGGGATAGCTCGTGATGATGAAATAACAGCCGAAATCATACCCCTCCACCGCCATAATGACCACTTCGTTGGAGACGCCTTCGCTGTCGGTGCCTTCAAGATAGATTTGATAGGCGCCTGCGCTTCCCACCTGATCGGGTCCGGCAGCAAGGATCTGATAATCCGAAACTTCAAACAGGTTCTGCATCAGGTTGGCGGCAATAGCTTCTCTCTGGGATTCCACATCGGCAAGGGAGTAGATGGGTCCGTCAATGTTCCAAAGATAATCCATCATCATACCGCAGCCTTTAGCCTCATTGATAAAAATCGTCTCCTCCTCAACCCTCGTATAATCCGACGGGATCTCAATCGTAGCGTTGAGGATGCCAAGATCCTGCGCCACCATTTCCGCTGGAGGTTCTGTAGTAGGCTCTGGGTCTGTTGTCGGTTCCGGATTACTCGTCTGCGGTTGGCTGATGACAGGCGTATTCCCACCGCCGCCCCCTCCTGTCGGCCTTTTTTCCCCTCCGCCGGAAAGCGCGATAGGAAGGATAATACAAAGGGCGATCACCGCCAGCAGCCCACCGCCGGAAACCCAGGCAACCACCGGATTGGCTTTCATATAGGAAAGGAACCGGGAGAACGCAGAGGGCTTTCCTGCCGCAGCACCCCCGCCGTTATAGGCGGGCTGCTGATAGGCAGTCTGCCCGTAGCCTTCCTGCCTGTAAGCGGTAGCCTGGGTGCGCTGGCTAATGCTGGCCGCCACCTGATCCTGTACGGAAACGCGCCCGTTCAGTGCCCCGATGAATGCCTCCATATTGGGGAAACGATCCTCGGTTTTTACCGCCAACGCTTTCATGATGGCGTTTTCCACATTAGCCGGAATACGGAACCCCAGCTCCGACGGCCTTTTCATGGTATCCCCATGGATCCGTTCCACCGAATCTGGCGGAAGCTGCCCGGTAATGCAGCGGTACAGGGTAGCGCCCATGGCGTAAACATCCGTCCACGGTCCCTGATTGCCGTGGCTGGAATACTGTTCCTCCGGCGCGTAGCCATGTTTTAAGATGACCGACACGCTCTTGCCGTCCCCCAGTGCGAACCGCGCCGCGCCGAAATCCAGCAGACGGCTTTCGCCTTTGGATGTGATATAGATATTGTCCGGGCTGATGTCCCGGTGCAGGAGGTTCAGCGCATGCACCTGAACCAGTGCTTCCATGATCGGCTGCAGAATGGCAATCGCCTGGTTATAGGGGATCTTATCCCCGTTTTTTGCCAGGTAGGCTTTCAGGCTCATACCGTCTATGTACTCCATCACAAAGTATGCGGTGCCGTTCTCTTTGAAATAGTTCTGCACCGATACGATATGCGGGGTGTTTTGCAGCTTGGCAAGGATCTTCGCTTCATCCAAAAAGCGCTCCATACCGTACTGGTAATCCTCCTCCACCCGTCCGGTCAGCGCCACACTATAGTGGTCCGGATGCCTTGTGGCCAGGGCGGAGGGCATATATTCTTTAATCGCAACCTTGATCTCCAGTGTCAGGTCGTATCCCAGATAGGTGATACCGAACCCGCCAATGCCAAGCACCTTTCCTACCAGATATCTCCCGTTTAGGATCGTACCCAGGGGCAGCGCAAGATAGGGCTGCTCGTCGTTCTCATTAAATCCGCATCGGGGGCATGGAATCCCCGGTTCTTTTTCCGCGAAACAGCCATAACAAACACGTTCCGGATTCATTCTCCCACCTCCTCAAGCAATGTATTTTAAGTATAAAACGATGTATTTTGATAGCAAAATACAGTCACTCCTTCCGATTTTTGGACCAGGCATCGTAACACAGATCACCCAGCAGGAGCAATCCCAGCGCCACCAGAAACCCGATCCACCCGCCCCAGCCCACTAAAGGAAAAAGTGCAAAGGCAACTCCCAGCACAGACCAGATAAGGGCGCTGATTACACGTTCCCTATTCTCAGAGGGGCAGGAAAAGTACCGGGGATTCTTTTCATCCACAAAGAGCACCTCATAACTACCGACTTTGATTTCGTCCTTTTTGGAATACTCTACCCGGGATACTACCCGATACTCCTGTCCATCCAATGTGTACTGGTAGACCGGATGGTATTTATAGTTGATAATGAAGAAATCGGTGAAATCGTCGTCTGTCCAGCTGACGTCCACATCGCAGATGACGGCGTTCACTCTTCTCCGGCAGCGACGCTTTGACCGTACAGTCCGACAGAATGCCAAAATGATTCCGAAGAGAAACAAACATACTCCAAGGGCAAAGAACAAAATATCCCCCATCGCGTCCGTTGCATTCATGCTCCAAACGATTTTATCTCAGCTATGACAAAGAGTTCCTCCGATACCTGCCGCACCCGGTCGACATGCCGCAAGAGCAGCGCCTCCAGCCATTTTTCTGCATTGGCCGCTTTTAGAAATTCAATCTGTACTTCCAGGGGTTCAATGTAGAACTCACCTGCATACGCCAGCGCCCCTTCACCTTCCGACAGCGCCGGGAACTCGTGGAGTTCTTTCATTTCACCGTCTGCAGTCAGGTGGAAGACAGCCGCCAGTTCCCGGCCGGCGGCGTCCTCTCCCCACGCTTCCTGGATTCTTCCGTTTTTTAAACAATACCCTGCCATAACGGGTTACTCCTTGCTCACCACAAACCGGTTGGCGTTGTCGCACAGGTAGAAGGTGTCCCCGGTCGACAATTTTTCCGCCACATTCGCCGTCAGCTTTTTGCCGTTGCCCAGGAACGTGCCGTAGGACGATCCCAGATCGGTGATGATAAAGCAGTCTTCATTCGGGTCGTAGACTACCTGGCAGTGCCGCCCGCTGATACCCGGCGTGTTTTTATCGAATACGATGTTACAGGTTGCCGGGTCTCGGCCGATGACCACCTTGCCCTTTAACAGGTCAAAGCTCTGGCCAGAGTATTTTCCTGTCACGCCGCGCAGCACAGCCCGTTTTTCCACAGGGCCGCGGCCGCCTCTTGCAGGCGCTTTTCCAGATCCCATACCTGCGGCAGCGCCGGCAGCTACTGGGGCGCCCTGACCGTTCTTCTGGGACGTTACCAGCAGGATGATGCCGCCGGCCAGCGCCAGCACGCCGATGGGCAGGAACACATAGGCAAACCAGGGCTGGGTCCAGGAGAGTCCGCCGCCTGCCATGGTGTATTCGATTCTTTCGCTGTCCAGAGCTTTGATTAATTCCGCAGAGGTAATGGCAAAGTTTACGCCTTCGCTCTTGCCCTGCTCATCCACTGCGCCGGAAGCGTTGATTCCAATCAAATTTCCCCGTTCATCTACCAACGGGCCGCCGGAATTGCCGTGATTGATATATACATCCATCTGAAACGCGTCGTAGCTGCTCCATGCCGGCTTAGTGCGCTTGCTGATGATCCCCTTGGTCAGTGTAATGTCATCCTCGTCGTAGGTGTTGAATTGCTGGCTTTGGCTTGCCACGCCCGGATACCCCAGCGCGAAAGCGGTGTCGCCGACAGCAACATCATCTGCGTCCCTGATGGGAATGGCTTCTCGTTTATCCGTCTTTGACGGCAATCTGATAATCGCAATATCCTTCTCATTGGAAGCAGAATAATAGACCACCTCCGCTGTAACATAATCATTTTCCGCTGCAGAGAAGTATACCTGCACGCCTGCCGAAGATACTTGCTCCGCATATACTTTGGGACCCATATAGCCGTATTCCACCACATGGCCGTTGGTCACAATATATTCCACCGGTTCGCCGGGTTTCCCGATGGCAAAACCAGTGCCCATGGCACCGGCGGACTGACCATCGGTAAGCTGGAGATAGGAGTACACCATGACGACGCTCTTGCGCGCCTCATAGGGGTCCGTACCGCCCCCGCCCACAAGGCCCAGTATGCCGAACACGCCGGCGATTAGGCCAATAACAAGCAGCAGGATTGCCACAACCTGCTTGCTGGATGTTTTTTTTGCTTCCATTTTTTATTCTGCCTCCTCTTTTTTTCCATGGTATTTCATAGCGATTGCCGTATAGTTATCCTGCCCTGGCTTACCTGCCGCCAGGATTTCTTCCTCCAGCTTGTCGCAGCACGCCTGGGGGGGAAGCGCCATGGCTTCCCGGATCTGCTTTAAGGTCAGGGTATCGCTCACCCCGTCCGAGCAGAGCAGCAGCGCGTCCTCCGGCTGGAGAAGAAAGGGCATACGGGTATAGTCGCATGTTACATCTTCTTTGCCTATGTACTCCGAAAGGGCCCCTGCCTGGGGATCTTGAAACGCTTCCTCCACGGGGAACGCCCCGTCCAGTGTCCTCAAAATCAAATCGTTCTTAAATTCCTGCCGGGCATTTAACCCATAGAGTTTGTTTTCCCTGAGCAGGAACAAATCGCTGTCGCCTACGCACCAGAAGGAGAGGCGATTCTCTTTGAGCAGGGCCGCCACCAGGGTAGTCCCCCCGTGCCCGCGAAACTGCTGGTAGACTCTGGCGCTTCGCTGGTATACCCAGCCGGGCACATCGCTGTCATCTGCCCAAGGAAAGATCCCCACCAACTGGGAGGCAGTTTCCGCAGCGATCATGCCGCCCTCCGCCATACCGCCCATACCGTCGCACAGCACAGCGAGCAGCCCGTCTTCCTCATAACGATCCATGCGGGAGATGCCGAAAGCGTCCTGCTGTTCTTCCCGGCTGCCAACGCCCTGTAGGTTGGCAAGCTCCAGTTCCGGCAGCGGTTCCGGACGTTCCGTAATCGGTTCTTCCACCGCCTGATCACCCCGCTTCTTTTTCTTCTTCCGCCGTATCAGGAAAAAGGCGAGAATCAGCGCCAATAGAAGCGCTGCGCCCGCCGCAACCGCCATCCAGACGCGGATGACGGTATCCGGAAACAGCGGCTGGTTTAACCATGAAAGTACACGCTCCATCCTTTACTCCTCATTCCACTGGAATTGCTCGCCGCACAGGGGCAGGAAGAGAAGCTGGCTCTTTCCCACCTCGATCACATCGTAGGCTTTTAAGGGGCGTACCATTTCCACCTGCTCGTCGTTGCAGTAAGTGATGCCCCTGCCCTGGCCGGGAGAAAGGGAAAAGCTGTTATGCTTGGCGTCATATGTAACCAATGCATGGCTTTCTCTGGATACAGTATCGTCATCCGCCAGGGCCACGTCCATCGCCGCCGCCCTTCCTATGAAGTTTCTGCCTGCTACCAGCTTATAATCTGCGCCGCGATGGGGACCGGAAACACAGACCAAGAATCCTACTGCAGGATCAATACCGATCTTCTTTTTAATAATGCCCACCGTCTTGCCTCTGTCTGCTTCCGGCGCAGCGCCGCCCGGCACAGCAGCCACGGTCTTCCCTACCGTTCCGGCCGCAACCGTCTTGCCGACCCCGGCGCCCTCCTGGCAGTAGGGGCAGCTATCGAATCTGGATTCATCGTAAAAATGGCCATTGTCACACTGTCTCATAATTGTTTTCCTCCTGATAAAGAAATCTTAAGGATTATCCAAAACCATCCCTGGTTTTTTGCTGTTCTTACTGTAGCGCCTTTTTCGGGATTTGTGCAGGTCGCTTTAGCGCCAATTTCCCAAAAATTATGTGGCGCACCTGCGCCAATCCGCATTTTTCGCAGAAATCATGGGGAAATACCGCTTATCTCATCAGATCCTGATAGTCTGGGTCTGCCGCCCGAATCCCCCACACCAATTCCCAAAGCTTTTCATCTTCGGAAAGGACATAGCACCTGCCATCCACCCCTTCGAACCGGCGTTTATCAAACCAGAAACTGTAGGTATCCCCTTGCGCCGTCACAAATGTAAGCCCCCGGTTATCTGTAGAGACGATGGGTGACTCGGATTCCACCGACACATCCCGCAGCGCCTGCAAGACCCCGGCGATCACCGTTTCGTCCCTTGTCTCGTAGTCCGCCGCCGTCTCCGTCCAATGGTGAAAGATCAGTTCCACCGGCAGTTCCTCATGGGGCAGCTCCAAAAGCTCCCGCTGCCTTTCGGTACAGTAAGCAAAAAGGGAGTCCCCTTGGTATGCCGGGGACGAAGTCTCTGTCGGGGTCGGAGTCTCTGCCGGAAGCGCAGGATCTGATGCTGCACACCCCGCCAGCAAACAGATGGCTGCCAGAAGTGCCGCTGCCCCTCTTTTTTTCATTCGTGCCTCCTTTCTTCTGTCCTGGTCTCATGAATCGCTTTGCTGCTCGGCCTGTAACGCCAAAGGCGATCCAAACTCTTTTTTGTCCTTTTATGGTTTTACTGTATCGTTTTTTTAAGGATCTGTGCAGGCCGCTTTCGCGCCAATTTATCAAAAAACGCATGGCGCACCTGCGCCAATCTATTTTTTGTGTGAAAATTCAAAAACACCTTGATTGTGCAAAAGGGATTGCCGATCATGACAGCGGCCTGTTACATCCTGTAAACTTAAGAAGTGTTACACTCTATACAGGGTGGATGGCCTCAATTTTCTGGCTCCAAAGCTTCGTTTCTCAAAATGGCGCAGGTGCGCCACAGTGTTTTTTTAGTTTGGCGCTAAAGCGGCCTGTTAAAAACACCGGCTTCCTGCTATGATAAAAAACGAAAAGTTCGCATGATGGAAGGTCGGCCAGGACACAGAATGTCCAAAAAGCTTCAGCTGGCCTTTTCGGAACGCAGGATCAGAAAGGGGATATATCGTATGTATGCAAGGTTCAGGCCGTACCATCTCATTGGCGCCATCGGGGGGTTCCTCACTGTTCTCACCGCTATTATCAGCTTGGCAGTTTCCACATCGTACTACATAAGCGCGGAATGGGTCATTATTGTAAACATGCTGCTCATTGGCTCCAACGGGTTAATCGCAACTTATTTCTTTGGCGCGTTCAGCGCTTCCCGTGACAGCCTCATCAAAGTAGGCAGCCTGATCGCGGGGATAGGTCTTGGTTTTAATGTCCTGATCTCAATTCTCCAGATGGCGGGGGTGTACGTTTTTGTTCTGGCTCTTCTTGGGGCTCTCGTTATGATGGCAGGGGTTGTGATCGCCTGTATCAAATTCATCATGCTCTTCCAGAGAGACGCTTTTGTCGTGGTGTTCTGCGTGTTTATTTTCCTGGGGCTTCTGCTGTCTTTATTCTGGACGTGGGCAAGCCTGATAAGCGGCGCTGGGCTGGGTGGCCTGCTGATTTATTTTTACGTCCACAATATCACCTACTAGACAGCTTCTCTCATTCAGGATATTTCCTTGTTTACCGCGGCTGCACCGTGTGGCTGCGGTAAAACGGCATGTGCGGGCGCAAAAAACCGGTAGTTCCCGGATGCGGAACGCAGCTCCAAAAATATACGGTTTTATCCAGGAGAATCCCTGGTTTAGGTCAAACAGGAAGGATTGTATATTCCGCAAAAACGTCAGCGAAAAAAAGTCTCTAACCGACCGAAATCGTTGAAAATCCATGCCGTTTATAGTATAATAGTCTATAACTGTACCATTGCGGAGAAAGGGGGTGGAATGGGACGTATGGTAATAAAGAAAAGCTTCACAAATCCAAAATCCATTTATGCGATTCTGCTGCTTAGTGTTTTTACTTTTCTATTTCTTGGAGCCGAGTACCTATATGTAAACATGATCTCGCTTACGGCAGGGGAAGAAAAAACGGTGATTACGCAAAACTACGCGTTAGGAATAAGCGCTGTCGGTTTTTTGCTCTATCCGCTGTTTCATCGCCTTTTGAAAAGGCGGGTACAAATCGTTGGACTTTTTATCCTTGCACTAGCAGCGTCAGTATGCAATTTTTTGGTTCAAAAACATGTTTCTTATTCGTCCACTCTGCTCTCCGGAATGGCATTGTTCCTGTTTCTGGGGATATTGGGAAGCGCGGCCCACTACCTGTTTTTCAAACTGGCGAGGGATCGCACCCATCTGGCGCGTATGGTTGGTGTCTCCTATGCCCTTGGGATCTTCCTGCAGTTTCTAAATAACAATCTTGTGGATCTGGAAACTGCGGAAGCCTTGATACTTTCACTCTTTGCCCTTGTAGCGTTAGCGCTGTTGCTGAAGGCAGAAAGGCTTTGCCGCCAGGAAAACGCAGAAGCGGAAGAACTCCAGTCCCCCGCCATAGAGGATGATGGGAAGGGAACCCGAAAGAAGATCGCCGCCGGCGGACTCCTTGCACTGCTTGTCATCCTGATGGCATATATCTTCAGTACGCTGGACAACGCGGTCACCATGCATCATGCAGCAGGCACTGACATCGGGCAATGGCCGCGGCTTTTGCTGGCGGTAAGCGGCCTTTCTGCCGGCTTTCTTTTTGATATCCGAAAGCGGAAATTTATGGCCATGATGATGTACTGCGTCATGCTGATGTCCGTCATCTGTGTGGTAGTACTCAAGCTGGGCGGCCCGTTTTTGATCGGCCTGATCGTATTTTATCTTTCGGCTGGATTTTTTGTGGTATTCTTCACCACCAGCTTTCTGGATTTTGCCCGCCATATGCCCACGCCAGCGCTGTGGGCCGGTATGGGGCGCGCCATGAATAACGTGAGCGCCGCTTTGCTTGCCAACGCCTCTGTAGCGCTGCTTGTTTCTGACAGCAATGGCATGGCGTCCATCATTCTGGCACTGGTCCTGTTTGTGGCCGTCAGCGTAGTCATCTATCTTTATACTGCCTGGATGCCGGTTTCATCCGGCGCCCCCAAGGATATCCCGGCAGACCTGGACCCTCAGGAAGCGTTCCGTCTTTTGTCGGAGCTGTTTATCCTTACGCCCAAGGAAACCGAAGTATTTGACAAGCTGGTCAATTCAGAGGAAAGTATTCAGGAGATCGCAGATGGACTGTATCTATCCCGGCGAACCTGTCAGCGGCATATCGCGGCGATCTATGAGAAAGCGGGTGTAAAATCACGCATGGGATTGTACCAGCTCTACATAGAAAAACAGCGCAGGCCATGACAGCCAGAAAGGGGTTCGGATGAAGAGGATTAAAATTGCTGTTTTGCTGGTATTATTGTGCGTACTGGCGGGGTGTTCCCCAAAAGACACATCGCTTCGGGCCTATTGTACCGAAAGCCAGCAGGAATTTCTGGATCAGTCGCTGGAAGAGCTGCCGGTCGCGCTTACCTATCGTCACAACGATAACATCCTGGGACGCTACGAAACGACGGATGAAGAAATCATCTCCGAAATCCTGCAGGCATTACGGGAAACGACCATTGTATCCAAAGCTTTCAGCGGCTCTACAGACAGCCGGATCCTGGAGTTTGAGACAGCGGATGGGGATACCTGCCTCTTCTGGTTTGATGAAAACCGGTTCCATGGCGCCGGCGGAACATCCTATGTGCTTTCCGGCGACGAGGAGATCTGGGATCTGGCGCGGAAAATTCAGGAAACATATCCGGAATACAGGGAAGCGATGGAGTAAAAAGGCAGATCGAAAAAGCCGGGTGTTCCTTGCTTGTATGCAGCTAAGGCCGCGTAAGCAGGGAACGCCCGGTTTATTTATATTCGTTTTTCAAACGAGAGGGAGCCTCGGGTTTGGCTTCATTTGTTCGCTTTCCCCTTCCACACAAAACTCAACCCTCTATTTCAGAAATTTCCGGATTTATTTCAGAGCTGCCGCTATGGACTTCTGTACCGCCTGATAGCTGCACCCTTCCCGCACCGCAATCTCCTCATAGGTAAGCCCGTCAAAGAAATACATCTGCAGCCTTCTTTTCTGGACTTCCGGCAGCTGGTTGACGCCCTCCCGGAGCGCCTGCGTCTGCATGGATTCATAGACGGCGTCCTCCACCGGGGCCGGCTCCTGTGCCGAACGACGGCTCAGCAGCTCTTCGTTCAGCTCGGTCCAGTCAAGGTGCCTCTCCTGCTCGTTAAGGAAGGAGAGATCGTCCAACTCAAACCGGTCAAACACGGCATAGAGCTTCACATCCAGTTCCAGCCTGTGTGGTACGCCCTGGCCGTCCCTGAAAGATAGATAACATTTCCCGTCGATCATCGACAGGGTATAGGGGTTATACTTGTCCTTTCTTCTCTTTGGATGCCTGTCATCCATCTCTTTGTCCTCCAATCAATCGTTTTTGAGTGAATCAAAACGATTGACCGGTGGACTTCGGCAATGAAATCCGCCATGATACGCAAAAGCGCCCACAGCAAGATTGCTGTAGGCGCAAAGCGGCACTATGGGGCGGTTTGAATCGCAGCGGTTCGGTGGGGTGGCATAAAATGGCCGCAAAAATCCTGTAAGGTCTGATCGTAAGCCTGATAAGAAAAAACGCCGCCCTCCCGGTCGGAAGGCGGCTTGCGTTGTATGGTTCGCATACATGGACAGCCACCCGCCTGCGCTGTATTTCCGGCGTTTTTAACCTACGGAAATCTATACTAACAGGCGGGCGTCTCAGCTCGTGACTCGTCTGCGACTCATCTGCAACATATTTTTGGCCTCATCCGCGTCTCATTTCAGGCTCACCTCCGGCTGTCAGATAATCATATTCGGACATGTTTGTTTTATCCTCTGGATATGCGCCTCCGTGAGATGCCGCTTGATTCCTGTATAAAAGGCATTTGCAGTTCCTGCTCCCGATTGCTGGTAGAGCAGTATGGTCAAGTGCATATTCAGGCTACTGTTAAACGGGTCAAAGGCCAGTGCGGCTTTGGCCGCCTTGTGCGCATAGACATACTCGCCACACTCGGTCTGGCGTTCTATATACCGGCCGGCGAGCCGGAAATACAGGCCCTGATAGTATGTAATACTCGGGATAAAATAAATATTATCGGACAACCGTGGCAGAAGATTCCCGGAATACAGTCCGACGGCAGCTTCATACAGCCGATACCGCTTTTTCGGATTGTTCTCCATCTCGATACTGTCACATAGTTCTTCGAATAACCCCACATCTGTCACTACCTTGATTTCCGGATTGAAGCTGAATATGCCGTTGGCATAGACCACCAAATCCTCCAGCCCAACATAGCCAAGCAGCGATCTAAGCCTGTAAGCAATGTTCCGCACGGATTTCATCGGGATCTCACAGGACTCATCCGGCCACAGGATCAGTGCAAGCTGATTTGCCGTTGCCCGGTTCCCAGCCGTCACCGCAAGATACGACAGCAGCGTATAGCAGCGGGAAGAAATGAAATCCTTTTCGGACAGCGTTCCCTTGCTGCCATGTATCGTGAGCCCATTAAAGCAGTTGATCCGCACTTCCCCTGCAGTAAGCTTCAGCGCTTGCTTTGCGGCCGCCAGGCTCTTATTCAGTTTAATTTCATTTAATTCCTGGGCGACAGCGTAAGCGATTATGAACAGGAACGCAGGATCTGCGCCGTACCGCTTCGGGTTATCTACGCCGATATAACCCTGGTTCAGCCGTTTGGAAAAGGGGACGGCGATTAGGGAGCGAACGCCGTATTGTGTGAAAAAATCATATTCCGCCGGAACTGTCCTGCGCAGCTCCTCGATATCTGTAAAGATCATCGGTTCGCTCCTTTTGAGTGTGGCCACCCATCTCATGAAATTTTTGATTTCCAGATACTGCAGCTTGCCGCCCATGTACTCTATCCCCTTTTGGCACCACTCATAGGTACTCAGGCCAATGCCTGCCGCCCAATCCGCTTCGATAATATATGACTGTCTGCATCGTAAAATTCTGTCGCCGCCTGTAATAAGCCGTTGATCAGTGTGTCAGGATCTTCGTTGCCACGCTGGGCTTCTTCCAGCAGTTTCAGCGCTCTCAAAAAATGACGGGCATATTCCATTTCCATGTGTTCCTTCTGATATGTGCTCATCCTTTTCACTCCCTATTACAATAAATTTGGACAGGAAAGCCGGGCAGCCAGTCCGGCTTTCCCTCCATCTCGTGCCTAAGCTACAATAAGAGGAGCAACTGGCTGACGTTCACTCCCTTGGGCTTCGTATGTCCGCTTTGAAGACGGTCAGCCATCCTCTTGTTGCAGCGTTCGATTTGAGCAGGTTGAGCCTACCGGATGCCGGGGAGTTCGTGTCACCCAATAGATTGAATCGGCAGCGAGAAAAGATGGATTCCGGTTGCAGATTCTTTGTATTGGAGGAATGTGAATGAACTGCGTTGGCATCGATGTTTCCAAGGGTAAGAGCATGATTGCAGTCATGCGGCCCTTCGGAGAGGTGGTAGTCTCACCCTTTGAGGTACTTCACACCGACAGCGAACTGAGTGAGCTGGCAAGGCTGCTCAAAAGCCTGGACGGTGAGACCCGTGTGGTGATGGAAGCCACGGGTAATTACCACGCGCCTGTGGCCTGGCTACTCCACGACGCGGGGCTTTATGTCTCGGTAGTCAATGCAATGCTGGTGCACGACTACGGAAACAACAGTTTAAGGCGGGCCAAGACCGACAAGAAGGATGCTGTGAAGCTGGCCAACTACGGCCTTGACCACTGGCTCACACTGCCGAGATATGTCCCCGATGAGGATACCCGGCTCATGCTGAAGACCTGCTACCGGCAGTACCAGCAGTATTCCAAAGTACAAACCATGCTGAAGAATAACCTGATCTCCCTGCTGGACACAACTTTCCCGGACGCAAACCGCCTGTTTGCCAGTCCGCCCCGCGCTGATGGCAGCGAGAAGTGGGTGGACTTTGTAGATGCTTTTTGGCACTGCGAGTGTGTCTGCGGTCTGTCTGAGAAGACCTTTATCACCAGATACCAGAAGTGGTGCAGAAAGCACGGCTACAATTTCAACGAAAATAAGGCATTGGATATATACGCCTCTGCCTGTGGGCACTTCGGTGTCATGCCAAAAACGGATACAACAAAACTTTTGGTAGAACAGGCTATTTCCCAACTCCGGGCAACTTCTGCCGCGTTAGCTGCTCTCAAGCAAGAGATGCAGTCCCTGGCAGCTTCTCTGCCGGAGTATCCTGTGGTAATGGGGATGTTTGGCGTTGGTCCCTCTCTCGGCCCCCAGCTTATGGCTGAAATTGGCGATGTCCGCCGTTTTCATTCAAAAAAAGCACTGGTGGCCTTTGCGGGCATTGATGCCCCGCCCTACCAATCCGGCCAAATGGATGTCCGCAGCCGCAGCATTTCCAAGCGGGGGTCTGCCTCCCTGCGCAGGACGCTCTTTCTGGTGATGAGTGTCATCCTGCAACGTGCTCCAATGGATGAGCCGGTCTACCAGTTCATGAGCAAGAAACATTCTGAAGGCAAGCCTTACCGAGTCTACATGATGGCCTCCGCAAACAAGTTTCTGCGCATCTACTACGCTTCTGTAAAAGCCTATTTGGATTCCATGGAATACGACTGATTTTTCTGCACTATATCATCTGGCCGGCCGCCATTTCGATTTTGAGATGCTCAGCGGCTTAGATTTGTGCGCTCGTTTTTTTGCTCATTCTCTCGAAAATTTTACTTGACTTTTTTTAGCAGGTCTTCAAAAAAGCACAAAGGCTGCCCGGCTCCTTTGGGGTGCGTTCCTCCACTGCCTTTTCAATCAGCGTCTCCACCGAGGCCTCGCTCTCCCGCGCCTCACGGACATACTCGTAAATCTTGTATGCCGAGAATAACAGCAGCGCTGTAAAAACCACGGTCAGAATTCTTCTTAGCCACTTCATCGTCATATATCTCCATAAAACTCTTTGCCGCACCCTGGAACGGGGATTGAAAACGCCCGGCCACGCAAAACGAAGACTTTTGTGGCCGGGCGCAGAGCACATCTTTATTGTTCTGATTTGCGCCGTTTCGTTAGGAACAGCGTCACAAGGGCAGTCAGGCTGACGGCGCCCAGGCAGATATACAGCCATAGATGGGAACTGTCACCAGTCTGCGGTCCGTCCGGATCGTCCGGGTCGTCCGGCACAGTCGGATATTTATTTACAAATATAATATGTTCCGGTTTGCCGTCCATCCCGGGAACCGTCAGAACAATCTCGCTCACCAGCCCGGGTCCGTTCTCATTATTGGTAACATACACCTTCATGGTGTACACCGTTTCATCATAACTGCATTGACTGTTGCTGCCCTTGATTTGAGAAATGGTATAAGTATGAACACCGGGGCTTTCAAAAGAAAGCACAGGGAGCTTTTCCGTTCCGCTTCCCTTGATGGAGAGAACATATCCCTCGTCGGTGCTGCCGCTAGGCATGGGAGAAGTGAGCGAACCCTCCGCCTTCAGCAGAATTTTATATTTCTCTGCCGGCGACGGGGCGGTTCCCTCCAGCTTTATCTCCACAGACGGCAACTCCACATGCAGCGGTGCTGCGCCAATCAGCATGAAACAGCACAATACTATTGTCACAACACGGGAAATAGCGGCCTTTCTTCTGAATCTTATTTTCTATTCATCTATTCAACTTTGGACACCTCTTTTCTCGATTACGCAGCGCATGCATCAACCAATGCGCCTCAGATACTTAGATAATTTGATTGATTCACTACACAAAATTCTGGTTCCAATTGTGCGTTTCGCTTGGATAACTGTCAGAAGTTAAGCACATTTTCCTCTATCCTTTTATACCATTTAACCGGTAGGGGAAGAATGGTGTTTTCCATTTACTGTGTCAAAAAGGAACTTCTCTAACGTCCTGTTCTTAACGCCAGCCACACCTCTGCAGCCTCGTTGTTTTCTGAACAATAACAGAAATCCCATGCTTTTTAAAGGTCACATCAGCGCCAAAATGCAAAAATACCGTGGTGCACCGGCGCCAACTTCAGAAAACAACCCTTTTCCCTCAAAGGTTGACCATAAACCCGTCTCTCAATCGAACGTATGGACGCATTTTGTTTCCTCCTCCATATCGCATAAAAAGGGGAGCGCTAGATCCTATCTTTTTCTTTCTGCTGTAACATTTCTTAAGGTGGGAAGTTCAAGGGGGCTCACTATGGACCTCCCCTCGGTCCACCGAAAGGGCAGACTTCCCCCTTGGAAGTGGATAACAAATTTTTCAAGAGCGCAGACCGCCGGAAAGTCTGTACGCTTATATATAGGAAAAGGCTCTCCTTAGGGTCATTGTTAGGACTTTCGCACATGACCCATGCGTCGGCCAGATATTCGGAAAAATCCTTTTGCGAAAAATATGGCATTGCATACTTCAAAAAGGCAAACCGATAGGATTTGGTCAGCATCATATAGATGTGCCTCGGCGTCTCAGCATTCTCAATTAACGACGCCATTTGCTCTCTCCATTGGCTCCTCACCGCTTCATCTGCTGTGATATCGGCTGCTCTATATTCGTTACCACTTCTTACCGTTACTATTCCTGAATCCGTAAACGGATGCTTTATTATCACCGGTGAGAATGATGTCGGTTCCGGATCCATCATTAAAAATACCCTTGCCAGCTGTTTCATCGCAGCTAAATCCGTCTGTTTTCTCAACCCGATCGCCTTCTTCTTTCTGTATTAGGGCAGAAAAAAAGAATGCCGTCACCAGCATTCTCTCCTGTGGATTTCATGTTGTATCAATTACATGCCCAGATCCAGATTTTCCTGTTGCTCATAATATTCGTTGACCTCCTCCACACTGGGACTAAAGATAGGCTGCGGTTCTGCTTCACCAAGCTGGATGGGGATGAGGGTCTCCTTGACCTGCTCCAGCAACTCCTTATCTGGACACTGGTCGATAAAGTTTCCCATGGTATTCATAATCAGCTCGTCCATCGGAGTGGTCAAAATCATTTGATCCACAAACGGTCGGCTTCCAATAAAGGATGCAATGTTTTCCGGAGTGTTATGGAACAGGAATTCTTCTCTTCCTCCGTTGCTGTAGACATAGGCATGTACAACCTCTCCACTGTCCATCAATGCCTGGATGGCATCTGATTGCGGCGCATTGTTTTTACCGCAATTTGGGGAGTAATAGTTAGCAAAGGAAGCACCGACCCCGTTTTGACCGAAGCCCTGCTGCTTTGGCAGTTCTTCATGAATGTCCTCTATGGTTTCTCTGTCCAGCGTATAGTCCTCCAGTGCGTATATCAGATCCTGTGTACTGTCTGGGTCTATTCGGAACATCTTTGCGTTATATGCATAGAAGGCCGCATAGTCATATTTTCCGTAATTGAAGCACCCATCCTTTTTTGGGGAATCCACCAAAGTAACGGGTTCTCGAAGAGCGTTCATAAATACTTCTTTCCCGCAAGAAATTAACCATGCCCGAAAATTGTTCAGGCCCTCATCGGCATAATCCGATCCCAACGCTGTACTGACCGCAAACATTTCATCCCGGTATGCCGCATCTTTGTACTCGTGGTAAATCAGGTGCCAATCCATAATGTCCTCTAAAGGGTAATGAGATAGATTCTCTACTATCCTTGTCCAAACCGTCTCTTGGTCATGATTTTGGGATACCGCATTTACATCCTCAATAATTCTCCAAAACTGTTCTTTCGTCATGCACACAACCTCCCTGCCTTGAAAGGCTTCTTTACTTTCACTTCTCTTATGGATCGAGTAGGAGGGAGTGATTAACTCCCGTCCTCTCACACCACCGTGCGTACC
>ERZ1090863.70-NODE-70-length-68362-cov-35.042997_pt1 | contig 68362 bp, 48 predicted proteins | sample MGYA00478480_ERZ1090863 | MGnify/ENA primary metagenome ERZ1090863 (study PRJEB33644, sample SAMEA5815746) | chicken gut metagenome | biome: Chicken; feature: Gastrointestinal Tract; material: Caecum | place: Ireland | collected 2019-01-01 | study: A study of the...
GAAAAAACAATATATTATTTGTATGATTACTGCAAAATTCGGCGGTACGGCGGTTACGCCACGCAATTTACACTGTTTGAAAGAAATTATCGGACAAAAACACGGATGCGTGGTGGTAAGCGCAATCGGAAAGGAAAGTGCCGACGACGTAAAGGTTACCGACCTGCTCAAAGCCTATTACCGTGGCGACGAAAAGGCGTGGCAGGCGGTGGAATGCAAGTACAAGCGTCTTGCACTTGTAAACGGAATAGACGAGGATGTGGAAAAGTTACTTTTCGATGCCAAAAAACGCAGTCTTTGCAACGGTGCCGACTACTGCCTTTCGTTGGGGGAGGAACTTGCGGCAAAACTGGTGGCAAGTTTTCTCAAAGTACCCTACATCGAGGCGGAAAAGTGCATTGTGTTCGGAAAAAACAGCCTTGATGTCAAACGCACTTTTTGCAATTTGCAAAACAGTTTCGGCGGTGTGCCGATGGCGGTTATGGGTGGTTTCTACGGCGGATGCGAAGGGGGCAGGAAGGTCTTTTCCCGAGGCGGAGGGGACGTTACGGGAAGCATTTGCGCCGTGGCATTGCACAGCACGCTGTACGAAAACTGGACGGACGTCAACGGCGTGTGCGTGGCAAATCCTCATCTTGTGCAAATGCCAAAAACGATAAGCAGTTTGAGTTACCGTGAAATGTATCTGCTTGCCAAAAACGGCGCTCAGGTTTTGCATCCCACGGCGGTGAGAATTGCTCAACGCTGTGCAATTTCCATAAGAGTCGCCAACTACCTAAACCCCTGCGCAAGGGACACTTTGGTGTCCAACTGCCCCTCCAAAGAGGCGTTTCTTGCCGTTACGGAAAAACCCAACGGCAAAGGTTTTTTGACTACCCTTTTGCACCGCATGCCGTTAGGCAAGGTGTTTGACATTTTGCATCGTGCCTTGGACAACAACCGTTTCAACGGCGTCGACGAGGGCATTACTTCCGTTTTGACAGACAAAAACGTGGTGCAGGTTCAGTCGCAACAAAGTCTTTTACGCACCCTCTACGACGCCTTTTGCACCCTCTGACGTTCAACTGTTGACTTATTGTTCCGTGTGGGCTACAATATAAAAAAGGAAGGTGCGCAGTGAAAACACTTGTTATCGGCGGAGGCATGTCGGGGCTGACCTACGGCATTTTGTCGGCGCAAAAGGGCAACGACACGGTTATTTTTGAAAGAAATTCACGGGTAGGCAAGAAAATTGCCATGACGGGCAACGGCAAATGCAACATAGGCAACGTCAACAGCAACGAAAGTTGTTTCAATACCTGCAAAACCGTTTCTTCGGTACTTAAAGCCGTGCCTGTGGAAAGGTACGTGCAATTTTTGCAGAGTTGCGGAATTTTCACCTTTGCCGATTCCGAAGGAAGAATGTATCCGCTGTGCGAAAGCGCATCAAACGTGGTGGACTGCCTTCGCAAGAGGTATGCCGATGTAGGGGGCAAAACGGTGTGCGACGCCGACGTTCAGAGTGTGCGCAGGTTGAAAAATGGCTTTGAAGTAACGTGCAACGGCAGTCAGCACCTTTTCGATAAGGTTGTTGTGGCTTGCGGCAGCGGCAGCGGTTGTGCCGACGTGCATCTGGCGCAACTTGTGGGACAGCAGTATCTGACACCACTCTTTCCGTCCCTTGTGCCTTTGCGCACCGTCAAAATGGACAAGTCCCTTTCGGGATTGCGTGTCAAAGCAAATGTGCGTCTTTTGTCCGACGGCGAGTGTCTGGCGCAACAAAGCGGCGAGGTGCAGTTCAAGGAATACGGTTTGTCGGGAATTTGCATTTTCAATCTTTCGTCAACGGTTGCACGCCGTAAATGCAAAGGCAATTTTGTCATCTGTCTGGACGTGGTTCCGCATCTTTCTCTGCAACAGTTGCAAAAAGTACTTGCTTCCCGCATAGGCTGGCAGGAAAAAAGTTTCTACGGAATTTTGCACAACAAGTTGGGCGAATACGTTGTAAAACACAGCGACGGTACTCCGCAGGGAATGGCGCAAACCGCCAAAAATCTGTCCTTTGCAGTGGAAAGACCGTTGGATTTTTCTATGAGTCAGGTCACTTCGGGCGGCGTTTCGGAAAAGTTTTTGGATGAAAACCTCACTTTGCCCAACGGACTTACGGTAATAGGCGAGGCATTGGACGTTGACGGCATTTGCGGGGGTAACAATCTGTATTTTGCCGCCGCTTCGGCGTTGTATCTTTTTAGGTGATATGAAAAATTGTTTTGTAACTGCGCCTGTCAAGGTGCCTGTAGGCGCAAACGTGTTGGACGTAAAGGACAGGCTTGCCAAACTGTTGGGCATTTTGCCTTGTCAGATTGCCGACATACAACTGAAAAAACAAAGCGTCGACGCGCGCAAAAAAGAGGACGTGCATTTTGTGTGTTCCTATCTTGTGCAATGCACAAAAACGCCCAAAAGAAATGCACAACGCTACACTCCGCCCGTAAATTTGCTGGAACACCCCCAAATGGTGAATGTCGGCAGTTGCATAGTGGTGGGTAGCGGCCCGTCTGGATTGTTTCTTGCAAGATACCTGTGCAACTGCGGAGTGCGTGTAACCGTTGTGGAGCGAGGAAGCGACATCGCCGAACGGTGCCAAAAGGTGCAGCGCTTTTTTGACGGAGGAGAGTTCGACAGCGAATGTAACGTGCAGTTCGGTCTGGGTGGCGCAGGAACATTTTCCGACGGCAAACTGACAACGGGTATTTCGTCCCCTCTCACTCACACGGTGTTTGAAGAGATTGTTCGAGCAGGCGCACCCAAAGAGATTTTGACCTCTTCTTTGCCTCACATAGGTACCGACAAACTTGTGGGCGTTGTGGAAAACATGCGCAACGAAATTGTGCGAAGCGGAGGAGAATTCATTTTTGACGCTTTCGTGGATGATTTGTTGGAAGAAAATGGCACGGTAAGGGGCGTAAGTTACGTCAAAGAGGGCGAAAGGCAAACGCTTTTTGCCGATTGCGTTGCACTTTGTTGCGGACACAGCGCAAGGGAAATGTTTGTAACGCTTCAAAAACACGGAGCAGAGATGCAGTTCAAACCTTTTGCCGTCGGTTTGCGAGTGGAACACCCCAGAGAATTTATCAACAAAGCGCAGTACGGTGAAATTTTTGCCACACACAGGGATTTGGGCGCGGCAAGTTACAAACTTGTCAACAACATGAGGGAACGCAGTTGCTATTCCTTTTGTATGTGTCCCGGAGGAACGGTAGTGTGCGCAAATTCCACACCAAACACCGTGGTGGTAAACGGAATGAGCAATTTTGCCCGAGCAGAATCCAACAGCAACAGCGCTTTGGTGGTAACGGTAACGGCTAACGACGTTGCCGATTGGGGTTTCGGCGACGATTGTCTTGCAGGCATTCGCTTTCAGGAAAAGTTGGAAAAGGGCGCATATCTTTGCGGTAAGGGCAATTACGTTGCCCCCTGCCAAAACGTAACGGATTTCGTTGCCGACACAAAAACGGCAGTTTTTGACGTTGCGCCAAGTTATCCCCGTGGTGTGGTGTCGGCGGATTTGCGTCGGCTGTTGCCTCGGAAAATTTCCGACGCCATTGTGCAATCGCTGCATGTTTTCGGGCAGAAAATGAAAGGCTTTGACGCTTGCGGAGTGCTGACGGGGGTGGAAACACGCACTTCCTCGCCCGTAAAGGTGGTGCGTGACGAAACTTTTCAAAGCAACCTCAAAGCGCTTTTCCCCGTGGGTGAAGGGTGCGGACATTCGGGCGGTATTGTCAGTTCCGCCGTGGACGGCTTGAAAGCGGCGCAGGCGATAGCGCAGTTTCTTTTGCAACACAGCAACGCACGGTAGACTACTGAACCTCTCTTTTTCTTTCGGTTATCAAAACAAATTTGCAAACTTTTCTTAAATGGTCAGTTTTGCATGTCAACGAAACCTCTTTCGAGGTGTAGGCGCAGTAAAAACAACGGCAATAAAAAAACAACGGCGTAGATGGGTGTCTTTAATAGGGAATTTTAAGAATAAGCGGTTTGGCGGTTTGCCGATCCGCTTATTCTATGTTCCTGTTTCCTCTACGGAAGATCGTTTTTACTCGTCAAGGTGACCTTCTATGCTGCGGTGTCGCTTTCTGTAAGAGTTGGAATGACTCCCACGCAGTTGTAGATGATCTCCACGGCTTGTACTCTCTTGCCGTCGATCTTCTGCCTTTCATGCACGATGACCTTTTCGATGAACTCCCGCACGATCTCGGGTGTCAGCGTTTCGATCTCCGTGTACTTACGGATCAATCGCATGAAGCGCGACACGTTGTCGGACTGTTCCTTCGCCTTCGATAAGACTTCCTGCAACTTGCGGATGCGCTCGGTGAGTGCCGCCTGCTCTTGCTCGTATTCTATCGAGAGCTTGCGGAACCGCTCATCCGAAAGCGTGCCGTTCACCTTATCCTCGTAGAGGTTGCGGATGATGTTATCGAGTGCCTGTACCCGCCGCTCGGCGGTCTCTTTCTCCAGCTTTTGCGCCGCAAGCTGTTTTCTGCTCTCCTTTTCGGCATTGCTTTGAAGAAGGGATAGGAGCTCTTTTTCCCGCTCCTTCGCCATTGCAAATACCCGCCGCAAGTCAGAAAGCACGATCTTCTCCACGGCTTCCACCGTGATCTGATGCGAAGAACACAGATGCTTGGTCTTCTTCCTGTAAGTAGAGCAGTTGAAGTACGGCTTTTGCTTGCTCGTCGTGCAGCGGCACAGATACATTTTCTTCCCGCATTCGGCGCAGTAGACGAGCCCCGAAAACACGCTCATCTCGCCCATGCGCGTCGGTCTGCGCTTCGCCGAACGGATGCGCTGCACCGTCTCATATGTCTCTTCATCGACGATCGCCTCATGCGTATCGCGGAAAATGAGCCAATCCTCGCGCGGCAGCCGCACCTTCTTCTTGCTTTTATACGATTTCTTTTTCGTCGTGAAGTTGACCGTATGCCCGCAGTATTGCAGGTTTTCAAGAATGCGCTTGACCGTCTCGGTATCCCATATCTCGGGCGCTTGCAGTTTCAGCGAAGTGGCGGGCAGCCCGCATTTGCGGTTATGTACGGTGGGTGTGTCGATGCCGCGTTCCGTGAGGATCCTTGCGATCTGCGTCGGACCGAAGCCCTTGATACAGAGGGAGAAGATCTCTCGTACCGTTTCTGCGGCTTCCTCGTCTATGAGCCATTTCTGCCTGTCCTTCTCATCCTTCTTGTACCCGTAGGGCGGGCAGGTGGAGAGGTGTTTCCCCGCATTGCCTTTGGCTTTGAACACGGCGCGGATCTTCTTGCTCGTATCCTTTGCATACCACTCGTTGATGATATTGCGGAATGGCGTGAAGTCGTTGTCCGTGCCGCTCTCGCTGTCTACGCCGTCGTTGATGGCGATAAACCGCACGCCCGCATCGGGAAAGGCGATCTCCGTATAGAAACCGACTTTGAGATAATCTCTCCCCAATCGGCTCATGTCTTTGACGATGACCGCTCCGACAAGTCCCGCGTTTACGTCGTCCATCATTCTCTGAAAGGCGGGGCGCTCGAAGTTGGTGCCCGAATACCCGTCGTCCACATAAAACTGCGGAGAAGGGAAGCCCTTGTCGCTTGCATACTTACTTAGAATTGCCTTTTGATTTACGATACTGTTGCTGTCGCCCTCGTTGTCGTCGTCCCGTGACAGACGGCAGTAGAGGGCAGTCATCTTTTCACCTCCGATATTTGTTTTGTTATATGTTTGCGCATTAGAATATGTTTTCATAGAGTATCTCCTTTGAACGCACATTCCTGGCGCGAGTCTCTGAGCATCGCTCTTTCGAGCATTCTGAAAACCGTCTCTCTCGCGGTTTCGCCTTCTCGGATCATGACGGTATAGACCGTATTCCCGATTTCTGTTTGATAACTAAATTTTCCCTGTCTCAATTCTCCTTATTTTTGTTTGTGCGGATATCGTGTTCCCTCTCCCGATATGGCTACAATGTTCTCTCACCATTCCACAAAGCCCCTCTCCTTTATGAAATAATAAGTCCGCCGGGCCGTGCGGAGGCCTTGTTCAGGCTCACCCGCTTTGCCCCGACGGACGGTTCACGGTATTCAGTTGTCCGTTTTCGCCCTTGACTTTTTCTTGCAGAGCCTGATATCCTTCTTCGATCAGCTTTACCTTTGTAAAGCCGTGCGCCTTCAGAAAAGCGTTGATCTCGTCAAACAATTCCCGCGGGATCATCGTCCCGAAGTTCCCGCTTGTCTGCTTTCTCTTTTCTTTATTGCGTTCTTCGTACCGCCTGCGGCTCTCTCTGCCCGGTGTATTTTCTTTCCTTTGCATAACGCCTCCGAAGATCGTTTCTCGTATTAACACTAATTCTATCATACTCTGTCCGATAAGTCAAGTGCCTGTATCTGTTTTTATTCCTTGCCGTATTGATAGCGGCTTACCTTATTTTCCCGTTCCTCGCGCTGCTTGCGCTCTTGTTCCATCTCGTCCTCGATCTCTTTCAGACGGTTGGTGCAGTCGCGGCTTAGATATTCGCTTTCTTCCCCGAACGAGGAGAGAAAGCCGCCGATGAGCTTGCCCACTTTGTAATGCGAAATGGCAAGCCTGCGCTTTAATCCGTTGTCGTTGACCTTGTGCCGAAATTTGCTCTCGTAGATCGCGGGCTTGATACTCTTCACGGCGCGCAGTACGATATTTGCCTGCCGACGCTTGTAGTCCGCGCGGAGCTCGTCGATGACGGTGATGTTTTGCGGTTCGACCTTGTAATGGTCGATAAACTCCTTCTTGAAGAGATCGGTCTTTATGATGTCTTTGGCGAACGGTGCGAAGATGTCGGTCTCATACTTTGCAAGCCGTTCATGAAAGGCTCTGTCCGCCTTGCGCGCCCGCCTGTCATAGAGCAATATCTTTTTCACCGTTTCGTCCACTTGTTTGCGGTATGGCTCCATATCCCGCTTACCGTAGAAAAAGCTCGCGTCCTTCGGAATTTTCTTGGCAAGGTCGATAAGCGCTTTGCGCACTTCGTTTTCGCTGACGATGCTTTTCGGGAATATTATTTTCTTCAACTCTCGCAGTGCTTCGTCCCGCGTCATGTAAAGCCGCTCCTCGTGTCCGCAGACATAGCTGTTTAAGCGAACGTGCATACGGTCGAGGACGGGTTTGGAGATCTTTCCCTTATGACGGTATTCAAGCTCTCTTTTCCTGTACTTGCACTTGGGTGCCTTTTCGGCAAACCAAAAGTGAATGTGCAGGTGGTGCGGCTTGTCCTTGTGCAACGAACAGATGAGGTCTATGTTCTTGGGATCGAGCCCCATATCGCGGAAGAATTCGCCGAAGGTGCGCTTTACAAGCCGCATACACTTTTCGGGCGTGTCGATCTTGCTGCTCATTTCCTCGTTGAGAGAGACGAACCCGTGCCACAGCATTTTGTTTGCCTTCGCGCGCTCCTGTATTGCTTTGAGTTCCTGTTGCGGGATGAAGCCGTCGCCGTTGAACACGCCCGTGCTTTTTTCAAAGTACGCTATCATGTCGCGCATCTCCGACTTGGAATTTTCTCCGTTCAGCTTTCTGTCCGAAGTCATGTATTTGTAGATATTGTTTCCGCCGTCCGACATTTCGTAGTACGGCCGCTCGCGCTCGAACTTCTTTCGCTCCTCCGCCGTGGCGTTGCTTTTCAACTTCCACGGCGTATAAGTAATGTTGAAGATAATTGGTTGATTGCTGATAACTTGTTCTCCTTTAAGTTTACTGCCTGCCAATATAACCGTCGCAATAGTTCGTCGGCTTTACGTTTTCGCTTGGTCATTTACGATTAAGTAAACTCCCTGCGCAAAAGCCGCAGCCTCCTGCTCTTGCTCGGTTCTATTGACAGTTTAATTTCCTTTGACGATGGCGGGTTTCCCGCATCGGGAAGCAAAAACGCAGCGTGGTACACGAAACTGCGTTTTTCTTATCCTGCTACAGGTTGTCCTTCAAATCGTCCCACTTTGCCACATGGTTTGCTTGACTTGCTTGCCCGTATTTCTGTTCGTACTTCTTTGCCAAGTAATAGATATTCCGCTCTTTCCGAAGCTCCTCGTCCGTCTCAAACTTAGCTGCAACGTCGCTCCAATCGAGAGCGGTCTCGTATGCCTGTCCCGAACCAAACAAATTGCCCTGTATCTCGGGATATGCCGCGCGGAAGTCCTCATACGGCAGCATTCCCTGCGATTTGGGTGCGGATTGCTTCGTCATAGGCGGTACCATTTGCAATTTCTTTTCCCGCGTTCCTCCCGTGCGGCCGCTCGACTTACGCTTCTTCGATACATCCATCTTTCGCTTGCAAAGGTTGAAGTATCCCTGCATGGTCTTGTCCTCGAAGGCGGGCGGCTTGTCCTCGAACATATACGCGCAGACCGTCTTTACAAAGATACCGCGCTTGCGCACATTCAGCAGCTTCATTGCATTGTAGTAGGTCGCGTAAAAGGTGAAGTGCCGCGATTGCAAGTTATACTTCTTCGGTTTCTTCCCCGCACATTCCGTTTCCTTCACCTCGTGCAAAATGTCCGCAATGTTGCTCCAATAGAAGTGTTCCTTGTCCGTCATCTCGCCGTCGGGCTCTCTGTCCTCGAACTCGTACGCGCAGATATTGCTTGCAAGTTTGCCCGCGCACACGTCGTCCATGCCTTGCAGAATATCTGCATACAGCTCGTAAAATGTAAATTGTTCCAATTCGTTCCCTCCCTGTTTTGTATAGAATAAGCCCGGCCGCTGTTTGCGGCCGGGCTGCTTCCTATTACGTTGATTAGAGACGTGCAACAGTTGGGATACTATGGTACCACAATTGCGGCATTTGAGGCTGACTTTAAGCCGTTTTCTGCCTGTTATGACGGTTCTTTCGGAAATCGTGTGGCACTTTCATACCACTTGCGCGTTACGCCATTCTCATTTTTCGGTAGATTTTTGTAAATTTTCTGCCGTATAACGTGTATTCTCCGCTCTCGTCTTCCACGACTTGCAGAGCCGTGCCGTCGTACAGCTCCCATAAGAGTTCCGAGAAGATGGGATGGTTGATGAGCGCCGCATAGATGCGCCAGTCCGCCGCGCTGTTTTTCTCGTAGTGGCGCAAGACGAGGATGAGCACGTTTTCGTTCGTAAGCCATTTGGCGACTTGCTTATCGCGCGCTGCCTTGATATCCGCGATCTGCGCATACAGCACTTCGCGCTCCTGTTCGTCCGCCGTCCGTATCGTCTGATATAGACGGTTGACCGCGGCTTTGCTCTCGTCGATGATCTGCACGATCTTATCCTTGTGCCTGTATTCCGTGGCGTTACCCGAGCTGATATCATACGCCAGATTCGACGAGATCGGGCGGTAGACCTCATATTGCTCCCGACCTTTTCGGAAATGGAGCTTCTTCACCTGCGCATAGAGGTAATCCATCGCCGTGTGGTAAAAGGCGTATTGCTTTGTCTTGCGCTCGTCGATCTCTGTAAAGAACTGCGGCGAAGGACGGGCGTACTTCTTGCGGAGCGCCGTCAGCTCCTTGCTCACACGGATGTTTTCAAAGGTGTGCTTCGCCTTGTCGATCTCCAACCCCGAAAGCACCGCAAGCTTGCAGATGTCCGAATAAATCGCATGTATGTTTTCTTCATCCGCGCCGTGATACAGTTCGTCCCACAAAATACTGTTGAGCTTTTGCGAGAGGTTGACGATCTCGCCGATCTTGTTGACGCTCGTATCATGGTCGAGCTCTGCAAGCGTCTGCACCGTCTTTGCCTCGGCTTTGATATTGCACACGGGAACGCGGAAAAAATCCTTATATCGTTCGGCGGCATTTACCAAGAGCGCGTCGTCCGTTATAAGCATGGTATCCGAATCGTAGTCGCAGCCGTTCAATCGCTGTTGGATATTTTCGCCGATGGCATTGACGCAGACGATGTTTTCGCCCAAGTCAAAGTAGTTCCATACTTCGCCGCCGAGGGCGTTTTCCGCGCAGTACAAGTTGCCCATCGTGATATGCGGCGAGCGCGCACAGAGCAGTTTCGCGCCGTCTGCAAAGCGTTCGCAGCGAACTTGCCCGGGCTGTAATTCGCTTACAATATCCTCGCCCGCAAGGTACTTCAATAGCTCGGGGCCGTTGCCGAAGAGGGTAGCGTTGGTGCCGTTCAGAAGGATATGTCCGCACTTCAACCGCTCTTTCAAACTGCGCACGACGTCAGAGCGGAAGTTGGCATAGAGCGCTGTTTCATCAAAATACGGGTAATTATGCAGAAGCGTGAAGATGACGTCTGCGCGCTCCGCAAGCCCGTCCTGTTGCTCTTCTTCGCCGTCTTTCTCGCGGGCGAATGCGTCCGTAAAGTGATAGCGCATGAAGTCGGTATCCTTCCGCAAAAGGGCGATATAGTCGATGCTCGGCTGCAAAAGACTACGCACTTCTTCTTCCGTGAGCGGGAGCGTATTCAGAAGTTGGTAGCTCGACTGCACCATCTTCCCGTGGAAAAAGCGCGTAGGTTGATCCCACTTGACGACGCCGAACGTGCCGTCCGTATGCGCCGCCCATTGTTTTATGTTTTTCTCCGAAAGCCCGCCCGCGAATTTGAGATATTTCAGGCTGTCGGGCGTCGTAACCATCACGATTTGGACCATATCTTCCGCAAGCGTGACAAACCCGCGCGCTTTCAGGTCGCCCAAAGTGATTTTCTTATCCGCAAACCATTTCTGTAATTTTGTGCGAAAGCCGCACGACTTGAAGAACTTGTTGCGGAGCAAAAGCATATGCTTATCCGCATAGTCTCCCTCAAACAGGCTATCGTCCAAAAGACTTTCTCCGTCCCAAATGTCGTTGGCGATCTGCGCTTTCTTTTGCTCGGCGCAGAGGGCGCCGTCTTTGATTTCCACGGAGACGACCTCTTCCGTAAACGTGCTTTTTAAGTCCGGCACAAAGAGGATGCCTTCAAGTGTGATATCTATTGTGCCTTTGACGGAGGAAAGAGAAAGCGCTTTATACGATTCCCACGAGGCAAGGTCTTTTTGCGGTTTCAGTCCGCAGTCGCTCCACTTGCCCATGGCACGGAAGAGGCGTTCGTCGATAAACAGGCATTTGCCCTCCCGCGAGCTGCCCGCGCTGCGCTTGTATCTTACATAATGCACGCCGTCCACGCAAAAGCCGTTCGTGTAAAAGTGTTCGCGCAGAGCTTTGAGGTTGACGGGCTTGCCGCCTTCGGGCTTATACACATAATTGAACTTGACATTGACGACGGCAAGCGTGTAGGCGTTCCCGTACTTATCCGCAAAGGAGAGCTTCTTGCGGCAGACGCTCGTATAGGTTTTTTCCAGCGCCGCGCTGTCCAAAGAGTTGTCCAAAAACACCTTGAACAACCGAAAACAGGCGTCACTGTTTCTTTCGGGCAGTTGAACCCCGACCGCGACGCCGTTTTCCTGTTCGGCTCTATAAATATCCGCCCCCTCGACGGATAAAATCCGATATCCCTTGTGCATAATATTATTTTAACATTTAGCGATAAATTTTTCAAGAGCAAACTCAACATAAAGCGCAATTCCTATAGGGAATAAAATCAAAATTAAAATCTAATAAGAATTGCACTTTCAAGCGAGCGATTGTAAAGTAAAAGCCATCCGATGGCTTTTATGATGTGTTTTTGGGACAACTTGTCTTTCAAGGGGGGGGAAACTCATTCGCTGTATCGGCTTTTCATTATAAAAATGCACCGTTGCAAACCTGAATGACCTGCCCACGCACGGCTCTGCCCATTTTGCTCGCAAGAAACAGGCAGGCGTATGCCTGATCGATAGGGTCGCATTCCGGTCCGGGGAAATAGACGAAGTGACCGCTGTATTTGAGCATCTCGGCACCCCCGGGCGGTTCTCCCGCTTTATTGGCAAGGTGTGCGGGTGTGACCGTAGCGCCCGGGGCCACAGCGTTGCAGCGAATATTGGTATCCACGAGCCGCATGGCAACATTCTTTGTCGTAGGAATAATTTTATGGACATATTGTTTGAAAAATTTTACGCATGTCCGCTCAATGATCATAAAAAGACTATCCGCTCTATAACACATAATGCGAAAATTCTCAACATTATCGGCTTACAACCAACAAATCATCAAAAATTAGTTGATGGCACATATTATTCAATCTGACTTTTTCGATACTCCATAGCCGTCTGCCGATAATATTTACGGAATGTACGGCAAAAATATCCTACATCCGAAAAACCCGTCTCATAAGCAACATTAGTAACGGTTTTATTTGTATTGGCAAGAAGGTCGGCAGAACGCTTCAATCGATAGTGGATGAGGTACGCGACAGGCGATAGATGAATGCCTTGGCGGAAAAGTTGCAAAGCACTACTTTCACTGATATGAACGCAGTCCGCGATTTCCTTCAATGTAATCTGTCTGTTAAAATTTGCGTGAATAAACTGCATCATCACCTGTAATTGCGCCCTGCGGCCCTTATCGCCCGTCATATGCTCGCGATGAGTTTCCGAGCATATAAATAATTGCTGCCATAATTTGAGAAGATGAGAAACAATCTTCATTTCAGTGTTTTCCTTTTCCGTCAAACGGAAAATATGCAAAAGAAGCTGCAAAATCTCCTGTTCACACTCGACAGATGGAGAAAACCTGATGCATGAGATAGCACTCTCTATGACGGGCACAATATATTTTTGATAGATCCTACCAGTCTTTGTGCCAAGCAATTCGGGTGAAAATACGATGTTCGGAACAGAGACGCTCTCCTCCGCCTGATAACGGTGCAGGATGCCGCTATTTACAAACAGACCGCAGCCCTGCGGCAGGATGAACTGTTCTGTCCCGACAAAGCAAGTGATGCTTCCTCTTTCGGCATAAAGGAACTCGACCTCCGGGTGCCAATGCCAATCGATGCAGTGAAAGTCAAATTCCCACACGTCTTCACTGTCACATATTTTTATGGACACTTTTATAAATGCTGATGTTTTTGGGTTGAGCGTGTAATTTAAAATAAGTCATGAAAAATATAACTTTATTATTACTTTAATTTTTACGCTCTTGCCATTTTGGACAAGCCGAAGTCATAGCGGGGTTAATATTGTCTTTCCCTCGAGCCCCGATTTTACAAATGTGATTTGTATTATCATATTCAACAATGCTCCCTTTCAAGGTAGCCTTTCCGCCGAAATATTGGCATGTGCAGCAATATTTGCTTGTTTTTGAAATTGAACTCATATTATTCCTCACTTCAATTAGCTTTTAATGAATATTTCAAATAGCATTTTATTTAAATTTTGTCTCTAGTACTTGCGGTTTCGGTTACAGTTTGATATAATATAAAACAAGAATGTACATTGAATAAAATAATCGATGAACAAAATCCATTGCGGTATGTTCATTGATTGAAAGGAGCGTGTCGAGAGTTATGAAACGTAACTTTATATCCCTGTTGGTCGCATTGACTGCGTTGTTCATGCTGTTTGCGTTCAGTGCTTGTGCGCCGGAGGAACCGAGTGTTGATGAACCGGTAAAGATTACAGGTATCAGCCTGTCGGAAGACGGTGTTCTTACATGGAACGCTGTGCCCGGCGCTACGACATATCGTTTGGTTGTGGGAATGTCAAGCGATACGACGACGGAAACGACCTTTGCTTTACAGCAATTCAATCTCAGCGATGGGATGCATACCGTCGGGGTTTTTGCATCCAAAGATGCGTCCGAAATGGAAATCGGATTTGGCGAGCTGAAGTTTACCTTGCAGAAAGGCGTCTATACTTCAGGCACGGCGGAAATTCCCGTCGAGCCCGATCCGGGTGAAGTTTTGGAAAGCCCCGAATTGGCTTTGGAACGGGATTCGCTGGTTTGGGATAGTGTGTCCGGCGCGATCGGGTATCGTCTCACGGTCGGCGGGCAGAAGATTGAACTGGACAAAGATAAAACAAGTTATACGATCGAGAATATCGCGGTGGGCAGTTTCAGCGCGAGTATTGTGGCGCTTGCGGAAGACGAGCGGTTCAATTCAGAGCCTTATACGTCGACGCTGACGTTCGAGATGTTTTCCGCGGGGAACGGGACGGCGGAAACGCCTTACATAATCACCACGGCGGAACATTTCTCCAATATACAGTATTTTTCGGATAAAAACTTCCGGGTTTCGGGCGACCATCAATTGAACGGGGCGCAGTCGGCGCAGATCGACAGTTTCTCCGGAACTTTGGACGGGAACAACGCGATGGTTCGCGATCTGACGGCCATGGATTCTTCGGAAGGCGGGAAGCGGGTTGCATGGTTCAAAACGGTTGAAGCGGATGCGAAAATCCGCAATCTGAACTTGCAGATTACGGAAGTTGCAAGCAACGTGTTTGCCGAGTCCAATTACGGAACGATGACCGGACTTTCGGTACAAATCGATGGCGTAAATGCGAACGGGTACAGTCTCTTGGTCGCGTCCAATTACGGAACGGTTTCGGACTGCAAGGTTTCGGGCGGTGCAACGAAACCGGTTTATGCGGTCGGCGGGAACCAGGAAAAGACGCTGGAGAACAATGAGAAAATCGAAGGAGTGATCCGCAATGTAACCGCCTCGCTGAATATTCGCGTTGAAGCGGACAGTATGTCGGTGTACGGATATAGCGGAATGCTTTGTCGTGATAACTACGGCAGTATCGAGAGCAGCCGCGTGAATGGTACATTGGAAATCATCTGCTCTGATGAGGGGAATATATTAGGCAAAGGTCCGGTGTTTATCGGCGGATTCGTAGGCGATAACAGAGGCAGCATTGTACAGAGCGAAAGCAATGTGCAAATGACATTGAACTTCGGGCAGTTGAAGTATTACAAACTCGCAATAGGCGAATTTGCAGGAAGAAACGGTACTGGCGGAGAAATCACGGAAAGTCGTACCGCAGGCGGCATCAAAGTGACCTTGATGCGCAAAAACAATCAAATCGAATTGGGCGGCTTTGTCGGCGTCAATGAAGGAACTCTTTCGTCCTGCTCTGCCGAAGGAAACGTATCTCTTACAATGGAAAATACGTCAAGCCCGATCGGATGGTCGGTAAGCAGTGCTTCCGCAGGTGGATTGGTCGGTTCAAACACAAGTATTGGCGCATCGGAAACGTCTGGTTCGATTTCGGACAGTTTTGTAAGAAATGTCTTATCTTTGGAAAATTTCGGAAACAAAGATGAAAAGTCCGGAGACGTCTTCGGCAAGGCGGTCAACGATGCAACGTGTGAAAATTGTTATGCAGTGAGCTATGATAATATTGAGCTGAGCGAAAAATGGCTTATATTTGTAAACAGTGCGCCTATTCTTAAAGTATTTGCGGAAGATACCCCGGTGATTACTGATAAAGTGGCGCCCGTACTTGATAAAGGCGTGGTGTCATGGGAGGCGCAGCCGCAGGCGGAATATTACCTTGTTCGTATAGACGACGGTGAACCGTTCCGTGTGGAAACATGTTCCGTGGATCTGAAAAATCGGTCATGGAGTGCAAGCGGACAACATACGCTCTATATTATGGTATGCAACGACGACTACGCGAAAGGCGAATGGGCGGAGTTGAAATTCAATGTGTACTCCTTCTCTGTTTGGAGCAATGATACGAAAAAGACATGTCTTTATCAGGTAGAAGGCGCAGAAATTTCGCTTTCTGACTTTCTGTACCCAATGGAAGGTCATACGCCGACTGGCTTTACGGACGAACAGAATAATAGCTATAAAACGGATGCCATTTACGTTCTAAACGGAGATGTCAAACTTACAGTACAATATGCGATCAATTCGTACACCATACAATACTTCACGATAACGCCGGACGGTAGTTGGGTAAAAATCGAATCCAAAACATTAAATTTCGGTGCGGCGATGACTTATCCGACGGCAACCGTGGACGGTTGGGAGCCTGCAGGCTATGCTTTTGCGGGCTGGTATTTAGATGACGCCCTTGTAACGAAAAATCCTTATGTGACGGTTCCTGCAGAAGATTTGAGCCTGTATGCGAAATTTACAAGAAATGAATTTGAATTGGTCGTTAACACCAACAACGAAGAAAATGCAGCTCACATTTCCGTCCCCTACGATACATTGGTAACGGAAGAATATATAAGACAAAACCTCGGCGGAGTGTCTTATTTCGGATACACTTTCAAGGGCTGGTACTCGGATGAAAAGCTGAATACGCCGTTTGAAGAGTTCCGCATGGGAACGCAGTCCGTTCAAATCTATGCGCAGTGGGAGATAAATTCTTATACCATCACAGTAGACGAACAAGGCGGCTCTTATGAGGGAGAAATTCCCGAAACCTTTACGGTAGAGGAAGATGTTCTCTATCTGCCGACCGCCGAAAAATACGGATATACTTTCCAAGGCTGGTCAATCAACGGCAGCGACTATGGCGTGAACATGTTTGACCGGAGTATGTATGCCGAAGAAATAACCTTGACCGCGTTATTTACGCCAAATACATACCGTATTGAGTACAATTATGGGGATGGTACAGTTTCCGGCGAAAAGAGTTATACCGTATCGCTTTACCCTAACGGGACGGATTTCCAACTGAATCCGAATTTATCATGGAACATTAAGGTGGATAAAGATCATCCTCTGACGGTTCCGTCTTATTACGGTGCAATAGAAGGCGTATATTATACTTGGCATACCGACAAAAACTGTGAAAGCGATCCCTATGATTTTTCCGCGCCCGTAACCGAGAATTTGCATCTGTATTGCAAACGGCATACGAGCAGCTATTCCCAGGCGATGCCCGATGGTTCGACTTTCGCCTATTACGCAACTGCTGGAACTTTCACCGCAACGGAATACTTTGTCGTAGATGGTTCGAATCGAGAATATGAGGTCAGCAGTAAACTGAGTTTCCGTACAGGTTCGCAGGTGCCTTATCTGTTGAAATCGGTCGAGACGACTGTATGGGCTTACGGAAAAACGGGCAGTAGCATAGTATTCAGCGGTGAGGGCGTATATACGGATAGCAACGGTAGAGCTCAATATCTTGCGGAGGTCAATAAGATTTTCGAAGTCGGTACAGTACTTATGGTCGAAACTACATTTACTGTTCAAAAACGTTCCGGAAACGGTATAACGGACTTTAATATTTTCATGTCAGATATAAACCGTCAGGTAAGACTGGAAATCGGCGGCGAAAACGGCGTTACGCAAGGAAAAGCCGAATGGCGGTATGATAATATCGTGTTCGGAGAAACGTTTGGACAGTTGCCTGTTTCGGAACGGTTCGGTTACGAGTTTGTCGGATGGTTCTATGACGGTAAATTGTACACTGCGGATTCTGTACTGGATATCGCGTCCGATTTGACACTGGTTGCGCAGTTTGAGCCGATTTATAAAGACGTAAAATACGAATTGAACGGCGGAACCAATCATTCGGACAATCCCGCGCAGTATTCCATTGAAGACGGCGATATCATGCTGTCTCCCGCAGAGAAAGAAGGGTATCGGTTCATAGGCTGGTATTTGGACGCGGAATACAAGCAATCGATCAGTTCGTTCGATTACGAAACCTATCAAAACGGTATTATGCTTTACGCGCGATTTGAAAAACTTTATACCGTGTCCTATGTTCTGCCCGAGTATGCAGGCACAATGGATTCGGATACCCGAATCGCTTCGGAGTATTTCACGCCGAAACCCCTCGGTGACATTGCCAATGGCGACGCGGAATACCGCTTCGCGGGTTGGTATGCCGATGCGAGCTACACGGAACAGGTGACGAGTATTTCGGACAGGGCGGAGGATGTTGTCCTGTATGCGAAATTCGTTCCGCTCTACCGTGTGACGGCGCACTTAGACGGCGGCATTCTGACAGTAGAAATTCCTGAGTACACTGCCGAAGACGAGATAGATCTCAGTTCCATAACTGCGGAAAAGGCAAATCATCTCTTTTTAGGTTGGTATCTGGATGCGGATTTCCAAGAGGCGATTCAGTCAATCCCTGCGGGAACGGAGCAGAATATTGAAATCTATGCGAAATACGTGCGCTGCACAGACGGGCTTGAGTTTACGCTGAACAACGACGGTACAGGGTACATTGTTTCCGCCAGCAGTGCGGGGCTTGGGGAAACTGATATTGTAATTCCCGAAGAATACAGAGGTTTGCCTGTCCAGACAATCGGTTCCTTTGCGAATCAGTCGGCGATGACTTCCGTGTCCATTCCGAAGAATGCGAGAGAAATTCTTACTGGCGCTTTCAAAAATTGTACGGGCTTGCAGTCTTTCGAAGTCCCGGCATGGATTGTGTCAATCGGCGAGGGTGCTTTCAGCGGCTGTAAAAATCTGCAGATGTTGACGATTCCCTTTATTGGACAAACGAAACAGGATGTTCTCCCGTTCGGCGTCATTTTCGGGAAAGATGCATATAGCGGCGCTACGCGGACTGAACAACCCTATAAGATCGATAACAGTATCTATAATATGGTCTTCTACATTCCCGATGCGCTGAAGAGCGTGACGGTCAACGGAGGAACACTTACAGACGGAGCATTTCGGAATTGCGTCAACATCGAAACAATTGCGTGCGGCGGAACGGTCACATCCGTAGGAGAGGAAGCATTCTTGAATGCTATTTCGTTGAAAACGGTGGATATGGACGGCGTCATATCGATCGGCGAAAAAGCGTTCTTTGGCTGTACGTCGCTGACAGAATTTATTGCGCCGGAGGCGTTGGTATCGCTTGGTGTAAGCGTTTTCGAAGATTGTACCAAGTTGCAGAATGTCGATCTGGGAAGTGTGCAGGTTTTGGGTGAAAGAGCTTTTGCAGGCTGTACGTCGCTGAAATCTGTTACTGTTCCCGCTACGGTATTAGAACTTCCTGCAGAGGTTTTCCCGGTACTGGACGAGATTACGTTTGAGAGCGGACTTGAAATTCAGCAAGCCGCCTTTGAAGATGCAAGCACATTGACCGTTCGCGTGGCTACGCTCAACATTTGGTGTGCCATGAATTTCGCTGAAATGGCAGCAAATCCGCTCAGCGAGGGCGCAGAACTCTTGATCGGCGGTCAGGCTTTGCCGCAGCAATTGATTATTCCGGATACTATTACGGAGATAGGATCATATGTCTTCTGCGGGTTAGACTTTACCGAGATCACGGTACCTGCATCAGTAAACAAAATCGGAGACGGCGCATTCGCAAACAACTCCGCGCTTATTTTGGCGCGTATTGAAGCAAGCGATATAGGGGGCGGCATTTTCGAAGGTTGCAGCGCTATGCAGGAACTCACGTTGAATAGCGACAAAGTAGGTTACGTGTTCGGCGCGGCGGATATGGAAAACGAATACGAAAAAGTTCCGCGTTCGCTTGTTTCCTTTACGATGCTGAGCGGCACGAAGATCTCCGACTACGCGTTTTACGCTACCGAAATCGAGGAATTTAATTTGCCGGACACGATAGAGACTATCGGCGCATATGCGTTTTTTGAAACGCCCGTTTTGAACTGGAGTTTCCCCGAAAACGTGAAAAGCATCGGCACGGGAGCGTTGGGCGGAGTATCTCCATTCCCGAAAACGGTCGATCTGCGGCACATGACGAATATCGGAAAAGGTGTAGTCCTGCGTGCGAATGTGGAAACGTTGATCGTGCCTTTTATCGGGCAGACTCTCACGAACGCACAGAATAATGTGCGGCACCTTGGTTTCTTCTTTGCATCGGGTACGGACGACGGACGTAACGACGTTCCGACCGTTCTGAAAACAGTTACGGTGCTGGGAGGCGGAGAGATAGGCAGCGATACCTTCGCGGGATGCTCGCACATTGAAAATCTGATTCTGCAAAATGTTTTGGTGGAACCCGGTGCGCTTTCAGGACTTTCGCAGTTGAGAAAGCTTGAAGTGCCTCATGCGGGAGATCATGTCACGACGACAAACGGTTCAGGCGGCGTTACTTACGAAAGATATGATCCGTTCGGAATTTTATTCGGAACGAATTCCTTTGCAAACAGTGTTTCGATTACGCAAAAAACAAGAATATATCAATATTCGACATGGCATGAAAGCGATGCCACCTACTACGTTCCCGCCTATTTAGAAGAGATCACGATTGGAAAACAGTTGTTCCCGTATTCGTTCTATAACTATACGAGCAGCGGAATGCTTTATTCCATCCACTTGATTCTCGGCGACGGCGTGACGGATATTCCCGAAAACGCTTTTGCGGGCTGCACAAAGTTGAAAACCGTCACAATCGGCGAGAATGTATCGGCGGTGGAACAGTTTGCGTTCTCCGGCTGTAGCAGTCTGTCGGAAATTCAGTATGCAGGAACCATGGAGCAGCTTTTCGGCATCACGTTCGGAGAATCGTGGAATCCGGGCGGCGAGTATAACGCACAAAATTATACGCTCACGGTAGACGGCGAAGAAGTGGAAAGCCGCCTCGAAGTGCCGGATTCCGTCACAGAACTGCACTTAGATGCCTTTATCGGCGTGAAAACAATCACGGAACTCGTGTTGCCTGTTGGAATTACGAAAGTATGGAGCGGCTTGAACGCAGAAAATGTCGACGTTTATTATGCGGGAAGCGAAGCACAGTGGCTGAATATCGAATTTGCCGCACCTATAGCAAAATCTTTTGCGCTGTATTGTCAGGGAGATCTTGTTGAAGCGATAGACGTTCCGTCCGAGCTTACGGTGATTTCGGACTATGCGTTTTCCGGTTGCAACAGCTTGAAATCGATAAGTTTTTCTGAACGTTCACAATTACAGATCATCGGGAAATCCGCTTTTGAAAATTGTATCAACTTGTCAACGGCTCTCATTCCCATTGGCGTCGGACAGTTGACTGAAATCGGAAATAATGCATTCAAGAGCTGCTCCGCTCTTACGGGTTTCCAAATCCCGGCATCGGTATCGGTACTTGGCGATTCCGCTTTTGAAGGTTGCACAGCTTTGAAAACAGTCGATTTTGGTACAGGAAGTTTACTGACTGTTATTCCGAATCGCGCGTTCAATCTCTGTTCAAGTCTTACTGCGATTCGCATTCCCTTTGGAGTTACTCGGATTGGTGAAAATGCTTTCTATGGGGCAACGGCGTTGAAAGAGGTCACATTCGAGGGCACAGAGGGAGCAAACGCTCTGACTACAATCGACAAATACGCGTTTACGAATTGCAGCAAACTGGCATCATTCATTGTTTCAAAGAATATGCAAACATTCGGAACGCAGGCATTCAAAGGTTGCACTTCACTGGTGTCCGTATATAACTATTCATCGCTGCCGCTTGTTCAAGGTAGCAGTGCGTATGGTTACGTTGCATTTTACGCAACGGAAGTTATCGCAAAAACCGTCGGAGAATAATTTTCCTTTAAAATCAATAAAACACCTTCGCCCACACGAAGGTGTTTTATTTGTTGCAAATCACCCTTATCTCACTTAAATGAAACTAACTACCGGTAAATACTAATTTATGTCGATTTAGGAAAATCCCGCTGACCCGCTTTGGGGATCGGCTGCCGCTTTTTCCGCCGCGCAGGGCTTTCTAATCATTGGTTTTCAGCGTTCATTGTACATCTTGAATTTGCTTTTTCGGTCGGCTATGGTAGCATAGGACTTCGCAGAAGTCAACGGCCGCAAAATCGTCGCTTAAAACACCTATATAAAAGACTTTGAGAGCTGAGTAAGGATGTTTCCTTGCTCGGCTCTTTTTTGCTTATAAGCCATTTTACGCACCCATAACGCAACGATTTTTCTTTGTCCCGTTGACTTCCGCATACCGACAGGGAATTAACATTCATTTCACCGTCCTATGCACCTCCGCCTGTTGCCCGAAAAAGGCAAATACAAATTCAGAGGTGTTAAAATGGAAATGTTAGTAACCAAGTTCTCAAAAGGTAAGTATCGTAACGAAGGCGATTTGTTCGCCGAGCCTATCTCTTCCCAAAACGTCAAGCTCATGGGCGAAATGATAGCTTTGCAGGCATTACGCACCGTAAAGAAATTTGATATGAAAGTAGCGGACAGGCTGTATATCGGTCTTATCAAAGACCTGCATCATATGGGAGAGATAGACTATACCATCCTATAAGCCGCAGACATGATAACGGATAAATTGTCAAACTAGTGCAACACTTAGAAAGAAACACAGCGAGGAATAATTCCTCGCTGTGTTTTGACTCGCCCCAAAATGTGTTTCGCTAAAAATTTATTTTTTCTGCAATTCCCTATGAAACGCACCCCGAACCGTTGTTTTTTTTTGTTTTATTTGCATCGTACTTGTTGCAACTACTGCGCAAGAACATGTTTCGTGCTTTCACCATGGAAAGGCTTGCTACAATTTTTGTTTGTGCTTGCAGTAAGTTGTTTGCTCTTTTGCCGTTTTTCGTAAGTTGAAACGACTTTCGTGCCTGATTTACAAAACAATTTTACTTGCGTAATTTCTTCCACTTGTGGAAATTGCTCCGTCAGGTCGTTCGACTTGAAAACGGCAAGCACTGTTTTGATGGGGGCAAAGGTTTATCTGAGTTTCAAGCAAAACGATTTTTCGCACAGCAACTTCCGTTAAAACGCATTAAGCAGCGAATCGACAAACTCCGTCAGACGCATATTCTGCCATTGTGCGGCACACTCGCTGTCGTGGGTGAACTTGTAGTAAAATGCCTCTGCAGTGGCGTTCTCGTGTCCGTTGTTCTGATAGGTGATGAAGTCCACAATGTTGCAGTAGTAGGTGTAGGGAACAAGCCCGTTGCTTTCCGTGAAGGATTGTTCGTTGTCGTTGCAGAAAATGATGTTGAGTTTGTATTCTTTGTCTTTGTCCAACACAATCATTCCGCTGTCCATCAAATCGCCTATGGTGAGGGTATTTGTTATTTCCGTAATACCGTTGCCGGAACCGAAATCCTGGATACTCATTTCGGCAATTTTGGCGTTGATTCCCTTGACGGGATTGCCTTCTCCGTCCACCCACACGTTTTCGTTGTTGAGGGTGTAGCCCAACGCCACGCCCAACTTCATAGTGTTGAGTTGAGTGTCTATTTCCGAAAGGGGAACGTCCTGCAAATAGGCAAGAATGTTGTTGTCGCCGCCTATTCCCAACTTGGCAAGGGTGAAGTTTTCCAACTGCAATTTGTCGCCTATGTTGTTGAGGGTGGAGTTGGCAAATATTCCTTCAAGTCCGGAAACGGCTTGCGTGTGCGTTTCGTCGGTGTACCACACAAAGCCGTAACAATCGGAGTTGTGGACGTGACTTTCGGTGCAATCGAGTTTCGCCTCGTACCATACGTCGCCGTCTTTCCTGACAAATTCGCCGTTGTTTTGCAAAACGTCGGCAACGTCGTCAACCGCCGTGTAACCGCTGATATCGGCGACTTGCTTTCGGGTGTATTCCAGCACCGTTCCGATGTAGATGTTGTCAATTTCCGCACTGATTTGGCCGATAGGCACATTTGCAAGTTGACGGAAAATGCCTGTGAGGTTTTCCTCGCCCAAAACTTCGGCAAGAGTCAGTTGTTGCAACATATCTGACATATCGCCCAAAGAATTTACCTTTTTGTCGGAAAATTTTGCCATCAGACCTTCCACGGCGGCGCTGCCGTCAGTCCAGACGTAGCGGTAGCAGTCCCTTGTGTGGTCGGCGTGCTGTTCGCATGTCTGTTGTGCAAGGTACCACGTTTTTCCGTCGTCGGACATTACCGTGTTGCCGTTGCAAACGCCCACTTTGGTGCCGTCGGGAAGTGTTGTTACGCCTGTTACTGCGGAGGAATCCGCCTGCGTGCGGGCATATCCCAGGAAACTTCCCAAGTACATGTCTTCCAAACCGCCGTCCAGCAGTTCGCCCACAGTCATGTCGGCAAAGTTTGCCAAAATGCCGCTGACTTCACCGTTGACAATTTCACCGATAGTGAGGTCCTTTACTTTGTCAAGTATGGCATCGAAGGAACCTCCCGTAATGTCTGCAATGCGCAGGTTTACAAATGCGCCGTACAACGAGGACACTTTGGAGTGGTGCAAACCGTCTTTTATAAGTTCTTCATCGGGTGTGCAGGGGTGGTCGCTTTGCAAAACGGAAGAGTTGTACCAAACAAAACCGTAGCAGTCGTAGCCGTGCACGTCGTGTTGTTCCGTGCAGGTAAGTTCCGCCTCGTAGTATTTGCCGTCTTCTTCCTTGACCAGACTGTCTTTGCCGTCAATTATGCCGTACAAAACGTCGCCGTTTGGCGAGGAAGCCAAAACGTGATACCCGCTGACGTCGGTAATTTCGTTGCGGATACAGCCCAGCAGACTTCCCACATAGGTGTAGTTGATAATGTCGTCTACGTTTATTTCGCCGTTTTCGCCCACAAGGTCGACAACCAACGTGTCGCCAAACAGCGAGGAAAGCGTGCCTGCCTCACTGCCCAACAAATCCGTTACTTCCATCTGTCCCAAGGTTTCCAACGCTCCGCCGTCCTTCAACTGCAAAAACAAACTGTCGTTACTGCCAAGCGCGGTGTACAGTTTGCCCACGCTGGACTGTCCCACAGCCCACATAAGGGCGTTGTCGCCGTTGGGGTCGGAGGGGAAGTTTTCCGGCAACAGTTGCGAGAAGGTGATGTTTTCGAAAACGTAGGCGATACCTTGTTCCTTTGTCATCAGTTCCACAATGTTGTAGTTGGAAAGCTCTTCCATCACGTTGTCGTTGACTATTGCCGAGCCGTCCTCGTTTTTCACAAAGAGGTTCAGCAGGGAAGGAATTGCGCTGACCTTGATTTGTTTCAATGCACGTTGCACTCCGTTGTTACCCTGACTGTCGGTGGAAGTGCTGAAAAATTCAAAAACAGGCACTTCCAACAGGTCGTCGGACAAACTCACGCCAAACAGGTTTTGAGAATCGATATTGTACTGCGTACATAAATCTCCCAAACTGTAGTACTTGCCGTTTTGGTCGGCGACGCCTATTTTTTGCGAATACAGCGTAGAAAGATTTTTGTAGATGTCCAGAAGGGACATGTTTGCCAAATCGCCCAAAACCGCCGTTTCCTGCGATATGTCGGCAGGCGTAACTTTTGTTACGGCAAGGTAAACGCCAAGCCCCAGACTGCCCAGCAAAAACACTATGCCGAAAATCATTCCCAGAAAAAATGCCAGAACTCTGCTCATAATAATCACCTTTAGTTAACTAACTTTGTTTGAAATTTCCTGTTTTAATGTTTGCCTCTTTGCAACTGCGGTAAACGCAAAAGACGTTACCCGTTACTTTCCAAGCGCCTGCAAGTCTTTGCGTTGCGGAACGAAACTGTCAAAAATCATGTTGTCGAAGCAGTCGCAAAGTTGGTCGTGCTGACGTTGACTTTTAACCGTCCAACAGATAATTGGAATTTTCTTTGCGAACTTTTCCACGTATCTGTTGCCACGCAGATATTCTGCGTCAAAAGCGATAAACTGACTGCCGTTCCATTTGCACAAACTCAGGTGGGAAAGCAACCTGCGTTTAAGAGGTGCAAGCGTATTTCCGTAGTTTGCCGTGGCAAGTTGACCTCGCACGATGTGCGGCGCATGTACTTTGAACCAGCGCACTATGAAGGGATTGAAAGATTCGATACAGTAGTTTCCGCTGTAATTTTTCAACGCTTCAACCACTTTTTTTTCCGTATCGCCTATGTTTTTGTGCGTTTTGATTTCCACAACCAGATTGACGCCCTTTGCCGCCTGCAAAAATTCTTGGAAAGTAGGAATTTTGCACTCGGTGTTGCCCAGTTTCAAACGGCGCAGTTCTTCAAAGGAAAAGTCGCACAGTTTGCCGTGAACGCCCGTCATTCTGTCCAGAGTGTCGTCGTGAAATATCATCAGAACGCCGTCCTTGCTTGCCTGGACGTCCGTTTCTATGCCGAAACCCATTGCCGCAGCCTTTTCAAAAGCGGGCAGGGAATTTTCCGGCACGGCGTCGTTGTCAAAAAGCCCACGGTGTGCGACGTAAATTTCCGTAAGCCAACGGTAGTTTTCACAAATCATGTTTGTACCTCGCAGTTGCGTATTTATTTTAAAATATCAACTATTTAATAATTATAAACTTATTATATGCAAATTGGCAAGCGATAAACAAAAATAATATTTACTTTGTGGACAAATGCGCCGTTGTCGGGTATAATTAAAGAAAAACTTTGGAAGTGTTTATGGCTAAAAATATACGCAATTTTTGCATAATAGCGCACATCGACCACGGCAAAAGCACCCTTGCCGACAGGTTGATGGAATTTACGGGTCAGGTTGCCAAAAGAGACATGGAAGATCAGATGCTGGACAGTATGGACATCGAACGTGAGCGTGGGATAACCATCAAACTCACCCCCGTATCCATGAAGTACACCAAGGACGGCGTAGAGTATCTGCTCAACCTCATCGACACCCCGGGACACGTGGACTTCAACTACGAAGTTTCACGTTCTCTTGCCGCCTGCGAAGGGGCGTTGCTTGTTGTGGACGCATCGCAGGGCGTGGAAGCGCAAACGCTGGCAAATTGCTACCTTGCTTTGGAAAACAATCTGGAAATAATTCCCGTCATCAACAAGATAGACCTTCCCTCGGCAGACGTGGAGGAATGCAAGAGGGAAATTGAAGACGCAATAGGGCTTGACGCATCCGACGCCCCTCTCGTTTCCGCCAAGGAGGGAATAAACATAGTGGACGTGTTGGATGCCGTCGTGGACAAAATTCCCGAACCGAAGGGGGAGGAAAACGCCCCGTTGAAGGCGCTTATTTTCGACTGTCAGTACGACAACTACAAAGGTGTGATAATTTTTGTGCGCATTGTGGACGGCAGTGTGGCGGTGGGAAGCAAAGTAAAAATGTTCGAAACGCCCGGCAAGGTGTTCGACGTAACGGAAGTGGGGATTTTTGCCCCCTCCATGAAAAGCGTGCCGTGCCTTACGGCAGGGGACGTCGGTTACGTTTGCGCAAGCATAAAAACCGTCAGCGACACCAAAGTGGGGGACACGATGACGGATGCGGAAAAACCCTGTTTGCAACCGCTGAAAGGCTACAAAGAGGTTAAACCCATGGTGTTTTGCGGTATTTTCCCCGCAGACGGCAGTAAATACAACGATTTGAAGGACGCTTTGGAAAAACTCAAACTCAACGACGCTTCCCTTGTGTACGAACCGGACACTTCCGTGGCGTTGGGCTTCGGCTTCCGTTGCGGTTTTTTGGGACTTCTGCACATGGAAATTATTCAGGAGCGTTTGGAAAGAGAATTCGATTTGGATTTGGTAACAACCGCCCCCAGCGTCAGTTACAAGGTGTTTACGACGTCGGGGGAAGTGTTGCTGATAGACAACCCCACCAAATTGCCTCCCGCAACTTCCATCGACCACATGGAGGAACCTATCGTTTCGGCAGAAGTGTATTGCCCTCCCGAATACGTCGGGGACGTGATGGGACTGTGTCAGGAAAAGAGAGGCGTTTTCAAGGATATGACCTATCTAGACAAACGACGTGTAAAACTTTCCTACGACATTCCGCTAAACGAAATCATCTACAATTTCTTCGATACGCTCAAATCACGCACCAGGGGATACGCCAGCCTTGACTACGAACTGAAAGGCTACAAAACGGGAAAACTCGTGCGGTTGGACATGTTGCTCAACGGAGAAATGTGCGACGCATTGTCCATAATAGTCAACGAAGAACGTGCCTACGCACGTGGCAGACAGATTGCCGAAAAACTCAAAGACGCAATTCCTCGTCAGATGTTTGAAATTCCCGTGCAGGCGGCGATTGGCAACAAAATTATAGCCCGAGAAACGGTAAAGGCGCTTCGCAAAGACGTGTTGGCAAAGTGCTACGGGGGAGATATTTCACGCAAAAAGAAACTGCTGGAAAAACAGCGTGAGGGCAAAAAACGTATGCGTCAGGTAGGTTCGGTAAGCGTGCCGAGCGAAGCATTCATGTCAATTTTGAAAATTGACGACTGAGTTTTTCTTCGCAGAAACATAGTAACACTAGACTCACAACAATGTAACACTAGGCTCACAACAATACAAAAAGCAGTGCTCACGGGGCAGGTTGTTTCAACTTGCCTTTTACACTGCAACACGGCAAAGTGGTGGCAATACGCAAAAAAGTGCGTGTCGGCAAGCGTTTTGGCAGCACAATATCGGCAAACAGGGCGGGAATACTTGATGGAAAACTTCACCTGTTTGCAAGGCAATTCGGGACGAAATTTTCTTTTTTCGTTAAAATAATATTGAAAAACACGGATTTGTAGAATATTATTACAGACATAGTTTGTCGATTTTCGCATAATTGACAACCACGACAGTAAAATATGGCAAGAGATTACGCAATTTACGTTCACATACCTTTTTGTAAATCACGGTGTTACTACTGTGCTTTTTCCTCCTGCGTGGATTTCTCCCGTCAATCGGCTTACTTTGACAAACTATGCAACGAAGTGGCGCAGGCAAATGTTTCCGACGTAAAGCAAATTTCCACAATGTTTTGGGGAGGAGGAACGCCAAGCAGCGTTGAAACGCCTTTTTTGCAAAAGTTGTACAATGCCTTGTCCATTAAATTTTCATTAAAAAATTTGCAGGAATTCACCGTGGAATGCAATCCCGAAAGTGTTACCGATGAAAAACTGCAATTTTTCAAAGAAATAGGAGTCAACCGCTTAAGTTTCGGCTTGCAAAGCGTCAATGACGACACGTTGAAAAAGATTGGAAGGTTGCACACCTACGGGCAGTTTTTGTCTGCGTTGGACAGGGCTCAACGTGCAGGTTTTTCCGACATAAACGCTGACTTGATTTTAGGATTGCCGGAAAGCAGGGAAAGTTTCCTTCACACCGTGCAAACAGTGGCGCAGTTACCATTGCAGCATGTCAGTTTGTACGCTTTGGAAATTCACGACGAAAAATCCGACTTTGCAAAGTTGTGCCAAAGTTACGGACACACCGAAGACGACCTTGCCGACATGTACGACGCAGGCAGAGCCATTTTGCGGGAAAAAGGCTTCGAGCGTTACGAAGTTTCCAACTTTGCAAAAAGAGGTTTCCGTTGCAAACACAATCTTGTGTATTGGAGGGAAAACCGTTACTTCGGCTTTGGCGCATCGGCAGCAGGGTTTGTAAAGAACACCAGGTACGTCAACAATTTTTCCGTTGCCGATTACACGCACAATATCGATACTGTGTCGTGTGCGGAAAACATTTCCGTTGAGGAGGAAATGCGGGAGTTTGCAATGCTGGGGTTGCGTCTGCAAGAGGGAATTTCTCTCGACGAATTTTCCGCCCGTTACGGCAAAAACTTTTTTGAGGTGTTTCCTGTCGGATACAAACTTATCGGCAAAGGCTTTTTGCAAAGCGAAAAAGGGCGTGTGTTTGTTCCTGACGACAAATTTTATGTGTTGAACGGCATTTTGGTGGAACTTTTCGGGTAATATGTTGCAATTTATCTGATAAATTTTTCATTTCAAAATATTTTCTGTCCATCCGAGGCGATTGGATTACTCAAAGTTTAAGTTTTGCAGTTTGATTTTGTTCAACACACAAAAAGCATTGTGCCGTTGTTTCTTTCCGCCGAAACACTGTTCAGGCTGTGTCGGCTTGGAAACAACTTTTTTCATTACAATCCAAAGTCTGTGTATATTCGTTATTGCCCAAAATCGGTGTATATTCGTTACTGCGTAACAGCAGAAGCAGCAGGTAAGTTTTTGGGGCGGTGCAACAAGTTGGCGGTTGAATTTTATGTCTTGTGATTTTTTTATTCCACAATTTTACATATTTTTATGGACACTATTTTAATGAGTGAAATTAAGCGAACAAAAAATCCAGTATACAATTTGTATTGGAAAAGTTTTTACTTATCAAAAAATTTGAAACAGTTCAAGTTAAACCCTGGGAACGCCAAAAGTATCGATATAAATATGTTTTCAGTTGAAATAAATAGTTTGATATGCTATAATAAAATAAAATTAATAAGATAGAGGTACACAATGTCAGTATCTTATAAAAGACTTTGGAAGTTGCTTATTGATAGGGATTTGAAAAAAAAAGACCTGATTGAGCTATGCGACATCAGTGGTTATACCGTTACAAGGTTAACTCGCGGAGAAAATATTAGCGCAGAAACATTGGCTAAAATATGTAAAGCGCTGAATGTCGGCTTCGATGATATTATGGAAATTACGGATACAATAGAGGTAAAGTAAATGACGGACAAGGAATTGAAAAAGCTGAAAGATAATTTATGGCATGCTGCCGACGTTCTGCGAGCAGGAGCGCATCTTGCCGCTAACAAGTACGGACAGCCTATTTTGGGACTAATATTTTTAAGATATGCGGATATATTGTTCAAACGACATACGGCGGAAATAAATGCCGAGTTTGAGAAATATAAGGGCACGAGAATAGAGAAATCCTTGAAAGAGATTGCCATTGAAAAGTGCGGATTTTTCCTGCCCGAATGCGCATATTACGATTTTATAAACAATGCCCCCGACGATGCTAAAAAAGCCGTCCTCGTAAAAAAGGCTATGGAGGCCATTGAAAAGGAAAACCCTAAACTTGAAGGAGTGCTGCCTAAGGAAGTTTACGGTGGACTTGTACCGGAAGAAGAGCCTGAACTTTTGTCTAAAATCGTCCGCATTTTCAAGGACATCCCCGAAAACAGCACACTCGATATTTTCGGAGAGATTTACGAATATTTCCTCGGCAACTTTGCTTTGGCAGAGGGGAAAGACGGCGGAACATTTTACACTCCTGCAACGGTCGTCAGATATATGGTGGAAGTGCTCAATCCCGAACCGGGCGATAAAAAGTTTTTGGACCCTGCTTGCGGCAGCGGAGGCATGTTTGTACAAGCGGCAAGGTATATGCACGCGCATAATGCAAGTAAGGCAGAGCAGATGAAATTCCGCTGCTACGGCGTGGAAAAAGAACCCGATACTGTGAAACTGGCAAAAATGAATTTGCTTCTCAACAATGTGCGCGGTGAAATTACGGAGGCAAACTCATTTTATTCCGACCCATATAATGCCGTCGGGCAGTTTGACTATGTAATGGCAAATCCGCCCTTTAACGTGGATGAGGTGGTGTTTGACAAGGTCAAGGACGATGCTCGCTTTAATACATACGGTGTGCCGAGGAATAAGTCTAAATCTACAAAGAAAGATTCGGACAAAAAAGAAACCGTACCCAACGCAAACTATTTGTGGATAGGTTATTTTGCCACAGCCTTGAAAGAAACAGGCAAAGCCGCTCTCGTTATGGCGAATTCCGCTTCCGATGCCGGTGGCAGTGAATATGAGATACGAAAAAAGCTGATAGAGGAAGGTGTCATTTCTCAGATGGTAACGCTTCCTTCAAATATGTTTTCGTCTGTGACACTTCCCGCAACACTTTGGTTTTTCGATAAGCAAAAGTGCCATACCGACAAGAAAGACAAGATATTGTTCATCGACGCGCGCAACGTGTTTACGCAGGTTGATCGCGCGCACAGGAAGTTTTCCGACGAGCAGATAAAAAATCTAGGTATTATCACAAGGTTGTACAACGGCGATGAACAGGCATTTGTAAATTTGATTGAAGAGTATAAAGCCAACCTTGAAAAAGCGCCCGAGGTTTCCGACGATAAGGACGTTATGCCAAAATCCTATTGGCAGACGCAAATCGATTGGCTCAATGAACGCTTCCCCGAAGGGAAATATCACGATGTCATCGGTCTTTGCAAAGCGGCAAAACTTGACGGAGAGGATGGGATTATCGATCAGGACTATTCCTTGAATGCGGGGCGATATGTTGGCGTAGTCATCGAAGACGACGGCATGACGGCGGAAGAATTCAAAGCGGAAATGCTTTCTTTAAATAATGAATTCGTAAAACTGAACGATGAAGCTCATTCGCTTGAATGTGTTATAGCCGAAAATTTGAAAGAATTGTTTGGTGAATGATATGAAGTATAAGAGATTAAGTGATTTTGCTGATTTCAGAACAGAAAGAACAGCAAACATAACTTTTGAAAATTATATATCGACGGAAAATATGATTAGAGATAAAGGTGGAATTATGACTGTCAGTTCTTTGCCGGATGCAAAAACCACATCGGCTTACAAAACTGGCGACATTTTGCTATCTAATATTCGCCCATATTTTAAAAAAATATGGTTTGCGACTCAAAGTGGCAGTTGCTCCAACGATGTGCTGGTTTTGAAAACAAAGAAAAATATTCTACCTTTGTTTCTTTATTATGTTTTGTCAGATGACAATTTTTTTAATTACGATACGATAACTTCTAAAGGTACTAAAATGCCACGTGGCACCCCTAATGCCATTATGAAATATCTGGTTCCGAATATACAAGTGGATAAACAAACAAAAATCGCCTCAATTCTTTCTGCATACGACGATTTGATTGAAAACAACAACAAGCGAATCAAAATTTTAGAGCAAATGGCGGAGAATCTTTACAAAGAATGGTTCGTTCGTTTCCGTTTCCCTGGATATGAAACCGCTGAATTCGAAAACGGCATTCCAAAAGGGTGGGAAATTTTAAGAATGGAAAATTTTTGCTATGTAACAGATGGCACACACGATACTCCCAAAGAAACTAATTTGGGTGTTCCTTTGGTTACTGGAAGGTGTATCAGGAACGGGTTTGTTGATTATGATGAGGCATATCTCATAAGTGAAGATGACCATAATAGAATTAAAAAAAGAAGCGGGTTAAAGAGTGGAGATATTCTTTTTAGTAACATTGGAACAGTGGGGAATACCTGTTTAGTTGATTACGAACGAGAGTTTAGCGTTAAAAATGTTATTATTTTTAAGCCCCCAATAAGGGCAATTTCGGCATATCTTTATTACTGGCTAATTAGTCCCTCGATGCAGGCGATTTTTTCAACGCAAACCAATGGCGCTTCACAGCAATTTGTAGGATTGACTTTTATGAGAAGAATTAAAATTTTAGTACCTAACAAATACATTATGACTTCTTTTGAAAAAAATGTTGCTCCAATTATTGATGCTATGATGATGCTTCATAAAGAAAACCAGAATCTTATCAAACAACGCGATTTGCTTTTACCACGTCTTATGAGCGGCAAATTGGAGGTGTAGGGTGGAGGACAAAATAACTATTCAATTTGTAGACGCTGATGGAAAAGTGTGCAACAGCCTAGAAATTCCTGTTGCAACCGATAAGCCTCAATCAAAAAAGGAACCCAAAACTTATCTCGATGAAGCGCTTATTTGGGATTTGCATAATGTTATTGAATCCTCCGATATATTTATGAGCGAGGAACCATTGAAGCATAAGTACAATCTTTTTTGTGCGTTTAAGGACAGAATGTTTAGTGCGGTTAAATATCTCAATAAGCATAGCAAGCCTCCGAAAACCGAAGAAGAATTTATAAATTTTCTCGTCTACGCCGCCATCGTCCGCGACGGGATTATGAAGTTATATGAAAATTTGTACGGAGAAAATCCGCCTTTTATCGGAGAAAAGAAATATTTTCTTAATGTGAGAACATATTCTGCAAAGTATTTTTCGGAGAAAACGCAGCCAACGGACGATGATTTTTTTGAATATCTTCGCGCTATGGCATTTGCCCACCCTTATGAAACGAGCAAAAGAGGGCGTCCTTTTATGGAAGACGGAGAAATTCAGATGTGCCCTTGGGTGATTATAGGTAGGTCCCTATTTTCGCAAGGAATAAAAAATCCGGTGGGAATTCGAATTTACTCTAATAAATTTGAAGATGATTTGCTGGACATTTTGTTTTCCTTTGACGATGTTAAGGCTTATATTAAATCAAGGTTTAAGTGCCTGAAAGAAATAACAAAATGGGCAAAAGAAGAGCTTACTAAACATATTGAAGAGTGGAAGAAGAGAAAAATAAACAGAAATCAAGATCCCGTTGATATCCTTACGGAAATCAAATCGGTTTTGACTGATCGCTTTCAGGATGCAAGCAGTTTGGAAAATCTTGTGGTATATCTTACGTGTCCGATTAGTGTTGAGGCAAACAGGGAAAATGTTCTTAAATTCCGCCAAGCCATTATCAATGCCATACCAGGTATTTGCGACAGCTTAGATAACCTTGATTGCGAATCAATGGAACAAAAAATTGGCGAGTTGTTCGCTTATCCGAGGAAGATGCATCAAATGGCGCATTACCAACTTGAGAAAATTTTTTCCTATCTAAATGAGAGGAATGAAACCATTGATCCGTACTCCAATGAAGCATGGGGGCTTAAGCAAGCACAGGATTTTGCAAACGGATTTGCAAAAAAATGGGTTAAGTTAGACATCAAAACAATGCAGTATGACGAAATAAAACTTTTGGTATGTACAGCCTGTTACTTAGAACGGAAAGAACAAGAATCGGGGGAATAATATGCGTAACTTTATATCCGAAGACGACATAGAAAGAGCAATACTCGACAAATTGGGGAAGACTCCGTTTCATTACGATATTTTGCGGTGCAATCCGGATCCGTCCAAAAGGGAAGATTTAAACGACGGTACAATGCGTGCTACCAAGCGTGAATGCGTTTTGCCGGCTGTTTTGTTGCGATCTCTCAAAAAATTAAACCCCGATATCGGCGAAGAGTATATTCTCGAAACCGTTAAAGAATTGCGCAAGGATTTTTCTGTAACGGACATTGTGGACACAAACTATAATTTTTATAACCGTATCCGAAACGGAATTCAAATAACCGTGCGTAAAAACGGTAAAGAGGACTTTGTGCAGTTAAAACTCATTGACTTTGATGAGCCTACCAACAACAATTTTACTGCGGTTTCGCAAATGTGGATTCAGGGCAAAATATATTTTCGTCGTCCTGACATTTTGATTTTTGTCAACGGGCTTCCGCTTGTATTTATCGAACTGAAAAACAGTATCGTAAAAGTGGAAGAAGCTTACAATAAAAACCTGAAGGACTATATAAAAGATACCCCCAACCTCTTTGCCTTCAACCAGCTTTGCGTTTTGTCAAACGGGTTGGAAACGAGGATAGGAGCATTCAACGCCACGTATAATTTTTTCTTTGAGTGGCTTAAAATTGAGTCAGAGAAAGAAAACCCCGACCGAAAAGCATTATCAGAACCGAAAACCTTTGGGGAAAGTTCGTCAAGATATTTTGTAGATGGTCTTTTAGATAAAAATCGACTTATCGACTATGTAGAAAACTTTATTTTGTTCGAAAACGGAAAAACAAAGATTTTAGCAAAAAATCATCAGTATCTTGGAGTTAACAATCTTATTGAGTCTGTGAAAAACCATAAAGAGCTTAAAGGAAAGCTCGGTGTTTTCTGGCATACGCAGGGTAGCGGGAAGAGCTATTCCATGGTAATGTTTGCGCGCAAAGTTATGCGTAAAATCCCGGGTAATTTTTCCTTTTTGGTAATTACTGACCGTGAAGATCTTGATACGCAAATTTATAAAAACTTTTTGCGCACGGAAGTAATAGGTAAAAAAGAGGAGTGTCGACCCAAAAACGGCGAACAGTTAAGACAGTATTTGCAAACTAATAAACAGTTTATTTTCACCCTGATACATAAATTCAGATACGATAAGGGGAAAAAGTATCCTGTTCTTTCTACGCGCGACGATATTATTGTCCTCGTTGACGAGGCTCACCGCACGCAATACAAAGATCTTGCTGAGAATATGCGCACGGCTTTGCCCAACGCTAATTTTGTGGCGTTTACCGGAACACCTTTGCTTGGAGCAAAGCGACTGACAAATCAATGGTTCGGCAATTACGTGTCGGAATATAATTTTGCGCAGTCTGTCGAAGACGGCTCAACGGTGCCGCTCTTCTATTCACGCAGAGTACCTGAAGTCGGTTTGCAAAATGATTTCCTTGATGATGATGTGCTTGATATTATCGAAGATGAAAATCTGAACGAAAACGAGACTCGGTTACTGGAAAATTCTTCGTCACGCATTTTGGAAGTGATTAAGCGCGACGATAGATTGGATAAGATCGCGCAGGATATCGCCTATCATTTTCCTCGGCGCGGTTTCTTGGGTAAGGGCATGGTGGTATCTGTAGATAAATATACTGCCGTTAAAATGTTCGATAAAGTTCAACATTACTGGGGAATCGAAAGACAGAATATTATCAAAGAGCGTAATGCTGCCAAAACCGATGAAGATAGAGAAAGGCTGACAGAAATTCTGAATTATATGAACAACGTTGAAATGGCTGTCGTCGTTTCAGAAGAGGCGGACGAAGATGTAAAGTTTGCAAAATTAGGGTTGGATATTGCGAAACACCGCAAAAAAATGACGGAAATTACACCAGACGGAAAAGATATCGAAGACAGATTCAAAGACGTTGACGATAATTTAAAGCTTGTTTTTGTGTGTGCTATGTGGTTGACGGGCTTTGATGTGCCGAATCTCTCGACATTATATCTGGACAAGCCGATGAAAGGCCATACGCTTATGCAGGCCATTGCGCGTACAAACAGGGTTTACCCTGGAAAAGCCTGTGGCATTATCGTAGACTATGTCAATGTTTTCAAATATATGCAAAAGGCATTGACGGAATATGCAATTGGATCCGACGGAGAAGTATTTCCCGCTAAAGATATAGAAAAACTCATTGGATATATCGACGCTACTATTGAAGAAGCAGAGTTATGCTTATCCGGACTTGGTATTAACATTGAAAGCATTATAAATGAATCAGATACTTTTAATAGATTAGACAGATTAAGAGAGGCTTATAATACTATTGTCGCCAAGGACGAAGCCAAAGAGAAAATCAAAGTCATTTTAAATACGCTTATCAATTTATATGATGCAGCAAAGCCCGAAGTCTTTGAAAAAAACTGGTCTAATCCTAGTTTCTCGGCTTTGGTATATTTGCACGGATTGTTTTTTAATTTGATTAACGATGAAAAAATCATGCGTGCAAAACTGCGTATGGCAAAACTTTTGGATGATAGCGTGGCTGCCAATGCAGATTTTATTGGTAACATACGAAAAAACGATGGTGGGTACATTATCCACAACTCTAAGGTTATTGACCTTTCAAGAATAGATATAGACGAACTGAAAAAAGAAATTAAAATAGCCCAATATAAGGCGGTTGAAATAGACGACTTAAGAGCCTTTATAGAAAAGGCTCTTGAACAAATGCTAAAGCGAAATTGTACGCGTTCAAAATTTGCCGATAGATTTAAACGTATAATAGATGCATACAATGCCGGCGGAACCGAAAACGAGGACTATTTTGAACAACTTACAAAGCTGGTCGCGGAGCTAAAAGAAGAAGAGAACAGAGCAAATGTAGAAGGCTTAACCGAAGAAGAACTTGAAATTTTTGATTTGCTCATTGCAGATAAGAAACTTACTAAGTCCGATGAACAAAAAGTCAAGCTCTCGGCAAAAAATTTATACAAGAAATTATGCGAGCAGAAGGATTCTTTACTAGTTGTGGACTGGTATAAAGACGAACAACCTAAAGCTAAGCTGAAGTCTGCTATCGAAGTATCTTTGAATGCCGATTTGCCCGATAGTTATGATGCCTCGTCTTTTAAATTAAAAACAGAGATGCTGCTGAATCATTTCATTGACATGGCAGTACAAGGCTATGGTTGGATAGGCAATGTCGCCTAATGCGCAGTATTAATGCAGATGTATTAATTTAGCAGGGGAATTTTATTTGCGCATAAACTTATTTTAACTTTGGCCCTGATATGTATTGGTATAAATAAACAAGTATGATACGGAGTCATCTCAGCTAAAGTGCTTTGTGATTTGTTTTGTTTCGTCTTTACGCACCACTTTCTGCCGATTGCTTTTTGCTTGGTGATTGTGGCAAAAGCTATAAGTAACCTGTTGGCAGTTAGGCGTGAGCTTGTCATAGATGAGCTTGTCATAGACGAGTGCGGCGGCGCTACGCGCCGCCGCAGACAAGCTCACGCCTCTTTTTAACTCAAAAACCAACCACCGCAAACAGTGCAGCAAAACCGCCGTTTCCGGGAAGAGGGCAACAAAAACTGGGCAACGACAAACTGCCCCGCCGCGGAAAAGGCATCCGCGCTGAGCCGCTTGCGGATCGCCTTTTCTTCTCGCAGCGGGCGGGCTTTCGTTGAAACGTTGCACGCCGGTTTTTATTCTTTGCCCGTGATTCTCCCTTTGCGTTGTGGATAACCTGAAAAATTTTCCGCGTTTTTCTTGAAATAATACAAACATATGTTTGACATTTGCGCCCGTATTGTGTATAATGGGACTATGCACCTAAAAAGGGGCATACACAACTTAATAAGAGAGCTTTTTATGAATTGATAGAATAATATTAAAAGATAGAATAGAGAGCCGTTGAAGCGATACCAACGTAAACGAGATTGGGCTAAATAAAGCCGCACCGTGGTCCTCGAGCGGAATATCGGGGCGGGGTCGTGAAGATTCAAGGGCATAACATAAAAGAAAGAAATTAACGTACTGTAAGTGTTTCTCTCTTTTGTGTTATGTCCTTTTTTTCGTGCAAATTTTATCTTCGGAGGACAAAAATTTGCAGAAAAACAAGACATTCGCGGCTTCATGGACGGTATTTCCGAGAGGAGGTGTCAGATGAACCTTCTTGCAGCAAAGATTTATTATGACGGCAGTCACTATATTGCCATACCGCATACGGAACGCCCGTATCGGAAGAAGCGACAGCGACAGAAACCTGAAAAGAGCGAGGAAGTGCAGCAGTTCGAGCAGCGCTTTGAAAAAGTGAAAGGCGGAAGAAAGAGCCGTAAGGCGAAGCTGCTTTCAGAGTTTACGCCCATGTTCAAAGACGAAGGCGAGGCGGAGCAGTTTGTGGAAGAACACTTCAACAGGCTCAGCCGCAACCGTTGGGAACGATATAAGCGCATGATACGGCGCGGCTACACCAACAGATGGAACTATTTTTGCACGTACACCTATGATTCCGAAAAGCACACGGAAGAAACCTTCCGTAAATCGCTTATGAACACGCTTTATCATCTCTCTTCCAGGCGTGGCTGGCGATATATGGGAGCATGGGAACGCGGAGAATTGGGCCAGCGGCTGCACTTTCACGCACTCACCTATATTCCGGAAGGCGGTATGCCCGGAGAGCTGGAAGAGCATGAAGATTACAGCACCAAACGCCACAAGCGAGAAAAGAGTATTCAGAACAGCTATTTCAACGAGCGGTTCGGTAGGAGCGATTTTTCCGCAATCACAAACAGACAGCAGGTTGCGGACAGCATAAAGTATATGCTCAAATACATCACTAAAAACGACGAAAAAATAATCTACTCGCGCGGTATGAAGACTTACTTCTTGTCGGACGTTTTGGACGAAGATATCCTTTGCAGAATGGGTGATGAAGAACACGGTTTCAAGTACATACTTGCGGACGATTTTACCTGCATAAGCGAGGTCGAGATCATGGGCAAGGTCAGTTTAGAGGTAATAGAGAAAATGCCGAAGTCAAATTGACTGTTTTCTCTTTCGAGGGGATATTTTGGCATAGCCGTTTCCCCCTGTCAACGTCGCTCGTAAATTTCGCAAGAACTATTAGAAAACCGACGTCAGGAAATTTTCTCTCTCTGTTGACAGAGGACGGAAATATCTGAAAGGTTAATCCTCGGATAAATCGCCTATGCCCTTTTTACCCCGTCGAAAGACGAAAAAACAAGACGGAGGTAAAAACAAATGAAAAAGAAAGCTGAAAGAAGTTTCGACATACTGACTGAGGTCATCTCCCGCGAGAATGTACTCGATATGGCGGAGCTTATCGTATGCAAGGAGACCAAGTACCTTATACGCTTTTCAGGCAGCTACATGGCAAAGGCGCACATCGGAGTATGCAAGGACATCTTCAACAAGGATAACCCAGACTACATAATGTCGGACAACTATGACATGGTGCAGGCGGTTGCACTCTTCCTCTGCGAACACATCGGGGAGCATTTAGACGATACCTATGAAATCACTAAAAAAGGCAAAATCATCACCATAAAATATTGCTGCTATAAGCTGATTGACCGCATGATATGCGGAAGATACCGTATCAGTGCAAGGCATGTCGACCTTGAAAAAGCCTGCCATTTAGAGGCGCAGGAAGTTTATAAAGCCGACGAGGACGAGCATGAAGCAGTCGATAACGTTATCGATAAAATGCAGCTTGACGACTACCAGCGCAAAGTGCTTAACCACCGTATGGCAGGGCTGAGCACGAGCGAGATCGGCCGCTTATTCAACCGCAGTGCAGGAGCAATCGGATCGGTAATATATACCATCCAAAGACGATATAAGCGATATATTCAATTATAAATCAAGGAGGAATTAAATATGGAAACAATAAAAAAATTATTCTATAACGGCGAGGATTACGAGAATTGCTATTTCTTTTCCCCGTCGATCAGCAAGCGAAAAACCGTGGGCGGAAAGAATTATTTTGTCTGCGGTTACTTCAATGGAGATAAGGACTTTGAAAAGACGATGGAAAACCTCGCCATACAGCACAATGTTCAGAATATGAGGTAAAAAATGAAACAAAAGAGCTACATAGCAGGTTTATATCTCAGGCTTTCGCAAGAGGACGAGCGCCAGGGTGAATCGGTATCGATCGACAACCAAAGGACAATACTGCGCAAGTATGCCGAAGATAAAGGCTTTGAGATTCATGATGAATACATAGACGACGGCATTTCGGGAACGACCTTCCAGAGACCCGAAGTGCAGTGGCTTTTGGACGATGCCAAGACTGGCGTAATCAATACCATTATCGTAAAAGACTTGTCGCGCTTCGGCAGGAATTACATTGAAGTCGGTCAATATATCGATTATGTCTTTCCTGCGTTCGGGATAAGGTTCATAGCGATACAAGACAATGTTGATACGGAAAACCGTGACAGCGGCGCAATGGAAATGATGCCGATCATGAACGTGTTCAATGAATGGCACGCCGCAAATACCAGCAAGAGATAAGAGCTGTCAGACGCTCCAATGCTCTTGCTGGAATATACAGCGCAAAGAAGGCGACTTACGGCTATATCAAAGGCACGGATAAAAAACGTACGCCCGTCATCGACGAAGAAGTGGCTCCGATCGTAAGGCGGATCTTTGAAATGTATGCTTCTGGAATAAGCCCGAAAAATATAGCGGATATTCTGAATGCGGAAGGGATAGCTTCTCCCGGTAAATATGCCTATGAAAAGCTGGGACATAAAGGCCGCCCGAATGAAATGCGGATCTGGGGCGAAGTGAGCATACGGCATATGCTGAATAACATCATGTATATCGGACATCTTCCTATGTTGCAAGGGACGACGGTTTCTTACAAGAACCATCATCGGCAAGCCAAAGACAAGAGCGAATGGGTTATCACCTACAATAACCACGAACCCATCATTTCGCAGGAGCTTTGGGATAAAGTACAGGAACGGCAGAGACATATGGCGCAGGGAAGAAAGACAAAAACCGGATACGTTCATCCTCTTTCAGGCTTTCTCGTATGCGCCGACTGCGGAAGCAAAATGAAAATGTGCGCGCATTTCAGTAAAGCAAAAAATGAATACAGTTTTTATTTTAACTGCGGCAATCACCTGCGATACGGAAAGACGCTGTGTTTCTCGCACTATATCCCCGCAAAAGTGCTGGAAGAGATCGTACTCGACAATATAAAGGAGATGGCGCAGCGTATTGTTCTCGATGAGGAGGCTATTCGGGAAGAGTTCCTGCGGCACAATGCCGAGCTTGCGGAAACGGCGATAAAGACAGCAAAGAAAGAATTACAGGCGAAACGTAAGCGTACAGAAGAGTTATCCCGACTTATGCAAATCGCTTACGAAGACAGGCTCAAAGGCAAGATGCCCGAAGATATCTGCCTCGGCTTTATACAGAAATATTCCGAAGAACAAAAGCGGCTGGAAGGTGAGATTGAAGAGCTGGAATCAAAACTGACGGAAACGGAGAACACGATGCAGAGCGCCGATGAATTTATACGCAATATCAAGAAGTATCTCGAAGCGCCGAAACTTACCCGTGAAATGTGTTATGAGCTGATTGACCGCATCGTCATCGGCGGGTTGCCGAAAGTCACAGGCAAAGAGCGCGAGATAGATATCGTTTACAAGGTCGATATCGCATCCGTCCTGCGATACAAATTCAGGAAGTAACAAAAAGCGTATGGGTTATTGGACTCATACGCTTTGTTATGCTCCACTGCCGATTTCTTAGTGTCCATAAGAATATGTGGCAACTTTCTGCTATTTCAATTTTTTTGTTGCAATGCAAGCGTTTAGGCAATGTGTCGGGCACAAACGTGAAAGCAAAATTTCTTGCACAACACAAAAAGCATTGTGGCGTTGTTTGCTTTCCGCCGAAACACTGTTCAGGCTGTGTCGGCTTGGAAACAACTTTTTTCATTACAATCCAAAGTCTGTGTATATTCGTTATTGCCCAAAATCGGTGTATATTCGTTACTGCGTAACAGCAGAAGCAGCAGGTAAGTTTTTGGGGTAGTGCAACAAGTCAGCGGTTGAATTTTATGTCTTGTGATTTTTTATTCCACAACTTTTTGCTATTTCAATTTTTTTGTTGCAAGGCTTTGGTGCTATGGAACATTTCTTTTCGTGGGTAAAAGACCTTTTATGAGCAATAGCACCGTTTCGGTTTATTTTTTTTTGTTAAAATTTCAGTAAAACGCATTCAAAAATGAAAGATTTTTACTTTTGTTGACTTATACCCCTTGTCAAATTATTTTTTTTCTGCTATAATCATAAAAAAAAATAATAGAAAAGTGCTAATAATCGAAAAAATTTATTTGTACTTTGTGAGGTCGCCATGAAATTGTTGCAACTCAAATATTTTTACACTGTGTGCCGTTACGGCAGTATCACCAAGGCGGCGGACAAACTTTTTGTTAGTCAGCCCACGATATCCTTTTGCATAAAGGAACTGGAAGAAGAATTCGGCGTCAAACTGTTTCACCGCAAGCACAACCGCCTGCGTCTTACCGTTGAAGGGCAGTTTTTCTGCGAGAAGGTCAAATATATTTTGCAATCCGTCGATTCGTTGGAAAAACAAATGAAAGAAATGTCGTCTAACCGCAGTCACGTCAAAATTGCAGTGCCTGCCATGATTTCCACCTTTCTTTTCCCCCGAATGTTCGATGCTTTTCAAAAAAAGTATCCCGATGTGCAGTTGGAAATGCTGGAAACGGGTTCTTTGCAGACACGCAAACTAATCGACACCAACGCAGTGGATTTGGGCATCACAATTCTTGACGGCGCAGTAAACGACAATTACAACATTTTGCCTCTTGTTACCACCGAACTGGTGTTTTGCGTAAGCAAACAGCATCGTTTGGCGAAGGAAAAAAGCGTCAGCATACGTCAACTTGCTCAGGAAAAGATAATACTTTTCAAAGCCGACAGTTACCAGAACGTTGTCATTAAAAACGCTTTTGCCGAAGAAGAGGTGGAGCCTAACATTTTGTTGTATTCTTCGCAACTGTACACAATCAAGCAGTTTTTGTCCTACGGCACTGCAGGGGCATTTTTGTACCGTCAGGTAGCGGAAATGGACGAAGACCTTGTTTGTATTCCGCTGGAAAAGCCAATCGTCCAAAAAATTGTGCTTATTTGGGCAAAGAGCGGTGTTGTGTATTCCACTGCGGAACATTTCATTCAGTTTGCCAAAACCTTTGAAGAGTAACGCCAACTTTCACAAGTAACCGCTGTATCACGTCAAAGCCACGTTTTCGTGGCTTTTTTGCCGTTGCGGCAGTTTTGTCGGCAGGGGCGGATTGCCTTCCGATTTAGTACAGTTTGCCAAACGCATTAAAGCACAACTTGCCAAACGCCGTAAAAGTTTTTCGTTTTCAGCTGAGGAATGTATTTTGCCGACGTACAAAAAATATTTATATTTTTTATTGTTGCCGTTTGCCTTGCAATACGCACAAAATGATGTTATACTTGTACCATGGAACAGTTTGAACAAAAGTCAATATTTGAAAGTCAAAAAACGGAAAACATACCTCTTGCCGAACGTATGCGTCCGAAAGTGCTTTCGGAATTTATCGGGCAGTCGCACATTATCTACGACGGCTCTCTTCTTTGCCGTGCCATCAAGGCGGACAAGTTGGGAAGTTGCATTTTTTGGGGCGCACCCGGCACGGGAAAAACATCTCTAGCCAACATTGTGGCTTACACAACGGGCAGTCATTTTGAAAAACTCAATGCCGTCAGCAGCGGTGTTTCCGACGCTAAAAAAGTAATAGACGAGGCGACGAAACGTTTCAATGCCTACGGGCAAAAAACATATTTGTTGCTGGACGAGTGTCACCGTTGGAGCAAAGCGCAAAGCGACTGCGTTTTGCCTGCAATAGAAAAGGGATTCATTACTTTCATAGGCTCCACAACGGAAAATCCCTACGTTTCCATGACAAGGGCGATAGTGTCCCGTTGCAGAGTGTTTGAGTTTTTACCCCTCACCAAACAGGACATTCTGAAAGGCTTGCAACAGGCATTGAAGAGGGACGTCGTGTTTTCTCACCGCAAAATCGTGGTGGATGCCGACGCTTTGGACTACATTGCCGAAACTGCCGCAGGCGACTTGCGCAACGCCTACAACGCTTTGGAACTTGCAGTGATAACCACCGACATGGACAAAGACGGCACGGTGCACATAGATAAACTCACGGCAACGCAGTCTATGCAGAAAAAAGCCCTTTCGGTGGATACGGGAATGTACTACGACATGATTTCCGCATTCATAAAAAGCATGCGTGGCAGTGACGCCGATGCGGCGCTGTTTTGGTTTGAAAGGTTGTTGGAGGCGGGAACCGACCCCTTGCTTTTGGCAAGGCGTATTGTAATTCACGCATCGGAAGACGTCGGACTTGCCGATCCCAACGCACTTGTTGTGGCAACGTCGGCATTGACGGCTTTTCAGAATATCGGACTTCCCGAAGGCAGAATACCCCTGACGGAAGCGATACTTTACATTTGCAACTGTCCCAAGTCCAATTCCGTAGTTACCGCTTTGGAAGGGGCGACGGAATGTGCCAAGCAACATCCCACCGCAAGGGTGCCTTCCTACCTTATGGACAAAAATTATTCCCGTGATACAGAAACGGTAGACAACATTCCCTACAAATATCCGCACAACTACGGAGGATGGGTGAAACAGCAGTACCTTCCCGACGAGGTTGCAAATGAGGTGTTTTACACACCAAGCGGTAACGGCGAAGACAAGGGATGCCGCCAAAAGAAAAATCAAGGAGACGCAAATAAATGATAAGGCTCAACAACGTTTGCAAAACGTATGCAAAGTCCAATACCATGGCAGTCAAAAACCTTTCTTTGGAAATAAAGGACGGTGAAATTTTCGGATTTTTGGGTCCCAACGGTGCAGGAAAATCCACAACAATCAAGATGATTACCGGTATTCTTACACCCGACAGCGGCACAATCGAGGTTAACGGCACTCTCATGTCGGAAAATCCCTCGTTGGTGAAAAGTCAAATAGGCTACGTGCCCGACAACCACGAAACTTACGACACTTTGAAGGGAATAGAGTACCTCAACTTTATCGGCGCAATGTACGATGTAGCGGAGGAACAACTGAAAGTCCGGATTGAGGAATACGCCACACTGTTTGGTCTCAAAGACTCTTTGGGCAACATGATTTCTTCCTATTCGCACGGAATGAAACAAAAACTTTCGCTTATCGCCGCTTTGATACATCAACCCAAAGTGTGGATTTTGGACGAACCCATGACGGGATTGGACCCTCAATCGGCGTACACATTGAAGCAACTCATGCGCAAGCATGCCGACAATGGCAACACGGTGTTTTTCAGTTCGCATGTAATTGACGTGGTGGAAAAGGTGTGCGACAGAATAGGTATCATCAATCACGGCGAACTTGTGGCGGTGGACACCCTGGAAAAAATCCGTGCAGACAAAAACGTGTCGCTGGAAAGCATCTTTTTGGCAATCACTTCCGACGGCAATGTGCAATCGGAAATTGACGCCGCCCTCAACGGAGATAAGAAATGAAAAAGTATCTTGCACTGATAAAATTGCTGTTGACTCAGCAATTCCGCTACAAACCGCTTGCCGACAAAAAGAAACGTGCAGGCACAATAGCGTTGTTTGTGGTTGTCGGGGTGTGTCTGTTGCCGACGTTTGCCATTTTTGCCGTGGGGTTGTTTGCAATCGGCACAATTGTCGGACTTGACGAGGGGGTTGTTTCCCTTGTAATACTGATGTGTCAAGGCGTTGTGCTTGTGTTCGGAACGCTCACTTCCATGTCGGTTATTTTCAACGGCAAGGACGCAGAAAAAATGCTGTGTTTGCCGATACCTTCAACAACGGTGTTTCTTGCAAAAGTAACGGTGGCGTACATCGGGGAAACGATAACCTCTGCACTTACTGCCCTGATGTTTTTGTTGCCATTTGGTTTAGGCGCAGGTGCGGGCGCAGGCTACTTTTTAATGTTGCTGCCTGCTTTGTTGCTGATGCCTGTTTTGCCTACCCTTTTGGGAATAATAGTTTCCATGCCTTTCGTGGCTTTGTTCCAAAGGTTACGCACAAATGCGGTGTTGAAAAGCGTATTGCAAATTGTGCTGTACATTGCTTTTATGGCGGCTTACATGGCGATGATTTTTTCCTTCACTTCGTTGGGAAACAGTATCGATTCGTCCGGTCAGACGGAAGCGGAAATGTTGCAGAATTTGGCAAATGCACTTAAACTTGCGGGGAGCAGAACAGTATTTGTACATTGCAACTTTATGCTTGCTACAAGTCTTGTTTCCCTTTCCTTCGCAAACTGGATAATCTCACTGCTTGCCTGCATTGCGGAAAATGCGCTTATCGTGGCGTTTGCCGCCCTCATTTCTCTGCCGTTTTACAGATGGATTTTGTCATCGTCGTTGGAAAGTACGGGTAATACAAAATCAACTGCGGAAGATTTGAAGAAGTGGCATCACAAACGTGGCACCTTGATAAAGGAACTTGCCATGAACGATTTCCGACGTGTGTTGCGTGATTCGCAGATGAGTTTGCAGTCGCTTTCGGGAGTGGTACTTATGCCCTTGCTGATTGTACTGTTTTACTTTTCTTTCAACGCAGGAAGCGGCGAAGACAATATGTTGCTGTTTTTGTCTTCCAGCAAACTGTATCAGGCTATTGCCCCTGTTGTATTTTTGGGATACATGGGGATGATTGGCGTAGGAATGAACGTGCTTGGCGTTTATCCCATTTCACGTGAGAACAAAGCCTTGTGGCACCTCAAAGCATTGCCCGTTCCCTTTGAAAAAATACTGCTTGCGAAAGTGTTGCTTGCAACGGTTGTAATGCTTGTGTGCGATTTTCTCACCTGTGTGTTGCTTGTGGTGTTTTTCAAAATAAGTTGGTACATAGGCATTGTCATGATGATAGTTATGTCCCTGACGGGATTTGGTTCTATGTGCATTACGACGCTTTCCGACCTCAAATCTCCCAAACTCGGTTGGACAAACTTCAACCAGAGTTTGAAAAATGCCAAAAACAGTTGGATAGCAATGCTTGTAGGTTTGCTGGTTATGTTGGGTATCGGCGTGTTGAGCGTGGGATTTATCGTGTGGTACGCTTTGGCTGACAGCGTCTTTGCGCTTGTTGCGATGTGGATAGTAATTGCTGTTGCGTCGGCTGTGTTTGCAGTGTATTCCTACAAGTACATGGCTTCACGGGCAAAGAACTATTTTGAGATGATAGAAGCCTGACGGCTTTGAAAACACGGCGTTTCGCCTTTTGGAGAATTTTATGAAAAATGTTTTGGATGTTTTGAAAGAGAGAGGTTACCTCAAACAAATTGTGTACGAAGAGGAATTGTACAAACTGCTTGACAGCGAAAAGGTTACCTTTTACACGGGATACGACCCAACTGCGGACAGTCTGCATGTGGGGCATTTCGTAACGCTTATGGCTATGGCGCACATGCAGCGTGCCGGTCACCGTCCCATTGTGCTTATCGGCGGAGGCACGGCAATGGTGGGAGATCCGTCGGGACGCACCGACATGCGTCAGATGATGTCCAAGGAAACCATCGCCCACAACGTGGAGTGTTTCAAAAAACAGATGGCACGCTTTATCGACGTTTCCGACGGCAAAGCAATTTTTGCCAACAACGCCGACTGGCTGTGCGACTTGAATTACATCGATTTTCTGCGGGATGTCGGGGCGTGTTTTTCCGTCAATAAAATGCTCACTGCGGAATGTTACAAACAGAGATTGGAAAAGGGTTTGACATTTTTGGAATTCAACTACATGCTGATGCAATCCTACGACTTTTTGCACCTCAACAGAGAGTACGGCTGTGTGCTGCAAATGGGAGGGGACGACCAGTGGAGCAATATGCTTGCAGGAGCCGACCTTGTAAGACGCAAGGAACAAAAGGTGGCTTATGCCGCAACTTTCTCCTTGCTTACAACGTCTGAAGGCAAAAAAATGGGCAAGACGGCAAAGGGTGCGGTGTGGCTGGACGCCCAAAAGACATCGCCTTTCGACTTCTTCCAGTATTGGCGAAACGTCGAAGACGACAGGGTGGAAACGTGTCTTAAACTGCTCACATTCCTGCCTTTGGATGAGATTTCCGAACTGTGCCGTTACCGTGACGAAAGAATGAACGTTGCCAAAGAACGTCTGGCGTACGAAGTAACGGCTATCGTACACGGAAAAGAGGTTGCCGACAGCGTACTTACGCAGGTTAAGGCGGCGTTTTCACGTGACGCAGACAATATGCCTACGGTGGAAATTTCTTCCCCCACAAATATAATAGACATTTTGGTAAAATGCGCTTTGTGCAAGTCCAACGGCGAAGCACGCCGTCTTGTGGAGGGCGGAGGCGTTTCCGTGAACGACGAAAAGATTTCCGACTATTCCTGGACATTGCCGTCGGCGTTGCGTGATAAGGGCGAATTTTTGCTTCACAAAGGCAAAAAGGTGCATCTCAAAGTAGTTGTAAAATGAAAGAGTACACGACGGTAAAAGGCGAAACGGTGCATGAGATAGTGATTGAAAAATCACGGTTTATTGCGTCGGTAAAGGGCGTTGAAAGCGTAGAAGAGGCAACGGAATTTGTAAATTCCAAAAGGAAAAAGTTTTTCGACGCCACGCACAATTGCTACGCCTACATTGTGGACGACAAAATTAAGTACAGCGACGACGGAGAACCGCAGGGCACTGCAGGCATGCCGATATTGGAGTGCATCAAAAACAACGCTCTCAACAGGGTGTGCGTTGTCGTTACAAGATACTTTGGCGGAATCAAATTAGGCGCAGGCGGTCTTGTGCGTGCCTACAACGGCAGTTGTGCGGAAGCGTTGAAACTGTGCGAAAGAGTGCAGATGACGGATTGCACAAGATTGTCGGTATTGGTGGATTACTCGCAATTGAAACCGTTGCGCCGAGCCCTTTCGGCTTTTGCAAGGGAAGAAAATGCCGTATACTCCGATAAAGTTGAGTTAGTACTGCTGTTTCCAAGTGTTTTATCAACTACTATTACAGACATAGTAACAGAAAACACATTAGGCAAAGCGCAATTCGGCAATTCGGAGCGTCTGCTTTGTCATTTTCCGCCGTTGTCGCAGAATAAATGATGGTTTACACGTCTTTGTAAGGGTGGAAACTCTTTCAAAAATAATCCATGACGCACAGTCAGACGTTTTCGGCTAATACATAAGTGATTTTCTTGGAAGCGTTTGAAAGAGAAATATGCGAAAAATCGGTTTTGCATTCGGTGCTTTTTCCACTCGTCAGCGTATTTTCGCAGAGATTTTTTTGTAGTGAACAATAGCAGTGTATGGTTGAAAGCAGTGTACAGTTAAATTTTGTTGCAAGCGGCGTATTGTACCTTGTAACTTCTTTACCAATTACAAAATCCGCTTTGCATGCAGTGTAATAAAAAGGTGTTGCCTTTGATTGTTTTCAAAGTTTGCCGTCTTTGTAACGAAAACAGACTTTTGCAGCGGCAGTGTGAGCTTGGAAGGAAACGTAACGAAAGGCGTATTGTTTCGTCGTTCGGTTGCCGATGTTTGTGGAAAACTTGCTACGTCAAACTTACGCTGAAAATTTTTTGTGTGGAATTTTATTGTTGATTTGGAGAAAGATATGTCAAAAATACTGTTGAAAGGTTCTACGATTCTGGCTCCGTTGCCTGTTGTGATGGTAACAGTGGGAGATATGGAAAAATCCAACATTATCACCGTCGCATGGACGGGCGTGGTTTGTTCCTATCCGCCAAGAGTGTATGTTTCCATTCGGCACGACAGGTATTCCTACGACATAATCAACAAAAACAGACAGTTTGTCATAAACTTTACATCTTCCGATTTGTTGCCCTGTTGCGACTATTGCGGCATACGCAGCGGACGTGACGAGGACAAATTCCTGCAGATGAAACTGACAAAACTGCAGGCTTCGGCTGTGCAACCCCCGCTTATCGAGCAGTCGCCTATAAACATGGAATGTGTGGTGTTTGACGTACTGAACCTCGGGTCGCACGATATGTTTCTTGCCGACGTGGTGGCTGTTCACGTCGATGAAAACCTTGTCGACGAAAACGGAAAGATAGATTATTCCTTGGCAAAACTTGTAAACTATCAGCACGGCGAGTACTACGCAACGGGCAAGCACCTGGGGCGTTTCGGCTTTTCCGCACAACGCAAGTTTATCGCCAAACACGGCAAAGGCGTTGACGTGGACATGAAAAAGGTTACACTCACCAAGAGAAAACCCTCTATTAAACCCAAAAAAGACTGAATGTTTCAATATTATTGAGGTTGACATTGAACTTGCAAAATCTGAATTCCGCACAACTTGCCGCCGTTACCGCCCCCCTTGGACCGACTTTGGTGTTGGCGGGTGCGGGTACGGGGAAAACCCGTGTGCTTACCAACAGAATACTTTACCTTGTGCAGGAATACCGTGTGAATCCGTCGGAAATTCTTGCCATAACCTTTACCAACAAAGCCGCAAACGAAATGAAACGCAGGCTTTTTGACTTTCAATGCAATGCGCAGTTTATGCACATTTCTACCATACACTCTTTTTGTGCTACCGTTTTACGCCGTGAAAGTAGTGCTTTGGGCAGAAACAGCAATTTTTCCATCTACGACGAAGAGGAGAAAAAAAGTCTTCTCAAAAAAATAGCACGGGAATTCTGGGACGAATGCGACGCCAAAAACGTGGACAAACTCAGCGAGGGCATTTCCTCGATGAAAAACAATTTGACGCCCACGGATATGTTGGACAGCGCAAACACCGTCGAAGAGTCGTTGGATGCAACTTTGGACGAATACATCGAAAGTCAGTTGGAACAGTTGAGTCAGTCTGCGCAAAGTTCACGGGAAGATTTGCTGAAAATAATTTCACAATACAACGAGAAAATGCAACAAAACAATGCGTTGGACTTTGACGATTTGCTGTATTTTGTACATAAACTGTTTTCACGCTTTCCCGATATTCTGGAAAAATACCGTGAACGTTACAAGTACATTCTTATAGACGAATTTCAGGACACCAACAAGGTGCAGTACGAAATTTTCCGCTTGTTGGGGGAAAAGTACGGCAACATTTTCGTTGTGGGCGACGACGACCAATCCATTTACAGTTGGCGTGGAGCGGAAGCATACAATCTGATGAAGTTTTCCAAGGATTTTGCCGATTGCAAAATTTACAAATTGGAACAAAACTACCGCTCTACAAAAAGAATTCTGGACGTGGCAAACAATATCATTGCCAAAAATGCCGACCGCTTTGAAAAATCGCTCTGGACGGAAAACGAAGAGGGGGTAAAGGTGCAACTTTTCACCGCCTACAACGAACATGACGAAGCGTATTTTGTGTGTGAGCAAATTAAGCAGTTGCTGTCCAGAGGATACACTTTGAGCGATTTTGCAGTGCTAGCACGTGTCAATGCCCTTTCACGCAGTTTCGAACAGGAATTTCAGCGCAACGGCATGCCGTACAGAGTTTACGGCGGTTTTCGATTTTACGAGCGCAAGGAAATCAAGGACGTTATCGGTTACCTGCGTTTAATTGTAAATCCCTGCGATTCCGAGGCTTTCTTGCGTGTAATAAACGTTCCTCGCAGACGTGGCATAGGCGACACAACATTGGAAAAGTTGCGCAATCTTTCGGCGGAATACGGCATATCGCTGGTGGACGTCATTTCCGACGAACGCAATCTTGAAATTTTCAATTCGTCAACACGTGCAAAATTGCTGGATTTTTACAAGTTGTATTCCGAACTTTGCGATTTGTCGCAAAAACTGTCCCTTAAAAATTTTGTACATTCCATGCTTGATATTTTGGAATTCCGCAAAGTGTATCAGGATGCGGGCGACGATGACAGGGCATTGAACATAGACGAGTTCGAACAATCGGTAGGTGAGTTCCAGCAGGTCAACCCCACGGCGGGGCTTGCGGAGTTTTTGCAGTCTGTTTCCCTTCTTTCCAGCGTGGACGAAGGAAGTGTCGAAAACGGATTTATTACCATTGCAACGATACACGCAGTGAAAGGACTGGAATTCAAAGTGGTGTTTGTCGTCGGGTTGGAGGAAGGAATTTTTCCCTCCCGCCGTTCGTCGTACAGCAGCAGGGAAAACAGCGAAGAACGGCGTCTAATGTATGTTGCCGTTACTCGTGCGGAAAAGAGGCTGTATCTTACAAGGGCAAACGACCGCTTTCTTTGGGGGGCGCACAAACGTTCCTACGCCAGCACATATTTTTCCGAAACGCAAAAGTTCTTGCAACCGCAACGTGCGCCTGCTTCCGAAAGGCAACTTGAAGACACTTCCTACCTTGACAAACTGATCAATACGGAACCTATCGCAACCGCCCCCAATCAGGGTAAGTCAAAAAACGAAATTCCCCCCTTCAAGGTGGGGCAGATGGTACAGCACAAAGCATTTGGCAGAGGTATGATTTTGCGCATTTCCGGTGAAACTGCCGATGTAGTGTTTGAAAACGTCGGCAAAAAATCTCTCAACGTTCGATTTGCGCCGATGACAATAATTAAGTAGGAGAAAACCGCCATGACAATGCAGGAAATTGTCAAACAACTCAATCAGTGGGCATACGAGTACTATGTTCTGGACAAGCCGACAGTTGCCGACACGCAGTACGACGCCCTCTACGACCAACTTGTTTTGTTGGAAAAACAAACGGGTGTTGTTCTTCCCGACAGTCCGACACACAGGGTCGGAGGTGAACCGCTCAAAAACTTTGTACAGCACAAGCACCTGAAACGTTTGTACAGCCTGGACAAAGTGCAAAGTTTCGGCGAGTTGCAGGAGTGGATGCAAAAGGTCAACAAAGCCGTTGGCGAAGTGGAGTTTACCGTTGAATTGAAATATGACGGACTGACAATAAACGTAACCTACGAAGACGGCAATTTTGCAGGGGCGGCAACACGTGGCAACGGCATTGTCGGCGAAGACGTAACGGAGCAGGTAAAAACAATCAAAACCGTTCCCCTTTCCATACCTTTCAAAGGTAAGTGTGAATTGCAGGGCGAGGGCATAATGCGTCTTTCCGCCTTGGAAAAGTACAACAGGGAGCATCCAAAGGATATTCTGAAAAATGCACGCAATGCCGCTGCAGGTGCAATACGCAACCTCGACCCAAAAGTAACGGCGCAACGTAACCTTGACGTAGTCTTTTACAGCAACGGTTACGAGGAGGGATTGCAGGTACATTCTCAAACGCAACTGGTAAAGTTCTTGCAGGAAAACGGAATGCTGACAAATTACGTTTTCAAGAGGGCAAAAACGTTTGAAGAAGTAAAGGCGGTAATAAATTACATCGGGGAAAAACGCAGTTCCTTCGATTTTCTGATTGACGGCGTTGTAATAAAAATCAATGACTTTGCCGTCAGGGAGAAATTGGGCTACACAGATAAATTTCCCAAATGGGCAATTGCTTACAAGTTTGACGCCGAACAGGTCACCACAAAACTTAATCAGGTGGAGTGGCAGGTGGGAAGAACGGGCAAACTTACCCCGATAGGCAAGTTGGATGCGGTTGAACTGTGCGGAGCCACCATACGCAGGGCAACGCTAAACAATTTTGGCGATATATTGCGTAAAAAACTTAAAACCAACGCCCTTGTGTTTGTGAGAAGAAGCAATGATGTAATTCCCGAAGTGCTGGGTGCTGCCGAGGAGGGTGGCGAAGAAATCGTAAAGCCCACCGTGTGTCCCGCTTGCGGATTTCCGTTGCAGGAAGTTGGGGCAAACCTGTATTGCGTCAATGCCGAAAACTGTCGTCCGCAAATTGTCGCCCGTCTTTCCCATTATTGCGAAAAGGGCGCCTGCGACATAGAGGGTCTGAGCGACAAAACCGTAAACCTCATGGTAGACAAACTCGACGTGCGTTCCGTAGCGGATTTGTATCGACTGACAAAGGAACAGTTGCTGACGTTGGAGGGATTCAAAGATAAAAAAGCACAAAATGTCGTTGACGCCGTGGAAAAAAGCAAAAACGTTGCGTTGCCACAATTTATTTATGCATTGGGTCTGGACAATGTCGGTACCGTTACTGCCAAAGACTTGGCTGCAATGTTTGGTAGCGTAGACAATTTGCAAAAAGCAACGATGGAACAACTGACCTCCATCGACGGCATCGGCGACGTTGTAGCGGAAGGCATAGTGCAGTACTTCAAAGAAAGTCAAAATTTGGAAATAATACGTCAACTTAAAGAAGCGGGAATAAATCCGCAAATGCACCTGCAAGAGAAAAAAGGACCTTTCCTCGGCAAAAAAGTGGTGTTGACGGGAAGTCTTTCCCATTACACAAGAAGCGAGGCGTCCAAAATTATCGAATCTCTTGGCGGAGAGGTGTCTTCCACCGTGTCAAAAACCGTTAACTTGGTTGTTGCCGGAGAAGACGCAGGCAGTAAGTTGCAAAAAGCGCAAAGTCTGGGAATAGAAATTATCGACGAACAACAATTTGACAGTATCGTAAAGGGGTAAAACGCATTATTTTACAGGTTTTACCCCTGTATTTTTGCAGTAAAACAAAGCAAGTGTAATTTGTGTTGACAGCGTGTTTTTTTTGTGTGTTTCAGTCAATTTTTCAGCCGCAAAAGGCTAGATTATGGCAAAAAACAACAAAACGCAGAACACTATTACAGACATAGTATCTGTTTTGTGAAAAATATTGCTCTCAAAGTCGAAAGAAGCAGACGCTTCGGGTTGTGTGTCGATACAAATTGTGTTTCTTGTGCCTTATCTCGGTTGAAATGCTTCGTAATCTGATTGTCAAAAACTTTCACTGTGTATGCAGAGTTTCTTGTAGTTTGACGGCAGAAATTTACGGTAATTTTGCATAGTATTTTTTTATTTATATTATTTAGTAATTGCTTAAATTTTTCTGTTGTGCTATAATACGTAGATAGAAATTGTCGGTGAAACATTTTCAGAATAATTGTGAATTTGGTGGTAATTTATGAAAAGCATGACCGGTTACGGCAAAGGTGTTTCCCTTCGTGACAACAGGGAACTTGTTGTGGAATTAAAAAGCGTCAATCATCGTTTTTTGGATATATCCACAAAAATGTCCCGCATGTTTTTGTTTGCGGAAGACATCGTGCGAAACATGATTTCTCAACAGGTTACCCGTGGACATATTGACGTTTACGTCAATTACCGTCTGCTTGGCACAACGGACAAAGTAGTTACGGCAGATTTAGCCTTGGCAAAAGGTTACGTTGAAGCGGCAAGTAAACTCAGCAACGAGTTTCCGCAACTTCACGACGATTTTGCCCTTACTGCGCTTATGCGTTGCGGCGACGTGTTATCGGTGGAGCAGGCTGTGGAAGACGAATCGGTTTTGCGTGGCATGATGCAAGAGGCATTGACGCAGGCGTTAGGTCAACTTAACGTTATGCGTGAGGAAGAAGGCAACAAACTGCGAGAGGATTTATTGAAAAAACTTGACGTCATTCAGCAACTTTTGCTCAAAATCAAAGAATTTGCCCCTGCCGTTGTGGAAAATTACCGTGAAAAACTGCGCCAGAGGGTGGAAAGTGCTTTGCAGAGCGTAGAAATCGATGAAGCAAAACTTGCCAACGAAGTGTGCTTCTTTGCAGACAAATGCTGCATCGACGAGGAAACTACACGTCTTGCCACTCACATTTTGCACGCAAAGGAAATTTTATCGACAGAACAACCTGTCGGAAAGAAACTGGATTTTTTGGTGCAGGAATTCAACCGTGAAGTAAACACCATTTGCAGTAAATCCAACAGCACCGATCTCACCAACATTGCGTTGGACATGAAAAACGAAGTGGAAAAAATGAGGGAACAGGTGCAGAACCTGGAATAATCACAAACACAAAAAAGAGGTACAATATGGAAGAAAGAAAAAAAGGTAAACTGATTATTTTGTCCGGCCCCAGCGGAGCAGGCAAAGGAACTATTTGTGCAGAACTGTTGCGTCTGATGCCCGACTTGGTGATATCACGTTCGGCAACGACACGTGCGCCACGTCCCAACGAAAGAAAGGACAGAAGTTACTTTTTCGTATCGACGGAAACCTTTTTGGAAATGGTGAAGAACAACGAACTTCTGGAATACGACCAGCATTTTGAAAACTACTACGGTACGCCCAAAAAATTCGTTGTGGATATGCTCAATTTCGGAAAGGACGTAATTTTGGAAATTGACGTTAAAGGCGCATTGCAGGTCAAGCAAAACTATCCCGACAGCATTTTGTTTTTCATAGAGGCACCCAGCGAACAGGCTCTTTACGAAAGACTTGTTCAGCGTGGTTCGGAAACGCCGGACAAAATACAGATTCGTATGGCAAGAAACAAATTGGAACTGGCTCAACGCAGCAAGTACGACTACTGCATTATGAACGACAACGTTGACAGAGCCGTAAACGAAATTATCGAAATTTTGAAGGAGAGAAGGAAATGATTACAAAACCCCCTATTGACGAATTGACGGCAAAAGCAGGCGACAAGTACGCTCTTTGTTGTGTTGTGGCAAAACGTGCAAAGGAATTGAACAACAGCACGGAATTGCCTCAAAACATCAAACCCATCTCTTATGCGGCAAACGAGTTTGCCGAAGGAATTACGGAAATTAAAAAATAAACATGCTGACATTGAAAGGTAAAAACGTAGTTTTGGGCGTTACCGGAGGAATTGCCGTGTACAAGGCATGTCAGGTGGTGCGCGGACTGAAAAAACTCGGCGCAAACGTTGACGTCATAATGACGGAACACGCCACCCAATTCGTAACTCCGTTGACGTTTGAAACTTTGTCCAACCGACCTGTTACGACGGACATGTTTGCCCAAAAGAAACATTGGGAAGTAGAGCATATTTCCCTTGCTCAAAAAGCAGATTTGTTTTTGGTGTGTCCCGCAACAGCCAATATTGTAGGTAAATTTGCCAACGGCATTGCCGACGATATGCTTTCCACGACGCTTATGGCTACAACTGCGCCTGTGGTTATTTGTCCTGCAATGAACAAAAATATGTACCACAGCGACGTTTTCACGGAAAATTTGCAAAAGTTGCAAAAGCGTGGCGTTCACGTTGTGCAGGCAGGGTGCGGATTTCTGGCGTGCGGCGACATTGGCGACGGCAGGTTGGCGGAACCGCAGGTAATTGTGGATTATTGCGAAAAACTGCTGTGTCCCGTGCAGGATTTGCAGGGTAAAAAAGTGGTAGTAACCTGTGGCGCAACGTTGGAAAAACTTGACGACGTGCGTTTTATCACCAATTTTTCCAGCGGCAAAATGGGGTGTGCGGTTGCCCAACGTGCCTTGGCACGTGGGGCAGAGGTAACGCTTGTACTGGCAAGGCACACTGCGGAAGTCCCCCAAGGCGCAAATGTCGTAAATGTGGAAACAACGGAGCAGATGTACGAGGAAACGCTCCGCCACGTTGACGGAACGGACATTTTCGTTATGGCGGCAGCCCCCTGCGATTACAAACCAAAGCAGTTTTCCGAAAGCAAAATTAAAACGCAAAACCTTGTTGTGGAATTTGTCAAAAATCCCGACATAGCCAAAGCGGTGGGCGAAGTTAAGAAAAACGCCTTCTTGTGCGTGTTTTCCGCCGAAACGGATCACGGAGAGGAGAACGCACGCAAAAAACTTGCGGAAAAGCATGCCGATCTTGCCGTGCTGAACGACGTTAAGCACAACAGCGTGTTCGGAAGCGACACAAACGTGGTTACGTTGTTGGACAAAAACGGAGAGAAGAAGTACCCCGAAATGTCCAAATCCGACGTTGCCGACTTGATTTTGGACAGGGCTATCGGCAAATGATTTATTCCGTTATTGTAGATGTTTCCGCAAGCGAAGTGGACAGGATTTTCCATTACAAAGGGGAAAATTACTCCGTCGGAAGCAGAGTTCTGGTGAACTTTGCAAACAGAATCGTGGAGGGATTTATTGTCGGTCAGCAGGAAACAACCGATTACCCTTCGGAAAAAATCAAAGAGATAATAAGGCCTTTGGACGACTTCACGGCAGTTTCGCAAAACTTGTTGCAGTTGGGCGAATATATGCACAAACAGTACAATCTGCGTTGGGTGGACGTTCTCAGGCTTTTTATTCCTGCGCAAATGCGTGGCGGAAGGGTGAAATCGTTGTCCAAAAAGTTTGCGCAACTTTCCGTGCCTTCTTCCGACGTTTTGCCTCAACTGAAACAAAACGCCGTAAAACAGCGTCAGTTGGCGGAGTATCTCCAAAAGGAAGGCGCAACCGCATGTGAAAAACTCAATGCAATGTTCGGCAACGCCGCATTGAATGCGCTGTGCAAAAAGGGTTTTGTTTCTGTTTTCGAAATGTCTGTCAACAGGACGCCTTACAGAAATTTGCCGTTGCAAACTGCCCCTGCAAAAATTCTCACCGATGCACAACAGAAAGTAGTGGACACGTTGTTGCAGGACGGAATCGGTAAGTATCTTCTTCACGGGGTTACCGGTTCCGGTAAAACAGAAGTTTATCTCACAGTTATCGACGCCATTGTCAGACAGGGAAAAACAGCGATAATGCTTGTGCCGGAAATTTCTCTCACGCCAAACATGTTGCGACAGTTGCGTGAGCGTTTCGGCAATGCAGTGGCTTTGCTTCACAGCGGACTTTCGGCGGGCGAACGCTACGACGAGTGGCTTCGTCTGAAAAAAGGCGAGGCACAAATTGCCATAGGTGCGAGAAGTGCCGTATTTGCTCCATTGGACAACATCGGCGCAATAATAGTTGACGAGGAACACGACGCAAGTTACGTTTCCGATTTCAATCCACGTTACGACGCCATTCAGGTGGCGTCATTCCGTGCACAGCAGGAAAAGGCTTTGCTTATTTTGGGTAGTGCAACCCCCAGCCTTTCGGCATTTTACGATGCGCAACGTGGCAAACTCAAACTGTTGTCTTTGCCGGAAAGAATAAACAAAAAGCCGTTGCCCAAAGTGGAAATAGTCAACATGTCCAAGGAAGTGGCGGCAGGCCACCGTGGAATTTTTTCTCGTTTACTTTTGCAGGAACTGAAAGAAACTTTGGACAAGGGCAATCAGGCAATGATTTTCCTCAACAGAAGGGGGTACTCTTCCTTCCTTATGTGTACTAAGTGCGGGTATGTGGCAAAATGTTCCGACTGCGATGTAAGCCTGACGGTACACCGAGAGGAAAATTTGTTGAAATGTCACTATTGCGGCAAAAAGTACTACATGTTGACAAAGTGTCCCAACTGCCACGAGGAAAGTTTCCGACAGGGAAGAATCGGCACTCAACAGATTGTTTCTTTACTGCAACAGGCATTTCCCGGCGTAAAGATATTGCGTATGGACGCCGACACCACTCAGACGAAGGAAAGCCACGGCAAAATTTTGGAAGCGTTTGCTCGGGAAGAAGCGCAGATTCTTGTCGGCACGCAAATGATAGCCAAAGGGCATGATTTTCCCAAGGTAACTTTGGTGGGAATACTTGACGGCGACCAAAGTTTGCATCACGACGATTACATGGCAAGCGAAAGAACTTTCCAACTTCTGACGCAGGTGGCAGGCCGTAGCGGCAGAAGCGTTGACGACGGAAAAGTAGTGTTGCAGACGTACACGCCCAATCACTACTGTCTGACGTTTGCCGCCAGACAGGACTACCTTGGATTTTACAAAAGGGAAATAAGCATACGTGAGGCGGCGGGATTTCCGCCCTTTACGGAAATAGTGAGAGTGCTTTTTCAAGGTGAGGACGAAAAACATTGCATGGATGAGTTGACGGCGCAGTTTGCCAAACTTTGTAATCTGCGTCAGCAAAAACCGCAGGCTTTTTTGTACCTTGACAAAATGCGCTGTCCGTTGAAACGTGCGGAAAAGAAGTATCGTTTTCAGATACTGATGAAACTTGACGAAAAATATGCGGAGGAAATTATTTCGGAAGTGTTTGACGTGGTAAACGCCAAACAGCGAAGCGACGTTTCCGTTTTTGCCGAACGCAATCCGCAAAACTTATCTTGAAAGGTGAATTTATGGCTAGAAGAAACATTGTTAAAATGGGAGATCCTCTTTTGAGGAAAATATCCAAACCTGTGGAAAATTTCGACAGCAAATTGCATCAGTTGTTGGACGACATGGCGGACACGTTGCATTTTGCCGAAGGGTTGGGGCTTGCCGCCCCTCAGGTAGGCGTGTTGAAGCGTGTGTGCATTGTGGAATACGACGATGTGCTGTACGAATTGGTAAACCCCGTGTTGAAACACAGCGAAGGCAAATGCGTGGACAACGAGGGCTGTCTTTCCGTTGTCGGATTCCGTGGTTTGGTGGAACGTCCGGAAAAAATAGACGTGGAGTACTTTGACAGATACGGAGTAAAACACAAACAGCACGCCGAAGGTTACTTTGCAAGGGTATTCCTGCACGAAATGGACCATCTGGACGGTATTCTGTTTGCCGACAAAATGATAAAGAAAATTTTGGATTGAAATGTCTGCGAAAGCATTTGACGTAAAAGGGCGTTTTTTTCGGTGTTTGCGCAAATTGGAGGTAAAAATGGCGTTAAAGGTTATATTTTTAGGCACGCCCGATTTCGGCTTGCCTGCGTTGCAACGCATCTACGAAGAACATCAACTTATTGCATGCGTGTGTCAGCCCGACAAAGCGGGGGCAAGAGGAAAGACGGAATTTTCCCCCGTTAAAAAGTTTGCATTGCAACACAACGTACCTCTTTTTCAGTTTGAAAAAATTTCCCGTGACGGTGTGGACACGTTGAAAGCGCTTAAACCGGATATTATGGTAACGGCGGCGTACGGTCAGATTTTGTCGCAGGAGATAATAGACATTCCGACACACGGCATAATCAACATCCACGGTTCTCTTTTGCCAAAACTGCGTGGAGCGGCACCTATTCAGTATGCTGTGCTGACAGGCTTACAAAAAACGGGCATTACCATTTTGAAAACCGTGCGTCAGGTAGATGCGGGGGACATTATACTGCAAAAATCTTTGGACATTGCACCCCTCGAAACAAGCGGCGAACTTTTTGACAGAATGGCAGTGTTGGGGGCGGAATGTGTTTCCGAGGCGTTGAAGCAAATTGAAAAGGGCACCGCCGTGTACACGCCTCAAGCGGAGGAAGAAGCGACATTCTCCGCAAAAATAACTGCCGAACAGGAAAAGATAGATTGGTCGCTGCCTGCACGGCAACTTGTAAATCTGGTCAGGGCGCTTTCTCCCGAAATAGGCGGTTGGACGACATTGTATGGTGCGCATCTCAAAATATTTCAACTTATTCCCTGCGACAAAGCCTATCAGGGCAAGTGTGGCGAGGTAGTGGAAAGCGGCAAAAAATCTCTTGCCGTAATGTGCGGCGACGGTAACGCAGTGTATGTTACCAAACTTCAACTGCAAAACGCAAAGCGTCTGGACATAGCAAGTTTTCTGTGCGGAAAACGTATTGCCCTTGGCACGGTGTTGGGTGAGTAATGAACGTTGCATTTTTGAAAAGTTTTGAAACTTTGCGTCAGGTTTTTCAACAGCGTGCATTTTCCACTTTGGCTTTGAACAAAACTTTGCAAAGTTGCACCTCGCAGAACAGAGCGCTTATAACAAAAATCGTGTACGGTGTGCTGGATGAAGACATCAAATTGAAGTACATACTGTCAAAATACGTGCGCAAAATGCCCAAAGGGGACGTGCTTATTGTTTTTGAAATAGGTTTGTACTGTCTGCTTAATTTGTCGCTACCGGTGTACACCGTCGTCAACGACTGCGCCGAGTTGGCTAAAATTACCGAAGACAGACGTCAGGTGGGGTTTGTAAACGCTACGCTGAAAAAAATGTCCCTTTCGGTAAAACAGTTCGACGACTACCCAGAGGATGCCGTAACACGCCTTTCGGTGAAGTATTCCTATCCGGAGTGGGCGTTGCGCAAACTTATAAAAGATTACGGAACGGATGTCGCCGAAAAGATTGTTTCATTTGTACCTGACGGTAAGACGTCTGTGAGAATTGCCGACGACAAGGCAAAGGAAAATTTTTCCGTACTTATTCCGACAGTTTTCCCCGACGCCGTTTTAACGGAAGGAAAACTGCCTGTGTCGGACGGTACCTTCACACCGCAAAGTCTGTCTTCCATGGCGGTAGCAAGGGCGGTATCAAGCGCAAGCCCTGCCGAGGTGTTGGACTGTTGTTCGGCGCCTGGCGGAAAAGCGGTGTATGTCAAACAACTTTGTCCAAATGCGCATGTCGTAGCCTGTGACGTTCATGCACACAGGGTGGACTTGATACGCCAATATGCATCTCGCATGGGCGTACATTTGGACACCTTTTGCGCAGATATGACGCAGTACAACGCAAAGTGGGAAAAAGGTTTCGACGCCGTGCTTTGCGATGTGCCTTGCAGCGGTTTCGGCGTGTTGGATTCCCGTCCCGACATTAAACTTTTCAGGGAAAACATCGACATTTCCAACCTCATGAAGTTGCAGTACGCAATTTTGGAAAACTGTTGCAACTACGTAAAGGTGGGGGGAAGACTCATTTATTCCACGTGCACGGTTTTTGACAACGAAAACGGACAAAATATACGCAAATTTTTGAAGCAACATTGCGAATTTTCTCTCGGAACGATAGATATTCCGCAGTTACCGCAAACGCAGGGCAAAAGTACCTATCAATTTTTACCCTACAAAGACGGTATGCAGGGATTTTTCCTTGCGGTATTGGTGAGAAACAACTAGCATGAAAACAATTTTGAACGATTTTTCATTGGAAGAACTGACGCAGTATGTAACTGCGCAATTCGGCGTCAAACCTTTTGTCGCCAAGCAAATTTTCGGCTGGCTTACAAAGTGCGTCGATTTTGACTCAATGACAAATATTTCCAAAGATTTGCGTCAGAAACTTTCGGAAAATTGCGTAGCCGTTTCGGCAAAAATAATAAAAACACTGACGTCCTCCGACGGCACACAGAAATTTCTTTTTCAACTTACTGACGGAAACGTGGTGGAAGGCGTGTTGATGCGCTACAAGTACGGCAATACTTTGTGCGTGTCCAGCCAGGTGGGGTGTCGCATGGGATGCAAATTTTGCGCCAGCACATTGGGCGGTCTTGTAAGGAATCTTTCCGCAGGCGAAATTCTGGGCGAAGTGCTGAGCGTAAACGCATTGGGCGACGGTAACTCACGTTACGTTACAAACATTGTTATGATGGGAAGCGGCGAACCGCTGGACAATTTTGACAACGTTACAAAATTTTTGCATCTCGTTTCGCATCCTGACGGTATCAATATTTCCGAAAGAAACATTTCTCTTTCCACATGCGGAATTGTTCCTGCAATACGCAAACTGGCAGACATGGATTTTTCCGTAAATCTCACTTTAAGTTTGCACAATCCTTTTGACGAGCAACGCAGGCAAATTATGCCCATTGCCAACGCCTACGACGTATCGCAGACTATTGATGCGTGCAGGTACTACTTCGAAAAAACAGGCAGACGTGTAATAGTGGAATACACCCTCATTGACGGGCAGAACGATTCCTATTCGCACGCCGTGAAACTTGCCTCGCTTTTGCGTGGAATGTCGGTGCATGTGAATGTGATTGCATTAAACCCTGTGAGAGAAACGGGTTTGAAAGGTACAAGCGAAAGTAATCTGAAAAAATTTCTCTCCTACCTCGAAAAATTGGGCATTTCCGCCACACGTCGCCGTAAAATGGGGCAGGACATCCAGGGGGCATGCGGGCAACTGCGCCGAAGGTATCTTGCGGAGGAAACAACAAATGAAAATTGACCTTTTGCGAGGTATTGTTACCAAGGGCGTCGGCGGTGTTTTTTCCGTACTGTGCGATGACAAAAAATACACCTGCTTTTCACCCAAAAAGTTGCGCTACAACGACTTTGACGTGGTGGTGGGCGACATTGTTCTATTTGAAGATTTGCACCGTGGAAAAGGCAATATTGTGGAAATTCTTCCCAGAAAAAACAAGTTGACAAGGCCGGAAGTTGCGAATGTGGACGTGTGTTTGTTGGTTTTGGCGTGTCAGCCTCAGCCTGACCTCTATTTAGCAGACAAAGTGCTGATAAATTGTTTTCAACAGGGCATCGAGCCTGTAATTGTCGTCAACAAAATGGACATAGACGACGGAACTGCATTTGAAATACGCAAAAATTACGATACTATTTGTGACATAGTATCAGTTTCCGCCTTTGACACGCAATCCGTTGAGGTTTTGCGCCGTTTCATCGAGGGGAAAGTTGTGTGTTTTGCAGGACAATCGGCTGTAGGCAAAACTTCCATACTCAATGCGTTGTTGCCGGAATTTAACGGGAAAACAGGCGGATTGTCGGAAAAAACGGGGCGTGGAATGCACACGACACGGCACAGCAGCCTGCACAAAGTGTTGGGCGGTTTCATTGCCGATACGTGCGGATTTTCGCTGCTCACTTTGCAAAATATTCGTTCCGACGAATTGCGTCTGTATCTTGACGATTTTGTGAAAATTTCTTCGGGGTGCAGATATCATTCCTGCACGCACACGGTCGAGCCAAATTGCGCAGTAAAGAAAGCCGTTGCGGATGGCAAACTTTGCAAGGAAAGATACGACCGTTACATTGAAGAATATGCCGAACTTGTTGAAGAGGAAAAACGGAAATACTAGCGTTTGTTTTGCTTGAAAAAGCATTTTAGGCTTTTCGCTTGAATTTGTGCAGACTTCCGATGTTTTATCTTTTCGCTTTCAAAGTACGGCAGAAAAATCGGAATTGCTTGTGGTGTAGTTCATTGCAAGCGTTCGGATTATTGCGCATGTTTGACGTTTTGAAAGTCAAAAGCGATTTACTGTTTGCTGAAAATGCCTGCGAAACGTCGGCGTAAAACGTCGTTGAGAGGCAAAATCCGATTACAACAAATTTTTCTGAAAGGAGTTAATATGAAAATTCTCGTTAGCCCGTCTGTTTTGAATGCCGATTTCGGCAAACTTGCCGAGGAATGCGTTTCTTTGGAAAAAAGCGGAGCGGACTGGATTCATTGCGACGTTATGGACGGCGAATTCGTGCCCAATTTGTCTTTTGGTCTTCCCGTGCTGGAGGCAATAGACAAAGCGGTAACAATCCCTCTTGACGTTCACCTGATGATACGCCACCCGTTGCGTTACGTCAGTCGTTTCGCCGCTGTCGGGGCCGATTGGATTACCTTTCATCTGGAATGCGACGACGACGTTGCTTCCACCTGCCGTGCGATAAAAGACTGCGGTTGCAAAGTGGGCATATCTTTGAAGCCTGCAACGGATGTGGAACAACTTTTGCCGTATTCCTCTTTGTTCGACATGATTTTGATTATGTCGGTAGAACCCGGCTTTGGGGGACAAAAATTTATTGCAAATTCCACGGAAAAAATTGCCAAGGCCAGAAGACTTTATCCTGACAAGTTAATTCAGGTGGACGGCGGAATCAATGCGGAAAATGCGCAAACCGTTGTGAACAGCGGTGCCGACGTGTTGGTGGTGGGAAGCGCATTGTTGCACTGTGCGGACAGAAAAGCCATGATAAGCACCTTGAAGGCTTTGAAACGCAAATAATTTTTTTGTCGCATTTTGTAACGACATTGCATATAATTTACCAAAAACCTTGGAGAAGTGTATGAAAAACAAAATTGTCTGTTACAAATTGCCGTCTTTTTTGGGAAAGTTTCTACGATTGATTTTGGGAAAGTTTGTTGCGAAGAAACAGTAAAAGATATTTTGTGGATTGTGCTGTGCGCAGTCCACTTTATTTTGCCGTAAATGTTGACATAGGTGTAAAAGTAGTATATTCTTAAATCTGCGGTCAAAATTGTCGTTGTTTTGCAATATAATATTGCGGAGCAATGGATTGAAAGGAAAGTTTTTTTCACATATTATCGTTAACGTCGTTTTGGTAGCGCTTGTATTGTGTATTTCCGCAGTTAGTCTGTTCGGTTCGGCAGCCAACGTCTTTCACGGGCAGGATTATTCTCCCGTTTACCGAGGTCAAAGTTCCGACAAAGTGTGCCTGATGATAAACGTCTATTGGGGAACGGAATATTTGGACGGATTTTTGGAAATCTTTGAAAAGTACGGTGTAAAAGCCACGTTTTTTGTCGGCGGCGTTTGGGTGGCGGAAAATCCGCAGTATGTAATTAAAATACACGATGCCGGACACGAACTGGGAAATCACGGCTTTTACCACAAAATGCAAAGTCAACTTTCCTACGACGGGAACGTCGACGAAATAGTCAACTGCTCAAAACTTGTGTTTTCCGTGTGCGGTGTTTTCCCGACGTTGTTTGCCCCGCCCGGAGGCGACTTCAACGACGACACGCTGAAAGCCGCCTACGACAACGGCATGAAAACGGTGCTGTGGTCGAGGGACACTGTGGATTGGCGGGATAAGGACAGCAGTTTGGTGTACACCCGTGCAACAAAGGAAACGGAAGGTGGCGAACTTATTTTGATGCATCCCACTGCGCACACGTTGCGTGTGTTGGAAGACATAGTCAAGTACTATTTAGATAAAAATATACAACCTGTTACGGTTGGAGAAATGTTGGGAGTATAAATGGAATTTTACAAACAATACCCAAGCGGATTGCGTCTTGTGGCAAAGAAAACGGAAAACTGTTACACTGTCAGTCTGGGAGTGTATGTGGATGTGGGTTGTGTGAAAGAAAGTGAGAAGGAAAACGGCTACTCGCATTTTATAGAACACATGTTTTTCAAAGGTACAAAAAGAAGAAGCGCCAGGCAGATATCGGAAGAAATGGACGATATCGGTGCAAATCTCAATGCCTTCACTTCCAAGGACTGCACCTGCTACTACACAAAAAGCGTTTCAAGCGATTTGGAAAAGTGCGTGGATTTGCTTTCCGACTTGTACTTTTTCTCGGAGTTTGCCGAAGAAGAACTGAAACGTGAAAAAAGCGTAGTGATAGAGGAAATAAACATGAGCGAGGATACGCCCGACGATGTAAGCCAGGACGCAATATCCGCTGCGCTGTTCAAAAATCAGCCGTTAGGGCAAACTATTCTCGGTTTGCCCGACAACATAAAATACTGTGACAGACATAGTATCAAAAATTACAAGGAAAAACATTACATTCCATCCAACACAGTCATTTCCGTTGCGGGCAACTTTGACTTTGAAAAGTTGGACAAGTTGGTGGAAAATTATTTTGAAACGCACTTTGAAAGAATGGTTGCTGTTTTGCCCGAAACGGAACCGAAAGTAACCTACACGTCGGAATTCGTGCATCGGTTCAAAGACATTGAACAATGCCACTTGGAAGTTGCCGTCGGCGGTTGTGCCTTGAATTCTTCCGACAGATATGCCTTGAGTATTCTTTCCGGCATTCTGGGCGGTGCAACTTCCAGCAGACTTTTTCAGACAATACGTGAAAAACACGGTTTGGTGTATTCCGTCTATTCCTATCCTTCATTCTATTCCAACTGTGGAATGTTGGAAATTTACGCCGCATTGAGCGGTTCCAACATAGAAAAGTATTGCGATTTGCTCAAAGCGGAATTGAATGAATTTTTGGACAAAGGCGTTACTCAGCAGGAACTTGTCCGTGCGCAGGTGCAGGCTGTAAACGGTTTGTACATGAGTTTGGAAAACAATATGACGCTTATGCGTTTGTTCGGAAGATGTCTGCTTAAAACAGGCACGGTGTACAATGCCGAAAATGAAGTGGAAAAATACCGTGCAGTTACCGTCAGAGAAGTAAACGACTTGGCACGTCGACTTTTTTCGCAGAGTTTTGCCAGTTCCTATGTGGGAAAACAACACAAAAGTTTTGACAAAATTTCGCAACTGCACATTTAGGTTGCAAAAACATGCACACACAAAACGTAGAAAATTCGAGATAATATGAAAACGCCAAAACCTTTGGCGTTTTTTCTTTACAAGGTGAATTATACTTTCAAGTGCAACACCTGAAGAAAAAAGAAAAAGTTCATATAG
>ERZ1090863.88-NODE-88-length-61306-cov-169.599664_pt1 | contig 61306 bp, 91 predicted proteins | sample MGYA00478480_ERZ1090863 | MGnify/ENA primary metagenome ERZ1090863 (study PRJEB33644, sample SAMEA5815746) | chicken gut metagenome | biome: Chicken; feature: Gastrointestinal Tract; material: Caecum | place: Ireland | collected 2019-01-01 | study: A study of the...
GAAACCAATGCTGCATCTTCTGCCTCTGCCGCAGCCGGAAGCGCTAGTAGTGCTGCTGCAACATTACAGCAAGTGGAAGAGAAACTTGCGGATGGCGAGCTTAAAGGCGACGCTGCAACTATAACTATTGGTGATGTCGTTGGTTTAGATGCCGGAGCAACTCCGACGGTTACGAATTCCGGCACGGTGAATGACGCGGTTTTGAATTTTGGTATTCCATCAGCAAGCGCTATTGATCTAGCGATAAACGGTCTTTTCCGTCTTCCTAGGACAGGAAAAGTTTATACTACAAAAATGCCAAAATTTGCTTCAAATCAGACTACGATTGGGGAGAAACTTGACGACAACGAAGGACTTGTTTGCGAAACAAGTACAGATACGGTAGAAGGTCGAGACGATTATGCTGATATTCCATTGTTTAGATGGTATCGGTGTAATTATGTTCGGGATGAATTTGGACATGCTCGACCTACGGCTATTGAATTTATTACCGATGGATTTACTACCACAGGAGCAGTAGACGTTGGAACAATTCAAATGACTCCATACATTAAGTATGATGATAGCAATAGTGAATACGATATTTTGAGTATCACGGATAGCCCTCGGGAAGGTTTCCTTCCTTGGTGTACCGCGGTTAGTAACGGGATCACATATCCATATGTGATTCATTCAACATATTTTAGCGGAATCGCCAGTGATGGTTTACTTCGCTCTCAGCCTGGGCTCATTCCTGCTCGTACGCAATCGTATACAAATATGATTACGAATTATGGAACGAAAGGTTCTGGGTATTTTGGGGCGGCTCAGGAGAGAAATACATGGCAAATTGTTTTTACATGGATTAAATATGCAAGAAAATCTAGCCAAGATGTATTTCAAGGTTGCACTTCATATAATTTTCAATATTCCGCGGCTGTGGAACGTTCCGAAGTCGATACATATTTCCCGTTGACGAGTTCTCAAGCAGCAAACATAATTGTCGGCAGCTATGTTTCGGTTGGATATGGAAATGAGTCGGATTCAATCGATCGCGGTCTTGACACAATGCATGAATATGCTGATGAAGCCAAAGTCCTTCGAATAGAAGACATGGACGATGGAAATAAAGCTGTTTATTTAGATTGTGATCCTTTCACGACTTCTCAACATGAATATTCTAGCGGGAAAGTTGTTCCGATTACAGTTAGTTCTATGCATTGGGTTTCTGGAATGACGGATAATGTAAAAGATCATCATGATGGTCAAATTGTAAATAATGGTAAGTATCCATACAGAATTCAAGGATGCGAATACGCAGTTGGTGGCTATTTTATACCTTCGGATACAGTCATGGTGGTCTTAGAAAATAACGTAAAAAGGGTTTATGCTACAAAATCGTTAGACGCGGAAAGAAAGATTGATCTAAATGATATCCTTGATGGGTATGATTATCTAGGCGATGTTTACACTTATGATTTAGAAAATGCAGCCAAGCAGGATTATTGGATTGGTGATATAAAGTTTAATAGCGAACATTGCATTACTTATCCTTGTTCTCTTGGTAGCGGAAGCAATACTGGTGTAGGCGATAGAGTTTACGCTGGCGGTGCTATTTCGAATAATTCGACGAGAGAAGTTTTGATAGGCGGTGATCTCTGGGTTGGCTTGGGTGCCGGTTCGTCTTTTCTGGCTTGCTGGTTCGGCTTTACGGACGCGGGCTGGGACTGCTTGGCCGCCGATTGAACCTTTATGGGGGTGAATGTCGCTTGCGACAGAGGGGCAGCGCCCCTAGAATTTTTAGGGACTGGTAGAACTGCGGTAATCTCAGGAATGGCTCGAATGCTGGTTCGTCTTATCTGAATTGCAGGAACGGCTTGACGAACGCGAACTGGAACTACTTGGCCGCCGAATGTTTGCTAAACGATATCATGTATATGACAGTGCTCGACGAGCTAGGAGGTTGATAAGTAATGCGAGCAAGATTCGACAAAGAGCAGCCTAATGTTTCGGTAACATATCAGGATGGCAAAGTCTATATTTTCATTTGTCAAAATGGAGATTGGAATTTAGATTTAGAAACATCGGAGGCTTATTGGGAATGTGATTATAAACAGATCGTCACCACTTCTGATAAAATCGATGTTTCCGATGTGCAAGCTAATCCGTCGAAATACATGAATTGGACGGAACCGAAAGAAAAAACTGAGACCGAACGAATTACGATACTAGAAAGCGCAAATGACATGCTGACACAATGCATTCTTGAACTTTCTAGTATCGTATACGAATAAAATAGGAGGTAAGATTTATGATTGCAATGCTTTGGGCACAGCAGATTATGCTCAGTAAGAAAACCTTTGAGGATGTTCCTCGTCTTTTGAAGGATCGAGTTAAAGAAATTCTGATCGAAAGCGGGTTCGAAAATTTGGCCACGGAGTAATACAAATGGCTCTCTCTAACACGGCCACGCCAAAATACTATGGCCAGTTTAGAGCGGCCGTAATGCGTGGCGAAATCCCTGTAAACAAAGAAATAGCAATGGAGATGGATCGTATTGATTCGCTTATTGCTAACCCTGGTGTATGGTGCGATAACGATGCAGTCGAGGGTTTTATTGCGTTTTGCGAAAACGAAATGACCCTTACTGATGGTTCCGACGTTCAGATGCTTGACACGTTTAAGCTCTGGGCGGAACAAATATTTTGCTGGTACTACTACGTTACCAGAAGTGTTTGGGAACCATATGAAGATCGTCCTGGTGGGAGATTCGTTACTAAGCGAATTAAAAAGCGCCTAATAACGAAGCAGTATCTGATCGTTGCTCGAAGTGCAGCAAAGAGTTTGTATGAAACTTTCTTGCAAGCATACTTCTTGACGGTTGATACATCTACCACCAATCAGATCACAACTGCTCCGACCATGCGTCAGGCGGAGGAGGTTACTACCGCATTCGCCACAGCCATTGCACGATCGAAAGGACCGTTGTTCAAGTTTCTTACGGCCGGTAGCCTGCAGAATACTACGGGCAATGTAGCTGACCGTAAGAAGCTTGCCTCAACGAAGAAAGGCATTCAGAATTTTCTGACGAATAGTATCCTCGAGATTCGCCCGATGTCGATTGATAAGCTTCAGGGCTTACGTGTTAAGTGCTCGACAATCGACGAGTGGCTCTCTTGTGAGATTCGTGAAGATCCTATTGCCGCTATTGAGCAAGGTGCGGCTAAAGTTGACGACTACTTGATTGTGGCTGTTAGCTCGGAAGGTACAATCCGTAATGGTATTGGTGATACAATCAAAATGGAATTGATGAGCATCTTAAAAGGTGATTACGTCAATCCCCATGTATCGATCTTCTACTACAAGCTCGACTCGATTGAAGAAGTCAACAAACCTGAAACCTGGCTCAAAGCAAATCCGAATTTGGGAAAGACCGTAACGTACGAGACATATCAGCTAGACGTAGAACGTGCCGAGAAAGCTCCGGCTACGCGCAACGAGATCCTTGCAAAACGTTTTGGTATCCCTCTCGAAGGTTATACCTACTTCTTCCCGTACGATGAAACGTTGCCGCATCCGCATAGAGACTTTTGGCGCATGCCTTGTTCTATGGGGTGTGATCTTTCGCAAGGTGATGACTTTTGCGCATTTACGTTCTTATTTCCTCTTCCCGGCGGGGCTTTTGGCATTAAGACTAGAAACTACATTAGTGAGTTTACTTTGTCTAAACTGCCGGAAGCCATGCGACGTAAATACGAGCAGTTTATGCAAGAGGGGACTCTAGCCGTTATGTCTGGTACGGTTCTCGATATGATGCAAGTGTATGACGATCTCGATAACTTTATCGCCGAATCTAATTACGATGTTCGTTGTGTTGGATATGACCCATATAACGCCAAGGATTTCATTGAGCGTTGGGGGCGTGAAAACGGAGAGTACGGTATTGAGAAAGTTATACAGGGATCGCGTACTGAAAGCGTTCCTCTTGGCGAGCTTAAGAAATTGTCGCAACAGCGAAAGCTACTATTCGACGAAGCCCTTATGCAATTCGCCATGGGCAACTGTGTTGTAGTCGAGGACACTAACGGCAACCGAAAACTTTTGAAGATTCGATACGATCAGAAGATTGATGCTGTTGCGGCTATGATGGATGCATACGTTGCTTGGAAGCTCAATCGAGAGATGTTCGAATAAATCAAAATGGAGTAAGCTATGTGGAGTTACAATAACGAACTCTATCACTGGGGTATCAAAGGCATGAAATGGGGAGTTCGTAGGTACCAGAACAAGGATGGTACCTTGACTCCCGCTGGTAAGATTCGATATGCGGAAGTGAGCGATAAAAAGATTCGTACTAATAGCGATGGTTCGTCTACGATTCCGAAAGGCTTTGTCTTTAACCGTGTCGGTAAACAGAGCATTGATGTAAACGACTCTGGCGCACTTTATGTGTCATATGGCAAGGAAGATGCAGCCAGATACGTTAAGAATCTTGGCCCCACGCTGATTGGTAATCTGTTCGGAACATCTGCTCACTATGTTCAGCATATATCGGTAAACAACGATTTAAAGATGCCTTCGGACGATCAAACCGTATCGCTAACGATTAAAGCTGTCAAGAACAATAAAGACGTTCGTGATAGTTTTAAAGAAAGCATATATTCTATGACAGCAAGCGATGATCCTTTTGGAGAAATTACGGATAAGGACATTGATAGAGCTTTGTCAAATCCTAAATCAAAAGAAGCAGTCAAACTTGCTTACTCTGTGAATAGCATGCTAGGTGACCCTAATTATGCTTCTGAATCTAAGAAGATTTATGATATTTTTAGGGAGTACGGTTATGATGCGATTCCCGATATTCACGATCGTCTCAGTGGCACATCCGAAACAGCTCTAATTGTAATCAACCCTAATAAGCTTAAAGTTACATCTTCTCAAGAAATAACGAAAGATGTTCGTAAAGCTGCTAAGGAGTATGTAAAGCAGTTAGAGAAACTCAAAGCGAGCGAACTTGTGTCATAAGGAGGTGATCTCATGTGGCATTATAATCATGCCGTTTGTGGTTCTGATGAACTCTATCATTGGGGCATTAAAGGCATGAAATGGGGGGTTCGTAGGTTCCAGAATGAGGACGGTACGCTTACCCCCGCTGGTAAAAGACGGTATGCCGATGACCCCAAGACTAAAGCTGCTGCTGAGACTGCCAAAAAGAACGTCAAAAAAGCAAATGCCGAGTATTCTAAAGCGGCTAACGAGTATAACAAGAAAGTTGGCTATGCAAAGGAAGATCTTAGTGATGCAAAAACTAAGCTTAAGATCCCAACCAATAAAAGTAAACGCGAACTCGCTCTTGAGAAGGAGTATAAAATCAAAGGATATTCTGCCGAAGAGGCTGAGCTCGCAGCTTACAAACGTGCCAAAGCGGAAAAAGTTCTTAAGATCGTTGCTGCGGGAGCATTGGCTGCTGGCGTAGCATATGCTGGTTATCGTTATGTCGATAGAAACATTGACAAGACGATTAAAGTAGGTACCGTTCTCCAGAACATTTCGTCCAATGGCGACAAAGGTGTGGAAGATGCTTTCTATGCCGCGTATAATCCTCTCGACAAACTGAAGTATAGAGGTTTGTATGGTGGAGGGCAGCTTGCCGGTATGAACCCCCTTATGAATCTTGTCAATAATGGCGGCGACGCTAAAGAGCTTTATGACATGAGCACCTCCGTAAAGGAAGGTGGGCTTAAAGTTGCTTCTGTTAAGAGTGCCAAGAATGCGCTTTCAGAGCTCATGCGAGATGCGGATTTTCGTTTCAAAATGTCCGAAGCTGCCGGGTTCAGCGGGAATACCAAGGTGGATCGCATGCTTACTGGATTTAAGCCAGGAGATAAGGTTTCAAATGAAATTTATGATTGGTTTAACACCATGCGAGTAAGTCATGACCCCATCAATCAAGAGCTGTCCAATACATTTTATTCGAAGCTCAAATCTCTCGGATATGATGCTATTCAGGATATTAACGATAAATACAATAGCGGGTACAACTCAGTTCAGCCGCTAATTGTCTTTGACGGTAAAAATCTTGTCGTAAACGAGAATAAAAAGCTCGATATGAACTCGATTGCAAAGGATTATAAGATCGCTACTGGTGTGACTCTCGCCGAGCAAACACTTCGGGCTTTCGTTCCCTATGGAGCAGCCGCAGTAGCTGCCGCTAGTGGCATGACGATCATGACGTCCAAACGTGAATCTCAGATCGTAGCAGAATACAAGAAGGAGCATCCTGGTACCAAGTTGTCCGCCAAAGAGATTATTCGCAATTACGAGGGGTGAACTATGTGGCATTATAATGACCCGAATACCCTTATGCATTACGGCATCAAGGGTATGAAGTGGGGCGTAAGACGCTACCAATATAAAGATGGCACCCTGACCCCTGTCGGTAAAGCACGATATTCTGATGATTCGGGGAGGCGTTCTTCTAGCGGTAATGATGGCACTAAATCCATTCATAACCTCATGAAGAAACCAGTCAGCTCTTTGAAGAATGATATCGTTGGCATGGACGAAGCAACTGTTGCTTTGATGGCATACATTGCCGTTCCGGTAGCCATTGCTATACACGCAACCGTTAAAAATCGTAAGTTTAAACAGCAAAAACTTAATACTCTTGAAGAGTTGAAAGATGATCGGGAGTTCAAAACAATAAAAGATGTCCCTAAATTGTCTAAAAAAGAAACTCCTGACTTGTCTATGAAACAGACAAATCCTAATTATCCTAAATCTGGTTACACTATGAATTGTGCTTTGTGCACGACTGCCATGGCACTTCGTCAGAAAGGATATAATGTATCGGCCAAGGCTTCTGATACCGGATGGCCTGCTAAGGAATTGTTTCAAAAGGCGTTTAATTCTGAATCTCATACCATGAAGTATGGTCAGAGTCAGAAACAAATGATAGATACTTTATCTTCCATGGGTGACGGCTCGTATGGCAATTTGTGTGTTTACTGGAGACTTGGTGGCGGTCATAGCGTATTTTGGAAAAACGTAAATGGCAGAGTTCATATTTATGATGGTCAGAGCGGAGAAGAGTATGATGTATCCGATCCTTCTCATAGTGATTTTCTGAACTCGATAAATTTGAACAGTGTTACGTATAATAGACTTGACGACTGTCAGCCTACCGAGTACGCATTGGCTTTGATTACGAAAGGATGACTCGTTCATGGATATTTCAACAGCGTTCAAGATGCTTAAATCAGAGTATCCCGATCTTATTCCGGTTGGCTATTGGGATGTCGGCGACGGTATTGTTTTCAATACTAATAATCCGTATAATGTTCGTGATGTTCATATTCCTGCACAGTTCAAAGTTGGGAATGATGGTTCCGTATATGGAACAAATCCGGTTAGATCCAAACTCGGGAGTTTCAAGTATATTAAACTGTAAGAAAGGAGGGAAAGTTTATGTGGGTATATAACGACCCCAATACGCTCATGCATTACGGTGTAAAAGGTATGAAATGGGGCGTTCGCCGGTATCAGAATTATGACGGTAGCTATACGCAAAAAGGTTTGGCTCGTTTCCGCAAGTCTGAGGAAAAGTATGATGATGCTAAGGCCCGTTACACATCTGCCAAAAACAGCGGTAGCACATCCGACGCAAAGCTCGCGAAACGTGATATGAAAACCGCCAAAGCTCAGATGAGTCGGGATTACAAGAATCTCAAGAAAGCTCATAGTGCGGATCAGGGCCGTGAACTCTATCGTAAAGGTGAGACCATTGGTGATAATACCATGAAGCGTAACGCAGCTGCCGCAGTTGCAGCCATTGGAGCTCCTGTTGCGGCTAATGTTGTTGCTCAACTCACTCGGAACTACGGCGCAGGCGTTGCAACTCTTGCTGGTACCGAGGTCGCTTCTCTCGGGTATTCTATCTATCTCAATCACAAGAACAAGAAACTTCGTTCTTATTACGGGTATTCTGCCAACATTAATGCCTATTGAGGAGGGAGTTTATGAACAATGAACTCTATCACTGGGGCATTAAGGGTATGAAATGGGGTGTCAGACGCTATCAAAACAAGGATGGCAGTTTGACTCCTGCGGGTAAGAAACGCTATTCGCAGAATGCTTCCCCCTCAGAAGATTATGTTCGTGCGCATACGAAAAAACCGATTTCGCAGATGTCGGATCAGGAGCTTCGTACTGTGAACAATCGTCTTCAGATGGAGAACCAGTATCGCCAGCTTACGACTTCCCCTAGCAAGATGCAAAAGGCCATGAAAAAAGTTGCGGCTGTTACTGCAGCACTTGGTACTCTTGGCGGTCTTGCTGCTGCGATGGAGAAGGCTCCTGGTAATATTAACAAGATCATCAATAATGGTCAGAAGATGGCTGAGAAGTTTTCCGAAATGGTTTTCTCTCCTTACGATGAGAAATGGCTCTACTAAGGAGGAAAAATCAAAATGGAAATTAACATTGGTTCTCGCGTGAAGCGGGCCTGGAATGCGTTTCTTAACCGAGATCCTCCCAGCGACAGAAACTATTCGTACTATGGTGGCTATAGCTATAGACCTTTCTATGACCGCAAAGGTCGTGCTGTAGATAAGACTATTATCACTGCAATTCTTAGTCGTATTGCAGTTGACGCTAGCTCCATTACCATTCAACATGTAAAGCTTGACGAAAATGGTCGCTACGACGAAACCATTAATTCGGATCTCAATGCCTGCTTTAATCTGTCGGCCAATATCGATCAAACTGGTCGAGCCTTCATTCAGGATATTGTTCTCAGTATGCTTGAAGAGGGTGTTGTGGCGGTTGTCCCCGTAGATACGGATCTCAACCCCATGACGACAGATTCTTACAAGATCTACTCGATGCGAGTAGGAACGATTATGGAATGGTTTCCAAAGCACGTTCGCGTTAGGCTTTACAACGATCGTACTGGTGAAAAAGAAGAAATCACCTTGCCCAAGCGAATGGTAGCCATAGTCACGAATCCTTTCTATGCGGTCATGAACGAGCCTAACGGAACAATGCAGCGGCTTATTCGTAAACTGAATTTGCTTGATGCAGTGGACGAGCAGTCTAGTTCCGGAAAGCTTGACCTGATTATTCAGCTTCCCTATGTGATCAAGAACGATCTTCGTAGGCAGCAGGCTGAAGAGCGCCGAAAGCAAATCGAGGATCAGCTCACGGGGTCCAAATATGGTATCGCCTATACGGATGGTACCGAACGGATCACCCAGTTGAATAGAAGCCTTGATAATAACCTTTTGGCACAGGTCGAATACCTTACCAATATGGCGTATTCTCAGCTTACCATTACACAAGAAATTATGAATGGCACTGCTGACGAAACAGCAATGACCAATTACTATAGTCGCACGATCGAACCTATCGTTTCGGCTATTGTCGATGAATTCAAGAGGAAATTTCTTACGAAAACGGCTCGCTCACAGAACCAGTCCATTGTGTTCTTCCGCGATCCGTTCAAGCTTGTTCCCATTGGCACCGTTGCTGATATGGCGGATAAGTTCACTCGTAACGAGATCATGTCTTCTAACGAGTTCAGACAGGTAATTGGTCTGAAACCCTCCAAAGATCCTGCTGCTGATGAACTGCGTAACAAGAACCTTAATCAGACTCCTGGCCAAGAAGAAGCTATGGCAGCTGGCAAGGAAGCAGTGAAGTCAGAGTTGGATGAAACTAACGAGGAAGGAGGCCAAGAAAATCAAAATGGTTAAAACCAACGATGTCAGCGAAACCAATTACGATTTCGCTGGGTGGGCCACTCGCAACGACATCAAATGCGCCGATGGTAGGACCATTCGCAAAGACGCATTCAAGGATTGCGATGGCAAAATCGTCCCGATCGTCTGGAATCATAACCATGACGGTCCGGAGTATGTTCTGGGTCATGGCCTGCTGCGGAACTGTCCGGAAGGAGTTCGGGTCTACGGCAAGCTTAACAATACATCTAGTGGCGAGACTGCCAGGGATTGCATAATGAGCGGAGACATCAACGGCCTGAGCATTTATGCAAATCAGCTGAAGCAGACTAAGACCAGGGATGTGTTGCATGGCAATATTCGCGAAGTCAGTCTTGTTCTGGCAGGAGCCAATCCCGGAGCATTCATCGATGATATTGTCGTTCACAGCGATGATAACGACGATGGCTACGATAACGGTGAGGCGTTTATCTTCAGCGAAGGCCTCGAGCTCTTCCACGCTGAACCCGAACCGGATAAGACTACCAAGAGTAAGGAGGAATCCCCTGTGGCTGAAGATAATACCAAGAAGACCACTACCACTAAGCCCAGCAGTGAGAAAACTGTGGGCGATGTATTCGACGAGCTGACTGATGAGCAGAAGCAGGTTGTTTATGCCATCATCGGCCAGGCTCTGAGTGACAAAGACGAGGAGGATACTGACGTGTCTCACAACGTGTTCGAAAACGATACCCCTGACACCAGCCTGAAGCACAGCATCTCCAATGAGGACATTCAGGCTGCCATTTCCGATGCCAAGCGCTATGGCTCCATGCGTGATTCGTTCCTGGCGCATGGCATCGATGACATCGAGTGGCTGTTCCCCGAGGACCGTACCCTTGATGTTCCCCCGCGGATTATTGACAACGATCAGGGCTGGGTTTCCACTGTCATGAACGGCGTCCATCATGTTCCCTTCAGCCGCTTCAAGTCCATGTTCGCCGACCTGACCGAGGATGACGCTCGGGCCAAGGGTTACATCAAGGGCAACTTCAAGAAGGAGCAGGTCTTCAGTCTGCTGAAGCGTTCTACTGCTCCCACCACCGTGTACAAGAAGCAGCGGATGGATCGTGATGACATCGTTGACATCACCAGCTTCGATGTTGTGGCCTGGCTGAAGCAGGAGATGCGCACCAAGCTGAATGAGGAGCTGGCCCGTGCGATTCTGATCGGCGACGGCCGCCTGGCATCCAGCGATGACAAGATCAATGAGGGCTGCATTCGTCCCATCTACAACGATGATGACCTGTTCACCATCAAGTGCCAGGTTGCCGTCAAGAGTGCTGATGATGCCGACACTCGTACCAAGGCGGCCATCCGGGCTATCATCAAGTCTCGTAAGGACTACAAGGGCTCGGGCAATCCCACCTTCTTCACTACCGAGGATATGCTGACCGACATGCTTCTGCTGGAGGACGAGATTGGCCATCCGCTGTACGCTGATGAGACTGCTCTGGCCCGCAAGCTGCGTGTGTCCCGCATCGTTACCGTTCCCCAGATGGAGAATGTCAACGGTCCCAAGGGCGGCGCCTTCATTGGCCTGATTGTCAATCTGGCTGATTACACTGTCGGTGCCGATAAGGGCGGTGCAGTGAACACCTTCGACGATTTCGACATCAACTACAACCAGCAGGTTTACCTGATCGAGACCCGTTGCTCCGGTGCTCTGACCGTTCCCTTCAGCGCCATCTCGGTCGAGTACAACGTCACTGCCTAAGAGATAGGAGGTACTAATCATGTCTACTGACGTTATTAAGTCCGCTCCCCGCCCTGTGGTGCCTGAGTCCATCTACGAGAAGGCCAAGGATTTCCACGTCCGCAAGTACATCATGTATGGTCACACCGACGGCAAGCTGTACGCTACTGCGGATCACAGGACCGTGGTCGCGAAGACCGAGGATGTGTTCAACGCTGCTCTGTACGGCACCCTGGTTATCTTCGACGGCACCAACTACCTGACTCCGGTATCCTTCACCGCGTCTGGCTTCAAGACCGTTGACGGCGAGGCCACTACTGCCGGCAAGACCTGGACCGTTGCGACTGAGCCTGCTGCCGATATCTAACCAAATCAAAATGGAGGAAAAGTCATGAGTAAATGGGCAGGGGCGCTCGGGTTTGCGGAAACCAAAGAGACAGCCCCCAGTGTGTATGAGGAGGTAATCACGGAACGGCAGTATTATGGTGATGTCCTCAAGAACAATCGCCGCATTAATTCTCCTGACAAGGTGAATAGTGATATTTCCGTTTCTAATTCCATTAGCATTGTTGCGGACCCGTATGCTCAGAATCACTTTTACTCCATCAGATACGCGACCTTCTGTGGTGCAAAGTGGAAAGTTACGGACGTGACTGTCGAGTATCCTAGATTAACTCTTAGCCTGGGGGAATTGTGGAATGGACAAACGGCTTGAACTCGATGCTTTGCTCCGCAAGGTCATGAAGGACGTCTCGGGGGTTGAGAATGTATATTTTCAGCCGCCCGAGAACCTTCTTCTTAAGTATCCTGCCATCGTCTATAGCAGAAGCGATATTCGTAATCGCCCTGCCGATGATATGGTTTATTCGCAATTTACGTTTTACGACCTAACTGTGATTGACAAGAATCCCGACTCACTCCTGGTTTATGCCGTTTCATCGCTTCCTCGGTGCAAGTTTGGGCGGCATTACAAGTCTGACAATCTCAATCACGACACTTTCACGATCTTCATATAAGGAGGTAATTAAATGGCTGCTCTTACCTGGGACGGGACCGGTACTCGGTTCTATGAGATGGGCACTAAGAAAGGTGTCCTGTACCCCTATAATACCGAACAGAACAAGTACGGCAATGGTGTGGCCTGGAACGGTCTTACCGCCGTCACTGAGTCTCCTTCTGGTGCTGAGGCTACTGATCTGTGGGCTGACGACATCAAGTACGGCAGCATGCGTTCTGCGGAGGACTATGGCTTCACCATTGAGGCCTATACCTATCCTGAGGAGTTTGGTCCTTGCGACGGTTCCGCTGAGGCAAAGCCTGGCGTCTTCATCGGTCAGCAGCCTCGCACTATGTTCGGCTTCTCCTGGGTTACCACTCAGGGCAATGACGTCAATCCCAACAACGCTGGCTACAAGCTGCATCTGGTTTGGGGTGCTACTGCTTCTCCCTCCGAGAAGGCCTACACCACCATCAACGACAGTCCCGATGCTATCACCTTCAGCTGGGAGTGCGAGACCAACCCTGTCGCTGTTACCGGCCACAACCCGACCGCCGTCATGACCATCGACTCCCTCAAGGCCGATCCTACTAAGCTGGCTGCGCTGGAAAAGAAGCTGTATGGTAGTAGCGAACCGGACGCCCAGCCCACTCTGCCCAGCCCCGACGAGGTCATCGCCATGTTCAACGAGGCGTAATCCTCGGTAAAATCAAAATGGAATTTCCGATCGGAGTTCCCAAGTAAGTTGTTCGTGGGGCCGTCTTTGCGTTGTGTGAAGGCGGCCTCTATTTTATTAAAGAAAAGGAGAATTTCCTATGATTAAGAAAACCATCACTTATGAAGACTACGACGGCAACACTCGTACTCAGGATTTCTGGTTCAATCTGTCCCAGCGTGAGATTGCTCGGATGGAAGTTTCGACTCCCGGCGGTTTCGAGGCCATGGTCAAGCGCATCATTGACGCGAAGAGCCAGGTTCAGCTCATCGACCTGTTTGAGAACCTCATCCACATGAGCTATGGTGTCAAGAGCGCCGACGGCGTGCACTTCATCAAGAACGAAGAGGCGTGGCAGGAATTCGCTTCCACCAATGCCTACAACGATCTGTACATGGAGCTCATTACCGACAGCGCCAAGGCTTCTGAGTTCTTCAATGGCATCATGCAGAAGCCGGCCAAGAAGGAACCTCTGAGCGTTGCCCCTGCAGCCCAGTAATACAAGAACGCTAAGGGAGGCTTCGTATGTTGGAGATTGTTATCCCTGGCACGGATGGTTGGGACGACGAAAAAGAAATGTTCGTCGAATTGGAACCACCCGTAAAGATTAAGCTCGAACATTCTTTGCTGTCCTTAGCTAAATGGGAAGAAAAATGGCACAAACCTTTGCTGTCTAACCTCAAGAACTTATCGAGCGACGAGATCCTTGATTACTATCGCTGCATGACGATTGGGCCCAAGGATCTCTCGATCGATGTGTACAAACGCATGACAAAGCAAAACGTTAGTGACATTACGGCATACATCAATGATCCTTTCACAGCAACCACTATACATGAGCTGAGAATGCAAAAACGTAGCAGACCGTCAAGACGTTCCAATCAAACGGCAGAAACGATCTACGCTAGTATGTTTGAGCTCAACATTCCACTGGAGTTTGAAAAGCGTCATTTGAATCATCTGCTTACGCTTATACGCGTATGTCAAGAACGTATGAATCCGGGTAAGCCGATGAGCAAGGCCGAAACATTGGCTTGGCAGAGAGAGCAAAACAAGCTTAGAAAGGCAAGAATGCACTCGAGGGGGTGATGCTTTGGCCCGCAAGATGATTACTTTTCGTCAAAATGGAAATTGGGACAAGACTACTAACTTTCTCAAGAAGTCCTTAAGATTTAACATTAAAGACATCCTCAAGCGCTATGGCGAAGAAGGTGTCGCGTTGCTTCAGAGGAATACGCCTGTAGACACAGGTAAAACCGCAAATAGTTGGTACTACAGTATTTCGGTTACTAAAAACTTGGCAAGTCTGACTTTTAGTAACTCAAATATTGTAGACGGTGTCCCAATCGCCATTATATTACAGTATGGACATGCCACAAACAACGGAGGGCATGTAGAGGGAGTGGATTATATTAACCCTGCGATTAAGCCCTTGTTCGAGGATCTGGCTAGCAGGGTGTGGGAAGAGGTGATGCATTAGTGGGTAGAGAAGTTGATGATCGTGTTGTTCAAATGCAATTTGACAACGCGCAGTTTGAGAGAGAAACCAAACGTTCACTTAACACGATTGAGCGACTCAAAGCAAGTCTGAATTTCGATAAGGCTGGAGAAAGCCTCAGTGGACTTACCACCACTGCATCAAAGCTCGATCTTACTCCCGTTTCGGATGGTGTTGATGCCATCTCCATGCGTTTTAAGGCTCTCGACGTAGTTGCTGCAACGGTCATTTCCAACATTACTAGTCGTGCGGTGGGTCTTGGTAAAGCCCTCGTATCGGCTTTTACGATAGATCCGGTCAAGTCTGGTCTGCAGGAATACGAGACTCAGATCAATGCGGTTCAAACAATTCTGGCAAACACTCAGAGCAAAGGTACCACGATCGATCAGGTTAATGCAGCTCTTGATGAGCTGAACCATTACGCTGATATGACCATCTACAACTTCACCGAAATGACCAAAAACATTGGTACATTTACGGCTGCGGGTGTAGATCTGGATACCTCAGTTCAGGCCATTAAGGGTATTGCAAACTTGGCTGCTGTTTCTGGTTCGACGAGCCAGCAAGCAAGTAACGCAATGTATCAGCTTAGTCAGGCTTTGGCAGCTGGTAAAGTGACCCTGATGGACTGGAACTCTGTAGTTAACGCGGGCATGGGTGGTCAGGTATTCCGGGATGCCTTGCTCGAAACTGCTAGAGTTGATGGCGTTGCCATTGACCAGATGATCGCAAAGCACGGTTCGTTCCGTGAAACTCTGCAGGAAGGTTGGCTTACTTCCGAAGTTCTGCTTGATACTCTGGCAAAATTCACCGGTGATCTTAACGAAGAGCAGTTGCTCTCCAAAGGTTACACTGAGGATCAGGCAAAAGCTATTCTGGAGCTGGGCACGAACGCCAATGACGCTGCGACAAAGGTTAAGACTTTCACGCAGCTCATTGACACTCTCAAGGAAGCTGTTCAGTCTGGCTGGACTCAGAGTTGGGAGTATATTTTCGGTGACTTTGAGCAGGCAAAGGAATTCTGGACTGAGATTTCCGATGTCATTAGCAATGTCGTAAACGAAAGCGCAAATGCTCGTAACGAATTGCTGAAAGGTGCTATGACCAGTGGCTGGAGTCAGTTCCTGGGCACAGGTATTACTGACTCTGCAACTGTTATGGAGCAGGTTCTCACTGATATTGGTAAGCAGATGGGCGTTGTTAGCGACGAAACCATCGAGGCTGCCGGTGGGTTTGAGAAATCGCTTCAGAGTGGTTGGCTTACTGCGGATATGCTGCAGAAAGGCATTAACGAAGTCGTAGATCAAGCTCAGAGTCTTCTCACCATGAGTGACGAACAACTTGCAGCGGATGGTCTATCGAGAGATACCATCAAGGAGACTCTTGATATTTACACTAAGCTCAATGAAGAAATTGCTCGTGGTAATGTTAGCCTTCAAACGTTCTCTGATCGCATGGGTAAGTCTTCTGGCAGAGATAATCTCGTGCAGTCTGTTAGAAACATCATGTCTGCCGTTGGCACTATGGTGAGTTCTATCAAGGGAGCATTTGATGATATTTTTCCTCCGACCACAGTGGATCAGCTCTATTCCATCACAGAAGGGATAGAGCGGTTCACGCGTGGGCTTATCCTGTCTGAAGACAATGCTGCAAAGGTTCAGAGAGTGTTTAAGGGAGTATTTAGCGTATTCAAGATTGGCGTTGATATTCTCAAGACCCTCTATGATAGCTTTGTTAACATTGCTAAAACTGTTTCCCCTGCTGCCGAAGGTATTTTGGATCTCGCGGCAAGCATTGGAGACTTTCTTGTCGGGATCGAGAATGCTGTTGAGTCCTCTGGTGCGTTTCAGGCCATTGTTAATGGTGTTTCGTGGGTATGCAATTCCGCATCTAATGCCATTGACAGTTTTACTGGTTCGATTGAGTCGCTTTCGGATAAGACTACTATCGTCATCAATCCGATCGATTCTCTGGTAAACGCGCTTAAGTCTTTCGTGAACTTTGTTGCGCCCGGCCTTACTTGGTTTGGCACAACTGCTTCCGAGGCTTTGGGTGAGTTCTCCAAGAGTGCTTACGAAGCATTCAATAACTTCGATCCTACTAACCTTTATAACTTTATGAATGCCGGTATGGGTCTCGGTATCCTTAACGCTATTAAGAACTTCATCAATAGCGGTAAAGATATTTTCAAAGGCGTCTCTGGCGTTGTCGATGGAGTTAAGAAGGCTATTGAACCCCTTGGCGAGGCAATTACTGCTTGGAAAACTAACAAGAATGCTGAAACGCTTATGACGGTTGCTAAGGCTATTGCGGTCTTGGCGGCGTCGCTTACGGTTCTCTCTATGGTCAAGCCCGAGAGACTTACCGGTTCGCTCATCAGCATCACCGTACTGTTTACCGAGCTTGTTGCTGCGCTCAAGGTATTGAATACACTTACCCTGGGCAAGAAGTTCCAGGTTGCCGCGCTGTCTGGCGCAATGGTAGCTATCTCTACCGGTGTGTTGATATTGTCGGCTGCGCTCAAGACCATTTCCTCGGTCGAACCTGAGAATTTGGTCTCCAGTGTTCTTGCTTTGGGCATGGTTCTGGCCGAGCTCAGTGCGGCTGCTGCATTCCTCGGCAAGACCACTACCAAGATGACCAAGGGCACTCTCGGTATGGTGGCTATGGCCGCTGCGGTTAGGGTTCTGGCAAGTAGTGTGGCTGCGCTTGGCTCTATGCCTATCGAAGATCTTGTCAAGGGCGTTTCCGCTCTTGGCGTAGTTCTGGCGGAGCTTGGTACGTTCTCGGTTGCTACTTCCCGACTCGGCAATTCCATGGGCATTCTTAAGGGTCTGTCGTTTAACTTGCTTGCTAGTTCGCTATTGATATTGCAGAAAGCTGTTTCTGGCTTTGCGTCAATGGATGTTAGTCAGCTGGCAAAGGGTCTCGGCAGCGTAGCAGTTGCTCTTGCTGAATTTGCGGGATTCGGATTCCTCGGTAAATTCTCGAAGAATCTCATCAGTTCGTCTGTTGCTGTCACGGTTATGTCGGCAGCAATGAACGTACTTATCGGTCCAATCCAGGAGCTTGGCGCACTCGATCTTGCCGAGATTGCTAAAGCTCTTGGTGCTATGGGCGGTGCACTTGCGGAGTTTGTTGTGGCGTTGAATCTCATGAAGGGTGGGTTAGGCTCTTCTGCTGCGATTCTTGTCATGGCATCCGCAATGGTCGTGCTTTCTAGCGCATTCGAGCGTCTTGGTTCTCTTGAGCTCGGTCAGCTTGCAAAGGCGCTTATTTCGATCGGTCTGGCACTTGCGACATTTGGTGTGGCGGCTACACTTCTGGCTCCTGTCACACCTATTATCGTAGCGCTGAGTCTTTCGTTGGGTGCATTTGCGGCAGCGCTTGGTTTGCTTCTGGTAGCCGCATCTTCTGCTGGATTCATTGATAATTTAGCATCCAGTTTATCTGTACTGTCTAGCGTAAGCTTTTCGGCATTTCTGCAAAGTATCAAAGATCTAGCTTGGATGCTGGTGGAGTTCATCCAGGGTATTGTCAAGGGTGTCGGCGAGATCGCTGCTACGCTTGTAACCTCTATTGCACAGATCATTACTGCTGTATGCGAGGCTATTGCGCAGGCGGCTCCTGCTATTGGCGACGCAATCACGGCTTTAATCCTTACTCTGTGCGAGGTGATCCGTAATACTGCTCCAGAGATTGCATCTACTGTTGTGTACCTTATCGCACAGGTGTGGGAAGCCATCAAGGGTGCTCTTGGCGAGCTCTGGAACAATCTCACTAGCTGGTTTGACGAAAATATTTGGCACCACGATTGGTTTGGCATTGGCGCTATGTTCAATGACTTCAAGGCAATCTGGGCTGGTGACGCTGAAGCAGCTGGTGAAGAGACTGCCGAAGGCTATGCAAACGGTCTCGACAACAAAAAGCAGAGTATTTGGGATAAGATGTCCGAGATTGCTTCCAAGGCCGCTATGACCTGGAACCGTTTCTGGGGCATTGAGTCTCCGTCTAAGCTCGCTGCTGAAGATGCCGAGTACATTGCCGAGGGCTACTCCAACGGACTTCAAAATGGATCTGACGTTGTCACAAACGCCATTCTCAATCTTGCTCAAGAGGCTGATAATGCATTCAGAGATTACTGGGGAATCCATTCTCCGTCTGATCTGGCTGCATCCGAGGCCGAGAACATTGCGATTGGTATGCAGCTTGGCATGGCAAATAGTGCTGAAGCCACTAAGCAAGTAGCAACCTATCTTGCCACTCATACTGCCGAGGGTCTTTACACCAGTGACGTTAGTAAATCCGCTTATGCTGCTGGTATCACTCTCGGTACTGAATTTAACAAGGGCGTTGAGGATTCTACTGCTGGTAATGCTCTGGAGAACTGGCTTAAGCAGAAGCTTGGGCTGAATCAGAACCCCGGAAGCACTAGCACTACTCCTACTAAATCTACCACTAAGTCTAGTTCCTCTGGTTCGTCTAAGACCAAGAAAACCGTTGCCGAGACTATCGAAGAGAAGTACAAGGATCAGCTCGAAGCAAACAAAACTTTGCAGGAGATTGCAGATTCCGAGTACGAGCTTTGGGTTACTGAAAATCAGAATTCCGCGTCGGCCGATGAAGTGCTGGCAAAGAAGATGGAGCATTCGGCCAAAGCGATCGAGGTTCAGACGTCTCGTGTGCAGATTGCTCAGCAGAAGTATGACGAGATGATTTCTAAGGTCGGTGCTGACAAGCAGGAAACTAGAGAAGCATATGCTGATCTTCTTACTGAAAAGAATAGTTTGGCAGAACTCAGGGCCGATCAGTATTCCGATCTCTATGAAGATCAGATCAATCGTCTGAAAATTCAAAATGATCGTGCCGACAAAGAGTATCAGCTTTGGGTCGATCAGAACAATCAGGCAACTGCGTCCGAAAAGACTGCAAAGAAGATTGAGTACCAGACTGGTCAGCTCACAGCCGCTACACAAGAGCTTCAGTATGCGCAAGAGCAGTACAATAAGCTTCGTGAAGAGCATGGAGAGGAAGATCTTCGTACCCAGCAGGCTTATAACGATCTGCTCGATGCGCAAATCGAAGAGCAGGAAAAGACAAACGATCTGTGGCAGGCTCGTCTTGCACAGTTCAATGATGCTTTGAATGCTATCGAGATGCAGGCTAGTCTCTATTCCCAGAGAACTAGTATGCTTTCTCAGATCTATGATGATGGCGACCTTTCCTCGAGATCTACTGACTACATCAATGCCGTTAAGACGTATGGCGAGAACTCGGACGAGGCTCGTAAAGCTCAGTACCAGGGTTCCGCCTCTGCTGTGCTTGGTGTGTCGGTTGCTCTGAGGAATATGAGCGATCAGCTGGCGAAGACTAACGTCTATCAGAAGTATTATAATTCTCTGCTTGAGAGCGGTACCGCTTCTGCTGAGGATCTTAATGCCGCTGAACAGCAGTTGCTTTCTTCGCAGTCCGCGTTCATTGGGTACGCTTCGAACCTTGCCGATGCATTCAACATGTCGGATGAAGGCAAGGCTGTAACACTTCGTCTCGCATACGCTATCTCGGACAACTGGGATACGATCTATGGCGCTTTCAAGGATATTTGGGGCAAGATTGAGGAGCGTTCTCCTGAACTTACCAAAAACCTTGAGAAAACTCTCGGCACACTTCTCAGCGAAGATACCGCCAGTGTTGCTACTGGAGTTGTCTCCACTGTTACCTCTGCTTTGAGTGGAGATTATGGTGGTGCACTCGCGAGTGGTCTTAATACTGTGCTGTCGTTCTTGGGCACCGGTATGGGGCAGTCTTTGCTTGACGGTCTTGGGACTGTGCTTGCAAATGGTTTGCCTGATATTGGTGGCATGATTAGCAGTTTTGTCGGTTCTTCCGGTTTGCTGTCGAGTCTCGGTGCTGGTCTTGAGGGTATCGTATCTACCATTGCAGGTGGTGGAGGCTTGAGTGCTGCCTTTGGCGGTCTCGGTACAGCAATAACCGGTGTAGCTGCGGCTATTCCCGAGCTATTGCCTATCATAGCCATCGTCGCTGCGATAGGTGGCGCGATTGCCCTCCTTATTGCTAATTGGGATGACATAGGGGAGTTCTTTAATAACCTTTGGGAGCAGGTAAAAGAGATTGGCTCTAACCTTATTAACAGTATTGTTGAAGGAATTAAGAGTGCCTGGAAGGGCTTTACTAATTTCATCGGCGGTCTGTTTGGTGGAGTTATCGACTTTGTAAAGGGTATCTTTGGTATTCATTCTCCGAGCACAGTCTTCTTCGATATGGGTTCCTATATCGATGAGGGCTTCGCAAATGGTCTTGCCAAGGGTAGCGATACCGTCAACCAGTCCATTTCAGATATGACCAATAGTGCTCTTGACACTGCAACCGAGGTTAGCAAGATCCTCTATGATCGGCTGTCTAGCTCGGAGGACTTTAGCCCGAAGATCACTCCTGTTGTTGACCTTTCCGGTACAGAAGATAGCACCAACTGGTTCAAGTCTGCGTCGGTTGGGTTTACTAATCCGTTCCAGGGTACTCCTGCAATTTCGGAGCGTCTTGCATATGACGTGCGTGTTCGTGATAAGAATCAAAATGGAAAAACTGATACGGATTCTAGTCGTGCTGATGTTGTTGCTGCTGTCGATTCTCTGGGCAATAGACTCGCCATGATGAGCGATAGCATAAGCAACATGCGAGTTGTTCTTGACTCTAAGAAATTGGTTGGCGGTATTTCTGGTCAAATGGATTCGGCTCTCGGCGTAAGGGCCGTTAGAGCTAGGAGAGGAGGGTGATTAGATGATATTTTACTACGAGGGAAAACACAGTGTCAAATTTGATGACTATGACTCCTGGGAGGATTGGCATTTGATCCCCTCGTCTCGCCCGGTTATTGACCCGCCTTCAGAAAGGACATCTTTTGTTACCGTGCCCGGTAGGCATGGCAAACTTGATTTGTCCTGGGCGTTAACCGATAAACCTGTATACGACAATCGCACGGGAAGTTTCGAGTTCATCGTAGATCATACTAAATGGGGAGGTTGGCATACTGCATACCAAACCATCATGGCAGCTCTGCAGGGTCATCGTTCGAAGGTTATCTTGAGCGATGACCCCTCTTATTATTATGAGGGCATGTGCTGGGTTGACAAATGGAATAGCGACGAGCGGTATTCTAAAATCACCATCAAGTACGATCTTTATCCGTTCAAGAAACGTATCGTATTCAACGAAGCTGATTGGCTTTGGGACCCGTTCGATTTCGAGAATGGTGTGATTGGCGATAGCGTAAAGGGAGAGGAGGCATTGTAATGGCCACAAGATGGACAGTATATTTAGCTTCGCTCGGTACCCCCGTTGGAGGCGATCACGATGGTAGCGAGTATCTCGAACAGCATAGCATGATTTATGATTCGAGTGCTCTTGACTCTGATTACTCGGGCAAGGACAATCTCATCATTTATGATCCTGTTCTGACAAGAGAAGCCAACGAAGCAGGATCGTTCGAATGCGATATTCCTCCGACTAATACTGGCTACGATGAGTTTGACACATTTAAGGATAACGTTTCGGGTATCCTTAAGACCTATATTACAATTTATCGTGACGGAAATCCTTATTGGCAAGGTCGAATCACCGAAGTCACGAAGGATTTCAACAATAACAAACATATTTATGCAGAGGGCGATCTGGCATTGTATAACGACTTTCAGTGCAAGATTACATGGGCTGATTTCGAAGGATATTCTGACGATAACGGACGTGTCATGTATCTTCCGCTCAAGTTCTTTACGACCGTCGCTCAAGTTCCTACCAACATTCCTTACGGCGCTGAAGGCAAGGTTACAAGTCCTGCGTTTACGTATGGTATCGATGCTCAGCTTAGCGATGTTCTCCTGATGCTTGGCACCAATACTAGTACGGATAATACGGGTGACGTTGTTTATATGAGTCGCTGGGAGGCGCTTAAAGACCACTTCCTTGACGGCTTGATGGACACATACCAGGATCGAGCCTTCATCTATACGTCTAGATATCAAACAGGCACTAGCAGTTTGGTATTCAAACGCCAGCTGAATCTGTTGCTATTCGGTACGGATGGAACTCTTATTTGGGGTGAATCTCCTGAGACCAAACAAACCGTGGAATTTGGTAAGAACCTGCTTGATATGAATGTCAAATATTCTTCCGAGGACGTCACAACCGCAATTCATGCTTACGGGTATACCACCAAAGGTTGGTGGATATTTGAGAAAACTACTCCTATCGAGCGAGTCGACTACAATCTCAACCTGATTGCACAGTATGGCTGGATAGAAAAGACCATCTCGATCGACGGTCAGTCTTCTACCATCGAGCAGCTCACCGAGATAGTCAATAATGAGCTTTCTCAGATGGTAAACAATACGTCTATCGTTACTGAAATTGAGATTAAAGCCGTGGATCTTGTCTATGCAGGCGAGGCTACCGATCATCTCGAGTTCATGAAACGAACTCATATTGTGTCCGAGCCCCACGGGATTGACGGAGTATATCTTTGCACGAGAAGTGTTGAGCATCTCGATGATCCCGCTAGCAACGAATACTCGTTCGGCAAAACTACTCATACGGCATCGCAGAGAAAAGCGATTTCCGATCGTAAAACTGCGAAGTCCTATGATATTTCTAGAACTACCAAGAGTTACGTGGTTGATTCCTAAAGAAAGGAGGTTTCGTGATGAATCTTTCTGCAATCATTAACACTATTCGCTCTGCCATCTACGGCAAGGATATGCGTGAGGCGATTGCTCAGGGCTTTGAAGCCATTGACGAAGAAATGGAAGGCGGTATGGGTGGCGGTTTTGTCCTTATGGAGTCTTCTCTTCCGACCGGTCAGCGCAAACCGAATGTTCTGTATGGTTTGATTGTCGGTAATTTTGATGACGAAGGGCCTGAAGCATGAGTACGAGATATATTTGGGGGAAGTATACGTCTGAAAAACGATGGACTGAAGGAACTCAGTTGGATATGGATTCCGTATGGGTCCCATACTCGTCGAAAGGCAGCACTTATTCATATTACATGGTGGCGTGTAAGTCCAAGCCGACTCTCAACAGAACCAATGGCTGTTTTGAGTATTCTGGAGAATACTCATTGACGTCAAGTATGTCGAACGTTAGTGAATCTAATAACTTCGGGACAGACGAATTTCCGTACGTTATGTTTTCCGATCGAATTCATTTCACTGGCGAATCGGATAACGATAGCCCCATTACCAAAACGCATAATTGCTTGGAATACATTTATCGGCGTTATCTTCATGCTTATTGGCGTTATTTTATGGATCGTAATGCGCCTAGTGATAGAAAACCGTATTGTCTAAATTGCATTTCGAAAAACGATGCAAATGACACTTATCATTTTTACTATTGCGCTCGCACACAGCGTGATTACCCCGATGAATTCCAAAATTGGGTTTCCAGCGCTAGGTCCTCAGAGTACCCCAGTTATGATCTTGATGACGATGGATATTTCTACTACGCCGAAGATCAAGACATTATCGATCCTTCTTCGGTAAATTTACCAGAAAGTATTCGTTATAACTCGGACATTACAATCTCTATAACTCCATCCAGCGACGCTCAAACGAATAACTATGGCAATATCACTTATACTTATCAATATAAGTTTGATAATGGAAGCTGGACGACAATTGAGACTACTTTCGAAACATCAGTGGAGCTTCATATTCCCTCAGACAAGTCTTCCATCCAGGCTAGAGTTTTAGCGCAGGATGACATTGGTTTTACTTCGTCTACGTATGTTCTGAGCTCTACTGTTAGTATCTATGCTTCCGATCCTCCGTCTGCGCCTTCTTCCATCAGTGTTGATCGCACAGTTGAAGGATTTACAACGACTGTCACAGTTGGCGAAGCTACTGATACTGACGGTACGATTGCAAATTATATTTTTGAACGAAAGACCCAATACGGTGATTGGACTCAAGTTCAGTCGTCAGCGGATCTGACCTTTGTGGATAATCCGAGTGGCAGCTGGGGAACCGTTCAGTATAGAGTTTGCGCGGTTGATAACAGCGGAACGAAAGGGCCGTACATAACAAGTGAAGTTTATACGGTTCTTACCGATGTTATTGTCATCATGGGTCCGTCGAAAAAAGACTTCGGCGTAAAAATTGGGAATTTCAATCTATCGTTTTATGTGATTGTTGCAGGCGATACTTCGGCTACAGGTATTACGGTGACTGTCAAGATTGATAGTCAGCAAACATTTACTAGTACTGTGGATACGGAAGAACTTGTAACCAGTACAGTTGAAGTAACGAACCTATCTGAAGGTCAGCACACAATAACAGTTACGGCATCCAAGGGGGGATATACTACGGCTAATGAAACTTATACTTTCCGGATCGAAGGGCTTACTCTGCCCGAGGGCGGCAATGCTGTTCAGTTCCAGGATTCTACCGGAAAACCCGTTATTCCCATCAGTCGAGCAGAGGCTATCCTCTTTTCAGATGGTAGAACTCTCGAAGAAGTAATACAGTCCCTCATGAGCTAAAAGAAAGGAGCATTACTATGACTCTGTTTGAAGTCACTAAGATGGCCATTGACATGGAGAACGTCATTACCGAGCTCAATGCCCTGGCCGAGCGTATCGACGTCATGTTCATGATCGGCGGCAAGTTTGAGATGGACGAATATCTGGAGCTGGTTGACATGGTGAATGAGAAGATTGCCCAGCTGACCCCGACCGACGAACCCGAGCACAGTGGCACCGGCGAGGAGACCGGCAAGGACGAGACCGGCGGCACTGGCGACGATAAGTCTGCTACGTAAAGAAAGGGACGCGCCATGATTGATTTGTTCTCGGTTGTTTCCGATCGGATCGCCAAGGCAACCACGATCGAGGCGCTTGACAGTATTTCTTCGCGGATCACCTATGCCCACTTGATGGCGCATAGGTTTTCCGACGAGGAATATGACAAGCTCAACAAAGCGATCTCCGACAGGAAGGCAGCCATAAGCCCTAAGGAATAATTCAAAATGGAATTTTCCTGATCGCTATAACTACATCGAAGGAGGATTGATACCCTATGGCTATCAATGCTTACTCTTACGCAAAAGACGGAACCAAGTTCCTCTCGAAGAACTTTCGTGTTCGAGAGTTTCGTTGCAAGGACGACACCGATCCAATCTTTATTGATTCGGACCTGGTCGATATTTTGCAAAAAATCCGAGATCATTTTGGCAAAGCTGTGACCATCACTTCGGCGTTTCGTACTGCCAGCCACAACAAGAAGGTTGGCGGTGCAACATATTCCCAGCACTGCTATGGTAAGGCTGCTGACATCAAGGTTTCCGGCGTAGCTCCGAGCAAAGTCGCTGAATACGTTGAAACGCTGATGCCCAACACTGGTGGTATTGGTAGATATTCTACCTTTACTCATGTTGACGTTCGTGCTACCAAATCTCGCTGGAACGGTTGAGGAGGAATAGCCCTTGGAAGAAATGATTTCTCAGTATCTATTGCAGGGCATACTGACTATTGTAACAGCGATTCTTACAGGGGCTTATACAAGACTCTCTAAGAAGTTTACGCAGCAGAAGGAAGAGTCCGAAGCCATTAAACTTGGTGTTCGGGCCGTTCTTCATCTCGAGCTTTACAAAGAGTGCCAGCGTCTTATGGAGCAGAATCGCGTAAGTACGGAAGAGCTCAAGAATGTCGAACGAATTTATGAGAACTATCATAAGCTCGGCGGCAATGGTACTGGTACAGCCCTGTATGAGAGAATCCTCAAACTCCCTATTGATGACGGAAAGGACGATGAATGATGAGCGCAATTAAGAACATTTTCCGAAAGCTTTTTGGCGATATCTCTGTTGGCACCGTGGTTCGTACCCTGTGCTTCTTCCTGGCTCTGGCTAACCAGGTTCTGAATGCAACGGGTCATTCTCCGCTGCCCATTACCAACGATCAGGTCAATACCCTCGTGACCACTGGGGCAACTGTGATCTTTGGTCTGATCGCTTGGTGGAAGAATAACTCCTTCACTCCTGCTGCCATTAAGGCGGATAAGGAACTGAAAGCGCTTAAGGGGAAGTGATATTTTGAACAATCAGTTCGGTTATCCTCAGCCGGTTATGCCTCAGAACAATATGGGCTACCCCATGTACAATGGGCTGCCTATTAATCAGCCTGTCTACAGGACTCAGGTTCCGCAGGTTCAACCCATGCAGATGCAGCCTAGCTATTCTGTAATTCCTGGCAGAATCGTAAACACCCCTGATGAAATCCGGCCCAATGAAGTTCCTAACGATGGGAGCATTGCGGTATTCCCTCTGAACGATGGGTCGGCTGTCTACCTCAAGTATTTCACTGGGGAAGGGCGCATCAACACCGTCAAATTTACCCTTGAGACTCCGGCAACGGTTGCTGGCGATATTCCTGCAAATCAAAATGAAGGTTATGCAGCCATCAAACAGCAACTTGACGAGATCAAAAAGATGATTGCTAAGAACAATCGTTATCATCGTCCGTATCAGAAGAAGGAGGCAGTGAATAATGCAGGTTCCGATGAACAATCCTCTTATCAGCGGAATGATGAATAAGCTGAGGAATGATCCCCAGCTGTCCAAAAACCCTCTGGCCCAAAACTTGTTCACCTGCCTTCAGACGGGTGACAATAAAAAGGGTGAGGAAATTGCCATGAACCTTTGCAAGACTTATGGGATTTCTCCCGAAGATGCTTGCAAGCAGGCAATGCAGTTCTTCACCCACCGATAACCCAGGCGCAATCTGTGCTTTGAGGATATCGGTAATGCGCGCAATCGACTCTGAAGAGCATAGATTAAGCATATTCGTAAGAAACGCTTGATATTTACCAGTGAGGAGGTAAATCTATGTTCGGTTCTAATGGTCTCAGCGCAGCGGATGTTGCTGCCGTCGTTCGTAACAATGATGGTTGCTGCAACAACGGAGGTTATGGCATGACGAATGGCATTGGCGGTTATGGCTTCGGCGAAGGTTGGTGGGTTATCATCATCCTGATGGCTCTCTTTGGCGGTTTCGGTTATGGTGGCTTTGGTTACGGCGGTGCTGGTATGCGGGGTGGTAATGGCTGTGGGTGCGAAGCGGCTGTCGCTACTGTTGGTGATATTCAGCGCGGCTTTGACAACCAGGGCGTTACCAACAAGCTGAATGGTCTTGAGAATGGCCTTGCCGACGGCTTCTATGCCATGAACAATTCCATGCTGACCGGTTTTAATGGTGTCCAGAGTGCTATCCAGAATAGCGCCATGAATGCCATGCAGAACACCTTTACTCTCCAGCAGGCAATTCAGGCTGATACTGTGGCCAATATGCAGAATACCAATGCTCTGGCTACTCAGTTTGCAAATTGCTGCTGCGAGAATCGGACTGGTTTCCAGCAGGTAGGCTATGATCTGGCAACGCAGGGTAACGCTATTCAGGTGGCTATCTCTAACCAGACCCAGGCTCTGATGCAGAACCAGAACGACAACTACCGTGCGCTGCACGACGAAATCGTTGCCAATCGCATGGAGGATATGCGTACTGAAAATGCCAATCTGCGTAGCCAGATTCAGGCTCTCAACCTTGCTGCCAGTCAGGCCAATCAGAACACTTACCTCGTCAACCAGCTTCGTCCGTGCCCGCAGCCTGCTTATATTGTGGCGAATCCTTTCTGCTGCAATCAGCAGGTTTCCTACCAGAACGCTAACTGCTGCCCCAGCCAGTGCTGCGGTTAATTCAAAATGGTTTAGAAAGGGGGTCTAAAGATAGTGATCGAGCTTTCCAATAGCGCTGAACTCACTCTCCAGCCCGGCCAGACAGCCATTTTCGATACCGTACTTCTTCATACTGGCTGCGACACTTGTACTCGCTCCAGTACCGGTAGCATCAAACTTCGGTGCTGTGGTCCGTACGAGGTTCGTTTTACTGGCAATATCGGTACTTCCGGTGATGCTGGTACGGCTCAGCTGAGTATTGCGATGGGAGGTGTTACATATCCTCCGTCTACAATCATTTCCGAAACAGCTACGGCGGGTACTCTCAATGCCGTCGAACGCACGTTCTACCTCGCCAACTGCTGCGGGGATTATGATAGGCTTACTGTTACCAATACGGGTACGACCGCCCTGACTATTGGTGCAAATGCCATCTTCTCCGCAAGACTTGTCAAGTGCTAAGGAGGCTACAAGATGCATGACAATGATGGGAAAATGACCCTCGAGAAGATTTGTACGCTTCTCGACATCATGACCGATGGCCTCAAAAGCGCTACGAACCAGGGCCTTAATAATCTCGACACTCACGAGGCAGGCCAGGTGGCTGATATTATTAAGGATCTCAGCGAGGCGAAGAAGAATCTTACCGACGCTGAGAAGAACGAATGGGAATCTTGCTACTATGCAAGCATCGTCAAAGCGATGAAGGATGCCGATGAGCGTGGTGACGAAGAGGATCGCTACGGTTATATTCCTCGTGAAGCTTCTCGTATGGGTAAGCGGGGGATGCAGCGTGATCGTATCAAGAGATGGGTACGTGACCCTGATACCTTCGAGGACGAGATGTATGAGCGTGCCGGGTACATTCCTGGTCGCAAGATGTCTCGTGACGACCGCTCTAGCGACAATTCTTCGGACGAGCGCTACGGCAAACCTTATCGCGAATACATCGATTCTCGTCGGCACTACTCCGAGAGCAAATCTCAGGCTGATAAGGATATGATGGAGATGTACGCCAACGAGCATCTGATGGACGTCATGGGCAGCGTTCGGGAGATCTACAAAACTGCAGATCCTGATATGCGTAAGCGCATGAAGTCCGACCTCACCAAGCTCGTTGGCGAGATGCCCACTTAAACAGTAATGGAACGTTTTTACCTGAATGATATTCTCTGGAAGGTATATTACGTTCCGAATAGCAGCCCGTATCTCGTGGATAGAACTGGAAACGTAAGGCTTGCCACAACCGATATGCGTTTGCATAAGATTTATATTTACGAGGGTTTATCTGGTGAGCTACTTCGCAAAGTTACTGTCCACGAGATTGGGCATGCTGCTATGTCGAGTTTTGGTCTTCTAGAAGAACTACATCTGTTCGTGAAGCCTCAGTATTGGATTGATGCTGAGGAATGGGTATGCAATTTACTAGCAGATTATGGGATGTCGATTCTAGAGATCAGCGAAAACATCCTGGGCAATACTATTGATATTGTTCCCAGGGTGTTCGACATAGCATTGAAGTAAGAAAAAGGTGCGGGGCGTAAAAAACTCCGCATCTTTTATTAAATTCGAATTCGCGAAAATTTCATCTCCTTTTATGAAGGGGACATGGATAGTGTCTCTAACTAAAGGAGGTTTATGTATGAATTACAGAAGAGCAAACGCAGATGAACTTGTTTTGGATGACCGTAATCGCTATCATAAGTTGTGCGAAGAGCTTGACTATGTGATGTCTCTTAACTCGAAGTACGTTGAGGTACTCATCGGCGACGAGTATAAGAACATTCACTCGGCAGGCAACGCATTACGTGGGGCGATTAGGGCATCCGGCAATTACCCCATCAGCGTTCACGAACGTAACAACAAACTGATTTTGGAGAGAACTGATATTTAACCTAAAGGGCGGAGGTCTATGGAAACATAGGCTTTCCGCTTTATATTTTGAAAGGAGACTTTAACTATGAAAGTAGGACGTAAACCCGGCCCCAGTATTTGGAGCAAGAACCGTATTCAGGAACTCGAGAAATTCGTAGAGTCTGGCCAGAAGTGTATGACCTACGACCCTCAGTTTGAGCGAGAACTCGGCGACACCCCGAGAAGCATTCGTTTGGCCCTCAATAATGTCATTGACCGGTATTACCCTTGCCCGGTAAGTGTCTGCGGAAAAGGCGACAAGACTTTCCTTGTCCGTACCGACATTGCCGATGCTGGTTGTGAGGAGGATGACGTATGATTAGTGTTACGGTTGCCATTGTGATCTGCACACTCGGAGTGTTCTTTGGATATTTTGTTGGGGTTGCCAATTCGAGTGCAAGCGAAGAGGAGTCCATTGGCAAGTTGTTCTTTTACGAGGAACCGGATGAGGACGACACGATACACATATTCTTGATGCTTGACGAGGACCCTGACAAGTTTAGAGGCAAGGATAGTATTTCGCTCGAATGTGTCTGGAACCAAAAGCCTAACGTGAAATCGCGATAATTTCATCTTCTATTATGGGAAACCATAATGATATTCTGAAAGGAGAATTACTATGAATAATACAGATATCGTTACGAAGATTGATGAGGAACTGCTCAACGAACTGACAAAGCTCGGTACGTTGGACCCTAATGCGGATGAGGCAAAAGACCTGATTAAGAACATTCAGGCGTTGCATCAGATGCGTGTCAAGGAGAAGGATCTCAGCATCGAAGATTCCAAAACCCAGAATGACTATTATCTGAACCAGCGGAAGCTTGATATTGACGAGCTTAAAGCTAGTAATGATAATAAGAATGAACGGATTAGGGCACGAGATGCAAGAATCCTGCAACTGGTAGGCTTTGGTGTGACGCTTGGAACATTTGCAATCGGTTGGGGCCTGAGAAGTAAATGGTTGGCGAAGGGCTTTAAGTTCGAAGAGACAGGAACCTTCTCGTCCAAGACGATGATGGAATGCTTCAAAGAGGTTTTTAAGAAGAATTAAGTGAGGTTTCTAGAGCAAAGGTTATGATGACGAGTCATAGCCTTTCGCTTTTCTCCTTATTCGCGAAATAAACAGCTTCTATTATGGGAGAAATACACTTTGAATAAAGGAGAATTCAAAATGGGTAAAGTTTATGATTATGATGAACTTGTGAACAACAAGAAGAAAGCTGATCGCAGAGCTTGGGTTTACGAAAAGGTAACTAAAGCTAAGTGGTTTGTTGAAGATCATAAAGCTCAGATAGCTGCTGTTGCTGCTGCGACACCTGTTGTTGTGGGAACCATTATGCAAATTGCAAGAATGGTTTCGCAGCAAGACAGGCTCAAGAAAGCAAAGGATCTAAAAGAGCTTTATTGCTATGACAGATCGCTTGGTCATTATTGGAAACTTCGTCGTGAACTCACTAATGACGAGTGGCTTGCGATTGATGCTCGCAAGAGATCGGGAGAAAGACTTGCTGATATTTTGAAAGAACTGAATGTTCTTGCGTAAAAACCAGGCTAGAGCTTATGGAGACATAGGCTCTTAGCTTTCAGGATTCGCGAAATTTTCAGCTTATATTATGGAAGGAATGGTGTACGGTTGCACAACGGAAAGAATCCGTTAGAGAATGTTCAATTCATTCAACCTTCTTTTTTCAGGATTCGCGAAATTTTCAGCTTATATTATGGAAGGATACACACTTTGTAATCTGAAAGGAGAATTATTATGAAAGAGAAAATTGCGAAGCTTATGGCACTCATCGAGCTTATGGTGACTGCGCTAAGATGGCAGTAGTGTCGCTTGCGATTACCGCAGCATTCACTGCCTTCGGAACGTGGAAAGTTAACCGTTCGGTGAAGGCCATGGATGACGCTAGCTTCCCTGACGAAGATCTCGAAGGAGACGAGGAATAATCCTGACTGCTAAGGGCTTATGGAGACATAGGCTCTTAGCTTTATATTTGGAGGTAATGATATGGGTGACGTAGTTATGTTCAAATCGGGGTTCGCATCTACGATAATCTCGATGATTCTCAACAAGCTTCTCAAGAAAGCGGGGTTCACCGGGAGCACTATTCAACTGAGTAACTTCTATCTTGAGCACTCGGAAAATGGAAAGATAAAGATTCGTGCAAATGTTTCGGTTGATGCGTCCGAGCACGATTTCTACAAGCTTATTAAAATGGAATAAAGGAGAATTAGTATGAACAACATTGATATTGGTAAGGCAGTATACCACTTTGCAAGGAAGCATGCGACGGGCATCCTTACATTTGCAGCAACAGTCGGTCTGGTTGCAACTTCGATTGAAGCCGCACATGCAACTCTTAAGGCCAAAGAAGTTGTAGAGCAAAAGAAGAAAGACCGCGAAGAATGGAAGAAAGTCTCCAGCATTGACCAGCCTGAGATTACCAAAGAGGAAATCGTCAAAGATTGCTGGAAGATTTATATTCCGACTTTGATTCTTGGTGCAGGCACAATCTCCTGCATCGTAGCCGCTAACGTACTCTCGAGCAAGGAGCAGAAGTCGTTAGCGGCGGCGTATGCATTTGTTGACCAAGGCTACAAGGCATACCGCAAGAAGATTGCCGATAAGCTTGGACCTGAGGTTGACAAAGATATTGCCAACGAAGTGACTATTGAACAGGGACAAGAGGACGAGTTTGATGACGACAAGGTCCTGTTCTACGATATGTTCGCCGATAGATATTTTGACTCTACAATGCATAAGTTTGAGGAAGCTGTGAACTACGTTAATCGTGAGCTTCAGGTATCCTCGTATGCATCGCTTAACGATTTCTATCGTGCATTTGGCATCGCAGAAACTGATGAGGGACATCACCTCGGATGGAATGATGAGATGTTGAGTGAGTGGCTTGGTTATTGTTGGCTTGATATTACGGCGAATCCTACCAACATTGGCGATGGCACCGTATGCTATGTCATCAGTCCCATCTTGAATCCGTCCGATTCATACATGGATGGTGACGTTCCGTTCTGACAATTCGCGAAATTTTCATCTTGTATTATGGAGGTGAATAACTATGAAAACTAACTATCTGAAGATGATTGGCATGGCACTTGCTGGTATTGGAATGCTTTGCTCGTTTGCGGCTGATATTGCAAACAGTAAGGCATCCAGCCAGGAAATGGATGAACTCATCGAAGATAAGGTGAACAAGAAGTTCGCCGAAAAGTACGAGGGGCAGTGATGCCCCTTTTGCTTTCATCATTCGCGAAATTTTCATCCTATATTATGGAAGGATACACACTACCATAACAAAGGAGAATTATTATGCGTAAAACTGGTATTGATTTTGAGAGCTTTGACCGTGAACACATGGAAGCTAGACGGTTTACGAATGACCTCGGTGACGAAGTTGGGGCTGCTTGCAAGATGCTTGTTAAAGGCATGTTGCTGACAGCTGCTTACGACGTGGCTAAGGTTATTACGTATCCCGTTCGGCTGAGCCAAGAGTGGAAAGAGTTTAAGGCTTTCAAGCGGAAATGCGAGTTGGAGGAGCAAGAACGCTTCGACACTATGCGTAGAACGAATCACTTCTAAGACAAAGGCGGAAGGCTTATGGAAACATAGGCTTTCCGCTTTATATTTTGAAAGGAGAACTAAAATGAAACTCAATTCGTTAATCAACCGCATCAAGGATGAAACTATCAAGCGTTCACCAGAGATTCTGGTGGCCGCGGGCATTGCCAGTATGATTAGTGCAACTGTCTTCGCCATCCAGGATACTCCGAAGGTCACGAAGCTTCTCAAGGATAAGGAGGAAACAAAGAAGGCTCCTCTTGAAACTGAGGAGAAGGTCAAGATTATCGTGCCTGGATATTTGCGCACCATTGTTGCGTCCGGTATTGGTGTTGCGTGCATCGTTGGTGCATCCAGCATTCATCTGCATCGGAATGCAGTTCTTACGGCTGCATATACAATGAGTGAAACCGCGCTCAAGAACTACACCAAGAAAGCCGAGGAAATTGTCGGCAAAGAAAAGGCCGATGAGATTCGCGAGAAAGCTCAGGCGGATGCTCAGCTGGCAGTCCCTCAGCCGGTCAAAGTAAAGTCCAATGATATTGTTATCATTGACGAAGACTGCATCAAGTGCTACGACTCGCTTACCGGCAGATATTTCCCTTCCAATAAGAATCTTATTGAAAAAGCGGTCAATGAAATGAACCGACTCATGAGAGACGAGTGCTTTATGAGTGAGAATGACTGGTTCAACATGATTGGCCTCGACAGTGTGCTTCTTGGTGACGACCTTGGGTGGAGTATCGACACTGGATATTTGGACATTTCGTACTCCTCGAGGCTCGATGAGAAGGGCAATCCGGCTCTGGTTATTGGGTATGTCCAGCTTCCTCGTCCACTGCATTCTTACTAAGGATTCGCGAAATTTTCATCGTCTATTATGGGAGGGAGGTCCTCTCATTTATATTTATGGAGGTAACAATTATGAACGAAAACACTGAGAAGAAGACTATCGACTACAAGGAGGTTGCTAAGAAGGCACTTTTGAAAGGTGCTAAGGTCGGAGGTGCTATGCTGGTTTGCTTTGTGGGCTTGCGCTCTGCATACAAACTTGGTAGGAACGACGGCAAACAGTACGTGATTAACTGCCTTAGGGGGTACAATCCCGATGAGTCGGCAAAGTTCATTCAGTATTGCGTTGAGAACAATCTGTAACTCCATCGAAGAGATGAGAAACTAACCGAAAGGCGGAAGGCTTATGGAAACATAGGCTTTCCGCTTTATATTTTTAGAAGGAGTATAATTATGGGAAACATTACTAAAGTCGTCTATGACACCACTCGCAACACTCGCATCGCTCAGAAGGTATTCAAGCTGGTCCTCACGAGTCTGTGTGACCCGCAGGAGTACGCTCACAGCTTTACTCGCGAGCAGAAGATTGCAGTGCTCCGGGAGATGGAGTCCATCCTTCGTACTACTGCCGGTTTCGTTCGTACGCAACTCGAATCCCTTGATGGTAATATGTATTAATGAAAAAGGAGAATGATATTTATGATGCGTAATGTTTTAAGAGCAATGTATTCTAAGTTCGGCGTTCAGAAGTCTAACATCATTGTTACAATTGCTGCATCTGCCTTTGCAACGATTGGGGTTATCTCTGCCGTTGGTACTGCATATACTGCGGGACATATTAATGGCAGTCAGGAAATGTCCGGTTGGTTCCTTGAGCATGGTGCCGAGCTTTACGAAAAAGACAAGGAGGATGATTGTAATGAATAAGTTTATCACTGCCGGTTTCGTATTCGTCGCGGGTATGCTGTTTGGTTCAGCTGTTCATAAGGCTTTGAATGTGGTTCCCAACAAGAAAGCATTCATGGAGCACGTGAAAAGCATGGAAAACAATCAGTAAGGATTCGCGAAATTTACATCTTCTATTATGGAGGACTATAAGGGTTCTTCTTAAACACAATTATATTTGGAGGTAACAAAAATGGAAGACATGAATGTTATGATGAACGAGACTTCTATGGAGAACAAGGCCGTTGAGCCTACTCCCGAGACTGTCGAGGTCAATCCTGCTGATGTGATGGATACGTCCAGTGAGACTACTGAGGACGCCAACGTCAAGAAAGCACTTGGACTGATTATCACTGGTGTTGCAGTGGTGGTCGTTGCAGGTGTTGGCATTGCGAAGGCTGTTAAGAGTGGTCACACTCCGATGAAGTTCATCCGCAACAAGATGGCCAAGAAGGTCAAGGAGCAGGCGGACGACGCTGCCGAGGACTACAATGAGGCCGTTCCGACTGACAGCGAGGAATCCGTTGAGCACTCTGACGATGATGGTGCTGAGGAGTAACAATTAAGGTTTAACAAAGGCTAAGGGCTTATGGCGACATAGGCTCTTAGCTTTATATTTTTGGAGGTAATGCATGGCTAAAGTTGATTTTGATAACATCCCGAGCGCTTCTCATGCCGCGGATGCTCCCGATAACACTTCTAAGACTACCGAAACCGCCAAAAGCGAACCCCACAAGGAGAAAGTGGTCAAGGGCAAGGTTACGGTTGAAAAGAAGAATGGTTTGCAGAAACTTGCAAAATCGTTTCTCCCTAACGACCTCTCCAAGGTTGGGCACACCATTGTGTACGACATGCTCATTCCTGCTGGGCGTGATTTTCTCGTCAATTCTCTTATGAATGCCATTAACATGGTGTTCTATTCGAATGGTGTTGGCCCCGCGAATCGTCCGTACAACACGTTTTTCAATTCGTCTAACGTTGCTCGTCCGGGCACTAATTCCTTGGCGAGCTTCTATAGCTGGAATACACCCTCGTATGCTGCCAATCAAGTTCCCGCTGACTACAATCAGCAGGTAAATCCTTCTAGGGATTATCGTAGCCTGCACTTCACGTCTCGTAGGGATGCCGAGGGTGTTCTGAATGCCATGTTCGAGACTCTTGCTACTTATGGCAAGGTTACGGTTGCTGATTACTACGACTTTGCAGGCATCAGCACCGAATGGACTGACAACAAGTATGGTTGGTACGACCTTCGTGGCTCTGATATTAAGGCCATCAATGGCGGATTCATCATCATTCTGCCCAAGGCCGTTGTGATTAAGTAATAGGAGGATTATATTTATGAACAAGCTGCTTTCCAATATGCTCGCTGGTATTGGCGCTGTTGTGGTTGCCAGGACCCTCGCCGATAACTTCACTATCGTCCGTCGGAACGATGAAGACGAAGCTGTCAAGGCTCTGTCCGAGATTAAGTATGATACTATCTCAGATGCTCGTGATATTCTCGAGAAGGCCAAGAAGACTCTGCACGACTACGACTGGGTGTCCGTCGCTGATATTCTCGACTTCGCTGACGAGCTTGGATACTCCAAGTTCCCTGCATACTCTTACGGGAGTGATCGCGGTTGGTCGGATCTCGATAGTGCGTTCGTCTACTCTGCTTACCACTTTGGTAAGAAGGTCTACTGCATTCACTTCCCCAAGTCTCAGTCTGTGAATAAGTGAAAGGAGATTTATATTTATGAAATTCAATAACTTCGTTGAGACCGCTTCTCGCGTTGCTCACAAGGCCATGTTCAAGGTCAAGAAGCATTCCCCCGAAATCCTCATTGCTGTTGGTGCGGTTGGTATCGTTGCTGGTACTGTTGCCGCATGCAAGGCTACTCTGAAGGTTCCTCCTATTGTGGAGGAGGCTGACAAGACCCTCGAGATGATTCATGGTGTTCAGGATGGTACCCTTGAGATTCCGGAGGGTGCGGTTTACACTGAAGACGATGCCGACCGTGATATTGTCATCGTATATGTTCATACTGCTGTCAAGGTTCTCATGCTCTACGCCCCTGCCATTCTGCTCATTGGTGGTGGCCTTGGTTGCATGATTGGCTCCCACGTCATCATGAAGAAGCGTTACAATGCTGCGGTTGCGGCTTACGCTGCTGTCTCCAAGGCATTTGAGGAGTACAAGGCTCGTGTAGCGGAGCGCTTTGGTGATGACGTCCAGAAGGAAATTGAGACTGGCATCAAGGCCGTTGATATTTCCGCTACCAATAAGGATGGCAATAACACTACCGTCAAAGGCGAAGAGCATGACGGCAAGACCGATGACCCTTACACCTTCCTGTTCGATGAGAACAACGCTCCTACTACTTGGGAGAAAGACCCTGAAATCAACCGTATCACCCTGCTGCAGGCTCAGCGTTCCTGCATGAAGAAACTCAAGACTCGTGGATATTTGTTCCTGAACGAGGCTCTTGACTCCATCGGCATGCGTGGTACTCAGATTGGTCAGTTTGCTGGTTGGATTTACGACCCGACCAATCCCGACATCGATTCCTTCATCGACTTCGGTATCTACAGCGACGACCCCATCAAGCAGGCCTTCCTCGAGGGTTATGAGCCCAACATCTGGCTGCACTTCAACTGCGATGGCAACATCATCGACAAGATCTAAATGATATTTTACAATAAGGAGAATTAGTATGAAACTGTCTAACATCATTTCTATCGTTGTGGCATTCAGCATTGGCGCTCTTGCTGGTGCCGGCATCACCTACAAGGCTGTTAACGCGAAGCTCGAGAAGAAGTATCGCGATATGGCTGACGAAGAAGTCAACGATATGCGTGAGTTCTATCAGGCCAAGGATAAGAATCGCGAAGATTCTTTCGAGGACAGAGTTCGCGAAAGAGGTATTAAGTTTGCTATGGAGAAACTGAATCTTCAGCGTGAAGACGGCAGTTCCGTTTACGACACCACCGATGCGGAGGGGAATGTCATGTACGAAATTATTAAGCCCGATGACTTCGGCCAGAATCCGAACTTTGAGCCCCGATTTCTCACACTCTTTGCAGATGGTTGGGTGGCCTATGACAAAAGTGGCGAGCTCATGGAGGACACCGCAAAAATCCTGGGACCTGATTCCCTCAAGTACATGGGTTGCTATGAGCCCGATACCGTCTACATTCGCAGTCATGTATACAAGAAGGACTACCAGGTTGACCGTTCTGCAAAGACTTTCGAGGAAGTGTGGGGTTGGGACCCTGCAGCTCGTGAGCTTCCCAAGGAGGATTGCGGCGACGGTGTCCACTTTTGGATCGACGATGAAGAGTACGATCTCAACAATATGGAAGGAGGCGAGAAATAATGCGTTACGATGCCTGTGTCACGCAGTATTTAGACTGGCTGGTGCATTTTGTGTGGGAAGACAAGAACCTGAATAATATTCGGTATCACATGCTGTTCACGTTCCTCTTCAACGAGCCCTTCGTACCTACCGTTATTCAAGACGAAGCGCGTGCAAGTGACGCTCTCGCCATGCGCCGTCGTTTTGCGGATGAGACCGGCATTACTGACATCAAAGATATTTCCGCTGGTGCCAATATGCTTGAGATGATGGTTGCCCTTGCGTATCGCATGGAGGACAGCATCATGTCTGACGATGACTATGGCGACAGAACTGGCCAGTGGTTCTGGGAAATGGTCTGTTCCCTGGGTCTCAACCATATGTCCGACAACAGCTTTGATGCTGAGAAGGCTCGTGCTGTCATGGATCGGTTCGATGCTCGTGGATATTCTTACAATGGCGAAGGTGGGCTCTTCCGAATTCCGAAAGAGTATATCACCGACCCGAACTTCGATATGCGAAAGCTTGATATTTGGTATCAGATGCACGCATACATCCACACTGTGCTCAGCAATAATCAAATCTAAAAACTGTCGTAAGAAAGGAGGAGTCGCATTGAATGCTTGATTTCATGATGGTTGCGACTAGAACTCGCAAGGGGTTAATCGAAGTATACCCCAAGTTCATCATCAAAGAATCGAGCGATCTCATGATTCGAGGCGGTGACTTCTATGCTATCTGGATCGAAGAACGAAAACTTTGGTCCACTAACGAAGGAGACGCAATCAAGCTCATCGACCATGAGCTTGACGAGTTCGAAAAAGAGAATAGAGGAGCTCTTGGCGAGAATCATCGGGTCCTGCATATGTGGGATGCCGAAAGTGGTATGATTGATATTTGGCACAAGTATTGTCAAAGTCAGCTTCGTGATTCGTTTCATCCTCTTGACGACATGCTGATATTCTCGAATACAGCTGTTACCAAGGAGATGTATGCGTCCAAGAGACTCCCTTATCCTTTGGAACCCACTCCTATCCCCGCATATGAAGAAATCATGAGTACGCTTTATGACCCTGATGACAGAACTAAGTTGGAGTGGGCTATCGGTAGCATTGTCAACGGCGACTCCAAAGTAATTCAAAAGTTCATCGTACTCTATGGTGAACCTGGTTCTGGTAAGTCTACTGTTCTGAACATCATTCAGCAGCTGTTCGAGGGTTACTACTCGATATTTGATTCAAAGGCGTTAACCTCTGCGTCAAATGCATTTGCGCTGGAAGCGTTCAGAAGCAACCCGCTTGTGGCCATTGAACACGATGGCGATTTAAGCCGGATTGAAGACAATACAAAGCTTAATTCTCTCGTATCTCATGAGCAGATGATGATTAACGAGAAGTTTAAGTCTGCGTACGTCAACCGGTTTAAGTCGTTTCTGTTCATGGGCACTAACAAGCCGGTAAGAATTACCGATTCCAAGTCTGGCATCATTCGAAGACTCATTGACGTTGAACCTTCTCGACGCAAGATTCCTTCCGATAGATATTACACTCTTATCGGGAAGATTAAGTTCGAGCTTGGTGGCATTGCTCTGCATTGTAAAGAGGTCTATGAGTCCGACAAGCACAAGTACGACAATTATATTCCTACAAGAATGCTCAATGCAACTAATGACTTCTATAACTTCATGCTTGACTCCTACTATATGTTCAAGAATGATGATGGAGTAAGTCTGAAAGTCGCATGGGAAATGTACAAGACGTATTGCGAATCTGCAGGTTTACAATACACCATGAACAAAAGAGTATTCAAAGAGGAATTAAGGACGTACTTTAAGAGGTATGATGAACGTCTGACCAAAGAGGATGGAACTCGTATTCGTAGTTACTATAGTGGGTTCAAGACTGAGAAGTTTGCGGACCCCGAACTGAAGGATGAATCTGAAGAACCTAAAGTTCCGAAAAGCGAATTCCCCGAATGGCTTAACCTCACAGTGCAGCACTCAGTTCTAGATGATATTTGCCAGGATTGCCCTGCCCAGTATGCCAATAAGGAAGGTACCCCTTATAAAGCATGGGAAAAAGTAACTACTACACTGAAAGATTTGGATACGTCAAAGCTTCACTATGTGAAAGTTCCGGAGAATCATATAGTGATTGACTTTGATATTCCGGCAAAGGATGGTAGCAAAGATCTTGAGGCTAATCTCCGAGCAGCTTCGAAATGGCCTGCTACCTATGCTGAGCTTAGTAAATCGGGTGCGGGTGTTCATCTGCATTATATTTACAAAGGGGATGTCAATAGTCTTTCTAGAATCTACGAACAACATATCGAGGTCAAGGTGTTCACTGGCAAATCGTCTTTGCGCAGGATGGTCACCAAATGCAATAACCTTGATATTTCCTCGTTATCGTCTGGATTACATTTGAAAGGAGAAAAAGCGGTGAAGAGTATTAAGGAGATTAAATCGGAAACCGCTTTGAGGGCAATGATCGAAAGGAATCTTCGCAAGGAGTATCATCCTTATACCAAGCCTTCAATCGACTTCATTGAAAAGATCCTTAATGATGCATACAATTCTTCGCTTAGTTATGATGTTAGCGACATGCGTAACGTCATTGCTGCTTTTGCTGCTAGTAGTAGTCATAATGCAGAATACTGTGTGAAGAAAGTTGGTATCATGCACTTCAAGTCGAAAGACCGTGAAGATGATGGACCAATCACTTCTAATGCACCAATTATATTCTTCGACTGTGAAGTGTTTCCGAACCTGTTTGTCGTGTGCTGGAAATTCCAGGGTAAAGAGAAGAAGGTCGTAAAGATGATTAATCCTACGTCCTCTGATATCGAGACCCTGCTCAAGTATAGGCTTGTTGGTTTTAATAACCGCAAGTACGATAACCATATGCTTTACGCACGGCTCATTGGTTTCAACAACCAGGAGTTGTACGGTCTTTCCCAGAACATCATCAACAACAAGCAGGGTTTCTTTGGAGAAGCGTATAACCTCAGCTATACTGATATTTACGACTTCAGCGCCAAGAAGCAGAGTCTTAAGAAATTCGAGATTGACCTGGGCATTCACCATCAGGAACTCGGCATTCCTTGGGATCAGAACGTTCCCGAGGATAGGTGGGATGAGGTTGCTGGATATTGTGAAAACGATGTCGAAGCAACTGAGGCTACTTGGAATGACCGTCAAGGAGACTTTGTTGCTCGCGAGATTCTGGCCGATATCGCGAACATGACAGTCAATGACACAACCAATACCCTGACCACCAGAATTATATTTGGCAAGAACAAGCATCCTCAGCTCGTCTATACTGATCTCTCCACGGGCATGTCTACTGACGGAACCTATAATCCCAAGAACAAGTTCGATGGATATGAGTTCCGTAGACTCAATCGTCCTGGTGAGAAAGACGATGGCCGCATGCACAATATGTATCGCGGTGTGGATCTCGGTCTTGGCGGGTATGTTTATGCTGAACCCGGTATGTATGCCGAAGTGGGTCTGATGGACGTTATTAGTCTGCATCCTAATAGTATCATCCAACTTAACTTCTTCGGTGACTACACCAAGAACTTCAAAGATATTCTCGATACTCGTATTCTGGTGAAGCATAAAGAATACGATAAGGCAAAGCAGCTCTTCGGCGGAAGACTTGCTAAGTACCTTGATGACCCCAAGCAGGCAAAGGCGTTGGCTCAAGCCCTTAAGATTGCCATCAACTCCGTGTACGGTCTGACTAGTGCGAGCTTCGATAATCCCTTCAGAGATGCTCGCAACGTCAATAACATCGTTGCTCTGCGTGGCGCATTGGTTATGAAGACCTTGCAGGATGAGGTTATGGCAAGAGGTTTCAAGGTGGCCCATATCAAGACCGACTCTATCAAGATCCCTGGTGCTACTCCTGAGATTATCAACTTCTGCATGGACTTTGCTAAGAGCTATGGTTACACCTTCGAGCATGAAGCGACCTACGCTAAGATGTGTCTTGTCAACAACGCGGTTTATATTGCTCGGTTTGCCACTAGCGACTGGTGTCAGGCTCGCTATGGGTATGTACCTGGCGATAACGCGGAAGAAAGCGGAAAGTGGACCGCTACCGGTACTCAGTTCGCAGTTCCTTATGTATTCAAGACTCTGTTCTCGAAAGAACCCATCGTCTTCGATGATATGTGCGAGACCAAGAGCGTTCAGAAAGGAGCCATCTATCTCGATAAGAACGAGAGACTCCCTGAAGGCGAGCACAATTATATTTTCGTTGGTAGAGTTGGTCAGTTCACTCCTGTCTCTAATGGATTTGGAGGTGGCGATCTTCTTTGCAAACGGGATAACGACGGTACTTCGAAGTTCGTGTCCGTTACTGGTACTTCCGGGTTTAAATGGCTCGAAAGCGAAATGATTCGGGTTCTGTATCCCAACATGCCCGAAAAAGTTGTCGACCTTGACTACTATACAAAGCTCGTAGACGATGCTGTTGAGTCAATCAGCTCGTATGGCGACTTTGAATGGTTTGTCTCGGATGATATTTCCGTTGCTCCTTGGGAATCCCCTGGCCCTCCCTGGGAGCTTGACAGCACAACATCACAGATTGGAGCGTGATATTTATGGCACGTGATTCTATTCCTGCCTTTGATGGCTCTGAAGTATGCCTCAAAAGCATTCCGCTTGAGCATGCTAACTCCCTGATTGACCATCTGATGGGCTTTGAAATTAAACCTTCGTTGATTAATACGACTATCTATGATGATGGGTCCATTAGCATCAGCTTCAGTTATGATAAAGGAGAATGATATTTATGTACGAAAAGAAATATGTTGACAGTCTCGGCCATAAAGGCACTATCCTTCCTCGTTACAATGGCGACTGGGTCTACTACGATGGACCCGATGTTCCTTCCAACTATCCTCCGATCAGATTCATCGCCTCGGTGGACACGAAGGCTGACCCCGAGACCGAAAAAGCTCGCGAAGAGTTCTTTAAGAGAGCGGCTTTGCGCAATATCCTGAACACCGTATATGGGCTGCCTAGTGCGAGCTCCGATAAGTCCAAATCCAATAATGATATTTCCAAGCCCAAGATGACCCACGGATGCCCCGGTATCAAGAAAGTCATCTTCAACGATCCTGCCACCATTGTTCTTTGGGACGATGGTACCAAGACGGTCGTGAAATGTTCGCTTGGTGATACCTACTCGGAATGGAGTGGTCTTGCTTTCTGTATCTGCAAGAAATTGATGGGCGACGAGTTCCACAAGGTCTTCAAACATTGGTGCGACCGGGATGATATTCGTAAGCCCATCTACGATGTTCGTCATACCGACCCTGGCTGCCACTCCGAGTCTGTTTCCCATTATGGAAAAGACGAGATCACTAACATGCTTGAAAGTTTTGCGGCGGTTGGTATCGTTGCTGGTATTAAGGCCGCAGATATTATTAACCAGTTGAGCGACAAACTCTGATTCGCGAAATTTTCATCCCCTATTATGAGAGGAGGAGCACCGAATCTCTGCTTAAGGGCATTGGAGAAATCTGATGCCCTTATATTTTTTGAAAGGAGGAAAAAGAATGAAGACTACCATGCGCGCAAAAGCTTGTCAGATCGTTTCAAACTATGTGGTGGAACACATCGACAAGACTGACAAAGTGCCGGTATTTCAGGTATATATTGTCTGGCAGTGCAAAACTCTCCAAAACTGGAAGTTCCTCATCAGCACTGATATTCCCGACGGTATGTACTATGAAGTAACGTACAATGGCGATAAGGATGAATGGTATCTCGATGCTTATAAGAAGTTCGAGAACCGCTGTATCCCTGGCAAATCCGTAGAATGATATTTTAGCAAAACATACAGAAAGGACTAAATAGTATGACTACTAGCAATCGTAAGAACATCGTTAACATCGACGACACCCGCTTCATTTTCCAGACCAACTTCTCTGGCGATCCTGCTCGTGATCGTTTCGGCTCCAACCGTCGTGTCTTCAACATCGTCATCCCCGATCCTATGCAGGCTCAAGCTCTGCGTGATGTGGGCGTGAATGTCAGGGAGACTCGTCCGAATCCCAATCGTGTATATGAGGGTGAGTTCCGTCCTACCAACTACGTCAAAGTGAACGTCAATATGGAGTCCGACTATCCTCCGCACATCTACTGGATTTCTCCTGAAGGCAACCGTACCGAGTGCACTGTCGCCATGCTCTCCCAGCTTGACTACATTCGGGTGAAGAAGGTCAACTGCCAGTGCAAGCTGTACAAGAGCTCTCGGCATCCTGAAACCATGAGCTTGTACGCTGATATTGTGTACATCTACCAGGATCTCGACTACGATCCTTACTATCAGCGCTACATGAACGAGTTCCACAACAGCACTCCTTCGGTCACTTCGAACGATTCCGAGGATGCTCCCTTCTAACATTATATTTCAAAAGCTATGAGGTCAGATAAAGCCCACGTCGCAAATGGTCCGTTCCGAATGAGTAGCTTATGAGATAACTCCCTTGTAGGTGTCCATGCAAGGGAGATTTTATGGGGCGTTAGCTCAATTAGGTAGAGCAGGCAGCTCATATCTGCTTCGTTACGGGTTCAAATCCTGTACGCCCCACCATTTATATTTTGGAAAGGAGTTCGTTAGTATGATTGTTCATTGTAAGATCTGTGGTAAGCCCGTTGAGGTTAAAAGCCCCAATGTAAAGTATTGCGATGAGTGTCGCAGGAAAAAGTACGAGACTACTTACCGCATCAAAGGCGAAGAGGAGGCCATTAAGTATGCTTATCAAAAGCGAATAGAGCAGATGCGTGCGAAACGCAATGGTCCTTCCATTGAAGAAGTCGTAAGGGAGGCGAATAAAGAAGGTCTTAGCTACGGACAGTATGTGGCTAAGCACGGATTATGATTTTTATACTAAAGGAGAATCAGTATGTGCGAACAAATCGACAACTTCGACGGCCAGCCACTTTACTATTGTTCATTTGGCATATGTACGATCGGAGAACTTGTCACTAACGACTACTGTGTTGTTAAGTGCAAGAAAGATCCAGAAGTTTGTATTTTTAGACAAACCGCAGATAAATATGTAGAGAGAAGAATCAAAAAGGATGAAATGAGGTGATATTTTGGGAGGAGTAACCCTTTATGACTACCAGCTTGAAGCTCTTGACAAGATGCGTAATGGTTGTGTCTTGTGTGGTGGTGTAGGGTCTGGTAAGAGTAGAACAGGTCTTGCTTACTATTATATTTGTAATGGTGGAAAGGTAAATACTGGAGAATACGTCAGAATGAAAGAACCAGTGCAGAACCTCATAATCATTACAACCGCTAGAAAGCGAGACACGGGAGAATGGGAAGGCGAGTTCATCCCATTCAAACTTTCTACTGACAAGAAGATCAATCTTTACAAGAACACTGTAATTGTGGACTCATGGAACAACGTTAAGCGATATGTCAATGCAAAGAATTCCTTCTTTATATTTGACGAACAACGTGTAGTTGGGAATGGAGTCTGGGTTAGAAGCTTTTTAAAGATTGCAGAGAATAACAACTGGATTATGCTCAGTGCAACTCCTGGTGACACTTGGACTGATTATATTCCGCTCTTTGTTGCGAACGGCTTCTACCGCAACCGAACAGAATTCTTAAGGGAGCACGTTGTATTCTCGAGGTTTTCAAAGTATCCAAAAGTAGAAAGATATTTGAACATCGGACGGCTTATGCGACTTCGGGATAGGATTCTTGTCACCATGAACTTTAACCGAGCTACTAGAAGCCATCATTATTACCTTAGATGTGACTATGATATTCAGACGTATAAGGAAATAATGAAAAGAAGATGGAATGTAGAAACAGGAGAACCAATAAAAGATGCTGCTGAGCTTTGTAGAATCCTGCGCAAGCTTGTAAACCTCGATACTAGTAGATTTGAAAGTCTACTTGATCTGCTTAGCGAGCATCCGAGAATCATCCTTTTCTACAATTACGACTATGAGCTGTATAGCATCATCGAACTTCTTGAAGGCGAGGGGTATCCATATACGCAATGGAACGGCCATAAGCATCAAGATATTTTGACTGGTCCTAAATGGGTCTATCTTGTTCAGTATAATGCTGGTGCGGAAGGATGGAACTGTGTTACGACAGATACAGTTGTGTTCTTTAGCCAGAATTACTCGTACAAGATTATGACTCAGGCTGCCGGAAGAATAGATAGACTCAACACTCCTTATATTGATCTATACTACTATCACTTCATCAGCAAGAGCCCAATCGATTCTGCTATCTATGCAGCGTATACTCGTAAGAAGAACTTTAATGAAAAACGGTTTATTGAGGGAAAGAAGTAATATGGATATTTTCAATCAGTTTGTTAGATTCTTTTGTACAGCCAGCGTGCTTGGAAAAGCTACTATTGTTGTAACTTTACTCGGCGCAGTGTATTTAATTGGTTACTGGATTTGGTATCTGATTCTGGTAATCTACTATAAGAACATGGATTAAGGAGGATATTTATGATTAATTTGTATAATGGTACCGATCCGATCATCAACCCCTGGCTGTTTTATGCAGCGGATGTAATACATGGGATAAAGATTGTTATGATTCTGGTGTGTATTGCTTTGGCACTCACATCTTTGTTATACCTCGGATGTTTTTCCGATGCTATGGAGAATGCCGAAATCAGGTACTCCGAAAAGCAAACTTACATAGATCGCGCAAAAAAGCACCTTCACAAATTTAAAGTATTTCTTGTAGGAACTATTGTTTCCGTAGTATTAACGATCTTAATCCCCTCGAAAAACCTGATTTATACCATGGCGATTTCTAGCATGCTTACTCCAGATACAGTGGAATATGTGTATGAAACAACTGGAAAAACTGCTAACGATATAATCAACGGCGGTAGCGAAATCATAAAAGAAACTATCGATTACGGGATTGATAAAATCAACGAACTTAGAAGGGGTGATAATGATGAGTGATTCTATCGCTGATTACTTCAAAGATATTTGCCCTTATTGCTTCGGAACAGGTCGCCTCAAGGCAATGCAAAGTTATATGACCTACAATGCAGGAACTATTAGAGGTCCTGACACATGGGTCACCTGCCCTGTGTGCGGTGGAACTGGAAAACGTAAGGAGGATCAAAGTGAAAAACCTGTCTAAGAAACACCTGAAACATTTGTGGAATAGATATTTGTTCTATTCCAACTATTATAATAAAGAAATCCTCAAGCCAGAAGACCTTCCGATACATCAGTGGATCGAGGAGGCTTATATTCTCATGGCAAAGGAGAGGTTCGAGGCAGATATCGATTACTTTATCGATCTTGTGAAAAACTATCCGAGCCTGCATTCTTTAAGGAGGATTCGAAATGAAAAGCTATGAACAACAATGCGCAGAAAGACTCGAGGATATTAACAGGACCTTGAAAGAGCTTGTCAAGGCGATCCGTGATATTTCCTTTAGTACAAAACTCGCAAGAGATGATCTTGCGGAGATGAAAAGAATTCTTAAAGAAGCCAAAGAATCTGATCCTGAGAATTTTATCAACGACTATATTAGCAAGGAGGATTAACAATGATTAAAGATTCTGGTGAGCGTACTGAATTTTCCACTGGGGCTGTTCGGGACATGAAACGAGGCGTTGGTCGCATGGATCTCCTGCCTTGGTATGGTATCATGGAAGTTTCTAAGCATTGCGAGGAAGGTGCTGAAAAGTATGGAGAACATAATGTGGATAAAGGAATTCCGCTGCATTCTCTTTGTGATAGTGCCGCTCGTCATCTCGCTAAGTTAATCGCTGGAGAGACGGACGAAGATCATTTGCGTGCTGCTGCTTGGAATCTTCTTTGGGCTTTGAACCAGCGAAAGACTCACCCCGAGCTTGATGATTTATATTCTCATAAGGAGACCGAGAGTACCGTAGAGCCCACCGCTATCGAACCTCTCTCCAAAGAACTTCTCCTTGGTATGAACGAACGGTTTGTGTACTTGGTTCGGAGTGGTAACGGCGTCTATATGAATATCGGATGGGTTCGAATCAAGGTAGACGGAAATGATATTATCATTGCTAAAGACGATGACGAAGGAAATACCATTTGGGAAAAGCCTTGGGTAAATGGTAAGACTAACTGCTATGTTACCGACCCGAAACTCTTAGGGAAGGATGCTATTCATGACTGATCCGTACCATCTCGCGGCTAATAAAACCGCTGCTAAATTGGAAATGCTTTCGAAAGAATTATGTACGAATGAGACGATAAACGTTTGGTGCGAGATGGCATCAAAAATCGAAAATGAACCGCATGAATTCAAACGAGAAGAGGTGTGATATTTCATGAATGACTATTACAATCACGTATTGCTTTGGATCAAGGCAAACAAACCGAAATACATACTGGTTCGAATAATACGTAGATCCAACGATGACGAATGGCTTCTTGAACCGGTTGATGTTTTCCAAAACGGAGTAGTAATGCTCGATGGTTTTTACTTCGAAGTCTACGCAACCGACATATTCAAAAGAGCTAAATTAAAGTTTTATAAGTTTGATCCTAAAAGCTTTGCTAAGGAGGAGATCTAATGGAAACTGGCTGGAAGATAATCAAGTATGATGAATGGTGCCCCAAATGTAAGTACCAGAAAACCATAGCAACCGAGGAGCCTTGTAATGAGTGTTTGACCGAATGCGCTCGTTATCAGAACTCTCGTCCGCTTAACTTCAAAGAAAAGGAATGATATTTATGCTTACTTGGAATGAATTAGTTACTAGAGATGAACTTAAGAAAGAATACTGGAATGCTGCAAACGCTTTGGATGTGGCATATAACCACTTTAACAATGCCGAACCAATGTTTATTGATGCTGCTGTTTCCGAAATTGCAGCCGCTTCAATGAAAATGCTGGCTATTAAATCTAAATTGAAGAGAATGGAGGATGATATTTGTGGTCGAAATTGAGATCGTGGATCTTGTGTTCTACGCTTTTGGTATTTTTGCACTTGGGTTAGTTATTGGTGCGGCTTTCGGGTTTGTCATCGATACTATCTTAAATGAAATTCAATAAGGAGTGATATTTGTGGTCATTAATGTTTCCAAGAAATCTCACGTCAAATGGAACGATGAGATGGTCAATGAAGCATTGAGTCTTGGTGGGGACAAAATTTGGGATGTTTTTCCTCCAAATGTCCCTTCCAATGTAAACTCTGCTCGGATCGACTGCTATGCCAATATCCTCATGGGCGAAATTGAGGATGTCCTGACGCCCAATCAGGATGTGATCTTGGTGGATATTCACGATAACGGCTTTAACTATAAGCTTGTGAATCTGCTCAAAAATCGCTATCCCGAGCTTGCTATCATTTACCCTTGCTATAGGTATACCGTTGCTGGGCCTATATTCGAGAAGTTTAGATTCTATTAATATTTTATAACAAGGAGAATTAGTATGAAACATCGTATTATCGCTATCGCCATTTGCTTTGCTATGCTGGCTGCTACCTTGGTTGCTTGCGGGGTTACGTATGATGAGTCTAGCACGAATGTTACTGGTTATGTTTACTCGCCCGGCGGAGAACTTATCGCCAAAGGAAAGGTAACTTACCATAATGTTTTTAGTAGCGGATGCGTGGTTGTCACCATAAATGGCGTCACCTATTCGACTCATCTTTCAAATGTGGTTGTCATGGAGAAGCCAAATGAATGATTATATGAGTAAGTTCAGCAATAATTATGAGCTTAAGCAATCTATGAATACCCTTCAGTGCAATACCGAAACTTTTCGTATGCAAATAGATAGTCAAAGACAAAATCAAGCCGTCATCAATCCTTTGGATGCGAGAAATTGGTACGACACCCCTTGCTATGAGGTAGAAAGATCTGTAAAGGTTACGGATAACATAATCGAAACCGAAACATCTTTAATTCCTAATGATATAAAATGCGAAAGCAGCTGCATAAATAAAAAGAAAAGTATTTTTGATGAGATGTTTGATTTCCTCGAGGAGCTAGTGAGCGAACTCAATGGTATCATTGCCTATGTTTTAGGAGATTATTAAATTAAAAAAGGAGAAAATATTATGTATGACAACAGATTCTTTGATTTCATGATGCAGAATGAAGCCTTGAAGAAAACCATGCTGCTTAATAAGGTGGCGCTTATCATCTCCGAAGCTTTTAGAATGTGGCAAGAAACTATGGGTGATATTTCTGTTGAAGATGCCTCAGATGCGCAAAATATCGCTAAACTCTTTTTCGAACGGCTCGATGTTAATAAGAGCAATGAGTTTCTGGACAGAATCAATCTGATCTTGAAGTCTTGAAGGAGGACTAACCCAGGAGCATATTTTAAAAGGAGAATGGTATCATGATCGAAATCTCAATTATCAAACTGGCGTTTTATACGTTTGGTATCTTCGCGTTTGGGGCCGCTATCGGAGCAGCAATTGCAACGTCAATTACTATTATTTACTTCGAGAATGAGAGGAGATAACCGTGAGTATCAAAGAAAAGTTGACAAAAGAAGAGGCTATCCACAGACACCGGCTCATGTGGAATTATATAGCGGATGAATCGGCTAGAACACGTACTCGTATCGATAAAGGAGATGCACTTATCCATTTTGGATGGGAAGAAACTCCTTTTAACCTATGCTGGTGTTGCGAATATGCAGATCTGAATTATAATTATAATACTTTGTGCGATCATTGTCCATTGGATTTTGCAAAAGGAAATGCAAATGGTGTAAAATATTGCTCCACCGGGTATATGGATGCTAATGGTACGCATCAAGATGGCTTATATACCAAATGGAATTTGATAAGGCGGCTCGATAGCTGTGATTCCGAGAAGTTAGATGAGTACATCGATCTAGCAAAAAGGATTGCTAATTTGCCTGAAAAGGAGGACTAACTTATATGCTTACTCTTACGAAAGAAGAAGCCGTAAAAAGGCATAGAGAGCTTTGGAATAAGATTGCCGAACTTTGTACTAGTAAGGATATTGGCATGAGGACTGGTGATAGCATCAAATACATAGCCCTTAAATCTCTTGGATATGACGATCCTCTCTGTGCTCCGACTAATAGGTGTTGGGCGTGCGAATATGCGATAAATAAGGCAATATACCTTCATAAATGTAACGAGGATATGTGCCACTTCTGCCCCATAAAATGGAAAACGACACAGTGTCACGACGAAGGTGGAGAGTACAAGATATGGATTCGTCACCTGGTAGTTGGTGAGTTTAAGGATGCAGCCGAAATGGCAAGAGTTATTGCTAATTTGCCCGAAAAGAAGGAGGTAAAGGAAGATGATTGATATTTCTAAAACCCGTGTGAGTGGCTTTGAAGCTGCTATAAGAGGTATGCGCAATCCGCTTGAGAGCTGGGGGAGGTCAGACTCAAAAGATGAGGTCTGGTACGATGAAAAGAGCGGAAATGAGTATGACTATCATGTGGGAGAAAACGATCTTGCTCTTATGAGAAAGCTCGCTGCGGCTGGAGACGATCACGGGAAGTTTGCAAGATTCATTCATGTTTCGGCTGATATTTTGGCTCCGAGGTACTGGTGGGCCGAGTATGATACATACAAGGTGGGCACGGTAGCTAATAGCTGCTCAACAATGCATTGTATTCATAAGAAAGAATTTACTTTTGATGATTTTAGCCATGATCGCCTTGGAGAGATTGAGACTCCTAACCATATGAACATCGATTTTTCTTATACCTTAAAGTCAACTATTTTTGATCTGAATGCAGCACGAACTCTTTATCTTGAAACCGGCGATAAAGACTATTGGTACGCAATGATTCAGCTTCTTCCTCAAAGCTACAACCAGCTTCGTACAGTCGATCTTAACTACCAGGTCCTTTGGAAGATGTATAGAGCCAGGAAGGATCATAAGCTCGATGAGTGGCATAGATTCTGCGATTGGGTAAAAACCTTGCCGTACTTTTGCGAGATTTATGGGATTTGAAATAAGGAGTGACATTTTATGGCGTTTTTAACAAAAGAAGAGTGTGTTCGTCGTCATCGACTTTTGTGGAACTGGATTGCAGATGAGACGGAGAAAACCGGAGAGCCCATCAACAAGAGCGATGCATTTAAGCATTTTGGATGGGATGAATATGAAGTCCGATCGTCGTGCTGGTGCTGTGAGTGGGTATATTCGAAATGGAAATGGAACCTCGATTTTGATGGAGTTGGCTACAAATTAACCTGTTCTTGTTGTCCGTTAGATTGGTCAAATGGTGAAAAGAAAATTCTTGAGGCGGATTGCCGTAATATTAGAACTTCTGACGGACATATCGGCCTCGGTCTATTTCAGCAATGGGTGAATGTAACCTTTTACGAAAAAGATCCTATCAAAGCCTCTAAAATCGCCCGTATTATCGCAAATTTGCCCGAAAAGAAGGAGGTAAAGGAAGATGATTGATATTTCTAAAACCCGTGTGAGTGGCTTTGAAGTATGATCTTGCAGAAGATTGTTCTGGTTCAGAACTCATCGAGATAGGGCCTAAAGGTCTCGACGATATTGTTCAGGAACTTAATAAGGCATTGGAGTGATATTTATGAGCATTAAGAAAAGAATTATCAGTATGATATTTTGTGCTTTAATGACGATTGGTATGTTTGGATGTGCGTCCGGCTATAATACTTCGAACGATTCAAAGGAGGAAGATACTACAGTGTACGCTCAGATATACAATGAAGACGGCCTTATCATCGCTTACGGTGAGGCTAGCAAGGTGACCTCGAGTGAGGACAAATTGAGCTATGGCATGATTATTGAGAATACGAAGTTTAGTGATGTTCCGGATTCTCTCGTCGTGTTTGGCAAGCTTGACAATCCTCCTAAGGTCAAGATATTCATCCCTAACGGCACCTTTGACGAGAATGGCAATCGAATCGACCTTGTGATGGAGAATGATATTCCCACGTCGTTTGCTTACAACGCGAAGACCGACCGTTGGCATTTCTCGTTTGGGTACCGTGGAGTCAGCAGTGTTAGGAGTGACTGGATGAGTTGGGAGTCTGGTCGTCCTAGTCTTAACAGCTAAACTTTGCAAGAGGAGAGCGCCTTGGCCTTTGTCAGGGCCTCTTCTTTTTGTCAAAATATTTTTCTGTATTATTCTGTATAAAAATGTATTTTTATTTGATCATCAATAATTCGGATTTTTGTGGCCAGTTTTGCGGCCAAAAATATTTTCTGCCCAAAAAGTTTTGGCCACAAAGCATCGAATTTGCATTCTCAAGAATTAATTTGATTATACGTTTAGTAATTTTTCACAAAATTTTCACATTTTGCCCACTTTTCTGGCCAGTTTGCCCACTTTTGCCCACTTTTAAAAATAGTTTTGGCCACAAAAAATGACGTATCTACGTTAAAAAATGGCAAATTGGCCAAAAACCCACTTTTTTTCTCTAATTAGTGCATGAAAAAAATTTTTATTATATAAATAGAAATAGCAAAATTTTTGGGTTTTTGGCCACAAAGCATCGAATTTGCATTCTCGCGAATTAATGAGCTCAATATTTTTTTATATTTTTGTTTCGCGAAAAAAACAGCCCCTTTTATGAAGGGAGAGTAGATAGTGTCCTGTAGCAGGGCATTATCTATGAGTTTTGAACAAGGAGGTTTAGAAATGCTGGAGAATAAGTTCAAGCAAAAACTGGTTGGAGAGATCAAAAAGTTGTTGCCTGGCTCAATGGTGGTTCACTTGGACCCTAACGAGATTCAAGGAATTCCAGACCTCCTTGTTCTTTACGGTTTCAAATGGGCAGCACTTGAAGGAAAGAAATCTGCAAAGGAATCTCATCGGCCAAATCAAGACTACTATGTCGAGAAAATGAATGAGAATGGCTTTGCAAGATTTATATTTCCCGAAAACAAAGATGCTGTTCTCGAAGAAATGAAAGATTACTTTTCAAGTAAGAACTAAGGAGAATGACTATGGTATTCAACGATCACTGGAAACAGAAAGGTCAGCACGCATTTCTTGGCGCAAGTAAGTACAACTGGATCAACTATGATGCGGATAAGCTTGCCAGTGCATATACGGGTTTTCTTGCTGCTCAAAGAGGAACCGAATTGCACAACTTCGCAGCCATGTGCATTAAGCTTCGCCAGAAATTGCCGAGATCTAAAAAGACTCTCAACAGCTACGTCAACGATGCCATTGGTTATGGTATGACTCCTGAACAGGTGTTATATTTTTCCGATAACTGTTTTGGCACTGCAGATGCCATCTGCTTTGAAGAGAAAGATTCTGTTCTCAGAATTCATGATCTCAAGACCGGTATCACTCCCGCTCATATGGAACAGCTGTTCATTTACAATGCACTGTTCTGTCTCGAGTATAAGGTCAAACCGAAAGATATTTTCATCGAGGATCGTATCTATCAGTGTGACGAGGTTATCGTTGCAACCCCTGATCCGAATGATATTTCGATCATCATGAGTAAGATCATCGAGTTTGACAAGGTCATTAACCGAATCAAGACGGAGGTGAGTTCTACTTGAATCCTGTATTGAACGACGTCAAATCCTATTATGGGATTGACTGGGAAGCGTATGAAAATGATAATATGCTGGTTCATTACGGCACAAAGCGTCACTCCGGAAGATATCCTTGGGGCTCTGGTGATTCTCCCTATCAGAGATCCGGTGATTTCCTTTCGAGAGTTGACGAGCTGAAGAAGACCGGCAAGAAGGAACGCGAAGTCCTTGATATTATCAATTCTGAGCTTCCTAAAGAGTACCAGCTGGGTACTACGGAATTCCGTGTTGCTCAGCAGAAGGCAAAACACGATCGACAGCAGCTGCTCTATGATCGTGCGAGAAGCCTTCGTGAAGATGGTCTTGGCTATACTGCCATTGCCAGAGATATGAACCTTTCGGAATCTACTGTTCGCAGCATGCTTTCCAATAAGAATATTGCGAAGCGTAATCGTGCCGAAGAGATTGCCGATGTTCTGAAAGAGGAAGTCGACAAGAAAGGCATGATTGATATTTCGGAAGGCGTTTCCAATACCCTTGGCATTTCAGAAGGTCAGCTGGATGAGGCCGCCTATATTCTCGAAGCCGAGCATGGATATTTGAGATATGGCGTTAGCATTCCTGATCCAACAAATAAACGCCAGCAGACCAATGTTACTATTCTCGCTACACCCGATAAAGACCAGCGTTATGCGTATCAGCATCGTGACGAGATCGAATCCGTTGGAGATTACTATTCTGAAGATGGTGGCCAGACCTTCAGGAAGCTTCAGCGTCCGTCTAGTCTTGATTCTAGTCGCGTAACTGTCAGGTATGGCGATGAAGGTGGCAAAGACATGGATGGTGTTATCCAGATTCGCCGTGGTGTTAAGGATTTGTCGCTGGGAAATAGTCATTATGCACAGGTTCGTATCCTTGTCGATAATACTCATTATCTCAAGGGTATGGCCGTTTATGCTGATGATGATCAGTTCCCTCCTGGCAAAGATATTGTGTTTAACACCAACAAGCTCAAAGGCACGCCTATGATGGGTTCTGACGAGACCGTTCTTAAGAAAGCTAAGAAAGATCCTGATAACCCGTTCGGTGCAGCTATTGCAGCCAATGGTCAGAGCGAGTATATTGGCGAAGATGGCAAAAAGCATTTGAGCCCGATTAATAAACTGAAAGAGGAAGGTAAATGGGACGACATGTCTAGAACGCTTTCCTCTCAGTTCTTGTCGAAACAGCCTTCTAAACTCATCAAACAGCAGCTTGACGCTACGGTTAAGCAGTATCAGGATGAATACGATGAGATTATGAAGTATGAGAACCCTGCAATCAAGCGTAAATTGCTTTCTGATTTTGCTGAGCGTGCAGATGGTAATGCCTCTACTTTGAAGGCGGTTTCGTTCCCTGGACAGACCAGCAAAGTTCTGCTCCCCTTGACTGATATTAAGGAAAACGAATGTTATGCTCCTTCTTACGAGAACGGCACTAAGCTTGCTCTGGTAAGATATCCTCATGCGGGCACATTCGAAATTCCTATTGTAACGGTCAACAATAAGAATAAGTCTGGCGTTAATAATCTGGGTCAGGTTATGGACGCTATTGGCATTAATTCAAAGGTTGCAGAACGACTGTCTGGTGCGGATTTCGATGGTGATAGCGTAACATGTATTCCCATCACTGCAAAGTCCAACATCAAATCTACTCCTGCGCTTAAAGGTCTTGAAGACTTCGATCCCAAAGTCGATTACGCCATTCCCGAAGGTAATCCCAATCATGTTAAGCTCATGACTAAGGATGATACTCAGAAGGAAATGGGTAAAGTCTCGAACCTTATCACGGACATGACACTACGTGGAGCGCCAGAGGAAGATATTGTTCGTGCAGTTAAGCATTCCATGGTGGTTATCGATGCTGAGAAGCACAAGCTTGACTACAAACGTAGCGAAAGGGAGAACGGCATCGAGGAGCTCAAGAAGAAATGGCAGATTCGGGTGATGGATGATGGCACCATTCACGCAGGTGGTGCTAGCACACTGATCTCCCGTAAGAGCCAGACTGTGGAGGTACCTGAGCGTCAAGGCCAGGGTAGGATCGACCCTAATACGGGTGAAATTCATTATCGTACTACCGGTCGGACCTTCATTGACCCCAAAACTGGAAAAGAAAGAGCTGCAACCGACAAGGTTAACATCATCACCGCTACTCCTGATGTTCGCACCCTTTCCTCCGGCTCTGAGGCCGAGAACCTGTATGCAGACTTCGCTAATCAGCTGAAAGCCATTGCAAATCAGGCTCGCAAATCCATGGTTACCACCGGTCGAGCAAAATATGATCCCCAGGCAGCTAAGCTGTATGACGAGGAAGTCAAATCCATCAACGATAAGCTTAACAAAGTGGCTTTGAATAAGCCTAAGGAGCGTAAGGCAAAGGTTATTGCTAACGCTAACATTAAGGCTAAGATCCAGGCCCAGGCTCTTGACCCCAAAAAGGATGCAAAAGAGATAAGAAAGATTAGCCAGGTAGAGATGGAACGTGCACGAAATGCTGTTTCTGCTAACTCTTCTGGCACAAAGATTAAGTTTACTGACAAGGAATGGGAAGCTATACTTAGTGGTGCCATTTCTGACAGCAAACTTTCTAAGATTCTTAACGTTACAGACAGCGAAGATTTCATGAGTCGCGCAATGCCAAAAGAAAACAAAACAATTTCGACTGCAAAACAATCGAAAGCAAAAGCAATGTATTCTTCTGGTTACACTTACAGAGAAATTGCGGATGCTATTGGTGTTCCGCTTGGCAGTGTTTACGACATTCTTAACGTCAAGAGCTGATTCTGATACGTTTAGAAAGGATGAATGTTTATGACTAAAGTACGGTGCGCCATTACCACGTTTGACAACCCTTATGATCCGTTCGATGAGTTCGATGATTGGTACAGATTCGACATGGATAGGGGTTACAACAGTTGTGGCGTCCTTGCTAGGTTTCTTTACACGTCAGATCAGTTTACTGACGAAGAAAATGCATACGAAACAGAGCGTGCAATCGATTACATTATTGCTCACGATCCTTTAAATCGCTTCAAGAAAGTCAAAAGATCCCTCGATCTCCCTGACGAATCTTGAAACCCATAGCGATTTAAGGGATAGCGGGGGGGGGTCGGAAAATAAAGCACCCCCTATCGAATCGCGCCGGTCTTCGAAAATTCTCCGGGGGTAAATTTTCATATTTGCTCCCGGTGATTTTCATAAGGGTTTATGGGAAAAGGTCAGGACTCCCCTTCAAGTCAATCTGGCACCCACAGTTGTTTCTTGATTCTCCTTTCAGCTGTGCTCTTCACCTCCATATCATTACCCAAAACAGTCTGAGACATTCCATAAACTCTTACGAAAGTCACCGGAAGCATGCATATTTTACCAAAGAAAGGATCGAAAGCCTATGGCAACTAAGAAGGGTTCTTCCGGCACTGGGGCTGGTAGGCCCGCAATGTCGCCTGAAGCTCGAGAAAACCAACTGATTGCGTTAGCAGTAGACTGCGCTGAACGACAGATGCGTGAAGGAACCGCGTCTTCGGCAGTCATTGTTCACTACTTGAAGCTTGGCACCGAGAAAGAACGTCTCGAGCGAGAGAAACTTAAGGCTGAGAATCAGCTACTGCAGGCCAAGACTCAAGCTATTGAAGACGCGAAGACTGAACAGCAGATGTATCTGGATGCTATTGCCGCCATGAAGATGTACAGTGGCGGTGCTAAGGAATGATTAGACGATATTCAGAACTGATTAGGTATGCAACGTTTGATGATCGCTTCAATTACCTCAAGCTCTGGGGCAAAGTTGGAGTTGATACCTTTGGGTTTGATCGCTATCTCAATCAGGATTTTTATAGGTCGAGTGAGTGGAGACGTTTCCGAGATCAGATTATCGTAAGGGATGGTGGCTGTGACTTAGGTCTTGCCGAGTGCCCTATAACAGATTGGATCATTCGAGATGGTATCGCAATTCGGCCTAAGGTCATCATTCATCATTTGAATCCTTTGACCAAAGAGGATATTCTACAGCATACGGATGCACTGTTTGATCCCGAGAACGTTATTTGCGTAAGCGACCGAACACACAAGGCATTGCATTATGGTGCCTTGGAACTTGCAAAGCCTAAAGAGTTCGAAGAAAGAACACCTTTTGACACTTGCCCTTGGCGGAAAGGAGCTAACTGATGGATAGCATTCTTACTTCTGTAAAAAAGCTCCTTGGTATTGCCGAGGAGAATACGGAATTCGATCTTGATATTATCCTTCACATCAATAGTGTTTTCACGATTCTTACGCAACTTGGCGTAGGCCCGAGCAAGGGCTTTTTCATCACGGATAGTTCCGCAACATGGTCTGACTTCATTCCAGAAGGAGAAATGATGGAGGCTGTGAAGAGCTATATGGCTTGTAAAGTTAGGATGCTCTTTGATCCACCCACAAGCTCTGCCACAATGCAAGCTCTTCAGAATATGTGCAACGAACTTGAGTGGAGACTAAATGTTCTTTGTGATTGGACCCAGTCTTATCAGCTCGAAATCTCTGATGCTCTTAGCTAAAAATGAATCTTGAAAGAAAGGGCGGAATCTATGCAAGAATTTACCGTACAACTTTTTGACAATGGTTCCGCTAAAATTAGCGGGACGGGTGCAAATCTCGAACTTCGCTTTGGATATTCTAAGAATGCTCACATCTATTCTGTGAAGTTTATTCGGAGCAAGGAGTGGGAAGACCTTTACATTCGTGTTCATTTCCATCCTGAAGCTGATATTTACGATGTGGATCCGGTACTTGCCCAGAATAACATCGTGAACATTCCGGCTATGGTTACCTCGATGCCGGGTAAGGGTAAGTTGACAATCGAGGGCACGGACGGGTATAAGACCATTACGAGCGCTGATATTCCGTACCGTGTGAGTGAAAATAGCGGTATCGACAGCGAGACCGATCCAGAGCCTGGTGAAAGTTCTTTTCAGCAGTTCGTCGATGCAGTAAAAAATTATGCGGAGAAAGCTGAGAAAAATGCTGATTTAGCTTTAGAGAGTTCAAAGAAATCGTGCGAGTGTGCCACATCTTCTCAAACGTATTCTGAAGATTCTAAAAAATATAGTGATGATTCTTTTAAGAGCGCGGAGGAGTCGCAAAAATACGCCGAAGACGCAAAAAAAAGTGCAGAACTTGCGAGTCAAGATTTAGAAGATAAAGGATGGATGTATTTAGATGACGAAAACAATAGTGGGATTTTATATCTCATTAGAAGCAATTCTTTAACGGATGTGACACTAGAAGATAACGGGAAAGGAGTGTTAATGGCGGTATATGGCGAATAAGAAAGAAATCGGTGCGTATAGCGCATATGCTATAGCTGTAAAATATGGATTCGAAGGAACGGAAAGGGAATGGGTTGAGGCAAACGATATCGCTAGAGAAGCCGCTGCATCTTCTGCCTCTGCCGCAGCCGGAAGCGCTAGTAGTGCTGAGCAGTCCGCGACGAATGCCGCAGGGTCTGCTTCCGCTGCTAAGTCGAGTGAGACAGCAGCTTCCTCTTCCGCATCGGCAGCGAAAACCTCTGAGACTAACGCAAAGAGTAGTGAAACCAATGCTGCATCTTCTGCCTCTGCCGCAGCCGGAAGCGCTAGTAGTGCTGAGCAGTCCGCGACGAATGCCGCAGGGTCTGCTTCCGCTGCTAAGTCGAGTGAGACAGCAGCTTCCTCTTCCGCATCGGCAGCGAAAACCTCTGAGACTAACGCAAAGAGTAGTGAAACCAATGCTGCATCTTCTGCCTCTGCCGCAGCCGGAAGCGCTAGTAGTGCTG
>ERZ1090863.91-NODE-91-length-60102-cov-65.915017_pt1 | contig 60102 bp, 48 predicted proteins | sample MGYA00478480_ERZ1090863 | MGnify/ENA primary metagenome ERZ1090863 (study PRJEB33644, sample SAMEA5815746) | chicken gut metagenome | biome: Chicken; feature: Gastrointestinal Tract; material: Caecum | place: Ireland | collected 2019-01-01 | study: A study of the...
CATAATGGCCCCCAAACGCAATAACCCCGGACCCCAACAAGTCAAATATTCAGTCAAACTTAAGACACTGGCATGAAAGGTGCTCAAAATTGTTGATTTTCCGGTATTTTTTCACATCACACCGTGTCCTTTTGTCCACAATATGAGAGAAATTCGAAAATAATTCAGTATTTTCGATGATATTTCACCTATCGGTGACCTCGACGCGCCGCTAAACCAGCCACACTGTTGAAATATCGTTATACTCGAAAGCAGTTGACGGACGCGGGTTCTAGATAGAAGTGCAACACCTGTCTAGGGTTGGAGGTGTCTAGGTTCCAGCTGGAGGTGTTGCACTCGTGGGTACATGTTATTCGCGCCTGTCCCCGGACGAGTGGATCCGGATCGAGAGGCTGCATTGCGAGCAGGGTCTGAGCGTCAGGGAAACGGCCGGGCTGGTCGGCAGGGACAAGGCCACCGTCAGCCGCGAGCCGAAACGGGGACTGTGGTTCGCGTCCAACGAGAACGAATCCTACCGCCCGTACCGGCCGCGGCGGCTGAAGACCGGCCCGTGGACGTCCATGCCGTTCTGCTCCGCCCTCGCGGCGCAGCGGAGGGGCGACCTGAGGCGCCGCGAGTCCCGCAAACCGCATCGCATGGACTCGGACCGGCTGCGCTCGTGGGTCATGGACGCGCTGCGCCGTGGGTGGAGCCCCGGGCTGATCGAGGGCAGGCTGAAGCTGGAGTACCCCGGCGACCCCGTGATGCGCGTCAGCCACGAGTGCCTCCACCAATGGATCCACGCGAAGCCCCAGCGCGGCCTGGACCTGCGCCAGTACCTGCCGCGGGGCAGGAAGCACCGCGCCAGACGGAAGGGGCGCAAGGTCAGGGGGCCGCGCATCCCGATGCGCGTGCCCATCTCGCAGCGGCCGAAGACGGTGTACTCGCGCGGGCAGTTCGGCCACCGGGAGTCCGACACCGTGATAGGCGCGGCCCCCTCGCGCGTGTGCATCGACACGCAGGTCGAACGCAAGAGCCGCAGACCGTTCGCCCGCCTGGTCCCCGACAAGAGCGCCATGGCCACCGCGCGCGCCGAATACGAGATCTACAGGGACCTGCCGCCCCGGGCGCGCATCGACCGGACCTGGGACAACGGCACGGAGGCCTCCTGCCACACGCTCGTGGACGAATCCCTGGGCATGCTGACCTATTTCGCCGACCGTACAGCTCATGGCAGCGCGGAAGCAACGAGAACAGGAACGGCAGGATCCGCCGGTACCTGCCCAAGAAAACCCCGTTCGACGACCTGACCCAGGCCGAGCTCGACGCGATCGTCCAGGAGACCGACGACACCCCCATGAAACAGCTCGAATACAAAACACCCAACGAGGCATGGGACGAGGAGACCAGCAGACTACAATCTAAAACCACCAACCCAAGCACAAGCGTTGCACTTACAAGTTGAATCCGGGGGGGACGGCTGACAACATCAGCGGGAAAGCGGGATTCATTTTCAGGTTGTACAGCGATCCGTAGTCGATCAGTTTTGAACAGTCCATCATCAATACGGATATCAACGGATTCGTCTAGAACCCAGCGAGCAATGTATTGGAGATCTTCGTGCTCCATATCAGGAAGGGCACCCCCTTCTTGGGGGTGCCCTTCCTGATGACCAATCAGCTTTTGACTGCGCCGATTAGCCCTTGACGGCGCCGGTCAGACCGCCGACGATCTTCTTCTGGAAGATCGTGAAGCAGATCAGGGCCGGCAGCATGGCCAGCGACGTGAACGCCAGCACGGCGGCCGTATCGACCGAATGCTCCGAGCTGAACATGGACACGCCGAGCGGCAAGGTGTAGTTGTCGGAGCTGCTCAGGACGAACAACGGCAGCATGTAGCCGTTCCAGCTACCCACGAACTGCAGGATGCCGACGGTGGCCACGCCCGGCATGGCCAGCGGGATGACCATGCGCCAGAAGAAGCCGAGACGCGAGCAGCCGTCGAGCAGCGCCGCCTCCTCAAGCTCGTTCGGGATGGACTGCAGGAAGGGCACCAGGATGATGATGGTCTGCGGCAGGCCGAACGCGATCTGCGGCAGGATGATGCCGGCGAGCGAGTTCGACAGGCCGAGGTTGCGGATCATCAGGTACAGCGGCGTGATGCCGACGGTCATCGGGAACATCAGGCCCGCCGAGAACAGCGAGTACATCAGCGGCGCGTACTTGAACTTGTAGCGGGCGATGACGTAGCTGACCATGATGCCGAGGACTACGACGCCCAGCATGGTGAACACCGCCACGATCAGCGAGTTCTTGAGCTCCACCCAGAAGGTGTCGCTCTGCGCCACGTTGATGTAGTTGTCGATGACCCACGGGTTCGGGAAGCCCGACGGGTTGTTGGTGATCTGGGAGTTGGTGCGGAAGCCGCCGATGATGATGTACAGCACCGGCACCGTGCAGATCGCCACCAGGATCACCGACAGCAGGTAGACCACCGGGTGGCCCCACGGGGTCTTCTGTGAGACGCGGTAGCCGTTGGTCTTGGTGTATTGCGTGTTCTTGGCCATCTCACTTCACCTCGCTTGCAGCCAGCCGCTGCGCTTCCTTGGCGCGCTTGGCGGCGCGCTTCTTGGCCTGCTTCTCTTCGGTCAGGGCACCCTCCAGATCGCGGTTGAGCACGAACTTCTGGTAGACGAGCGCCACGACCAGGGAGATGATGAAGATGATGATCGCCACGGCCGAACCGTAGCCGTAGTTGCCGGAATCGCGGCCGTTGCGCACCATGTAGGTCGCCATCGTCGAGACGCCTGCGGTCTCGGAGATGTAGCTGCCCCAGATGATGTTGACCAGATCGAACAGCTGCAGCGAGCCGATCATCGAGAGGAACACCCAGATGCGCAGGGTGGGGGCCAGCAGCGGCAGCGTGATGCTCCACTGCATCTGCCAGAATCCGGCGCCGTCCACCTTGGCGGCCTCGTACAGCTCCTCGGGGATGGACTGCATGCCGGCGAGCATGAGGATGACGGCGAAGCCGATGTACTTCCAGCTGATGATGACCAGCAGCGTGATCATGGCGATCTTCGGGTCGGCGAGCCAGTCGGGACCGTCGATGCCGATGTAGGACAGCAGCTCGTTGACGGCGCCCGTCTTCTGCAGCAGCAGGCTCCAGCCGGTGCCGACGATGACCTCGGAGATCACGTACGGCACAAAGATCAGCGTGCGGACCAGGCCGCGGCCCTTGAACTTCTGGTTGAGCAGCAAAGCGAACAGGATGGCGATCGGCGCCTGGATGACCAGCGAGCCGACGACCACGATGAACGTATGTCCGATGGCGGCCTGGAAGGTCGGGTCCTTGAACGCGGTGATGTAGTTGTCGATGCCGGCGAACTCACCGGTCTCGGACGGCATACCGAAGCCCTTCCAGCGGTAGAAGCCGTAGTAGAAACCGAGGATCAGCGGCAGGATCACGAAGCCGACGAACACGATGATGGCCGGCGCCGCGAGCACAAGGATTTCCAGATTGCGCTGCAGCTTGCCACTGCTGGGCTTCTTCTCCTTCTTGGCGGAGCGGGGCCGTGCCGCTTCCGCTTGGATTGCACTTGTCATGGGATCTCCATTGATTGTCTGTTACATGCTGTGGAAAAGGGGACGGCGGCCGGAACCGTTGCCGGATGGTTCAATCATCTTCGGTCTGAACCATCCTCATCGGTTCCGGCCGCCGTTTCAGTCAGAGAGCGCCCTGGCCGTTATCAGCCCTTGGCTGCGGCGTCGTTCATCGCCTTGACGATGTCCTCCGGGGTGCCGGTGCCGGAGAGCAGGTTCACCACGCCGGTGTTCAGCGCGTTGCCGATGTTGGCACCCAGCGAGGTATCCATCCACAGCTTCATGCCGTCGGATTCGTTGAGGGCGGTGATGAGCATGGCGAGGCTCTCATCGGTCACGTCGGCCTGGGATTCGGTCGTCGCCGGAATCGTGGAGAACGCGGTGGCATACTTGTCCTGCCACTCCTTCTCAGCCATCTTGTTGATGAACTCGATGGCGATATCCGGAGCCTCCGGATTCACGCCGAAGCCGGTGGCAGCACCCATCAGAGCACCCTCCTCACCTTCGCCTCCTTCGACGGACGGGAAGGCGAAGAAGCCGAGGTCGGCCATCGGCTGCTTGTCCGGGGTCAGATCCTTGAGCACGCCCGGCTCCCAGGTGCCCATAAGCTCCATGGCGGCCTTGTGATTGGCCAGCAGACCGGCCGACGAGCTCGCGCCCTGCTGGGCGGTGGTGGTCAGGTAGCCCTCGTTGAAGTAGCCAGCGTCGTTGAGCTCCTGCAGCTTCTCGCCCGCAGCGGTCCAGCATTCGGCGGAGAAGTCCTTGTTGGCCATGCTCTCCTCGTAGACGTCCGGCGAGCAGATGCGCAGGGACAGCCAGTAATACCAGTGAGCGGCCGGCCAGGCATCCTTGGCGCCGACGGCGATCGGGTCGATGCCGGCGTCCTTGAGCTTCTGGCAGGCATCCATCAGCTCCTCCCAGGTGGTCGGAGCCTCGGTGATGCCGGCCTGGGCGAACAGATCCTTGGAGTACCAGATGCCACCGGGCTGGACGGTGGTCGGCATGCCGTAGATCTTGCCGTCGTAGGTGGCCGAATCTAGCGAGGAGCCGAGCTTCTCCTTGTTCTCATCGGTGATCTTGTCGGTCAGGTCCATCATCTGGCCGGCGGCGATCATGTCGCGGTCCTTCTGACCGCCCAGGGCCATGAACACATCCGGGCCGGAGGACAGATCCTGCATGGCGGTGGTCAGCTTGCCTTCGAAATCCTCGTTCTGGATGGCCTCGATCTGGACGGTGACGCCCTCGTGCTCCGACTCGAACTCCGCGGCGAAATCCTCCCAGTACTGACGACCGTCACCTGAGGTGGCGTTGTGCCAGAACACGATGGTGTTGTCGTCGGCGGACGAGCCTCCGCCGCCGCAGGCGGCCATGCCCAGCACGGCAGCGGCCGAAACACCGGCGGCCAGAATCCTCTTAAACTTCATCGTTCCTCCTATATGCCGTTCGAAACCGCAGCCACCTCGGCGACCCGACGCAGCGTCCTTTCTCCCGGGCTCAGGAACCTTCCGCCGTTGTGCAGCGTTACGGCCCGTCGAACCCGATCGTCTCGCGATTCCGAATTCTAATATTTCCGAAAACTTTCATTGTTTTCGATAGAAAAAATACTATCGCGAGTTAGTTAAACCGTCAAACTTACAGCGCGCGGCGTGTCGCGGCCCACGCCCTAAACCCACTCCCACACACCCCGCCTACCGCAGAAGCATCGGTGCAAACGTTTGACATCGCTTGATTACGGCATTATTTCAGTCTTTCGTACATCCCCCACACCGCCCAGCACCCCCATCAAGCACTCACACATCACCCGCCCAGACATCTACCGCCGTCTCGACAGCCACCGACGACACTATACATTCAACACTTTCCGAACATTTTCGAAAGTTTTCGACGCTTTCATGTTTTCAGACGGCACTCTTCGTGTATTGTCGAAAATTTCGATATACTGGACTCCGGTATTTACGAATACATTGTACATCATATCATAGAAGGGGTTGCATATGTCCGACACCGCGCGTCGTCACCGAGCGTCGTCCAAATCCACGCAGCTAGCCGACATCGCCGAACGCACCGGGTATTCCCTGGCCACGGTCTCCAAGGTGCTCAACGGCCGCAGCGACGTGGCCGCCGGCACCCGACAAATCATCGAGGAGGCGCTGCGGGACAGCGGCTACACCAAGCGCATCTCCACCACCAAGAACCGCAAGCTCATCGAAGCCGTATTCCAGAACTTCGACAACATCTGGTCGCTGGAGATGCTGCGTGGCATCGTGCATGAAGCCAGCGCCCATGAGATGAGCGTCGTCACCACCGAAAGCGGCGACCGCTCGCACCCCGATTCCCGGTGGGTCGAAGGCGTGCTGCGCCGTCAACCGCTCGGCGTGGTGCTGGTCTTCTCGAACCTCACCGAATCGGAGAAATCACGCCTGCAGGCGTTCAACATCGACTATGTCACGCTCGACCCGGCCGGCGACCCCTCCCCCGACAACCTCTCCGTACAGGCCGACAACTGGACCGGCGGCCTCATCGCCACCCGTCACCTGCTCTCCCTGGGGCACACCCGCATCGGCATCATCACCGGACCGAACTCCATGCTGTGCTCCAAGGCGCGACTCGACGGCTACAAGGCGGCCCTAGACGAGCACGACATCCCCTTCGACCCCGACCTGGTGCGCGAAGGCGACTTCTCCACGGCCGGCGGCTACCTGCAGGGACTGTCGCTGCTCAAGAACTCCGCCAAACGCCCCACGGCCATCTTCGCAGGCAGCGACCTGCAGTCCATGGGCGTCTACGAGGCGGCGCGCACGCTGGATCTGAAGATCCCCGAGCAGCTGTCCGTCATCGGATTCGACGACGTGCAGACGGCGGCGTACATGGGCCCGGCGCTGACCACGGTCCGCCAGCCGCTGCAGGACATGGCCGCCGCGGCCGTGCGCATGATCATCGACAAATCGCACGGTCGACCGATCCAGAACCGCGCCATCTACCCGACCAGCCTGATCTTGCGCGACAGCACGCGTCCATTGGATCCGAGCGAACCGCACTGAACGGCCCCGCACGCCCAACCTTCCATCACGGTGCCAACATGGCCAGCGGCACCACGGCGCTGACGAGCGACCATCGTCGTCCGTCAGCGCACGCGTTTGATCGAGTAGAACAGGGCGCTACTCAGCAACACAACCACGGCTTGGGCCACAAACACGGCACCATACCCGAACTGGCCGATCACCGACGCGGCAACGAACGAAGCACCAACACCGCCCAAAGTGTTGGCTAGGTTCAGGAAACCCAGGTCCTTGGCGGCCGCCTCGGGGTTGGGTAGCACGATGACGCTGATTGTCTGGATCAGCGAGGAGTTCGCGCCAGTGGCGATGCCGACAATGATCGAGAAGACGATCAGCCCTGCCGGGGTCGGAAACACAAACGGCACCAACGCGCCAACAGCGATCATGCCAGTCGTGGCAACGGCCAGCTGCTTCGGCCGCCCGATCCGGTCGGCGAGTGGCCCGACCCCCAGGCAGCACACCAATCCGATGATCAGCGTGATTGACGAGTTCACCGACAGCAGCCGTTGGGCGCCCGCCTGATCAAGGCCGAGATAATCCTGCAGGATATACAGCATGTAGTTCGACACCATCGAGCTGCCCACCACCAGCAGGAACCGTGCGGCCAGGGTCTTATAGAAATCGGTGGCATTGCGCGTGGGGAACATGGACATCGTCACCAGTTCGCGCTTGCTGAACGGGGCGACCGGCTCATGGAGATTCGACCGCTCCCCCGCCAGCAGCGCGGAGACCACGCCGCCGATCAGCGCGATGGCGGCGAAGACCTCCACGCCCAGCGTCACGTCGCCCAGGAACTGGGCGGCCACCAGGATGCCAGCCTGCCCGCCGATCGTCTGCCCCAATCCGTAGGCCGAGGAGGCGGTGCCGCGCCAACGGGCCGGCACTCGGTCGGACAGCTGTGCCACAATCGCGGCGGCTACGCCGTTGACCACGAATTCGTAGACGCACCACCAGGCCAGCATCACCGGAATCGTCTCGGCGCGCGAGTAGATCAACAGCACCAGGCACGACAGGATCGAGCATCCGATAATCCACGGCTTGCGCTTGCCGAATCGCGTGCGGGTGCGGTCCGAGCAGGCGCCCAGCGCGATGTTCGAGAACAGCGCGACGATCATCGCGACCGTGGAGAACATCATGACCAGCGGCACCTTGTTCACCGGGTCGATCTCGGATATCTTCTGCGGCAGCAGCGTGGCGATCGCCCCCTGATGCGGCAGCAGCCAGCTGGCCGGCCCGATCACCAGCGAGACGACGAGCCTCCACGGCAGGCGCTCATCAGCATTCGTCACATCGACGTTCGATGTCACCGTTCCCCTCTTCTACCGGCACACCGGCCATGCAGCCGACGAAGCCGCCTGCCCACTCCGTGCTCAGGAACCGCGCGTCATACCGGTCGAGCGCCACGCCCGCGGCGCAACCATCCTCGCCGGCGGCGAGGCACGCGGCCACCTCGCGCACGTCGCCGTCATAGGCGAACAGCGTCAGCACATTGCGGTGCAGCAGCAGAGCCACACCCGCCATCCCGGGCTGCAGCGGGCCATACTCATGCTCCTCAGCCTGGCCGGCCCGCACGATCGTGCAGGTCACCCGACGGCTGGATTCGGCATCGGCCGCCGACTCCACACGCACCGTGACATGATGCGTGGAATTCTGACGGACGATCAGCGTGCCGCAAGCGGGCACGGGGATCACGCAGTCGTCGGACGTGACGCGGGCGTAACGCACGCCGCGCTCGGCGCGGATAATCTCCACGGCCGTGCCATCCACATCCATCACCGGGCGGGCCTCATCCGCCGACACCGGATCGGACACGGACGCGCCGATGGCGATGCGCGCGGCGCGATCGTCCTCGACCAGCACCATGTCGGCGGGCGGGAACTGCCCGGCCGGAACATCCTGCGCGATCGCAATGCGCTTGGGCAGGCGGCCCAGACCGGGGGCCACCACCGGCCACCCCGGATCGCCCTGCGGGGTGGAGGGGGCGCCGCCGCCATCCAGCTTCCAATCAGCGGGGTTGTGCTCCCAGGTCAGCGGGGCGATGAACGGTTCGCGCCCCAGATAGCTCAGCAGCTCGCCGGGGTCGGCGCCCTTGGTCTCGCGCACGCCGAGGCTCACGATCCACCAGCCGAGCCGCGGGTGATGGATCAGGTCGGTGTGGCCGACGCACTGCACCTGCTCGGCCAGGCCCAGCTGGCGGTGGGTCAGGATCGGATTCTTCTTGTTCGCATGGAACAGGCGGCGGTGGGTGTCCAGCACGCAGCGCTCGTTGTCGCGCGGTGTGGGGATCGGCGTTCCGCTGGCCTGGACGTCACGCTCGAACTCCCCCATGGCCGCCTTCAGCCCGTTCGGGGCGAACACGCGCATGACCATCTCGCTGTGCTCGAAGCTGGTGCCGCCCTCGGCGGTCATCAGATACACGTAGTCGTCGATCCGGTACAGGTGCGGCCCCTCGGCCCACACCGCCTCGACGCCGTATCCGCGCCAGATCACGGTCTTGCCGCAGCCGGCCGCCTCACCATCGTCGACCAGCGTCCAAGTCTCGGGATCGATGCGCTGCGTCCAGACCTCGGTCTGTCCCTCCCACTGCGGGTCGACGGCGGGGCGGGTCTGCGTCCAGTACACCGAGCCGTCGGCGTCCTCGAAGACGTCCGGGTCGATGCCTTCGGCGCCGTCGATCCAGTACGGGCCGGACCACGGGCCCTCAAGCCGTTCCGCGGTGATGGCGAAGTTGCCTTCGGCACGGGCCGCGGCCTCGAGCTCGTCGTCCGACACCCCACCGCGGCGCGCCGCATCGGCGTCGATGCGGGCGATGGTGCAGACGATCACGTACTTGCCGCCGACCTTGCGCAGCGTCGGCGCGTACACGCCGCCGGAATCCTCGACGAACGGGATGAGCAGGCGGCGCGCCATCGCCTCGTCGATGGCGTCGGCGAGGTGCGTCCAGCGGCCCAGGTCGTCGGAGACGTGGATCGGCAGACCGGGGACCAGCTCGAACGAGGAGTTCACCATGGCGATCCGGTTGTTGTCGGCATCCCACATCCAGGTCGGGTCGGGGTACATGCCGGTCAGGACCGGGTTGGTGATGGTGGTGATGGTGGAAGGGGTAGTGGTCATCGTCATTGATCCTTGGGAGTGGCGGCCTGCGGCCGGTGATGGACGTTCTGTCTTCGAAACTTTCATACAGCGTTGTACCGAACAGTTGAAACTTTCGGCCCGCTGAAACGGGAGAACGCCCACGGGTTGCCCCGCAGGCGTTCTCTCGATCAATCGGAAGGAAAAGGAGAAAGGAGTAAGAATAAATGACCGGCGATGGCCGCCGGCCGGACCTTACCGCATGTCCGGCCGGTGGCGTTCACCGTTTGGCACGGGCCCTGGGCCCGGCATCATCACGCCTCGGCGAGGGCGTCGATGATGTAGTTGTTGATCGTGGCCTTGACGGACTCGAGGTGATCCGACTTGGTGGCCTCGATGAGCTTGGCCTGCGGGATGTCGAGAGCGTACTCCTCCAGGGAGGCCAGCGTGGCGGTGCCGTCCTCGATGGTGGCGCCGATGCCGGAATCGTAGGAGGCGTAGCGCTCGGCCTGCAGGTTCTGGATGAACTTGTCCTCGTGCATCTTCGCGGCGACCAGCAGACCGGCGGCGAAGGTGTCCATGCCCGCGATGTGCGAACGGAACAGGTCCTCGGCGTCGAAGGAGGTACGACGCGGCTTGGCGTCGAAGTTCAGGCCGCCGTGGGGGCCGATCTGGCCCTCGTCGATGACCTCCCACATCACGGTGGTGGTCTCCATCAGGTCGGTCGGGAACTCGTCCATGTCCCAGCCGATGAGCTTGTCGCCCTGGTTCGCGTCGAGCGAGCCGAGCACGCCGGCCTCACGGGCCGTGCGGATCTCATGCTGGTAGGTGTGGCCGGCCAGGTTGGCGTGGTTGCCCTCGAGGTTCAGCTTCATGAAGTCGATGTCGTAGGTCTTCAGGAACGCGATGGCGGTGGCGGCATCGAAGTCGTACTGGTGCATCGTCGGTTCCTTGGCCTTCGGCTCGATCAGGAACTGGGCGTCCAGGCCGATCTCCTTGGCGTACTCATGGCACATGTGGAAGAACTTGGCCATGTGCTCCTGCTCGCGCTTCATCTGCGTGTTCCACAGGTTCTCATAGCCTTCGCGGCCGCCCCAGAACACGTAGTTCTCGGCGCCCAGGCGCTTGGCGATCTCCAGGCTGTGCTTCAGCTGGCCGCCAGCGTAGGCGTAGATGTCGGCGAACGGCGAGGTCGAGGCGCCGGAGACGAAGCGCGGGTTGGTGAACAGGGAGGAGGTGTTCCACAGCAGCTTGACGCCGGTGGCCTTCATGTTCTCCTCGATCTTGTCCACAACCTTGTCCAGGTTGGCGTTGGTCTCGCGCAGGGTGTCGCCCTCGGGGGCGATGTCGCGATCATGGAAGCAGAAGTACTCGGCGCCGAGCTTGGTGAAGAACTCGAAGGCGTAGTCGACCTTGGCCAGAGCCTCGTCGAGCGGGTTGGAGTACTTGCCGTACCACGGACGGTGAGCGGTGCCGGTGCCGAACGGATCGACGAGCTCCTGATCGAAGGTGTGCCACCAGGCGACGCCGAAGCGCAGCCAATCCTTCATCTTCTTGCCGGCGACGACGCGGTCGGCGTCGTAGTAATGGAAGGCCAGGCCCTCCTGCGGTCCCTTCTGGCGACCGACGTATTCGATCTTGTCAACATCCCACAGACCCATGGGTTGCTCCTTTGCTGTTGATTCGAGCTGTTATTGTGTCGGCGTTCTTGTGGTCCGCCGTTGACTACATAGTAAGACCATTTACCCGAGTATGTCAATTCGTTTAACTTTATCGGCGTTTCGTGTCATACGACGCCCATTCAGCCAGCCACATCCCAAGCAATCACCCGCAACTCCCTGACCAGCCCCAGCCTTCTTGCCACCGCCACAACCGCGTGGTACAGAATCCCTCGGATGGCCCCGGCATCTCCCGTACCACAACTGCGGGGTACAAAACCGTCCAAAACCCATCAACAGGATTCCGTACCATGCCGCAACCACGAGGGACGAAACCCATCGGACAAGACCAGGATCATTCCATGCCGCAATCACACGGCAGGGCAATCCCATCGCACCGTCGGACCGCATCAGAACGGTTCGATCTGCTCTTGCATAACCATGCCGGTGCGGCGGAACCTTTGAAGATCAAGGCTCCGCCGCACCGGCACGATTATTGGACAATCAGGCGGCCATCTTCCTCGGACGACGGCCGCCCAAGGTCAGACGCGATGGCGGCCGCCGCGACTACGCAGCGCCATGCAGCTGCCCGCAATCAACAACGCAACCGCGGCGATCACCGTAGGCACCATCACTCCAGCACCGGTGTCCGCCGGTTTCTCGCCGTCCGGCCGACCCGAGGAAGAGGACTGCTGTCCGCCCGAAGGCTGCTGCCCATCCGAAGGCTGCTGTTCGCCCGTCCCGACGCCCACTGTCACATAGTCGACAGCCGAGGTGGCCGATCCTCCGTACGGCGAGGTGACCTTGGCATACCATCCCTGAACACCTTCGGGGGCATCCCTCCAGACGATCGACGCAGTACGGACGTCGTCGGAATCGGACTGCGCAGGTTCGATCAGGGCAGTGCCGATAACCTCGCCACCGAGCACATCGACGCGGAAGGAATCGGTGGTCAGCGTCTTGGGCCGATCGGCCTGGGTCGTATCGATGCCCAGTTCGTTCAGATGGATGACAAATTCCTCGTCCGAGGGCGCGAATTCGGAAGTGGCCACGGATTCGGAGCCGTATTCGTTAAGCGACGGCGAATACGTGCGCACGCTCATCGTGCCGTCAGCAGTGTTCACGTGCATCAACCGCAGGTAGCCCTTGCCGCCCTCTTCCATGCCCTGGTAGTCGAACAGCATGTTGACCACGTTGCGATCGGCCACGCCGTCGCCATCCGTGTCGACCTGCGAGACTGTCTTCTGAGCGCTGTGGTAGTGGCCGGACAGCACCATCTTGACGTTCTCGTTCGGAGCGACCACACGCTGGTAGACTTCCTGCGGAATCAGTCCCAAACCGCCCGAGGCGAGCAGGTACTCGTGGAAGTTGAGGATGGCCATACGGTCGGGATACCGCGCGAGCACATCATTCATCCACTCGATCTCCTCGTCGCCGATGCCCCAGCCCATGTACACCATGATGAAGTCGATGCCACCGGCGGACACCAGGTCGTAATGGCCCTTGTTGTTCTTGTAGCTGCCGCCGTACCACGGGTTGGAGTTGTACCGGTTCTCACCGAAGCGGGCGGAGAACTGCGTGTAGTCCTCGGTCTTGTGATCCACGTCATGGTTGCCGGCAAGCACACCGTACGGGAACCCGGCTTCGTCGAGACGCCTGTACTGTTCGTCCGCCCGAGCCCACTGATCGTCGAGTTCGGCGTTATCGACCACATCGCCGGTGTGGAACATGTAGGAGATGTTCATCCGGTCACGGTTCTCAAGCAGCCAGGTGTGGATGTTCTTCTGGTGCTCGAAGTACCCATTGTCGTCGTAGTTGGCATTGTAGTACTGCGTGTCGGACTCCCACGCGAATGTGAAGTCATAGTCTTGGCGTGGGGTGTCAGCCTGGCTGATCGGATCATCGGTCATGGAGATGACCGGCTCGCCGTTCACTCCGTTGATCGTGGAGATCTCTCCGTCGGCCTGCGCGGCCACACCATCAAGGGAAGACGCGGCGGTAAGGTCACCGGGCGCATAACCGGCACCATTCTGGATCACCACGGTCATCGCGCCGTCAGCCACATGGTCGGCATTGGCCACATTCTGCTCAATCGTGGCCTTGCCTTTTCCGTTGGCCTGGACCCGGGCCACCTGATCCCATGCGCCGGTGGTCACGTTCCTGACGAACGCATACAGGTCGGAACCGGCTTCGGCGGAACCGTTCCAACGGATCGTGGTGGAAGCGGTCGCATCGGCCGCCAGAGATTCCGGCACCTTCACCGTGAAGGACTGGTACGGGAACCCGGCATCCTCGGCGGTGGTGGTTACGGTCGCCTTGTCATCCGCATTGAGCTTGGCGGCGTCTTCGGCGGACAGCGCCGTGCCCTGCGTCCCGTCAGCCACACCGGACTGGCGGGTGGTGCCCTGCGAGGAGGCGATCTTGTCGGTTTCTCCAGGAACCATGGCCTCGCCGCGGTAGAAGGTCACGCCGAGTTCATCGTTCGACTCGTCGGCCGCGCTCACGCTCAACGTCGGCTCGGCGCCATCCTGCGATTCCACGGCGGTGATGGTCGGATCCTCCTCCGGCGTGGTGAAGGTCACTTCTGCGCTGGTGGTGTTGCCTGCATTATCGGAGACGGTGAAGGTGACGGTGTGCTCGCCCGCCGGCAGATCGACCGAGGATGTCGTATACGGCAGTTCGATCGGTTCGGCCTCGGATTGCCCGTTGGCAAGGGTTGCGCCCAACGAGCCCTCGGCTATACCGGAGGTTATATCCGAGGCCTCGGCGTCGATGGTGATTGTTCCGCGCTTGACATCCTTGCCGGAGTTTTCTTCGTCGGCGATGTCGGGGGTGATGACCGGCTTGGTGTTATCGACCGTGACCGTGGCCTCGGCGCGGTTCGCACCGAACTCCGCGGATACCGTATGCTCGCCGTCGGCCACCGTGGTGGTGTCCCACAGATACTGGTTGGCGGCCACGGAGGTTTCGGGAATCTCGAACTCGAGCAGGATGTACTCATACTGGCCCGAGGAATCGCCGATCTTGATCGAATTGGCGGGATTCGCGACTTCCTCGGTCACGTCTTCCTCCGTCACCTTACCGGCGGTGCCCGGGCTCACGCCGGCGGTCGCCTTGCTCGCATGCAGCGTCGTACCGTCGGGTAGCACCAGGCGAATGTTGGACGCCTGGTAGTTGTCGGCGTTCTCGGAGTTCACGGTGCCGTCGGACAGAATGTCGGTGGCGCTGGACTTGGTGCCGGCGTTCATGTACATCTTGATGGTGTTGTCCTCGACCATGTCCAACGGGACCGGGAACGACACAGTGGCTGTGTCGCCGTAGGTGCCGTCATCGAAGGAGCCGATCACGTTCTCCTGCCAATCGGACTCGCTCGGTGTACCCTGAATGTCGAGCTTCCTGGTGAACGAATTGTAGAAGAAGATGTCCGTCTGGGTGATTTCGGCGGCAATATACGGCTCGGATTCCAGCGAAGTGGTCATGCTCTCGACACCCACGGGCTCGCTGTCAATCGAAATGGACGGGCGGGCATCCTTATCGGCGCCGGTGGCACGGACCGCCTGCTCGCCGCGCAGGAACTGGCCGTCGACCATGTTCAGGCGGACTTCGGAATCATCGTAATCCGTACCGACGATGGTCTTCGGCTCGCTTTGCACCGGGGCACCGATGCCATTGGAAGCCTCCACGTAATACTCGATCGAGGCCTTGCGGATCAGGTCGATCTTGTTCATCACATAGCTATAGGTATCGCTGCCCGCAGCCTTCACCAGGTTGTGGGAGGTGTACCCGGATCCTCCCGAAGTCCTGGTGTACAGCGTCACGCGTTTGACGTCGGTGCCGGTGCAACGCACGTCAAACGTGAAGGTCACATCCTCGTCGGCGCCGAAGGTGGACGGCGTGGAATCGGCGATATCGGGAGCGGTGACGTTCTGGGGGAACGTGTATGCAGTGGCGCGGATGTCGGATGGAGCCACACTGCCCGGGGTGGCGGGCTGATCGATGCTGGCAAGCGTACTCTCATTCGTGCCGCCGGCATAGACGTAACGCAGGGTGTTCGACCCACTGGAGTCCGCGGTGTATGCCGCCGACGAAACCAAGGTTTTGGTCTTGGTGCTGATTTTCATCAGACGTGCCGAGCTGTTGGACATGCCCGCCGAATGGATGGTGAACAGGTCCTTACCCATCGTGAGCGCATGCTCGCCGGTCAGGTCGAACTCATTGTTGAAATCGGTGTCGGTCAGGTCGTCGTTCGAACCGTTCTTGATCCAAAACACCGCAGAATCGCCGGCGGCGATCTTGATGTCGGCCTGATCGGCGCCCCACTCCACGTCTCCGGCATCGCCCTGTTCCGGATAGCTGTAGTAGATGGTGTAGGCGTCAGAGAAGTCAACGGTTTGATCAGAGACGTTCGTGACTTCGATGAACTCGTATCCGTCGGCCCCGCCGACATTGGCGGAGTTCGGATCCATCTCGGTGATGACCAGCGGGACCAGCGCCTGCTCATACCCGCTCTGGTTCACGGAGAGCGCGATCTGCGCACCTTCCTGCGTGGTGACGAGCCCCTCGTCATCGGTGACGACGAAACGGTACGCCATCGTGCCCTTGCCCGCGAACGTGCCGGAGGGGATGGCGAACGACCACACGTCGTTCTCGACGGTGCCGGCGAGGTTCGAGTCGACATAGTCGGTATCGGTGTCGGTCTTCCACTGCAACGCCACCGAGGCGATGTGCTCGTTACCATCGGATACGGCGATCTGCGCCTTCAGCGTGATGGCGTCGGTGTCATAGACGACCTCCGGCAGTTCGCTGACATCGGTGATGATGGTCTCGCGATCGGACTGGACAGGCCAAGATTCCGGCTTCTGTCCTTCGACAAGCGAACCAGGCGTGGCGGAGTTGTCGGTGCTGAGCGTACCGACGCCATTGGCGTCATAGGAAAGGTTCAGCGTGGTGTCCGCCGCGCCTCCGCCGTCATAGCCAACGGTGTTGGTGGCGCCGGTGGACTTCCGGGTCAGTACAAGGGTACGGGCGCTCCCGTTCGCCATGCCCTCGCCTTTGGAGACGGTGAACAGGTTGACGCCGTACTGCAGCTGCGGGTCGACGCCGGACGCATCCTGCCAGAAGGCATTGAAACAGGCAGCGAGATCCTGCCCTTCCAGATCGGATTCGAATTGCGCAAAATTGTCCCACAGCACGATGGACGCCCCAGGTTGGACGGCCACATCCAAGGAGGCGTCGGCGGCCGCGGATTCGAAAGCCTCGGGGGTCCAGTCGACCCCGTTGTAGGTCAGGCTCAGGTCGCTGATGTTCACAGGCTCCGCACCCATGTTCGTCAGCTCGATGTATTCGCCGGCGTCCACCATGGTGTCGACGCCGCCGACAGTGTTACCGGTGTTGACGGCAAGCTCGGTGATGACCACCGGCATGCCGCCGGCGATGGCTGCGCCCGTCGCTGCAAGCGGCGTGACACTGTACGCATTCTGCGCAGATTCATCAGCATAGGCGCTGACGGTGGTCACGCATGGCACCGCAGCCAGTGAGACGCCCAAGGCGAGCGCCGCCAGACGGCGAGCGCACCGCGATGATTGGGGAAGAATGTGACGCATGTTTTCTCTTTCTCATAGGCAGCCGCTCCCAAGAAGGAATGGCGTCCCCACTCTAAGAGCGCACCGACAGGCACCATGCGGACGTTCTGTTCGATTTCCCCGCATAGTCGTCAAGTGTTCTTCGCGCGTTCGCGTTTTGTACACTTACCCCGCCGTCCCGTTGATGCGCCACACGCCATGCATCAATTTCACGTTGCGCATATTTGTGGTGATAATGTGCGTATCAACAGTGAAGTATTGACATCTCGATGTTGAGATCCTCGCCTCACGGCACCCACAGCGTTGAGGCCGGCCATCACCACGGCGCATCCACCACCCATTGACACGCAAAGGAGCACCACATGGCACTGCAAACCCTGCTCGAACCGCTTGAAATCAACCATATGACCCTGAAGAACCGCATCATGTTCCCGCCGATGACCACCGGCTACGAGGCACGCGACGGTTCCATCACCGAACAGAGCATCAACTTCTACAAGCGTGTGGCCGAGGGCGGCGCCTCCTATATCGTGCTCGGCGACGTGACCCCCGTGCACACCATCTCCCCCACGCCCAAGCTCGTGACCGACGAGCAGATTCCCTCGTTCAAGGCCCTGGCCGACGCCCTGCACGAGTTCGGCTGCAAGCTCGGCCTGCAGGTGTTCCATCCGGAGTACGACACAGTGGCCGTGGCCGAACTGTTTGCCAAGGGCGACATGGCCGGCGCCCGGGCCAAGCTGCACCATGACATGCAGCACTACATCAACGAGGTCACCGGAGAACGGCTCCAGGAGATTCTCGTCCATATCACCGCGCTGGCCCGCCGCGCCACGCAGGCCGGTGCGGACGCCATCGAGGCGCACGGCGACCGTCTGGTCGGCTCGCTGTGTTCGCCGCTGATCAACCAACGCACCGACGAGTACGGCGGCAGCTTCGAGAACCGCACGCGCTTCGCCCGCGCGGTCGTGCGCGCCATCCGTGAGGGTTCGCCGGACATCTGCATCGACTACAAGCTGCCGATCATCACCGAGAACCCGCAGCTCGGCCGCGGCGGCCTGTTCATCGACGAGGCGGTGGAACTCGCCAAGCTGCTTGAGGCCGACGGCGTCGACACCTTCCATGTCGGCCAGGCCAACCACACCGGCAACCTCAACGATACCATCCCCGCCATGGGCACGCGTCCCGAATGCTTCATGGCGCCGTACGCCCGCCGCGTCAAGGAAGCCGTGTCCGTGCCGGTCTCCACGGTGGGCCGCATCATGACCCCGGAGGACTGCGCCCGGCTCATCGAGGAAGGCGTGTGCGACTTCATCGGTCTCGGCCGCCCGATGCTGTGCGATCCGGATTATGCGAACAAGGTGGCCGCGGGCCAGGCTGATCTGATCCGCCCGTGCATCATGTGCAACCATGGCTGCACCGACGCCATCGCCAGCCGTCGGTTCATCTCCTGCGTGCTCAACGCCGAGAACGGCTACGAATACAAGCGCGTCATCACACCGGCCGAGACGCCGCGGAGGGTCGCGGTAGTCGGCGGCGGTCCCGCGGGCATGGAGGCGGCGCGTGTCGCCGCGCTGCGCGGGCATGACGTGACGCTGTACGAGAAGACGGATCGGCTCGGCGGCCAGCTCGGCATCGCCGCCGTGCCACCGCGCAAGGACGAGATGAACCGCGCGACCCGTTGGTACGAGCGCGCCGTGGAGGAGGGCTACCTGGCCGCCGTCGCCGCCTGACACGGATTGCGCGTTTCCCCAGAGCCTCCGAACTTTGGGGAAACACCCCCATGCCACATCCAATAACCGTTACGCATTAAGCCATAACCGCATCGCGCGGACAGCAACCACAAAGATTCGGTCATAACCGAAACTTTTTGTATAATACATAATAGTTTCAGTCATAACCGCAACTTCGTGGAGAGCATCATGATCGTCGAACGCCCGACATATATCCAACAAATCACCCCTTTTATCGGAAAGAACGTCATCAAAGTCCTCACAGGCGTTCGCAGATCCGGAAAATCCACGCTCCTGGACCTCATCAAACCCGTTCTCATCAGCCACGGGGCCGATGAAAGCAACATCTTGCATCTGCGTTTCGAATCGGAACGTTACGCCAATATCCGCACCGACGACGACCTCGTTGACTACGTTGCTTCGCACGTTGACACAACCCGTCCGGTCACGCTGCTACTCGACGAGATCCAAGAAGTCGACCATTGGGAAAAAGCGCTGCGTTCATTCATGGTTGACTACGACGCCGACATGTACATCACCGGATCCAACGCATACGTACTTTCAAGCGACTTGGCGACATTCATCACCGGACGATACGTCACCATCAATGTCTTCCCGCTATCATTCAAGGAATTTCTTGTCGCCTTGCGCGACAACGAACCGCAAGCGGATCCCCACGTCGCGTTTCGCCGTTATGTCGAACAAGGCGGCTTCCCGTTCCAGACGGAACTCGAATTCGATCAATCCTCGTCGTTGAAGTATCTGGAAGACCTGTTCTCCACCATCCTGCTCAAGGACGTCGTCAAGCGCAATAACATCCGTGACGTCGACCTGCTCGAACGAATCGTCCGGTACGCCATTTCGGAGGAGGGACACCTGATCACCCCAAAATCCATTGCCGATTATCTGAAAAGCGAACGTCGTTCCACATCTCAGGAAACCGTGGCCAACTATCTCAACGCCGCTGAGCAGGCCTATCTGATCTACCGTGCGCCACGGCAGGATCTTATCGGCAAACGCATTCTGCAATTTAACGAAAAGTATTACGTGGTGGATCAAGGACTCAGGCAAGCCATCGGCATGAACAACACGGCCGGCATCGACCAGGTGCTGGAAGGAATCGTGTACATGGAGCTGCGCCGACGTGGATATCGTGTGGCAGTCGGCAAAGTCGGGCAAAAAGAAGTCGATTTCATCGCGACCAAGGATACGATGACGGAATATTACCAGGTCACGTATCTCTGTTCCGACAACGCGACACAGGAGCGAGAGTTCAGCTCCCTGGAAGCGATCAACGATAATTATCCCAAAACCGTTCTCTCCCTGGATCCATTCCCGTACTCCCGCAACGGCGTGATGGGGAAAAACATCGTGGATTGGCTGCTCGACGACTAAGGCACGCCATTCCTCAGCCCAGCGTCAGACGACGGTGGTGCTGGCGCAGCACGTCGACGGAGTAGATCACCAGCGCCAGCCAGATCACCGTGAATGAGATGAACCGACTGACCGGCACCTGTTCGCCCAGCACCGCAATGCCCAGCACCAGCTGGATCGTCGGCGTGATGTACTGGCTGAAACTCACCGTGATGAACGTGGCGTGCTTGACCGCATACGAGGTCAGCACCAGCGGGATCACCGTCAGGATGCCGCAGCCGGCCAGCAGCAGCCACCCCCACCACGGCTCCCCCGCCGGCACGCCGAACCGCGGTTGCACGGCGAGCGCCACGAACGCGAACGGCGTCAGCACGCCGGTCTCGAACGTCAGCGATTCGAACGGGTCGAGCGGCACGAAGCGTTTGATCAGGCAGTAGCCGCTGTAGCTGAACGTCATCAGCATCGCCAGCCCCGGGAACGCGCCCGTGTCCATCACGTACAGCACGCCGCCGGCCAGCGCCACCAGCATGGAGACGACGCCCAGCCCCGTCGTCCGCTCCCGCAGGAACACCAACGCCAGCAGCATGTTGATCAGCGGCATCAGGAAGTTCGCCGCACTGGCCTCGGAGGTGTGCCCGATCGACACCAGGTAGATGTAGACGACCCAGTCGATCGTCACCAGCACGGCGGCGGCCACCGCGGCGGCGAACACCTTCGGGCGCGCCCACAGCGCCTTCACCGCGGCGACGAACCGCGGCCAGCGCCGCGTGGCCAGCATGAACAGCACCATCACCACGGCGGCGGTCACGATGCGGTACAGCATCACGTTCATCGACGAGACGTTCGCGAGCGCCGCCCAATACAACGGGAAGAAGCCGTACACCACTTCGGCGACCACCATCGCCGTCACGCCCTGCGGGGTCTGCGTCACCTGGCGCCCGCCCGACACCGGTCGGTCCCCCTTGCCTGCGGCACCCCGCACGGCACCTGTTCCGATTCCGCCACGTATACCCTTGTTCGTCTTGTTCACCGGACGATGATAACGCGTCATAGAAGATATGAATACCGGACCGCCGGTTTTCCGCGGGGCCGTGCCGCCGCCCGGTGCTAGAGTATGCGTAGCCAGGACCATGGCCGGCGATGCGGCCATGCGCCGTCGAGACGACGCGGCGGAGCGGCATCGCAGCAACGATATAAGGAGCATCAATGAGCGCGATCGATACCACGTGCGTGCAGGGCGGCTACCAGCCGGGCAACGGCGAGTCCCGCACCCCGCCGATCATCCAGGCGACGACCTTCAAGTACACGTCCAGCGAGCAGATGAGCCGTCTGTTCGATCTGTCGGAGACCGGCTACTTCTACACCCGCCTGCAGAACCCGACGAATGATACGGTGGCGGCGAAGATCTGCGAGATGGAGGGCGGCGCGGCCGCGATGCTGACCTCGTCCGGCCAGGCGGCGAACTTCTTCGCGCTGTTCAACATCTGCAATGCGGGCGACCACATCGTCGCCTCGTCAGCGATCTACGGCGGCACGTTCAATCTGATCAACGTGACGATGCGCAAGATGGGCATCGAGTGCACGTTCGTGAGCCCCGACTGCACGCCGGAGGAGCTGGACGCCGCGTTCCAACCGAATACCAAGGCCGTGATCGCCGAATCGATCTCGAACCCGGCGCTGATCGTGCTCGACTTCGACAAGTTCGTCTCCGCCGCGCATGACCACGGCGTGCCGATCATCGTGGACAACACGTTCCCGACGCCGATCAACTGCCGTCCGTTCGAGTACGGCGTGGACATCGTGACCCATGCGACCACCAAGTACATGGATGGCCACGGCTCCTGCGTCGGCGGCGCGATCGTGGACTCCGGCAACTTCGATTGGATGGCCCACGCGGACAAGTTCCCCGGCCTGACCACGCCGGACGACTCCTACCACGGCGTGACCTACGCGAAGGACTTCGGCAAGGGCGCATTCATCACCAAGGCCACCGCGCAGCTGATGCGCGACTTCGGCTCCACCCCGGCGCCGATGAACTCCTGGATCATGGGCATGCATCTGGAATCGCTGGCCGTGCGCATGCAGCGCCACTGCGAGAACGCGCAGAAGGTGGCCGAGTTCCTCAATGACGATCCGCGCGTCAGCTGGGTGCAGTTCCCCGGCCTGCCCGGCGACAAGTACTACGAGACCGCCCAAAAGTACATGCCGAACGGCACCTGCGGCGTGATCTCCTTCGGCGTGCCCGGCGGCCGCGACAAGGTCTCCGCGCTGCTCGACCACTTCAAGATGATCTCGATCGCCACGCATGTGGCCGATGCCCGCAGCTGCGCGCTGTATCCGGCCGGCACCACGCACCGCCAGCTCACCGAGGAGCAGCTGGAGGAGGCCGGGGTCGGCATCGACCTGGTGCGTCTGAGCTGCGGCATCGAGAACGCCGACGACATCATCGCCGATCTCAAGCAGGCGATGGACGCGGTGCTGTAATCGCGCACAACGGATACCTGGAGGCCCGCGACAGGACACGGCTCACGGCTCCCGTCGCGGGCCTCACCATGTCTGTTGCGCTCTGCTGCGCTCCGTCGCGCTCTGCTGCGCGAACGGCGAGATTCCCGCACCCGGCATAGCAGCGCGTGCGTCGCCGCCGGCATAAGATAGTGGCTTCATCGGCATGGTTTCCGGTTCGATTGTCTCGTACGCCACCGCCGGCATAAGATAGTGGCAGGAGCCCGCGGCGGACGGAGTACGGACGGAGCCAGATGGAGTACGACCGGAGTACACCGTCGCCGGGCGGCAACGGCACACTCCCTGGAGACACGATGGACAACGACGACTACACGGCCAAGATGACCGAGCTCATCGAACTGATGCGCGTCATCGGCAACGATACGCAACAGTGCGAGGTCAAGGAATGCAAGCGCAAGATCAGCTCCACGATCACCGAAACGCTGTCCGCGTTCTCCAACGGCAACGGCGGGTACATCATCCTGGGACTGAGCGAGAAAGCCGGGTTCACGCCGGTCGAGGACTTCGACGCACGCGCGATGCAGGAGGCGCTGAGCCAGGCCTGCGAGAAACTCACGCCGGTGGTCCGCCCGGTGATCGTGACCTGCCCGTTCGAGGGAGCGAATCTGGTGTTCGCCGTCATCGACGAGATGCTGCCGCGCGAGAAGCCCTGCTTCATCTCCTCGATCGGCCCGCACGGCGGCTCCTACATCCGCACCGGCGACGGCGACCGCAAGATGACCACCTACGAGGTCGACCGCCTGCTCGAGGAGCAACGCCAGCCGGAGCACGACATCGCGATCGTGCCGGAGGCCACGCTCGACGATCTCAACCCGACACTCCTCCGCGCCCTGCTCGAACGCGAGCGCGAGCGGCACCCGCACGTGTTCGCGGACCGTTCCGACGAGGATATGATGCTGGATCTGCGCATCCTGCGCGAACCGTCCACAGATGAATATGCCGAAGACCGTCAGTCCTGCGACGACGAAACGCGCGCACACGACACGAATCGCAACGACACCGCAACGGCTCCGGACACCGTCGCCCCCGACGCCATCGAACCGGTGCAGGCCGCGCACCGCGCGCACCCCACGCTCGCGGGACTGCTGGCCGTGGGCCGGTATCCGCAGAAGTTCTTCCCGCGGCTTACCGTCACCGTCGCCGTATACCCGGGAACCTCGCGCGACGAGGTGTTCAGGGGCGACGCGCAACTCGTCGCGTCCGACACGTTCACCGGGCCGATCCCCACAATGATCGACGACACGGTCGCCTCGCTGATGGCATGGACCGCCGTTCCCGACACCGGCTCCGACGCTGCCCCGGCGCAGACCGCGATGTATCCGCAGCTGGTCCTGCGCGAGGCCGTCGCCAACGCGCTGACCCACCGCGATTACTCCCCAGACGCGCTCGGCACGCCCGTGCACGTCGACGTGTTCACCGACCGGATCGAGGTGTCGAACCCGGGAGGCCTGTTCGGCGCGGTCTCCAAACAACGGCTCACCCATGAGGCCTCCACGTCCACGCGCAACGCGTTCCTGTTCTCCCTGCTGCAATCCGCCCCATCCCCGGACGGCGGCACCGTGCTGCGCGACAATGGCACCGGATATCTGCGCATCGGCGCCGCGCTACGCAGCGAGGCGCGCGAGCCGGTGCGTATCGAAAACGAGCTCGACCTGTTCCGCGTCGTCATCCCCGGACGCGTGAACGACGCCGCGTTGACCGAACGGGATTTCGCCAGGCGCATCCTGCATCTGCTCGAACGCGAACCCTCGGCCAGCGTGCGCGACATCATCCGCGAACTCGGACTCTCCCCCGTCGCCGTGGCGGCTGGATTGCGCAGCCTGATGAACAAGGGCCTGGTCGAATCGGGCGATGCCATACCCACGCCGCACAAGTATTACCGGCTGTGCACCCGCGACGCCCGTGCACGCCGGTAACGACGACTTGCCAGGCATGATCGCCCGTTAACGATCAACGTCGCGACGTTTGTCCATCGTTTCCGTCCGCGACACGCGGCGTGGAACCTTCCTTGCGGCGATACCATGCCATCATCACGAGGGCAACGAGCAGGGCGGCGATTTCGGCGACGGGGAATGCAAGCCAGATCCCGTTCAACCGGAACAGTCTATCCAGACACCATAACGCGGGGACGAGAAACAGCAACTGTCTGCACAGCTGGATCGCTATGCTCGAATATACCTTCTCCGTGGCCTGGAAATAGGTGGAGATCATCGTGGAGAGGCCACAGAACAGGTAGCTTGCCGTCATGATCCGCATGGCGGATATTCCGAACGAACGCATGGCTTCCGATGCCATGAACAATCCCAGGATCTGCGCCGGGAGGAGGACGACGACCAGTGTCCCCAGCACCATCATGCCGGTGACCAAAACGGTTCCGTATCGGAAGGCCAAATGCAGCCTTTCCTTGTTCCCCGCGGCGTAGTTGAACCGCATGACAGGCAGGCAGCCTTGAATCAAACCGTTCACCGTCATGACGATCAACTGCTGCACCTTGAAATACGCGCCGAAGAACGCGATTGCCGTATCGGAATACGCGACCAGAAACAGGTTGACGATGGTCACCATAAACGAGCTGAGGGCATTCATGATGAACGACGGCAGCCCAAAGACGAAGATCCGGCCGATCATCCGCCTTTGCAGACGGAATCCTCTGACTTTCACCTGCACTTTCTGCTTCGTCCCCAGCAACAGGGCGAACGCCAGGATCATGGATACCAGATAGCCCGACACGGTGGCCGACGCGGAACCGACTATGCCCATGGCCGGGAAGACGCCGATGCCGAATATCAGGACGGGGTTGAGAACGAAATTGACGACCACCCCCGCGATCTGGAACCACATGGGGGTCACCATATTCCCTGTGGCCTGTATCATCTTCTGGATCGCGATATGCACCATGTTGGGAATCTGCATGAACGAACATACGCCCATATAGGCGATGCTCAGCCGATAGATCTCCTCATTGCCGGTGAACGCCCGAAAATAAGGCCTCATCATGCACAGCGACACCAGGGTGAGCAACGCGCCGATGCCGAAAGACAGCAGCAACCCGTGCGTGACGGCGGCGTTCGCCTTGTCCTGCTCCTTCCTTCCGAGATACCCGGCGATCAGCACGTTCACGCCGACGCCGATCCAGATGGAGGCCGCGTTCATCAGAGTCGTGATCGGGAACGACAGGGAGACCGCCGTCAGCGCATTCTCGCTCAGCTGCGCCACGAACGCACTGTCTATCAGGTTATAGGAATATTGCAGGAACATGGAGATTAGAGGCGGCAGTGACATTTGCCAAATAAGTTTTCCGACGGGCTCAACGGCCATTTTGTTTTCGGTTCGCATATTTTCCTCCTCTCCGCTTATCCGATGCAGGGGAATCGCGCCGGATAACGGAATGTCAGATCCGTACGATGTAGTTTTGCTTCCGAGCCGCGGGCCGACCGGGCTCCCTGGCCGGATAACCCAATGCAATCGCCCCGACGCCGCGTAAGGTTTCCGGAAGCCCCCATTCCCGCAGAAGAGCCTTGCCTTTTTTACCGTCAAAAATCTCACGCTCCCGATGTACCCATACGGTGCCCAATCCGAACGCATGGGCGGCCAGCATCATATTTTCAAGAACGCAGCTCCCATCCTCCATTCCGTCGGCATTCCGAATGCGGACAACAAAAAAGCCACGTGGCTATCACAAGATAGCCGCGTGGCAAAAAGATGACCGAATCCGGAAAAGTCCACTTGAATTTTGCGGTTCTGATTGTAGCGCGATTCCGGTAGACCGTCAAACATCGATCATTTCCCGCGCCCGTGGCTATCATCGGTCGTGGGAGGTGTTGCGTATGCCGTTGCTGCTTCTGGGAGTCATGGTCGGCGCCGTCACACCGATCCAGACCGCCGTCAACAGTCGTCTGCGCATAGCCGTGGGGACGCCGTTCCGCGCATCGCTGGTCTCGTTCACCGTCGGGACGCTGGTGACGCTCGTCGCCTCGCTAACGCTGGGACCGCACCCGCTGCTGCCGGCATCGGCGCTGGCCGGCCCGTGGTGGATGTGGCTGGCCGGTTTGTTCGGCGTGATCTTCATGACTGGGAACATACTGCTGCTGCCGAAACTGGGCAGCCTGCAGACCGTGATGATGCCGGTGCTGGGTCAGATTCTCATGGGCCTGCTCATCGATACGTTCGGATGGTTCGCGGTGGCCAGGCGCCGCGTCGGCGTCGTGCAGATCGCCGGCATCGTCGTCGCCGTCGCCGGCATCGCGTTGATCCGTCTGGGCTAGCGGGTTCCCGCGCCGTCATTCGGGCCACGGGCCGGCCCGCCGCGACCGGACCGGCATCCGGGCCGTCCGCGGACCACGGCCGCCCGTACAATGGGAGCCACCTACCATCGACGAGGATGGCCGACATCAAGGAGGATGCGATGGACACCCTGATTGTGTACGGCGGCAGATACGGCACCACTGAACGGTACGCCGACGAACTCGCGCGGCTGCTGGGCACCGCCGCGGTTCCCTATGTCGCGGTCGACGATGTCTCGCTGGTCACCGCGGACGTCATCGTGTATCTCGGCGCGGTGTTCGCCGGCGGCGTGCCGGGACTGAAGCGGACGATGGCGCGGCTGGTGAACGTCACCGAACGCATCCGCCGGTTCCCGCGCGAGGACGACCCCGTCGCCGAGGCGAGCCGTCGACCGCGCGTCATCGTGGTCACCGTCGGACTGGGCGACCCGGCGATCCCGGGCAACGCCGAGCATCTGCGCGCCGTCGTCGACAGGCAGCTGCCGCCCGCCGTCGCGGCGCACGTCGAATGCTTCCACCTGCGCGGCGGCATCGACTACGCGTCGCTGAGCCCGAAGCACCGGGCGATGATGTGGATGATGTGGCAGCACGAGAAGCGTGTGCCCGAGGACGAGTGGACCGACGACACGCGCATGTTCAACGAGACGTATGGCGGCGCGGTCGACATGGTTGATTTCGCCACGCTGCAGCCCATCGTCGACGAGCTCGCCGATCCGGCAGCGTCAGTGGTTCAGTAGTCGATACCAATACCGGCTATTTGCTGACGGTGACCGTTTCACGGTGGTCATCATGGCTGAGCGCGAGCGCGCGGATGTGGTCCGGGAACCTAAACAGCTTGTTGATCGCGTTGATGAACAGGCCGACGATGATGGCCGAGATGATCGTGCCGATGCCGATGCCGTTCAGCCGGCCGAAGAAGATGAACGAGCAGATCGTCGCGATGACCATCAGCGTCACGTCGAACGCCACCTTGACGGTGCCGTAGCGCACCTTGGTGACGATCGACAGTGCGCGCACCAGCCCCTCGCCCGGCACGACGATGACGTTCGGCGCGACTTCGATGACGATGCCGAAGGCCAGGATCAGGCATCCGAGCACGACACACAGCAGCCGCTCCCACAGCGCCTGCGGGTCAAGGAACCACAGGATGGTCGAGCTGACGTCGATGGCCGAGCTGAATAGGATGTTCGCGATGATCTGCAGGAACTGCGAGGGTTTGAAACGGCGGCGCAGCAGAACGACCTGGATCATGATGAACAGGATGTTCCAGATGAACGTGGTCATGCCGAAGCTCAGCTGTGGGAACGCGAGGCTGAACACGTACGGCACGCTGGAGATCGGCGAGGTGCCGAGATTGCCGACCGTGATCAGCACGATGCCGAACGAGTTGATGGCCACGCCCAGCATGAAGAACGCGAATCGCGCCACGATATGGTTCATTGCTTGTTGCTCCTTTCCCCGTCATGGTTGTCATGTCGATCGTCGGACGCCGCCGGCATATCATCCGGCGATGCGGCCCACCGCCCGGCGTCCGTCTCCGCGTCATCGCCATCGGCATCCGCCGGCGCGGAGATCGACGGCGCGTGCCGTCAGGAGGCCGGCCGTTCCGGTCCGCGGCTCGTCTTGCACCGGTCGAAGGCGACGGTCGCCCTGCGCAGCAGCGCGGCGAGCCGCCGGTAGTCCTCCTTCCCCAACGCCTCCATCGCCGCGTCGTCGACCCCGGCGATGGACTCGCGCATGAGGCGCGCGATTTCGGCGCCGTGCGCGGTCAGCCATACCATCGATGCCCTGCCGTCGGTCTCGCTGCGGCGGCGCTCGATGAGCCCGGCCGTCTCCATGCGGGACAGCAGGCTTGTCATCGTGGATTTGTCGAGCACGCAGCCGGCGCAGATGTCGGTGGCGCGGCTGCCGTCGTGCTCGGAAAGGTATTCGAGCACCTTCGGCTGGCCGGGTAGCAGCCCCATCGCGCCGGTGCGTTCGACGACCGCGCGGTTGCTGCTGTTGAACGCCCGCATCAGCAGGAAGTGCACCTCGTCATCCAGCATGGCGGTCCTTTCCCCGTGCACGGCTCCGGCCGCGCACGCCCCGTTTCCCCGCGCGCGGTTGCGACCACTCGCGACGTATCTCCGCACACGGCTCCGACCGCGGGCGATATGTTTCCGCACATGATTGCGCCCGCATGCGGCTTCCGACCGCACGCGACGTCCGCCGCATGCCAATTGGTTTGATTGCAAACCATTTTTTAGGACCGCCTCTCGACAACCGCCGCGAACCATCCGACGGCGGCGCCCCGGCACGGATTCCGCCCGCGACGCAACCGACCCGGCCATGTCGGCGACCCCGACATAAGCTGGTGACACATCGCCGGTGGGCCGCAAACCGCCGCGACGCCGTCATCGCCGGCCCCGACCGACCGGCATCATTGTCCCTGTAAAGGAGTTCCCATGCAGCGTCCCATCATGACGTCGCTTTCGTTCCTACGCCGACCGGCCGAGCCGGCGAGCGCCGACGACCTGCCGATCGCCGACGACCTGCGCGACACGCTGGAGGCCAACCGCAGCCGCTGCGTCGGCATGGCAGCGAACATGATCGGCGAGGCCAAGGCGATCATCGTGTTCGTGGATGAGGAGCTGGGCGGTCGCATCACCGTCATCTTCAACCCGCGCATCACCGCCGCCGACGGCGCGTTCGACACCTCCGAAGGCTGCCTGTCGCTCAAGGGCGAGCGCCGGACGCTGCGGTACCGACGCATCGAGGTCGACTACCAGGACCGCTGTATGCGCGACCGTCACGCCACGTTCACCGGCTGGACCGCGCAGATCATCCAGCATGAGGTCGATCACTGCAACGGCATCATCATCTGAGCCGACGACCGTTCCGTACGGTCTGTAGACCGCTTGGGGAATAATGGTGAACGTATGTGACCAATCGAATTCCTAGAGGATGGGATCACTTTGGCTGAGTTTGTATACCAGATGGAACAGCCTTTGTAACCATTGCTATTTCAACGTTTCTTCGGCGTGTCTTGTGACACAAAAGTGTGTCACCATCGTCTGAGGTCGGCACTTGTGTCAAGTCTGTGTCATCAATCGTCATCAATCGCGATAGTTCCGTTCAGATGAACGAGCAATCCCCTATGCTCCGGACAGCACCCGCCCATGCGCACCCACGCTTCTTAGCCCATGAATCCGCAGCATCGCGCCAACATCCGAAGGCAGAAACAATCACGCTCATCCATCGACAGAGATAGCGACTAGCCCACGTCAGGGCCACGGCGGCTCAAATTATGCCCAGGCCAAGAACTGTCGCTGGATTTTCGGTAGTGAGCCCCACTTCGTCTAAGACAAGGAGCCAGCGTTAGGAATATTCCAAGCCATTGAGGGCGTTCCTTTGGCGATCTCTTCCGCAAGCGCCGGCGATAAACAAATCCCGCATATGGTCGACGGCAGAAGCATGGCTACTTCACCGGAACAGATGTAGACGAACCATGTTGGCGCAATGAGATTCAACGGACCCGGGTATGACCGCCGACAAAGCGCGAGATCTGGCTCAGCAAGCACTGCAAACTTCGCGAAATGAAATCACCCATGACGATGTGGTGTCGAAACTCATGTGAGGCACGTGGTCCAAAATCGTCGGCAATGCCGAAACCACCGAGAAAACCGAACAGCAACAGGCATTGTGGCGCGTTGCCGTCGGTACTGCTTTCCCGAACGTTCCGCAAAACGAGTAGGGAAGACTGGCTGTTGCGAGGAGCCTCATGTATCTGCGTTCGGCGAGGAACAAGGCCGCCTATTTCGACAGCCTCTCGACAGTCTCCGAGCAGAAGCGCCGTGTCATCAACGCGTCACCGTATCTGCTGTCTGGTGTGGACAGATCCTTCGCCCCCGGATGGTTCAATGCATCTGCATTGCGAGCCATATCCCGCGAACGACAAGCGATACTTGAGCAGCGTTCGGACGAAGAAAACGGCTTCGGCGACACACCGAACAATCCGACCGTCGATAAGGCCGGACTTGAATACAATCTGTTCTTCTCTTAAAAATGAAATGGGCGGGAAGACATTTTTTAGGGCTTTCCCGCTTTGATTGCCCCTTTGGCAAAAACAGGCGGAACCGTTAACGGCGGCGCATGAAATGCGCCGTTCATCTTGACCGTTGACTGGCTCGGCTGGCTCCGATATCTCCCTGATAAAACTAAATTTGTTAAATTCTTTCGGGCAACGAATGCAGATACATGTACAGCGCATCTGTACTTTTTTCAAGAATGTTCATTGTCTGCGGTAACGGTTCGGCATAAACGGTTTTATAATCCACCTCATCATATTCTTTCCGAATGGGGAAAGCTAAGCATTCATCGTCAACAGAAAAGTCTGCTTGTATGCCATCTTTATTTCCTCTTGCATCTATGCGAATCCATTGGTTAATGGATTTTAGATAAATAGCATTTAGAGCATGGATGCAGTATCCGCTTTCAGGCGTACTGCCTAACGTAAGCCTTTGATAACATATTCCGGAAGGAATACCATTTGCTCTTAATAGTGCGGCCAATAAATTAGACTTTGCCCAACAAATACCGACACCCTCTCTTAATACATCTGAGGCCGTTGCCGTAACTCTTTTATCCTGGATATCCCATGAATGCTTGATTTCATCTCTAACAAAATAGTAGGTGGCTTTTGCCAGCTCGATTTCGCCTTCAGTAGAGTCTTTTAGTTCCTTGGCTTTTCTTTGTACACTTGGTTCATTCCAATCGATATAGTGTGAAAAGGCAAGATATTTATTCATATTATCTTGAATATCAAGCATATAGCACCTCCGAAAATACCGATTTACTGCTCGCTTACTTTTTACACCGTTGCGCCCCCATCGGTTGTGCCCGAAGTCTTGCGCAAAAGCGGTTCGGCCCGTTGCCGGGAGGACAACTTCAGTCGGTTGATTGCATGATGCCGTCGAGCCGGGACATGTCCAGGTAGCGGCGCGCGCTCCATTGGTTGGCGGTGACGTAGCGGATCCTGGCGCAGACGAGCATGAGCGCGCTCCTGCCGTCCGGGAAGCTGCCGACCACTCTGGTGCGCCGGCGGATCTCGCGGTCGGGCCGTTCGATCATGTTGTTCGTGCGGATCCGCCGCCGATGCTCGACGGGATAGTCGTCGAGCAGGTAGGTCGCGGTCTCGCCGATGCCCTCCCTGAGGCAGGAGGCGGCGGCCTTCAGCCCCTTGGACTCCATTTCGGTGGCGACCCGTTCGGCCTTCTCCAACGCGGCCTGCCGGCTTTCCATGGCGAACACGGCCTTCAAGGCGGACGCGGCCCATGCCGCGTGCTTGTGGCTGACCTTGGACAGGACGTTGCGCATGAAGTGGACCATGCACCGCTGGTAGCGCGCGTCCGGCAGCATCGAGTTCACGGTGGAGACGAGCCCGGTGCACCGGTCGCCGACCACGAGCCGCACGCCCCTGAGACCGCGTTCGATCATGCTCCTGACGAACTGCCCCGGCTGGCCCTGTCCTCCTTCATGCCCTCAGCGACCCCGACGACCTCACGGCGGCCGGTGTCGTCCACGCCGATGGCGACCAGCACGCTCACGTTCTCGACCGACCCGCCCCACGTGCGCCTGTCGCCGCACGCCGTCCACGAACAGGTACGGGTACGAATGGGCCGCCAGGGGACGGTTCCGCCATTGATCGATGTCCTCGTACACGCGCTTGAGCTTGTCGGAGAGCGTCTGGGAGGGCATCCGCTCGCCCCACAGCAGGCGGCTGACGTCGTCGACCTGACGCGTGCCGACGCCGGCCAGGTACATGCCGACCGGCTCCTCCTCGACGCTCTGCTCGCGACGCCGGTAGCGTTCGACGACCGCCGACTCGAAGACCGCGCCCTTCAGCTTCGGCACCCTGAGCGTCATCGTCCCGGCCTTCACGGTCAGGTTCCGCTCGTAGTGGCCCGCACGGTAGGCCCTCCGACCGGACGCACGCTCGTATCTCGCGGCCCCGGTGATCTCGTCGGCCTGAAGCGTCCGGCATCGCGTTCAACAGCTCCTCGACCTTCCGGGACACGAGACGGTCCAGCTTCGTCTCGAGCATGTTCTCGTCGACCTGTAGAATCTGGTTCGACATGGTTCGTCGCCTCTTTCCATAGCGGTTTTATGTATGGCGACTGAAATCGTACCCCGGCGACGGACCATGTCCCTTCATTCAGACCTCAACCAAAGTGCGCAACAAACCGGGCGTTATCCGCCCATCGCAACTATATTGCATACCGAGATACCACACGCTACTTTGCAATGCAAGATAGATGCAGTCAGCGACCCGATCCATTGAAACATGAGAAATATATTGCACATCCTCGCAATAGCGAAATATATTGCACTACATGGGAACTGGTGATAAATTGTTCACATGATTGTCGATTCGACGAGAGGATACGCACGACTCGTCAAACAGCGCCGTCGCGCGCTCGGCCTGAGCCAAGGAACGTTCGCGGCGAAACTTGGCGTATCAAGGCGCTGGCTCATCGATTTCGAGAACGACAAGGTCCCCAACCCCGGTTTCGCCACAATCTTGAGGGCATTGCACCTGCTCGGACTCTCCCTCGACGTGCGGCAGAGCGTGCCCATCGACCAACTCGCCGACGAATTCGCCGCAGGCAAGGATGAACGGCCATGACCTTCCAAGACACACTTTTCGCCTTTCTTTCCGACACCTATGTGGGCAGGTTCTCCCGTTCAAGCAGGGGAACCGTCTCGTTCGCCTATGACGACGACTACCGCTGGTCAAACGATCCGACCCCATTGTCCTTGGACATGCCATTGGAGGAGAAGGGTTTCGACGACGAACGCCCCGCCATCTTCCTCGAAGCGCTGGTTCCCGAATCCCCCGCGGCCCGGGCCAATGCGGCGAGACTGCATCATGCGGCTTCGACCGGCGCCTTTGATCTGCTCACGGCCATCGGGCTGGATTCGACGGGCGCGCTGCGCCTGACCACAGCGCCCCAGCCGCCGAACGAACCCTATGACCTCATACCGCTTGACGACGCCGACATCGCACTGCGCCTTCGGCAGGCAGCCCCAGCCGGTGAGCAATCCTCCGGCGAGGACGAGCACTGGTCCGTCGCCGGCCAGCAAGGCAAAACCGCCCTGCTGCTCCGGAACGGGCAATGGTTCGCCGCATCAGGCAACGCGCTGACCACGCATATCCTCAAGCCCGGCATCCCCTCACTGCCCGACCAAGCCTTCGACGAGCACTTCACCATGCGCATCGCCCATTTCCTAGGACTAAACGTCGCAGAAACCGAATTCAGGTTCTTCGACGGAGAACCGGCGATTGTGTCCACGCGCTTCGACCGCATACAGAATGCCGACGGAACCGTGCGCGCGCTGCACCAAATCGACTTCACGCAAGCCCTCGGCGTCGGCGCAGACCGAAAATACGAGGAGCACGGCGGACCGAGATCCGAGGCCTATGCAGAGATGCTGCGAGCGCATGACATCCATCACGAGGCCGATTCCAACGTCCGCATCTTTGCAGATGGCATACTCTCCAGCTACCTGCTGGGAGCGACAGACAGCCACGCCAAGAATTATTCGCTGATGCTCCAAGGCTCGCACGTCGCCATGGCGCCGCTCTACGACTTCGCCTCCGTTTTCCCCTATCTCGCATCGGGAACGCAGCGATACGCCTCCACCCTAGCCATGACCATCGGCGGGCAACGCAAACTCCTGCAACTGCGAGAAAAGCATCTCCTCCGCTTCGCCGACCGCATGGAGCTGCCCAGAGAATATGTCATCAACCGATTCACGGGCTTGGTGAAAACCTTGCCCGACGCGTTCGACCAAGCCACGGAGGAGAACCGGCACACCCTTGCCCTGTTGAAAGACAAGCACTTCCTCGATCATTTCCACCAGCGCCTGGCCATGACGATCGACGACGCAAAGACATGGATCAACATGTGACGAAATCCGTTTCCGATACTCTACCCCGTCACTTCGATTTGCCTATGCCCACTGTTGCGGCATGACGACGGGATATGGGATAATCCACAAGGTGCTTTTGCTTGGGATCGGGGCACCGCAATGACACGAACAACGACCACGAAATGACACAAGACACCCCCGTGAACGGTTGTGTCATTTCAGAATGTGTCATTACGGAATCCGAACCCCGCAAAACGTTGGAATAGCAACGATAAGACAGGATAAGACACTTCTATGGCTGAATTCATTTATCAGATGATCAAGGCGCGCAAGTCCTACGGCGACCGCGTGATCCTTGACGACGTGACGCTGAGCTTCCTGCCCGGCGCCAAGATCGGCGTGGTGGGCCCGAACGGCATGGGCAAGTCCACGCTGCTCAAGATCATGGCCGGCATCGAGAACGTCTCGAACGGCGAGGCGTACCTCACCCCTGGCTTCACGGTCGGCATCCTGCAGCAGGAGCCGCCGCTGGACGACACCAAGACCGTCGGCGAGAACATCAAGATGGCGTTCGGCGAGATCGCCGAGAAGGTCGCCCGCTTCAACCAGATCGGCGAGGAGATGGCGAATCCGGACGCGGACTTCGATGCGCTGATGGAGGAGATGGGCGCGCTGCAGACCGAGATCGACGCCGCGAACGGCTGGGATCTGGATTCGCAGCTCGAGCAGGCGATGGACGCGCTGCAGTGCCCGGATCCGGACACCCCGGTCTCCGTGTGCTCCGGTGGCGAGCGCCGCCGCGTGGCGCTGTGCAAGCTGCTGCTTGAGGCGCCGGACCTGCTGTTGCTCGACGAGCCCACCAACCACCTGGACGCCGAGTCGATCCTGTGGCTGGAGCAGTTCCTGCACCAGTATCAGGGCGCCGTCATCGCCGTGACCCACGACCGCTACTTCATGGACAACGTGGCGGAGTGGATCTGCGAGGTGGACCGCGGCCACCTGTACCCGTACAAGGGCAACTACACCACCTATCTGGAGACCAAGGCCAAGCGTATGGAGATCCAGGGCGCCAAGGACGCCAAGCTGGCCAAGCGTCTGAAGTCCGAGCTCGAGTGGGTGCGTTCCTCGCCTAAGGCCCGCCAGGCCAAGAACAAGGCCCGTCTGGAACGCTACGACCAGATGGAGCAGGAGGCGCGCAACTCCAAGAAGCTCGATTTCTCCGAGATCCAGATTCCGCCGGGGCCGCGTCTGGGCTCGCAGGTGCTGGAGGCCAAGCATATCCACAAGGCCTTCGGTGACCGCGTGCTCATCGACGACCTGAGCTTCACGCTGCCGCGCAACGGCATCGTCGGCGTGATCGGTCCGAACGGCGTCGGCAAGTCCACGCTGTTCAAGACCATCGTCGGATTGGAACCGCTCACCTCTGGCGAGCTGACCGTGGGTGAAACCGTCAAGATCAGCTACGTGGACCAGAACCGCGCGGGTCTCGACCCGAAGAAGAACCTGTGGGAGGCCGTCTCCGGCGGATTGGACTTCATTGAGGTCGGCGGCGTGGAAGTGCCGACCCGCGCCTACGTGGCCAGCTTCGGCTTCAGGGGTTCCGACCAGCAGAAGCTGACCGGCGTGCTCTCCGGTGGCGAGCGCAACCGCCTGAACCTGGCGCTGACCCTGAAGCAGGGCGGCAACCTGCTGCTGCTCGACGAGCCCACCAACGATCTGGACGTCGAGACGCTCGAATCGTTGGAGAACGCGCTGATCGAGTTCCCGGGCTGCGCCGTGGTCATCAGCCACGACCGTTGGTTCCTGGACCGCATCGCCACGCATATCCTGGCGTGGGAGGGCGATGACGAGAATCCGGCCCGCTGGTACTGGTTCGAGGGCAACTTCCAGGCCTATCAGGAGAACAAGGTGGCCCGCTTGGGCGAGGATGCGGCCCGTCCACACCGCCTGCACCGCAAGCTGACCCGCTAAACCAGACACCCATACGAACGAAACGCCGCCGAACGGTGTCCTCTCGGACCCACTCAGCGGCGTTTCGTCATATACCGGCGACAACACGGACACTAGGACGACCGCTGTACGCCGTGTTGTCGCCGACATGCGACAACACGGACGTGGGGAGCGCAGCACCTCGCACGGGAAAGGGACGGTACACGACTCCAGCCCATACGAGCCTCCGACATGCGTGGTCGTACGCCGTTACCATCAGCGACTAGACTGCATCACAGTACTTGATTCACAGTGTAAGCAATCGGAGGGAGCAATCGATGACCGACGAAACCACCGCCATGGAACGTCTCCTCAAGGTGCTGGGACTGGGGGACCCGTCCGAGGATCGCGGCCACACCTACATCCAGGGCGAGGCGCTGTACTTCCCCACCGGTCGCGTCTACGGCGGCCAGGTCATCGCGCAGTCCGTGGTCGCGGCCTCGAAGACCGTCTCCCCCACCCGTCTGCCGCATTCCATCCACGGCTATTTCATCAAGGCCGGCGACATCCACCAGGATCTGCTGTTCGACGTGGAATCGCTGCGCGACGGCCGTTCGTTCTCGGCCCGCCGGGTCAACGTGACGCAGTCCGACGGCGCGATCCTCACCGCCATCGCCAGCTTCCAGGAGCATGGCCAGCATGGCGTGGAGTTCTCCGACCCGATGCCGGCCGGCATCCCCGATCCGGAGACGCTGACCAGTGCGCGCGAGTTGATGCAGCCGTACGCCGACCAGTCGCCGTTCGCCCGGTATTACGCGGAGAAGTCGCCGTTCGACATCCGTCACGTGACTCGTACGGTGATGCTGGGTGCGGATAAGAAGAGCGCGGCGAACGACTCGGGCAAGCAGATGGTGTGGATGCGTGTGGCCGGTCAGGTGGAGGCGCCGCAGATCATGCACCGGGCGATGCTGGCGCTGGGGTGCGACCAGATCATGCTGGAGCCAATCCTGCGCCGTGCGGGGTTGAGCCTGATGACGCCGGGCATCTCCTACGCCTCGATTGACCATTCGATGTGGTGGTACCGCGATATCGACATCAACCAGTGGCACCTGTACGTGCAGGACACTCCCACCGCCGGTCACGGCCGCGGCCTGGGCGCCGCGAAGGTCTACACGCAGGACGGTTCGCTGGTGGCCGTGATGGCGCAGGAGGCGATGATCCGCGTCCCCGAGGAACGCTGAGACGGTTTTCTCCGCTTCGAAGTGTGGCGTGCGCCTTCCCTATGGAAGGGCACGCCTCATTCATTTCGCGGTTTTGGCGGCGGCCTGCTGGAGTCGGCGACGGCGTTCGGCGCGCTTGAGCTTGGGGTTCTCCGCACCCTCGTCCGGTGGCAGCTGGCACAGCCCCTCCGAAACGATGCCGATGACCATGTCGATGATGCAGATCACCAGCGCAATGGCGCACTCCACGGCGGCATCGTAATAGTACGAGGCCTCCAGATGCGTCAGACACATCAGGGCCTGCCCGCCGTACCAGCCGGCGAGCGCGGCACCGGCCAACCCCAACGCCTTGGCCAGCACCAGCGTGATCATGGCCCGCTGCGGGTTGATGAACGCGTGCGGACGCTTGACAGGGTCGGTGTTGGCGTAGGCATGCACCTGCAGGGCCAGGGCCAGCACCGCAATGCCCATCGCCATCAGTACCACATCCACGAACCATGGCGCACCGAGCAATGACGTGGCCATGCGCTCATCGAGCATGGCCAGGCCGACGCCGCCCGTAAGGCCGATGATCAGCGCCACCAGGTAATACCACCATGGGGTTCGACGCACCTTCATCGTTCACCCCCAAGGATCCAATCGTCGGACAGGACACCCACCCTGCCGGCGTCCGGCGCCATGGCCAGCAGGAACGATACCAGGTCCCCGCCCAGCCGGGCGTCCGGGTCCATGTCAAACCACGGCGCCAGCACCTGCGCCCTCCGGGCCGCGGACGGCCAAGGCACCCGGCAGTCAGGCTCGTTGCTGGAAACGCCCTCCATGTCGACCAGATCCAGATCGATCTGGTCGGCATGCGCTTCCTCGATGGTGCCGAGCGCACCGATCAGGCTGCGCGCATCGAGCCTGGTATGCAGCTGCACGACGGCGGCCATGGCGTCCGGTCCGTCGAAGTTGGAGACGTGGTACAGCGGCGAGATGCCTTCGATCTCGTTGCCGGGGATGGCGTCCAGCGAGACGATGGCCGAACGGAACAGCGTCTCCGCCTCCGGCAGGGTGCTGTCCAGGGATACGACGGCGCGACGCGACACCGCACCAGGCAACAACTCCCCCGCCGTGGGCGATGACTCCCACATGCTCTCCTGATGCGCATACGATGTGCCGTCGTCCGAGGAAGATTCCATCGCGGCGGTTCCCGTGCCCGCAGGGGACCCGCCGCAGGTTGCGGAGCCGTCCGGCACGAGCCGTACTACAATGTCCACGGCCTGCCCGGCGGCGAGCGCCTGCGTCTGTTCCTCGGTCAATTGCACCGTGACGCCGATGCGGGCTGGTTCACGATTGTCGGTCATCGTTGGTTCCCCTTCCTTTCCGCAACGAGGGGCGTGCCATCGTCAGACGGCATGCCCCTCGCCTCTATGGTTCGCTGTCCGTTCGGAGCCGGATCACTCGCCGGCGCCCATGCCCACCGAGCGCTTGAGTGATTCGGGAATCGGCACCGGCGGCAGATCGGAGTCCGGGCGGTGCTCGTTGGAGAGCCACACCTCGCGTTCCGGGGCCTTCCGGATGTTCGCGAAGATCGCGGCGACCTCCTTCTCGTTCAGCGTCTGCTTGACCAGCAGCTGACGGACCAGCTCGTCGAGGATGTCACGGTTCTCGTTGAGGATCGTCCACGCCTCGGTGTGCGCGGTCTCGACGAGCTTCAGCACCTCCTGGTCGATGATCTCGGCCGTGCGGTCGGAGTACTTGCGCGGCTGCAGACCGTCCATCACCGTGGTCTGATCGTCATCGTCGGCCCACTTGATGGCGCCGAGCTGCGAGGAGAAGCCGTATTCGACGACCATCTTGCGGGCGATGGCCGTGGCCTTCTCGATATCGTTCGAGGCGCCGGTGGTCGGGTCGTGGAAGACGATCTCCTCGGCGGTGCGACCGCCCATCGCGTACGCCATCTGGTCGAGCAGCTGGTTGCGCGACTGCGAGTAGCGGTCCTCGGTCGGCATGACGGCCGTGTAGCCGAGCGCGCGGCCTCGCGGCAGGATGGTGATCTTGGTGACCGGGTCGGTGTGGTGCAGCGCCGCGGCGACCAGCGCGTGACCGCCCTCATGGTAGGCGGTGTTGCGCAGCTCGTCGAGGGCCATGCCCTTGGACTTGCGCTTCGGGCCGCTCATCACGCGATCGATGGCCTCGTCGATGGCGCGGTTGTCGATCAGCTGTGCGCCCGCGCGGGCGCACAGCAGCGCGGCCTCGTTGAGCACGTTGGCCAAGTCGGCGCCGGTGAAGCCCGGCGTACGCACGGCGATGGCGTGCAAATCCACATCCGGCACGAACGGCTTGCCCTTGGCGTGCACCTTGAGGATGGCCTCACGGCCTTCCAGGTCCGGGGCCTCCACGGCCACCTGACGGTCGAAACGACCGGGGCGCAGCAGCGCGGGGTCGAGCACGTCCGGGCGGTTGGTGGCCGCGATGATGATCAGGTTCGTGTCGTTGTCGAAGCCGTCCATCTCCACGAGCAGCTGGTTCAGGGTCTGCTCGCGTTCGTCATGGCCGCCGCCCATGCCGGAGCCACGGCGGCGTCCGACGGCGTCGATCTCGTCGATGAAGATGATGGCGGGGGCGTTCTTCTTCGCTTCGTCGAACAGGTCGCGCACACGGGAGGCGCCGAGACCCACGAACATCTCGACGAAGTCCGAGCCGGCCATCGAGTAGAACGGCACGCCCGCCTCGCCGGCGATGGCGCGCGCCAGCAGCGTCTTGCCGGTGCCCGGAGGGCCGTACAGCAGCACGCCGCGCGGGATGCGGGCGCCGAGCGCCTTGTACTTGGACGGGTCCTTGAGGAAGTCCTTGATCTCCTCGACCTCCTGCACGGCGGCGTCCTCGCCCGCCACGTCGGCGAACTTGGTCTTGGGCGTCTGGCCTTCCAGCAGCTTGCCGTTGTTCTTCTTGCCGCCCATGCCGAACATGCCGCCCGCGCCGCCCATGCGGCTCATGGCGAACCAGAAGATGCCGAAGATGATGATGAACGGCAGGATCGAGCTGATCAGGTAGCTCCAGACGCTGGTCTGCTGCATGCTGGAGGTCCAGCCCTTGGACGGGTTGGCCTTCTCCACGCTGTCGATGACGTCGCCGCCCTGCGCGAAGGTGTAGTAGAACTGCACCTCCTTGCCGTAGTTGCGTTCACGGCCGGTGTCCGGGTCCTGCTTGGTGAAGTCCTGTCTCAGGTCCAGCTGGACGAGCTGCCGGTTGTCGATGATGTTCGCATAGGTCACGCCGCCGCCCTTCAGCAGCTGCATGCCGTCCTTGGTATCGATGGTCTGACGGCCGGTGCCGGCGAACAGCTGGAACATCAGGATGGCCAGCACCACAATGGCCACGCCCCACAGCCAGGGCGAACGCCATACCGGCTTGGGATCGTTGCCGCCGCGGTTGCCCCCATCGCGGTTGAACGGGTTGGGCGGCCAGCTGCCGTTGCCGTTATTGTTGCCGCCATTGCCCGACGGCTGTTGAGGCCCCTGGGGATAGCTCATATCACGCTCCTTGGTATACTGCCGGCTTCAGCACGGCGATCGAATCGAGGTTGCGGTACCGTTCGGCGTAATCCAGGCCGAAACCGACCACGAACTCGTCGGGGATCTCATAGCCGCTGTACTTCACGTCCACATCCACCTCTCGGCGGGACGGCTTCTGCAGTAGGGCCATGACCTCCACGGAGGCGGCGCCGCGGCGTTTCAGCTCGTCGACCAGCCATGCCAGCGTACGTCCTGAATCAACGATATCCTCCACGATCAGAATGTGCCGCCCGCGAACATCAACCGACAGATCCTGCCGTACCGTTACCGTGCCGCTGCTGACCGTGCCGTCTCCGTAGCTGGACAGGCTCATGAAATCCATCTGCACGGGGATGCTGAGCGCCTGGGAGAAGGCGACCAACGTGTTCACCGCCCCCTTGAGCACCGCCACCAGCAGGAGGTCCCGTCCCCGGTAATCCTCACTGACCTGCGCGGCCAACTCCGCGATTTTACTGTCGATCTGAGCCTTGCTGATCAGCTCATGGTCAATCTGATCCTGAACATCCGCGATTTTCATGCATCCCATCTTGGCACACGCGAATGACGTGTTTCTGGCGATTTACTGAATATCCGCCGGAAAGGTTCACAGCTCCCTGACCATGCCAATCCACGGCCAGCCGCTCGATGGCCTCAACCTGCCGCTGGTTGCCCGCCACGCCTACGGACGCCAGCCCATGGGCGATGACGCGCCGCCGAATCGCCGGATGCAATGCGCCGAGTTTCCGCGCATCGAACAGCAGCGCCGCCCTCCGTTCCCGACGCTCCTCCGCCCGCACGGCATCCGCGCCCGCAGGCTCCGCAGCGCCCGCAGCACCCGCAGCACCCGCCGTGTCGGCACCGTCGACGGCATCGGCCGTGCCGGCGAAGCATGCCACGTCGGCCAGCGCGCGTTCCGCCTCGGCGTCCAGATACTCCTTGTCATGCCGCGCGCTTCGGGCGCCACGCGCCAGCACCGCCGATACGTCGCCCCCCATGAAGCGGGCCAATGCGGGCATCAGATCGTGCCGGATGCGGGAGCGCAGCGGATACCGCGCATCCAGCGGCCCCTCCGCGGCCTCCCCGTTGGTGGGGTCGTCCCACCACGCCACGCGCAGCTGCTCGCAGATCGCCGTCGTGTCGGCACGCCCCAGTTCCAGGAACGGCCGCGCGAACAGCACCCCGTCACGGTCGAACGTGGGCGGCATGCCGGCGATCGCATCGATGCCGCCGGAGCGCAGCAGCCCCAGCAGCACCGTCTCGGCCTGATCGTCACGGGTGTGGGCCAGCAGCACCGCCGACGCATCGTATTCTCGTGCCGCAGCCGCCAACGCCCGGTAGCGGGCGTCACGCGCCGCGGCCTCCACACCGCTGCCGCTTTCCCGCACCTGCACCGCGCGCAGCGTCACCGGGGCAAGCCCCAGCCGTTCGCAACGGTCCGCCGTCTCCCGCGCCACCCGTCCCGAGCCCGCTTGCAGACCATGATCGATGATGACCGCACCGCAGCGCACGCCCAGCGAAGCGCATACGGTGCGCGCCACGGCCGCCAACGCCATCGAATCGCGTCCTCCCGAACACGCCACCAATACCAGTGGCGCATCCGGCAACGGATCGTGCTCGCCGTGTTGGGTGAACCGTCGATCCTGCACCCCCACGCCGACGCCGGCCAGGGATTCGCGTACCGCCCCCACGGCCGCACGGATCTGACTGCTGTACGCCATCTCACAGCCCCGGCAGATCGGCCATGAACACGTCGACGGCGTGGGCCGCCTCCCACGCGTTCTCCGGATTGTTGACCACCACGGCGAAGCAGAGCACGCCGCCGTTCAACCGTGACACGTTGCCGGCCATCGAGGTCACCGTGCCCAATGTGCCGGTTTTCACCCGCAGCAGCCCCGCAACGGCTTCGTCGTCGAGCCGGCCGGCGGCCGTGCCGATCAGTCCGGGCACCGACAGCGCCCCCGCCACCACCGAGCCGGCGCCCCCGGCCAGTATCCGGGACTGCACGCCGATCAGCGTGCGCACGCTCAGGCTTGAGCCCGGAGCCAGTCCGGAGCAGTCGGCCATCGTCAGCTGGGCGGTATCGACGCCGAGTTCCTGCAGCGTGGCGGCGACCGCCTGCGTGGCGCCGTGCGGCGAATTCTCCCGTCCGGCCGCCAACGCCGTCAACCGGCCGAATTCCTCGGCCAACGTGTTGTCCGAATGCCGCATCATGAACGCCATGATCTCGTTCAACTGGGCCGAACTGACCGACGTCAGCGGCGACTGCCCCTGCGGTGCGGCGCCCGAGGTCACTTCGCCATCGACCGCGATGCCGTTCTCGGCCAATCGCGTCGCGAACGTCGCGGCGGCATCGGCCGCGGGCTGCGTCGACAGTTCGGCATACCCGGTGTACAGGTCGGGATCGTCCGGCGGATCGCCGTTCCAGTTGCGCCCGCCGTCGACCGCCAGGGCGGAGACCGGCGCGTAATACAGGTTGTCGGGGTTGTTCTCCTCGATGCGGGAGGGGTAACGCTGCTCGCCGAACAATGTGTCGTCGTACACGAGCCGGACCCGGTCGATGCCGCGCTGTTGCAGTGCCACCGCGGACTGCGCGGCCAGCGTGCCCAACCCGGCGCGACCGTTGACATGGTCCGGATCGCTGACGCCGGCGCCAAGCAGCATGTCGCCGTTGCCCTTGAGCACCAGCGTGGGCGTCTGCCCCTCCTGCTGGATCAGGTAGGTCTCGGTATCCAACGTGTCCGACAGGTCCAGCACGGTGGCCGCGGCCACCGCGGTCAATGTTTTCAGCGTCGAGGCGGGTTCACGGACGATGTCGGCGTTGCGTTCCGCCACCACGGTGCCGTCGGCGCCGGCGATGGCGATCGAGACGTCCGACCCGACGCCCTCGCTGCCGAGGAACGTGTCGATCAGCGCGTCAGCGGCGGCGGCATCGACCGGGATGGACCGGTCGGCGTCCGCGAGCACCGAGGCCGCCGCACGCGCGGTGCGGGCGGAGGGCACCGTCGGAATCCGCATCGGCTGCAGGGTCAGCACGCCGGGCACCACGTCGGTCAGGTCGCCGGCCACATACCCGATGCCGAGCGTCACGGTGGCCACCGCGGATACGGCGACGGTGACAATGCGGCGTGATGCCGCAACGGCCCTGCGGTGCCGGTGACGTGACGCCCTGCGTGCCACGGTCCATCCCCCTTGTCGCGACTGACGGTTACTTCTGCAGGGATGCGAACGAATCGAGCGTGGAGACGATCGACAGCATCCGAGCATCCATCAGCTTACCGCCAAGCCACGAACCCAACGCCAGGAAGCCCACGCCGTTGAGCAGGAACACGGGAATCAGCACCCAGTACATATCCCACTGGCCGGCCACCGCCAGCACGACCGCCACCAATCCGGACGGCACGGCCAGCACGAACATGCCGAGCAGGTAGACCAACGGGAAGAAGCCCTGCGCCACCGCACGGCCCTGCGGCGTGGCGAACGGTTTCTCCATCGAGGGCACCGGGTACATGAGCACGCAGGAGACCACCTCGGCCAAGCCAAGTCCGCAGAAGGCCAGGCATGTCGCGCCCGCGGCGAACGTCACACCCATCAGGATGCCGTCCGGGGTCCGCCAGTCGCCGGTCACCACAAAGCAGGCGATCGTCAGCGCCACCAGGTACGTCAGGATCACGCCCACATAGATGCGCACGCGTCCCAATCGATCCGCCACGCCGCTCACGCCGCTGATGACCTGCATGGTCAGGCCGCGGCCGTCATAGGCCAGACCGTTGGATTCGGTGAGGGAGAAGAACATGGCGCTCATCGGCAGCGCCGACCAGACAACCGGCGTGACGCCGTGCGACTGGAAGGCCATCAGGATGAGGAAGATCACCGGGAACGCGAACATCAGGCCCTGCCGCGGGTCGCGCTTGAGATAGGTGAACAGGCGGGCCGACACCGCGCCGGAGACGCTGTCGGGCATCCAAGAGAACGCGCCGATGCCCTTGACCGACACCGCCTCGCTCTGGCTGCCCGACACCAGGCGCTCATGCCGCAGGCACCAGGTGGAGGCCATGAAGCAGAGCACCCAGCTGACCGCCAACACGGCCAGTCGGCCGACCAACGGCCCCCAAGCCCCATGCAGCACGTCGAACGGAAGCTGGAACGCGGCGCCGAACGGCGTCCACGCGAACACGGCAGTGGGCGCGGCGAAGGTCTCGATGCTGAACGTGACGGCCTCCATCGAGGCGTTCAGCGTGATACTCGGCACATAGCAGATCGCCACGAATGTGATCATGACGATGATATAGAACAGGTTCTTGCCGCGATTCGAACGGACCAGCGTGGTGGCGGCGTTGATGACCATCTTCGAGAAGCTCACGACGGTGATGACGGTCAGCGGGGCCGAAACGACCGCGGCAACGACCACACCGACGCCCATCCACCGGTAGGCCAGGGACCAGAGCATCAGTGCGATGATGGCGCAGATGGCCGGGATGCCGGACAGTCCGGCGGCCAGCAGTCCCGCCTGCAGCGTGCGATCCGGTATGCCGTAGAGTTCGAGCTTGCGCGGGCTCATGGTGGAGCTCTCGCCGATCAGCATGAGCTGGGCGAAGGCGGTCATGAGGGTGATGAACGCGCCCAGCAGCACCACGATCACCTCCAGGCCCTGCGCGAATCCCGACGCGTTGTTCACTCCCGCGGGATCGCCCAGGAACCAGGCCAGCAGGCCGGTGCCGACGACCACGGCGACGCCCATCAACAGCGAGATCACATACCCGATGGTCTGCCACACCGATTTGCGCAGCGCCGCCCACGTCAGGGCCCAGCGCAGACGGACGATCGTCAGTACGGTGTCCATCATGCCTCCGAACCGATCGCCGGAGCGGCGGACGGTTCATCCGCGCCGCCATCCAGCCACGACAGGTGCGCGGCGGCGTGACGCCCGCCGACCAGCTGCAGGAACCGGTCCTCCAGGTCCTCGCCGGCGGCCACCTCCTCAACCGTGCCCGCCGCGCACACCTGGCCCTGGTTGATGACCGCCACATGCGTGCACATCTTCTCGACCAGCGCCATGACATGCGAGGAGATGATCACCGTGCCGCCGGTGCGCGCGTATTCGATGAGGATGTCCTTGAGGTTGGCGCTGGACACCGGATCGACCGATTCGAACGGCTCGTCGAGCACCAGCACGCGCGGGCTGTGGATCATGGCGGCGGCCAGACAGATCTTCTTGGTCATGCCGGCCGAATAGTCGACGACCATCTTGTTGGCGGCCTGCTCCAGGTCGAAGGCGCCCAGCAGGTCATGGGCGCGTCTGACGGTCTCCGCACGCCCCATGCCCCGCAGCATGCCGGAATACACCAGCAGTTGCAGGCCGGTCAGCCGGTCGAAGATCTGGTCCGACTGCGGCATGACGCCGATCGAGCGCTTGGCGCGGTTCACGTCGCTCCACACGTCATGGCCCAGGATCATGGCCGTGCCGGCGTCCGGCACCAGCAACCCGGTCACCATGTTCAGCGTGGTCGTCTTGCCCGCCCCGTTGGGGCCGACCAGCCCATAGAACGAGCCGATCGGGATGTCCAGGGACAGGCCGTTGACGGCCACCTTGTCTCCGAAGCGCTTGAATAGGCCTCGGATCGACATGGCCGCCGACGGGTTCGCGGGGACCACGGGCGTGGGGGCCGGTGCCGCCGGCGCGTTCGGCGTCGGGTCAAAACCGACGGATGACTGGGATGTGTCTATCGTCATAGGCTCCAGCATACCGGGTGCTCATTACGGCAAATGGCTTACCCCCCCCCCGCGGCAAATCGGGAAAAACGGCCGCATCGCGTGGCGTGTCGCAGCAGGGCGGAATCAGGAGCCTTTATGCACGATCGGCTTCCATTCGGCCTTGGAGAAGATGGCCTGGAAGGAGATCGGCACATAGCTCAGCATGTAGATCGGGAAGCTCAGCACGTAGGCGAACAGCTCCTTGTTCGTGGCGCCGATCTGGTCGCGTTCCACGATGATCGTCAACGCCGCGAGCGCCATCAGCGACAGTATGCTGGTGACGATCACGGAGGACCAGTTGGTCAGAGACGCCAGCTGACTGGGCCAGGTCACGAAACCGAATGCGGCGAACAGCAGTCCCAGCACCAGGCGGATGACGCCAAGCACCATAAACGGGCAGATCAGCAGCGTCAGATCCACGGCGGAGAAGTCGCGTTCCCTGACCGCACGTTTGATCAGCGCGGGCCCGTAATAGCGGAACACCTGCAGGAACCCCTTGCTCCAGCGCAGACGCTGCCGCCAGCTCTGGCGGAACGTGACCGGCTGCTCGTCGTACAGGATGGCCGTGCCGCAGTAGCCCACACGGTCGCCGTGCAGCACCGAGTCCATCGTGAATTCCAGGTCCTCGGTCAGCAGGTGGAACTTCCAGCCCTTGTTGCGGTTCATGATCTCCCGGGAGAACATGAACCCGGTGCCGCCCACATGGCAGCTGGTGCCCAGGCGCATGCGCGAGGAGTTCAGGAACCGGGATTCCCTGATGAACCACAACGCCGAGCCGGAGGACACCCAGTTGTCGGACAGGTTCACGGAGTTGCGGTAACTGGTCAGGATGCGGAACCCGGATTGGAATGCCTTGTTCATCTCGGCGATATAGTGCGGGTCGAGCCGGTTGTCGGCGTCGAAGACGAAGAACGCGTCATACCGCTGCGCCTCGCCGGTGGATTGCATGCGGTCCAGCAGATAGGTCAGCGCGTAGCCCTTGCCGATCTGCTCCTGGTTGAACCGTTCGATGACGCGGCAGCCGAGGCTACGGGCCACGTCGGCGGTGTCGTCGGTGCAGTTGTCCGCCACCAGCCAGATGTCGATGAGGTCGGTCGGATAGGTCTGCCCGTGGATCGAATCAATGAGGTTGCTGATGACGTTCGATTCGTTGCGCGCGGAGATCAGCACCGCGAACCGCTTGTCCATCGGCGCCTCCGGGAACCGCACCGGCTTGCTGAACAGGGAGACCAGGATGCATACGCCCTGATACAGCAGTCCGGCGGCGCCGACGATGGCCAGCAGGACGTCCAGTACACTCAGCAGCACCATCAGCGCCACCCGCTTCTGGGATTGTCGATGTTCGGCTTCGACGCGACGGCATCCGTCCCGTCCGTTTCCGCGCCGCGGTCTGCCGCCGCGACGGCCTCGGAACCGTCATCGGTCTCGGGACCGTCGTCGGGCTCGAGGATATCTTCGTTGTCCGGTTCGGCACCCGAAAGCACGGGCTTGCCGCCGGTCGCGGGGGGCACACGCTTGGGGATGGCCACGGTCTGAGACCCGTCGAGGTCCTCGGCCGTGGGCATCTGATACAGCTCACGCAGCCGTTCGAAGTTGTCGTCGGACGGCACGCGGGCGCTGGACCCCCTGGCCGCACGGGGCATATGGTCGCTCATCGGCTTGATGACGTGGTCGCTGAACGCCTCGGCGCCAGCCACGATCTTCGACTTCCTCACCGGCTTCGGATCGTTCATCAGCGGGGAGTCGACCAGCTCGTACCGGATGGTGTACACCTTGAAGATGGCCTGCAGGCTGGCGGTGATCGGCAGCGCCAGGAACGCGCCCAACGCGCCGAACACGCCGCCGAACACCAGCACGGCCAGGAACGCGACCGCCGGGTTCAGGTCCATGGTGCGCTGGGAGATCTTCGGCGAGAGGATCAGGTTCTCGATCTGCTGGTAGACCACGATGTACACGAGCACGCCCACCGCATACATGATGCCGTTCGACCCCCAGGCGAACAGCACCGGCAGCGCGCCGCCGATATAGGTGCCGACGGTCGGGATGAACTGGGAGACGATGCCGCAGAACAGGGCCAGCGGCAGCCAGTAGGGCACACGGATCAGGTCCAGGAATATGGCCGTGCACACGGCGTTGATGGCCGCCAGGATGGTGCGGGAGAACAGGAAGTTGGAGATCTGGTCCTGCACGATGGTCCAGCCGAGCAGGAACCGACGCTGCGTGACCGGGCCAAGCCACTGGCACAGGCTGCGGCGCAGCTTGGGGCCGGCGGCGGACAGGTAGTAGGTCACCATGACCACGGTCAGCAAGTCGAGCAGGAACCCGAACAGCCCCATGGTGGTGCTCAGGGCCTGACCGGCGAAGTCCGTGACCCAGGAGGTCTGGATGTTGTTGAAGATCTCACTGCCCAGGTTCTGGATCTCCGGCAGTTTGAACGACGTGTACTGTTCCACGGTGCGGGAGATCTCGTCATAGACGCCCGGCAGTCCCTTGACCATCGAGATGGCCTGCTGCACGAACATGTTGCCGAACAGCGCCAGCAGCGCGACGATCACCGCGCCCAGGCCGATCAGGCTGACGGCCGAGGCCACGCCGCGCTTCCAGCCATGCCGTACCAGCAGCAGCACCACCGGTTCGATGGCGAGCGCCAGGAACAGTGAGATGACCACATCCAGCACCACGCCGGACACCTTGCCCCATGACCGCCACACGAAATACGCCAGGAACACGGCTATGGCGGTGTATAGCAGGGCGCGGCCGTACCATTCCGGAGGTCGGCGCGCATCCCCCTTCGCCGGAAACACCGAAGCGAAATCGATCTTCAGGTCATCCTGATCATTGCTCATGAGGCCCTATTGTACGGCGGACGCAGGCCACACGCCCCCAATGCGCCGGCGGCGGAGCGGTTCCGGGACCTTTCGGCGTATGCCACCGCATGCGTATGCGGCGAAAGGACCATTAGAAGGCCGCCGAAAAGCCCATCCGATGCACATTCACCGTACTCATGCGGCAAACGGACCAATACGGCACGGCCTGGAGGCCTTTTTGGCGCACGACCACCACTCCCCTACAGCACAAGGGCCCGTTCCGAACGGATCGGAACGGGCCCCGCAACGCACAAGGCGCCAATGTCGGATTACATCAGCGACTTGTAGATCGCGTAGATGTCCTCCTCGGTGGCCTGACGCGGGTTGCCCGGCGTGCACACATCGTTGAACGCGTCATGGGCCAGCCCCTCCAGGTCGGCCTCGGTGGCGCCGACCTCGGAGATGGTGGTCGGGTTGCCGAGCTCCTTGGTGAGCTTGCGCACCGCCTCGACCGCCTCGTCACGCACGTGGTCGAGGTCGCCGGTGTAGGCGTCCTGAACGCCGAACGCGTCGGCGATGTCACGGTACTTCTCGCCGGTGTACTCCTTGTTGTATTCCATGACCGGCGCCAGCAGGATGCCGTTGGCCACGCCGTGGGCCACGCCGAGGCGGCCGCCCAGCGGGTGCGCCATGCCGTGGACCAGGCCCAGGCCGACGTTCGAGTAGGCCATGCCGGTGATATAGGAGGCGTACGCCATCTGTTCGCCGGCGGGGATGTCGCCCTCGGCGGACTTGGCCAGGTTCTTGGCGATCATGCGGATGGTCTGCATCGACAGGCAGTCGGACAGGCTCCACGCACCCGGGGTGATATAGCCCTCGATGGCGTGGGTCAGCGCGTCCAAACCGGTGGCCACCTTGAGCGAGCGCGGCTGGGTGTCGGTCAGATCCGGGTCCACGAAGGCCACGATCGGGATGTCATGCGGGTCGACGGCCACGAACTTGCGCTTGTTCGCCGTATCGGTGATCACGTAGTTGATGGTGGTCTCCGAGGCGGTGCCGGCGGTGGTCGGCACGCCGAAGATCGGCACGGACGGGTTCTTGGTGGCGGCCACGCCCTCCAGCGAGAGCACGTCGGCGAATTCGGGGTTGGCGGTGACGATGCCGATGCCCTTGCAGGTATCCTGCGGGGAGCCGCCGCCCAGGCCGATCAGGAAGTCGGCGCCGGCGTCGGCGAACTTGGCCACGCCGTCCTTGATGCATTCGACCGGCGGGTTCGGCTGGACGTTGCTGAAGACCTCATACGGCATGCCCGCCTCGTCGAGCACGTCGGTGACCTTCTTGACGGTGCCGGTTTCGATCAGCACCGGATCGGTGACGATGAACGCCTTGGTGAAGCCGTGCGCCTTGGCCACGTCCGGAATCTGCTTGATCGCACCGCGGCCGAAGTACGCCTCCTGGTTGAAAATCATGCGATAGACCATACAAGACCTCCTTTGAGTCCTGGTTCATTCGTTGTGGATCGCTCATCGTTGAGGGCGACCGACGGTTTCCAATCTTAGCGGCGATGCCGGGAGTTCACCCAGTACGAATCGCGTGTCGCCGCAACGATGGTTGCGTTACCGCAATCATCTCACGCCGAATGGGGAGGCGCCGTGCCCCACAGCGCGCCACGACGACCGGTTTGCGACCGCACTACACTGAACGGTATGGAACATCACACCGCCGATCTGCTGGCTGTGGCCGAGCAGCTGGCCAGGGAACGCCATGCCGGTCAGACGGATAAGGCGGGGGCCGCGTATTGGACGCATCCGCAGCGGGTCTCGCAGGGCTGCACCAGCGATGAGGCCCGTATCGCCGGCTGGCTGCACGACCTGATCGAGGACACCGGCACCACCGCCGAGGAGCTGCTGACGCTCGGATTCCCGCCCGACGTGGTGGCCGCGGTGCAGCTGGATACGCGACGAGCCGACGAATCGTATATGGACTACATCCAACGCATCGTGGACGCCTGCGGTTCGCAGGACCCGGCCGTCGCTCGTGCGGGGCGCATCGCCCGCGAGGTCAAGATGAGCGACCTGCGGGACAATATGAACCTCGACCGGCTGCCGACCGTCACCGATACGGATCGCGCACGCGTCGAGAAATACCGCGCGGCCTACAGCGTGCTGGAGAACTCCTGCGCTCCCGCTCCGGGGATCGACGCCACAAGGTGAGATACGCATAGACAGCCGTCTTCCCCATCACCCGTTGCTGTGGCGGGGAAGACGGTCCGTTCCTGGAGAAAAAGCCGGCGCGGGGAATCCTCACTCCCGCGTCAGCAACTCCTTGCAGGTGTTCAACGCGTTGAACAGACGCGGGATGCCCATGTAGCAGCCGGCGTGCACGAGCGCGCAGACCAGTTCCTCCTTGGAGTTGCCGGCCTTCAACGCGCCCTCCACATGGCTCTTGACCTGCACCTCGGCACTGCCCAGCGCGGCCAGCAGCACCACGGTCAGCAGTTCGCGGGTCTTGCCGTCCATGCCGTCACGGCTCATGTAATCGCCGAAGCACAGCTCGGTCAGCATACGCGGCACGAACTCGGCGAAGTCGCCGGGCAGCCACGTGTACCGGTCCTTGATCTCCGTGCCGTACAGCGGCGCCTGCAGCTGAAGCCCGCGCTCGTTGCGGTTCTCCTCGCTCACCGTGCCCTGCTCGGGCAGCGGCAGTTCGATGCCAGCGGCCTGGAACGCCTCGTTCATGGCGCCGATGGCGTTCAGCGTCTTCGGGAAGCCGATGAACGGCGCGCACTGGTAGATGGCCTCGCGGATCTCGATCGGCGTGCAGCCGACGTTCAGGGCCGCCTGCGTATGCGCTTTCAGCTGCGGCAGCGTGTTGAGCGTGGCCAGCACGGTGACGGTCACCAGTTCGCGTATGCGGTTGTCCAGGCTGCCGGTGTGGCAGACATCGCCGAAGATGAACCGCTGCAGGATGCGCATGAACTCCGGATCGGTGCCTTCCGTGGTGACGGCCGGCTGATGGAACAGCTCCTGCATCGTGGCTTCGGTACGTTCGACCCTATCCATTGCTACTCCTTATCATTCGATTCCTCGCTTGTTTCGTGGACATACCCCTTCCCTCCGTCCGAGGAACGCCGTTGCGACGTTTCCGTTCCCGACGATACCGATGTGGCACCCGGACCGCCAATGTCCGGTTATCATTGCGATCATGCCCGACGGGCATGGCCGCACCATCGTGTTCACGACCCATTCAACGTGCGATCCGCTGGCCTTCAGTGCGCAGGAATTCCACAAAGGCGGCCGCAGCCGGGGTCAACGTCCGCCCCCGCTTCCAGATGACGGCGCCACCGGATTCCAGCACGGGACTTAACGGTTTGAAGCACAGGTCATCAGGGACTCCCAGCCCGAACGACATGGCCAGACCTACCCCGCCGCGTACCATCGCCATCACGTTGATACTCAAATCGCATAGGCCGGCGGTTGACACCGCACGTAGCGATCCACCCATCCAGCTGACAAGCTCGCCACGCACCTCTTCACGGAACGGCAGAATCAGCGCCCTACCAGCCAAGTCCTCGGGCCGGATCTCGTTCAGCGTCGACAGCGGATCATCAGGGCGCATCAGGATTCCCCACCTGTCATCGATATGCGTACGCAGGTAATCGTATTTGCTCACGTCCAATGGCTCGGTGACCAGTCCCAGATCGGTCAGGCCTTGTTCCAGACGGTCGCCCGTCACATCGGCGGTGCAGGTGCGCATCTCGAACTCCACTTCCGGGTACCGTTGCCGGAATGCCGCGATACACCGGGCCAGCCAATCCATGCTGTGCGTCTCCGCGCAGCTGATTGCAATCGTGCCGGACAGCGAACCGTGCAGCTCGCGCACCTCGCGTTCCATCTTGCCCGCCAGCTGCACCAGCTCCTGGGCCCGCTCACGTAGCAGCCGACCCTCCGGGGTCAACGAGATCTGATGTGGACCGCGGTGGAACAGCGTCACGCCCAGCGCATCCTCCAAGCCCTTGAGCTGACGCGACAACGTGGGCTGCGAGATCTGCAACAGCTCGGCCGCCCAGGTGATGTTGCCCTCATCGGCCGCCGCCAGGAAATATCGCAGTACGCGCAGGTCCACACCCGAACGGACGCCGCGGCCATCCGCGTACGAGGGCAGCTCCGGGAAATCCGGCGCGTTCTCAACACCGGACGACGATGCGTTCATATCCATATCCACCCTCCGACCTTCTCCACTCCGACCGGACCGCACGCCCGACGCTCTGATTTCCAGTGTAATCGACCAATGTCGCCCGAACGGAGGCACCTTGTTCGCCTGAGGCGGAACAGCGCGGGTCCCGGACCGGCACCGGTGCGAAGTCTAACCGGCAAGATCGGGGTCCGAACGGCACAACGCTACGAACACCGTGGATGCATGTCGCGCATGCCGCGGTATGCCGTGGGCATATTGGCGCGAGGCGGGCCGACCATCTACTCTGGAGGCATCGGCCGCACGTCCGTGCCCGTCAGCGTTGCGCCGACCATGCGGCCACAATGGTAAGGAGATACGAATGAACACTCTGGTTTTGGTCTTCCATCCGCATCTGCATGACGGTTCGCGCATCAACCGGACGCTGGCGGAAACGGCCGCCGCTGCCCCGAGCGTGACCGTGCGCGACGAGTACGCGCTTTACCCCGACTTCCGCATCGACGCCGAGGCCGAGCAGGAGGCGCTGCTCGGCGCGGACCGCGTGGTCTGGCAGTTCCCGATGTACTGGTACAGCTCCCCCGCCCTGCTCAAGCAGTGGGAGGACACGGTGCTCCGGCACGGTTGGGCCTTTGGCACCGGCGGCGACAAGCTGCACGGCAAGGAGCTGATGGCGGCCGTCAGCGTCGGCGGCTCGTCCGACAAATACCGCCATGACGGCGAGTTCGGGGTGATCGTGCCCGAACTGCTCAGGCCGCTTGAGGCCACGGCCAAGCATATCGGCATGACCTGGCTTGAGCCGTTCACCATCCACGGCACGATGAAGGTCACCGATGAGGAGTTGGACGAGGCCGCCCGCCAGTACGCGGCCCTGCTGACCGCGTGACGCGGCCGTCTCCGCTGTTGCGTGGGTTGCGGGTTATAGGCCCGGGTTGCCGCCAGCCACCAGGGGAGGGCAACCCACGCCCGATACGAAGAAAGCCCGCTTCGGCGGGCTTTCTGGTTGGTACCCCCAGAGAGAGTCGAACTCTCGTTGTCAGATTGAAAGTCTTACGTTTTAACTGATATATCCTTGATATTTAGCCATTTTCTCGATTAGATATACACTAACTATACACGGTGTCCTCAACGCCAAAAAACGCCCCGCACCACGTCATGGTGACGGGTACGGGGCGTTACATTCAGGTGCAAAATATTCCATCAGGACCTTGCACGCGAGTTTTATCGCGCGTCAGGCCGTGAGGCCATATCGGGCCTTGAGCTCGCTGGCGCCGATCACGACGCCGACGAGGGTGCCGAGCGCGGTGAGCACGGTCACGGTGATGCCCGTACCGGTCCATCCGACGGCGGTGCCGACGGTCTGCACGAACACGGCGAGCGCGGGCAGGACGACCAGTCCGACCCATTTGAGCACGTCGTAGACCTTGTCCGGAATGAGCCAGGCCGGCGCACTCGTGTCGGTGATGGTGGTTTCGTTGATTGAGTCAGTCATTTGTTTCTCCCAATATATGGATGAGGTGATACCGGCCGGCGCCGTCGTTCGGGCGCCGGCCGGTAGCGGTTTCAGTAGTGCAAGACCTCGCCCGGGTAGATCAGGCTGGGATTGCCCGAACGGTATCCGGTGAGCTGGGTCCAGTTGATGCCGAGACGCGCGGCGATGCCGGACAGGGTGTCGCCCGACTTCACGGTGACCGTGCGCCCGCCGTTGCCGGCGGAAGCGGCGCCGCCGTTGTGGCAGACGGTATCGCCGGGGAACACGCGGTTCGGATCGCCGCTCGGGACGCTGACGTTCCACCAGTCGGGCCAGAACATCGAGACGTACTGGCCGGACTGGATGACGCGGCAGTCCGGACCGCAGGAGCCGGTGGACGGCTGCGGCGCCGGCGCAGGTTCGGGCGCTGGCGTCGGGTTGACGGTGCCGTCGGGTCGGCTGCCGGCGTACGCGTACCAGGTCTCCAGATCGCCGTACACGACGCTCAGGTCGAGGTTCCCGGACCAGCCGTCGACGCGGCCGGTGGAGGTGTACTGCCAGGCGACCGCGAACGGCCAGTTCTGCAGCACCGGCTGCCGGCTCGGCGGGTTAAACCCGTAGATCGGCGTGTAGCCGAGCGTGTACGCCGCGACCCACAATCCGACATTCCGCTGGACCAGCGGCGACCAGTCGTAGCTGTTCTCCGTGCTCTGGTTCATGTAGATGATCGGAATCGTGTTCCAGCGTGCGCGCACGGCGTCGACCCACTGCGCGGCCCACTCGACGTTCCACGGCTGTGAGGGCTCCCAGTCGAGGATCGGGACGATGCCCCTGCCGATGTACCCCTCGGTGTTGCGGTTGAACCATTCGGCCTCGGCCTGCGGGCTGTTGGCCGTGTTCGCGAAGTGGTAGACGCCCACGCCCTGGCCGGCAGCGAGCGCCTGCTGGACCACGCGGTCGCAGTCCGGGTTCACGTAGTTCGTGCTTTCGGTGGCCTTGGCGACCACGATCTGCGCGCCGGTGGTGGTCACGTTGATGCCCGTCTGCCACGAGCTCACGTCGATCATGTCCGCGGCGAGCGCGGATGCGGGCGACAGGCCCAGCAGGACGGCCGTGAGCAGGGCGATCACGCGGATGATGATGTTCGGACGGTTCTTGTTACGGACCAATATCCTCTCCTTCCAATCATGTTTGGATATGACGAGGCCCCGGCCGGATGATCCCGGACCGGGGCCAAACTTTTTATGCGGCGTCGCTTCCTACCAGCGGTCGTCGCCGCCATGGACCACGAGCCACACGGCGATCACGAGCAGGGACACGACGATGACGGGGACGTTCACGGTTCCTCCCTTCTGAGTTCGCGCATCTCCTCGCGCAACTGCAGGTGCTCGCGCTCCGAGTTCGAGATGCGTTCGTTCACCGTCTTGAACTCGCCGTTCATGTCCGCGCGCAGCGCGTCGATCGCGTCCATGACCTTCTCGTGCTTCTCGTCCATGTCCACGCGCAACGGCGCCTGATGGTCGTTCGTGATCTCCCACTTCGTGGCCGACTGCTGGTCACGCAGCCCGCGGATCTGCCGCGACTGGATCACCGCCACGATGACCGTGGCCAGACTCGGCACCACCGCGATCAGGATCACCGCCCACAACGGGGTGCCTGCTGGAGGAGTCATGGATTATCCTTTCGGCGTATGCTCGGTAGGTATGAGTGATGACGTGTTGACTCCGGGCGGTCAAATGAAGGCCATCGGCGAAGGTGTGGAATCGGCCGGCAAGGGTGTGGAGCATGCGACGAAGGGCATTTCGAAACTGATAACGTCGATCAGCGAGGCTGTTCGGCCCGGGGACGGAACGCGCGGCAAGCGGGCGATATTCCGCAACTCCATCAGAGACGCGCGCCGCCTGTTCGGCGACGACGTGCTGTCCGATGAGGAGGAGCACGCGCTGGCCTGGGAGTACGTGCGCACGGTCAACGGTTTCGAGAATCTGAATGCGGTGGGTCGCATGGCCGAGGACGCGTGCCGGGCCGGCAACGTGGACACATCCGGTATCGATCGGATCCAGCCGGACTGGTGGGACGCATTCATGGAGGGCGTCTTCCACGCGTACAACGAGAACGTGCAAAACATGTGGGCCCAACTGCTGGCCGGGGAGATCGACAGTCCCGGGAGCTTCTCGAAGAGGGCGTTGCGCACGCTCACGGACATGAGCACGGACGAGGCCAGACTGTTCCGATACCTGTGCGAGTGGAGCGTGGAATGGCGCGTCGCCGGCCATGATTGGAGGCCGCTTCCGTTGCTGTCGACGGAGATGGAGGCCATCGACGACGACACGGTATGGTCCAATGGCCCATGGATTCGTAGTCTCGCACCGTTGGAACATGCGAACCTGACATCACAGGCCAATGGGAACATGTACGCCGGGGCCGCGGATCCGGGGGCGACGTTGTACGTGCGCTACCGTCCCGGAGGGGCACCTGTGGTCCTCGCATTAGAGCCGACCGGCCGCAGGATGCCGCGGTTCGGCTCAGGGTACGCGTTCACCACCGTCGGCGCCGAGCTTGCCTCCTTGTGCGAGCTCGGATGCGCGGACGGTTTGGACGATCTCATAGCAATATACGCCGAGGAAGGCGACTACAGGATCACCCGGCGCAGCGGCAGTACTCCGGGTGATCTCGATTGAGCATCATTGGTAATCCTTTCAGTCGTTTCCCGTGTAGTCGTCGAAATAGGTCTTGTACTGGATGGCGCATCTGGAGAAGAGGCGCATGATGGCTTTGGCCATGCCGGCGTAGGTGACGGCGGTGGGGTGGCCTCCGACCATGCTCCGGTAGAAGTCCGAGGTGAAGAACGGGTCGTCCAATTGCCGGATGAGGGGGATTCCCTCGTGCTCGGCGATGGTCTCGATGGCCGTGTTGTACGCGTCGTACGTGCCGCCGGTCGAGGCCATGGTCATGATCACGATCTTCGAGGACGGCGCGCGGTTCTTGATCTCCGCGATGATGCGCGCGTAGTTGCCGTAGAACGTGTCCGGGTTTTCCGTGGGGTCGGCGCGCATGTCGTCCGGGGTGCCGAGGTAGGACGTCCCGAGCTTGCCCTGGTCGTTGATGCCGAGCGCGAGCATGTACAGGTTCTGAGCCGGCTCGCTCTTCAGCATCGGCAGGCCGCGGTCGTCGGTCAGCCACCAGCGCGTGTGCATGCCGCCCTTGCTGAAGTTCACGCAGGACACGCCGCACATGCGCGCGATGTTCTGCCCCCAGCTCAGCGAGTAGTGGTCGGTGCCGTGTTCGGCGCCTTGCATGTAGATCTCGCCGCTGGCGAAGCTGTCGCCGATCACGCCGATCCGCTCGAACACGCTCAGCGAACCGTACTCGTATTCCGGAACGAGCGTGGACCAGTCCGCGTACGACGGGTACGCCCACGGGCTCCACGTCGTGTTGCCGCCGGCGGCCCAGCAGACGCGCGTGGCCATGCGCCCGCCACGGCACGCCGCGACCTGCACGGTGCCGGCTGGCATGCCGGTGTCGCCCGCGACCGTCAGCACCGTGCCCGTCTCGTACCCGTCGCCCTCCGGCGCGTGGGCCACCAGCCCACCCCAGTCGAACGCGTAGGTCGCCACCGTGTTCACAGGCAGATCGTCCATGTCGTCGTACGGTTCCGGAGCCGCCCCGTCCACGAGGGTGATGAGCCGGCCGAGCGAGGTCACCGCCATGCCGGCCACGTCTTCGGGAGTGGCGCACTCGCGCCACCCGCTCCATGACGGCACGCCGTTCGCGTACCACTTCGACCTCGTGGCCATGCGCCCGCTCCTGCCCACGAGGATCTGGACGGTCCCGCCGGTGTCGTCGCCGGTCCCGTTGCACGTGATCACGGTGCCCGTCTCCAGACCGGAGGACGACGGGGCGTGCGCGACGTCCCCATCGGCGAAGTCGAACGTGTAGGTCACGACCGAATCCTCGGGCAGCGTGTCCAGATCGTCGTACGGAGACGACAGCCCGGACAATTCCACGCTCTTCACGCTCCTTACCGTCATACCGAACTGCGAACGCACGGCCTGGCCCGCAGACGCGTACGACTTACCGTCCGCGCCCACGCGCACGTCACGAAGCTCCGTACCCACGTCCCCGCCATCCGAACCGGACGCCACAAGCACGTCCACGCGCGACGACAACGCGTTCACACGATCCCGCACGTCCCCGGCCAACGCCGCCGCGGCCACACGACCCGCCTCCTCGCCCGCGGCTCCACCAGCGCCACGCGCGGCCGCGACCGCGTCCGACGAGGACGGCATCACCGCCTCCACGAGATCCACGATTTGCTCGCTCATGCCACTCCTCCCCTCAGGGAGTCGTGGGTGATGCTAGGGAGTATTACCCCCCCCCCCCACCGTCGGTTTTCGTTCATGTTCATGTCGTCTCCTTTA